>Ga0070665_100001122_pt1 | contig 32927 bp, 23 predicted proteins | sample KBSS13metaG_FD_65862 | JGI IMG/M metagenome (GOLD analysis project Ga0070665, IMG submission 65862) | Switchgrass rhizosphere microbial communities from Kellogg Biological Station, Michigan, USA - KBS S1-3 metaG | ecosystem: Host-associated > Plants > Roots > Rhizosphere > Soil ... | reverse complement strand
AGGATGGCGCGGCCGGATCCCATTGCGGTGCCGAGCCTGTCGATGAGATCAATGTCGAGAACCATGTCAGAGAACGCTGTGTGCATTGCGTCCCGTTGAAACGGCGCGCGGCGCTGTGTCTGCTGATGCACGATCCGCACGTAGTCATTGAGCGGCACCGGCGCAGGCCCGACATAGGCATCGCGAAGCATGGCCTCGCGGGCGAGCTGGCGACCTCGCTCGGTCAGCATGTATGCGAGCTCACTGTCGGTGCCCGAACCGGCATGCACTTCGATGCGGCCTTCCTTGCGCAGGTGGTGAACGAGTTCCTGCAATGCCGTCCCGGGCAGAGCGAGACGTTCCGCCAACGCCCCATTGCGCAGCCGGCCGGCCCGCAACAGGTGTTTTGACAGCAGGTCTGCCAGCAACTCCCGCTCGATGCCCAGGTCCTGCAACTCGGTGGGCCGGGGCGCCATGGCCGCCAGCCGCGCGGAGACGATGGTATTGGCTTGCGAAACCGGTTCCACCGAGTTCCACAAAGAAGCTGCGAAATCGGTCGAAGCGCCGTTGAGACTCATGCAGGCCCCCAGATTGGATTCAGTGCTTGCGCCAACTCACCTGATAGAGAGATCGAAGCCACAGATCCCAGGGCTATGGCCAGCGCGTAGGGCATCCGTTCGCGCCGCAGCTCTCGAACTCGCAGGTGCGCGAGTGTCATACGTGTCATCAGAGAGCTGCTCGCGGGCGCACTCACAAGTGCCCGGGCCGCGCCCGCTGCAAGGTACATCAAGGCCAGGCCGGCACCGACCAACAATGTGCAGATCCCGGCGATCCATGTGTCATAGGGCCCGAGCAACGCGCCCGTGGCAGCCAGAAGCTTGACGTCACCCGCGCCCATCGCACGTGCAATGTAGAAAGGCAACAGGCAACCCAAGCCCACCAGAACGCCCAGAAGCGATTGCTCGAGCCCACTCCACCCGCCGGCCAGCGTACGCAGCACCAATCCAACGCAGAGCAGCGAGCCGGTCAGCCGATTGCTGATCCGATGAAAGAGCAGATCCTCCCGCACCGCCCAGCCGTCGGCGCAGATGAGCGTCGCGCTGAGAAGAGATAGAAGAGCCTGGCTCATGCTGGTCCTTTTGACTGTCGATCAGCCGACGTCGGCCGCGAGATCGGTGATCCGGGCAATGACGCTGGAGCCCAGGTTCGTGAACGTCGCGGCGGCCGCTGCGGCTACGAGCGCGCCCGCGATCGCGTACTCGACCATCGTCAGGCCCTGCTCGTCGCGCAGGAAGGCCTTCAAGTGCTGGCACATAAGTTTTTCCTTCTTCTGGGTGACTACCAGGAAGTGCAGGTCCTCACGAGATCGCATCCGCACCGTGAGGATCCGGCGTGAGGCCCTGCAGCGCCCGGGCTGAAACTCAGCCGACGTCGGCCGCGAGAGAGGTGATCCGAGCGATGACGGACGACCCCAGGTTCGTGAAAGCCGTCACAGTGGCGGCGGCAACCAGGGCACCGGCGATCGCGTACTCCACCATGGTCAACCCCTCTTCTTCCCGCAGAAAGGTACGTACGAAGTTAAGCATTTGAGGATTCCTCTGTTGTGTCATGTTTTGTTGATCCGAGCACACATGTGTCGCTCTCAGGACCAGTCTAGGCAGCGCGCGCCGCGGGATGCTTTACTGGTTTTGGCACCGGCCGGCCAGTTGTTGCCGATGCACTGCGACAGGTCACGGCAAGGGCGCAAAATAAGGCAGGATTCCGTCAAGTCTGTCCTAGCCGTGCAGGGCGGCTTTTTGCGACCGTACCCTCACTGGTTGGCAAGACTTGGGGTCGTGACAGATGAATGTCGAGGCGCGTAATCTTCCGCAACTGCACGCGGCCACACATGGCGCTGTATCGTCGCGGATACTAGGCCTGTCATGGCCCCTGGTGTTAGGTGTCGCGGCGCTGTTCGTACCGGTTTTGCGGCTGTGGGGGTTCCAGGACCCGGATCCCTACTGGCAGGTCAGGGTGGGAGAATGGATGCTCGACCACCACCGGTTTCTCACCTGGGACATCTATTCATACACCATCCCGGGCGCCCCCGCCCCGACCCAGGAATGGGGCGCCGAAGTCATTGTCGCGCTTGTTTACCGGCTCACGGGATGGTCTGGCCTGGTACTGTTCGCAGATCTCATGCTCGCGCTGACAGTAGCCTATGTCGCGCGGTTTCTGCTACGCCGACTCGAACCCCTTTACGCCGTCACGTTGGCATGCCTGGCGGGAGCGATGCTGCTGGGCATGCTGGCACCGCGCCCGCATACGATCGTCTGGCCACTCACTGCGCTCTGGGTTGCAACATTAGTAGAGAGTGCGGAGGCACGGCGCGCGCCCCCCTGGTGGATGCTGGGCGTGATGTGCCTCTGGGCCAATCTGCACGGCAGTTTCATACTGGGTCTCGCACTGATTGGCCCATTTGCGCTGGAAGCGCTCATAGCAGCCCGCCAAACGCTGTCCCATGCGCAATACCGAAAGTTGATCGAGCGCTGGGCCGTCTTTGCAGTCGCGGCCGTCCTGTGCGTGTTGCTCAACCCCGTGGGATACCACGCCCTGCTCTTCCCCTTTCACATGCTGGCCATGAAATCGCTGCTCGCCATTTTGGGCGAATGGCGCTCGCCCGACTTCGGGCAGCCACAGGCGCTGGCTGTGTGGTTGCTGGGGCTGCTCGTCCTGGCCTTTTCCGGACGCCTGAGGCTGCCTTGGATCCGCGGCGCGATGCTCCTCGGACTGCTCTACATGTCATTACAACACCAGCGCAACATTTCGCTGCTGGGGTTGATATCGCCTTTCATCCTGGCCGGCCCGCTGGCGGCGCAATCCGTTGTTGCCGGGGCCGATGACAATGTGCTCGATCGAACGTTTCGCGCATTGGCCCGGCCGGCGAGTTGGCCTACTGTATTGATCGTGGGGATCGGCTCTATTGCTGCGGCGGCAACTATCCTACGGGGCGCGGACCTGGAGCCCGCGCGCTTTGCGCCGGTCCGAGCGGTAGATGCTTTGCTGGAGTCGGGCTCGCACGGCCCGATTCTGAACGACTACAACTTCGGGGGTTATCTCATCTTTCGCGGTATTCCGGTCTACGTCGATGGGCGCGGCGACATGTACGGCGGGAAATTCGTGAGCGACACGTTTGACATCATGAACCTCGTGCGACCCGGCTTCGAGGAGCTCCTCGAAAAGCAGCACATCCAATCAACACTGTTGTCCGTGGACACGGCGGCGGTGCGGCTGCTCGACCGGCTCCCGGGTTGGACCCGGGTTTACTCGGACGACGTAGCGGTGGTGCACGTACGGAATCCACAAGTTGCCGCTCGACCATGACTCCGGACGAGCAGCGGTGGAGACTGACGGACGCACTGTTTCTTGGCCTGGTTATCGGGTTTGCCCTACCGGTGGTCATGGTGCGCTATCCGCCCAGCGCCGATTATCTGAATCATCTCGCACGCCTGTACATCCTGGGCTCGAGCCCTGATGCACCCATCAGGCAGTTCTATGAAATCCACTGGGGTCTGATTCCCAATCTCGGGGTCGATCTCCTGTGGGTGGCCTTGCGGTACGTCGCATCGCCCGAGACGGTGATGAAGACGGCCCTCATCGGCGCCACGGTCGCGCTCGGCCTGTCCGTCTGGTTTCTGCACCGCTGCGTGTTTCGGCACACTCAGCCCACTATCCTTCTGTGCGCTGCGTGCCTCGTGAACCTGCCGAGCACCGCAGGGATGGTCAACTTCGCAATCGGGTTACCGCTCGTCTTCCTGGGTCTGGGATGCTGGATTCGGATGGGAGATACGGCGACAGGACGCTCCCTTTTGTTGCTCAACGCCCTCGGAGTCGCCGCCTACTTCGCGCACATGGCGGCGCTCGCCTCCTTGGGACTCACGGTGGCGGCATACCATTGTCTGCAGGAACCTCGCAGTGCGCGAACGATGGTAGCTCGCGCCGCACGGATCATGCCAGGCTTTCTCGTTCCTACCCTTCTCGCCATCGCAGGTGTGATTGCGGGTTGGCACGACGGTACGGTGCACAGCGGCGCGGCCATCGCTTTCAACGAGACGAAGCTATTTACACCGCTTGCTGCCTTCTTCAGCGGCTACACCGCAGCCGATGTAGCCACACTGTGCGCGACGGCGGCGATAGTGGTTCTGTGTCGCGGGCCGATCGCTCCACGGTTGAGACCGGTGCTCGCAGTCTGGACCCTGGTCATTGTGGCGCTGCCAACGGGAATCGGAGCTGCAACCTACATCGACAGGCGCCTGGCCATAGTTCCCGTGATGTTGTATCTGAGCTCGATCGCCTTTCAGCGAAAATTGCTCCCTGCTGCGGCTGTGGCGGCCCTGGCTACGTCACTCGCCGCCATCCGTGTTCTGACTCTCGTGCCGGCCTGGCACCTGCATGATGCTCACGTGCGGAGCTTTCGTGCCATCGATGACCGCATTCCGAGAGGGGCGCGCGTGATCGTCGCCTCAGCGGAAGCCGGGTGCGGCGGTGATCAATCCTGGGACCTGCTCGAGGAGCATTTGCCCTCGTTGCTGACCATCGACCGAGATGCGTTCGTATCAACGGTGTTCGCGGGCGATGGTATGCAACCGATCCGTTGGAAAGTCAGTTTGCGCGGCACGGGCGAGCCCAACGTGACTGCACCATTGTTGACGACTCTCGAAACACTTGCCTCATCTTCGGTGCAAGTGCCGGATGTGAAAGACAGCCCCGACGTTCTGCGATCGATCAAGACCCTCGAGGGCTGGCCCGAGCGGTACGACTACGTGGCCCTCAGAGACTGCCTGCCGAGGCAGACATCCATCCCTCACCTGTTGCCGATCGCCCGCAGTGATACCTGGCAAATCTATGAAATTGTGCGCTCTCCCATCGCTGGGCCGGGCGACTCTTTCAACAAACCTGTTTTGTAAGTCCCCACTGTACGTAGTTTTACGTGATAGACGGAGGTAAAAACACGGTATAGTGGTGCTGCAACTGGGTGAATTTGTACCACGGGCGGCATTTTTCCGTGCTGCAACGCAGCAAAAAGCAATAGACAACGCTATCTGTTGCAGCAGCGACCGGGAAAATGCGCAGTGTTACCGGATCACGCACCTGACTCTCAGGGACAATGAGCCTGTGCGAAACGCGAGAGCTGTTTCCAAAAGGCCCTTACGTTTCCCAGCGGAAGAATTCGGTCCCGTATAACAAACGACCTGTATTGGGGGGCTCTCATGAGCCGACCACGACTTCTTTGGGTGGACAGCACCTTCGGCTGTGCCAGTCCGGTGCCGCGTACCGCGGCCGAAGCGCACTTCGAGGTCAGCGCACGCGTGCCACTGGCGCAAGCGCTCGCGGCGGTGCGCCAGCTGGCTCCGGCTGTTGTTTGTTTCGAGTTCGAGCACCCGGACGACGCAGGCCTGCGGGCACTGCGTGACTTCAAAGTCGCCAATCCTTCTCTACCCCTGTTGATGTTGACCACCCAGCATTCCGAAGCGCTGGCGGTCTGGGCGTTTCGGGTCCGGGTGTGGAATTACCTGACCAAACCTGTCGCGGCGAGTGAGCTCGAAGCCAACTTCGCCATGCTGGCGCGCATCGCACTCGAGGAGCGCGGACCATCGCGGCCCGTGCGCGCTGTTGGTGCGCTCATGCCTCCGGATGCCAAAGCCGCGAGACCGCAGGAGTCACCGCTGCGCTGCGCGCTACGGCACGTCGAACATAACTTCGAGCAGAAGCTGCGGCAGAGCGCCATCGCGTCCAGCGCGGGCATGAGCAGCAGTGCCTTCAGTCGCGCTTTCAAAGCCGAGTTCGGCATTACTTTCAGCCAGTATCTCGCGCGCTACCGCATCAGCCGCGCGTGCCACCTGTTGCGGCAGGGCTCCCACTCGGTAACCAATGTCGGGCAGGCTGTTGGTTTCGATGATGCCTCGCACTTCGCCCGCACCTTCCGCGCCCTCCTCGGGGTCTCGCCGTCCGCGTTTAAGCGCGTCGGCCCGGACGCCGTCCCGGGATGCGGCAGCGACGGACACCCTCCGCGGGGTGCCCAGCACCATTCAAGCGGCACGGCGTGGTTGAACGCGTTATTGCAGGACCAGTCCGAGGAACTGCCGGCCTAGCCGTGGCCAAGCGCCCCTGCTGTGCAACGCAGGGCCCTTTAACCTTAAAATGTTCGGATGCCTACCCAATGCATCCGGACCCTGATCCTCGTCACCACCTGCGCCGCCGTCGCGAGCACTGCAAGTTTCGCTGCCCGCAGCACCCCCTCGGGGCAACCTGCGTCCGACCAGCCCGCACTCGGGCAAGTCGCGAGCGAGCTGAAATGGCGCATGATCGGACCCTTCCGAGGCGGTCGCACACGCGCTGTCGCGGGTGTTCCCACGCAGCCCGATGTCTTCTATATAGGAGCCGTCGACGGCGGTGTCTGGAAAACGGACGACGCCGGCCGCACGTGGAAACCGCTCTTCGATGCCCAACCGACGCAATCCATCGGTGCCATCGGCGTTGCCCCCTCCGACCCGAACGTCGTCTACGTCGGCAGCGGCGAAGGCCTGCACCGGCCTGACCTCTCCGTAGGCGATGGCATTTACCGGTCGACGGACGCGGGCCGAACCTGGACCCACCTGGGACTGCGCGACGGGCAGCAGATCGCCGATCTCGCGATTGATCCCCACGATCCGAATCGCGTCTTCGTCGCCGTGCTCGGCCATCCCTACGGTCCCAATGCGGAGCGCGGAATCTACCGCTCCCTCGACGGCGGCCAGAGCTGGCAACGGGTGCTCTTCAAAGACGAGAACACGGGGGGTTCTGCCGTGGCCCTCGACCCTAGTCGACCGCAGGTGGTGTACGCGGCGTTGTGGGAAGACCGCCTGGGTCCGTGGGAAGACAAGAACCAGTTCGCGGGAACCGGCGGAGGCTTGTTCAAATCCACGGACGGCGGCGACACCTGGCACAAGCTGACCCGGGGACTTCCTGACAATACCTCGCAGGTGAACCTGACGGTCAGCGCCAGTCAACCGGAGCGGATCTACGCGGTCGTCGGGACCAACGAGCCCGGCGAATATTCCTCGGCTGCCGGACTCGGCGTGTTCCGCTCCGACGACGCGGGCGAAAGCTGGACGCGCATCACCACCGATCCGCGTCCGGCCCTGCGCATCGGCGGCGGTGACCTGCCCGTTTTGCGCGTCGACCCGAAGAACCCCGACGTCGTTTACAGCGCGGGCTTGGTTACCATGAAGTCCGTTGATGGGGGACGGGAGTGGCAACCTCTACGCGGCGCGCCCGGCGGCGATGACTACCAGAATCTTTGGATCAACCCCACCAATCCCGCGCATCTCGCGCTCGTGAGTGACCAAGGCGCCGTGATCACACTTAATGGCGGCAGCACCTGGAGCTCGTGGTTCAACCAGCCCACAGCCCAGCTCTACCACGTGAGCACCGCCCCCACGTTTCCGTACCGGGTTTGCGCGGGACAGCAGGAGAGCGGCTCTGTTTGTATCGCCAGCCGCGGCAACGACGGCTCTGTCACCCAGCGCGATTGGCATCCCGTGGGTGCGATCGAGTACGGCTACGTCGCACCGGATCCGCTCGACCCCGACCTCATCTACGGCGCGGGGCGCACGAATGTCTCGAGGTTTCATTGGTCGACCGGCCTGGTCGAGGACGTTACGCCCATTCCCGTGAAAGGCGCGGATACTCGAGCGGATCGGACCGAGCCGTTGTTGTTCTCGCCGACCGATCCTCACACGCTCTACTACGCGGCTAACAAACTTTATCGGACGCGCGATGGCGGCAAGAGCTGGGACACCATCAGTCCGGACCTCACACGCGAGCAGCCCGGCATACCCGCCAGTGTCGGAACGCTGCATCAGCCCAACATCGAGAAGCAGCGCGGTGCCCTCTATGCGTTGGCCATCTCGCCCCGCAACGGAGACATTCTCTGGACCGGTACGGATGATGGACTGATCTGGGTGAGCAGCGATGGCGGCAAGAACTGGTCCAACATCACACCGCCCTCCCTGACACCGTGGAGCAAGGTGACGCAGATCGAGGCCTCGCATTTCGACGACAACACGGCGTACGTGTCCGTGAGCCGGATGCGCATCGACGACCTGCACCCTTATATATTCCGGACGCGCGATCGCGGGCGGACCTGGGAGTCCATCAGCGCCGGACTTCCCGCCGACGCTCCAGTCAATGCCGTGCGCGAAGATACTCAAAGGCAGGGGCTGCTGTTCGCCGCAACAGAGACTGCCGTGTGGGTGTCGCTCGATGCCGGCGCGCATTGGGACTCGCTGCAGCTGAATCTGCCGCACACTTCCATGCGCGACCTGGCGATTCACGATGACGACCTGATTCTCGGCACCCACGGCCGCGCGATCTGGATTCTGGACGACATCGCGCCACTGCGTCAGATCGACACGGTGCACCTGAAACAGGCCACACTTCTGCATCCGGCACCGGCCTATCGCATCGCGCGCAGCACCTGGACCGATACTCCGATTCCGCCGGATGAGCCTCTCGGCGCGAATCCACCAGCGGGCGCCATCATCGACTACTTCCTGCCACGGGATGCGAAGGGTGTCGTCACGCTCGAAGTTCTCGACGGCAAGGGCGAGTTGGTCCGCCGCTTCCGCAGCGACGATGCTCCTGGCATCAGCGAAGAGGAGCTGGCGCGCGAGTTGATTCCGCAGTACTGGATCGAGATGCCGCGAACCCTCCCGAAGACGGCCGGCATGCACCGTTGGGTCTGGGACCTGCACTATCCGGCACCGACCAGCACCACCCGGGGTTTCCCGATCTCGGCCGTGCCACACGCCACACCCCGTCTACCACTGGGTCCGTTCGCGGTGCCCGGAAACTATCGCATCCGGCTGATAGTCGATGGTCGACAGCTGGAGCAACCGCTGGCTCTCGAGCCCGATCCGCGCGTGCACGCGACGCCCGAGGACTTGCAGCAGCAGCTCGAGCTCGCCACCACGGTCGCCGGGTTGTTGACGCGGAGCTCGCAGGCGTTGCTCGAAGCTCAATCCCAACAGAGACAGCTCCAGGAGCTCAAGGCCAGCGGCGCGGCCGAACAAGCGATCAAGGACTTCAGCACCCGGCTGGCCAACTTACTGGAAGCAAAGACCGCCCCCACGTCCGCCACCCCTGCCTCGGCGGGGACGACCAAGGAAGAGGGCCGGATCGTGCTCTGCGAGGTACAGGAGCATCTCGGAACTCTCTACACGGCTGTCACGAGTGGCGCTGCGGCGCCCACCGCCGCTGAAATTGCCGCGGCCCGGTCCGCCGGCCAGGACGTCGAAAGACTGGAACAACAGTGGCAACAACTTCAGGCCGGGTTACCGGCCCTGAACAAGACACTGCGCCAGGCGCGCCTTGCGCCGGTCCGCACAGGTCTGGCCCCACCGCGGGATCTCAACGCCGCGGATGAAGATTGATCAGGAGCAAACATGAGACGATTCGCAGCGCTTGCGACCCTTTGCATTGCGCCGGCCGCCTTCGGCTACACGGCCGACGAGCTGGCCGCCAGGAACGTCGCGGCGAAAGGCGGGTTGGACAGCATTCACGCCATCAAGTCATTGCGCCTGAGCGGCAGCATGCGCGTCCAACAGGACACGCTGGAGCTCGGCTTCGTGACTCTCGTCCAGCAACCGGGCTCGGTACGCTACGAGGCCACGCTGCAAGGACTGACCCAGGTCCAGGCATTCGACGGCACACAGGCCTGGCAGATCAATCCATTCCAGGGCCGCAAGGACCCGGAGAAACTCTCGGCGGACGATGCCAAGGGACTGGGTGAGGACGCGGCCGACTTCGCCGGCCCCCTCGTCGACTACCAGGCCAAGGGTTACAAGCTCGACTACCTGGGACGTGAGGACGTCGACGGAACGGATGCCTACAAGCTGCGGGTCACCCGCAAGAATGGCGACCTGACCACGGTGTATCTCGATCCGGATTATTTTCTCGAGATCCGCACGGTCAACCGCAGGATCGAGCACGGAGTGCCGGTCGAGACGGTCGTGGACTACGGCGACTACGAGAAGGTGGCGGGCGTATTTCTGCCCTTCTCGCAGGAGTCAGCCGTCAAGGGCTCGGGCGATCGTCAGAAGGTTCAGTTTGACAAGGGCGAGGCCAACGTGGACGCCGCCGACGGATTGTTTCATTTCCCGGCCGGTAAAACGGCGGCCCCCGCTGGCAAGTAACTCGAGAGGAACCTTCCGATGCGACTTTGCTGCTCGTCGTTCTTTGCCGTCCTCTCCTCAACCGCGCTCGCCATGGGCGCCGAACCGAACACGTCCAACCCGCCCGTCACCGCAACCCCCGTAATCGACTCCGGCGCGATCTCCGGCCTGGGGGCACGCAACATCGGCTCCGCGGCCATGAGCGGCCGCATTGCCGCGCTCGCCGGCTTCGATGATGAATCGGGCAAGGTCACCCTGTTTGTCGGCTCCGCCAGCGGCGGTGTCTGGAAATCCACCGACGGGGCAACGACTTTCAAGCCGGTGTTCGATGACCAACCCGTACAGTCGATCGGCGCGATCGCCGTCGATCCATCGAACCACCAGAATGTCTGGGTGGGCACCGGCGAATCGTGGACGCGCAACAGCGTGTCGGTTGGTAACGGCATCTACCGCTCCACGGATGGCGGGGAAAGTTGGGAGTTTGCCGGGCTGCCCGAGTCCGAGCGCATCGCCCGGATCGTGGTCGACCCACGCTCTTCCGCTACCGTCTACGCGTGTGTTCCCGGGAAGTTATGGAGTGACTCCGCGGACCGCGGGCTCTACAAAACCACCGATGCCGGCAAGACGTGGCAACTCATCCTCAAGGGCCCGAATCTGTCCACGGGATGCGGCAGCGTCGCCCTGGACCCCTCGAACCCGGACCGCGTGCTGGCGGCCCTGTGGGATTTCCGTCGCCAAGGCTGGACCTTCCGCTCCGGTGGCAACGGACCCAAGGCGGTCTCCGGGAGCGGCCTCTACAGCAGTAACGATGGCGGCAAGACCTGGACGGAACAGACCCCGACAGCCAACAAGGCGTTGCCTCCGAAGCCCTATGGCCGGATCGCGCTGGCCTACGCGCCGAGCGACGCCAAGACCGTCTACGCATTCGTCGAATCGACCGATTCGGCGCTCCTGGTCTCGCACGACGGCGGCGCAACCTGGGAAAAAGGCGACAAGAGCCAGTGGATGGTCTGGCGCCCGTTCTACTTTGCGAATGTCGTCGTCGACCCGAAGAATGCGCAGCGGGTCTACAAGACCGACGGCAGCCTCATTCTGAGCGAGGACGGCGGTAAGAGCTTCAGCACGATCGGCGGTTTTACCGGGATGCACGGCGATGTCCACGACGTATTCGTCGATCCCAACAATCCGCAACACGTGTTCGCCGGCGATGACGGCGGACTGTGGATCTCGTTCGACGGCGCCAACAAGTGGTGGAAGACCGACAACCTGCCGATCTCGCAGTTCTACCACGTGAGTGTCGACAATGCGGATCCTTACCACGTCTATGGTGGTCTGCAGGACAATTCCGACTGGGTGGGGGACTCCTCCTACCCGGGTGGTATCACCAGCTCCCGTTGGGAAAACATGTTCAACGGCGACGGCTTCTGGATGTTCGCCGACCCGACCGACCCTGACTACGTGTACGCGGAGGCGCAGGGAGGCACCATCGGCCGTATCAACATGCGCACCCACGAGACCCGGGACATCCAACCCAAGCTCGGGCCCGAGGATCTCGAGAAATACACCAAGCTGCGCTTCAACTGGAATACACCCATCGCGCTCTCGCCCCACGATCCGGCGACGGCTTACATCGGGGCGCAATTCCTATTCCGGACGCGCGATCACGGCCAGACCTGGCAGCGCATCTCGCCGGACCTCACCACCAACGATCCGCAAAAGCAAAAGCAGGAGCAATCCGGCGGCGTCACGGTCGATAACTCCGTCGCGGAGATGCACACGACCCTTTATTCGATCAGCGAGTCCCCGCTCGCCGCGGGCCAGATCTGGGTTGGAACCGATGACGGCAACCTCCAGCTCACGCGTGACGGTGGCGAGCACTGGACCAACCTGGTGGCCAATATCAAGGGTCCGCCGAAGAGCTCCTGGGTCAGTTGGGTGCAGGCCAGCGCCTATGCGGCCGGGACCGCCTATGTGGCGTTCGACCGCCACACCTTCGGCGACATGGAGCCTTACCTGTATGTGACGACGGACTTCGGCAAGACCTGGGCTCCGTTGCTCACGCCGAAGGATGCCAAGGGTGTCCGCGGCTATGCGCACGTCATCCGCGAAGATACGGTCGATCCAGATCTGCTGTTTCTCGGCACCGAATTCGGATTGTGGGTCTCGGTCGACAAGGGCGTTCATTGGGCCCAATTCAAGGGCGGACACATTCCCACCGTGGCGGTCAGGGACCTCGTCATTCAGCCCCGCGACAACGACCTGGTCCTGGCGACCCACGGCCGCGGCATCTGGATCATCGACGACATCACTCCTTTGCGCCATCTGACACCACAAGTCATGGCCCAGGAGGCGACGTTTGTGGGGGCTCGCCCGGTGCAACAGCGCATCGAAGCCCAAGGCGGCTGGCCGTTGGGATCCGCCGCCTTCACGGGGGACAACCCGGCCAACGGCGCCGTCATCACGTACTACCAGGCGAAACGCCACCTGTTCGGCAAACTGAAGCTCGAGATCCTGGACGCCTCCGGCAAGGTCGTGGGAGAGCTGCCCGCCAGCACCCGGCGGGGTCTGAACCGGGTGGTCTGGACGATGCATCTGAAGCCGCCTCATGTCCCTCCCGCGGTCCAACTCGCGGAGGCTGGAACTCTGGGCGTACGCGTGCTGCCAGGCACGTACACGGTCCGCTTGGAAAAGAACGGCAAGAACTATGAGACCCGGATCACCATCGGCCTGGATGGTCGCGTCAAATGGTCACAGGCGGATCGGCAGGCGCAATACGCGGCCGCCATGCAGGTGAGCCAGCTGTTCGACGACGAGTCCATCCTGTTCGCCCGGATCGCCGGCTTACGGGAGCAGATCGAAGCCGCCGACGAGGGTCGCAAGGAAGGGGATGCGATCCACCATAGACTGGAGGGTCTGGATGGCAGGCTCGATGGGCTGCGCAAGCAGATTGTCGCGACGACCGAAGGCGGCGCCATCACGGGCGAAGAGCGGTTGCGTGAGCACACGGACCAACTCTACGGAGCCATCATCAATTGGGACGGACCGCCAACCGCGTATGCACTCGAGAACGCGCGCGCACTACGGGCGCAGCTCACGGACATCGATGCGGCATTTACCCGTATTACTTCGACAGACCTGCCTGCCGTCAACAAGGCCCTGCAAGGCAAGGGCGCACACACCCTCACTGTGCCGGAAGCCACCGCGTTCAACGATGAAGAGCCGTCCCACGGCGCCGGTGGAGTACCCACCGAACGGATGGACCCTGATGCCAAGGTCGGCGTGCAACTGCCAAGGAACCTGAGGCTTTGGAACTGAAGACATGCGTCCGCGCGCTGCCGGCCTTCGTTGCGCTGCTCTGCGATCCGAGTTGGGGACAGGCTCCTGCCGACCAGGCACAAGCCTCCGACGATGTGACACCGGCCAGCGCAGGCCATCCGCCGGGGGACGAAACGAAGAATGCATCCGCCGACAAGGTTGTCATCCGCGGGAAGCGCTGGCTGTTCAACCGGGAGACCCGCTACGCGCATTCGCTGCCGGAAGTCGACGGGCCCACGATCACGGTCACCAAAAAGACCTCGGTGGTCAAGCTCGACGACCAACCGAGTGTGATCGACAACAACCAACGGGAGATCTTCGATCGCCTGCCGGGCATCGTGCTGGCGGAACAGCAGAATCCGACCCAACTCAACCTGACCTACCGCGGGCTGGGCAATCCCCAGGAGAGCGAGTTCGTGCAGGTCTTACAGGATGGGATTCCGCTCGAGCTCGATTGGATCGGTTATCCGACGCTGTATTACCTGCCCGTGCCCCAGACCCTGGGCGCGGTGCAGATGATCCGCGCAGGTTCGGGACTACTGTATGGTCCGCAGCCGCAGCCGGTCATCAACTTCGTTTCCCGCGCACCGATCGCCGACCGGCTGGCCCATGGGTCTTCCGGGCCGTGGGGAGGTACCACAGAGCAGGTCGGCGGATCGGACCGCCTGTTCTCGAGCTTCAACACCGTTTCCGGAACCCTGGGGGCCTGGGACTACCGCGCCAATTATTCCCATCGTCAGTCGGACGGCCAGCGGCCCAACGGTGACTACACCGTCAATGCCGGTGATCTGACAGTCGGCTACCGGTTCGATGAGCGCCAGAAGCTGACAGTGGCGCTCCACGCCTATTCTGTCGACAGTGGCCTGGCCGGCTTGATGTCGGGAGACCAGTTTCACACCAATCCGAATCAGACCACGACCCCTCACGACCGACTCTGGACGGACCGCGACAGCGTGGTGCTGACGTATGAAAATCACTTCGACGACCACAACTCCCTGGTCCAGAAGTTATGGAACGGCTACTCGGACCTGATCACCCGCTCGTATAACCCTACTCTCGCCAACCCGGCAACGCTCGCCGGCCAGCGCTTCCATTACACGGGACTCGATGGCCGCTTCCTCCATACCTGGGGACGTGGCAACGCGCTGACCGTCGGGTACACGGCCTATACGTCGCACAGCCCTTACAATCAATGGGCGGGCCCGAATCCGGAAGTCGACCGGGACGACGAGTCCGGCAAGCTCGCCTACGCCGACGATCGCAAAACCCGCTATGGCGCGGTCTTCGCGGAAAACGTCTTCCGCCTGCCCTACTTCCACGTGGTGACTTCCGCAAGGTTCGATCACGAGGAACTGGTCAGCCACGAAACCACCGCCAGCCATGCGCTCCTGGTTGATCGAACCTATCGGAAGAGCGTTCCGTTGTTTGGCCTCGGCATCGGCAATGACTTCGGACGCGGCAACGAGACCTATCTCAACGTGTCGCAAGGTTTCCGCCCGCTGCGCTATCTCGATATCGCCAGCCCGTTCAGCAACTTCGACCGCGGCAACAACCCCAATCCCACCAAGTACGTCACCTACGAGCTCGGCGTGCATGGTTGGCCGAGTGCCGGCCTGTACTACGATGTCAGCCTCTTCCAGGTGAACGTCCACGACAGGATCGAAGCGCGCACGCTCAACCAGACCGCGACGATCGACGTCAATACCGGCGACACCCGCAGCCGCGGTGCCGAGCTCGAGGGGTCATACGATGTTCTGCGCCTGTGGCCCGGGGCCGCTTCGGATCAACATCTCGCCGTGTTCGCGAACGCGAGCCTGCTGAACGCCCGCTTCACGAGCAGCTCGATCCTCAATCAAACGGGTAAAACTCCCGCCTATGCCCCCGACTATGTCCTGAAGGCGGGTGTCACGTTACGCCGTGACGCCCACTACAAAGTCAGCCTGGTCGTGGACTCGGTGGACTCCCAGTTCTTCCAGGACAGCAACCAGCCACTCAACGGCACTCCCGCGCGCATACCGACCTACACCGTCACGGACCTCTCCGGCGAATACTACGTCGTCGGCGGACTACGCCTGCTGGCGGGCATTTCGAATCTCACCGATCGCCGCTACTACTCACGGGTGTTCATTTCCCGTGGCCAGTTGGAGCCGGCGCGGAGCCGTACTTTCTACGCAGGCGTGGGCTACGATTTTTAGCGTCCCATTCTTGATTAAGACGCCGGACTCGTCGAAATCCTCCAACGCTTCGATTCCGCGGGGATGCGTGCTACGGTGCGGGTCTGAAGACCCATGGCAACCGCCCCTGACAATCCCTCCCCTGAGCAGCTGCGCACCGAGCTGGGCGCGCGTTTTCAGCGTCCCCTCATGTCCTTCTTCCTACGTCGGATCAAGGACCGGTCGTTGGCGCAGGACCTGACTCAGGACGTGCTGCTGAAGGTGGTTCGCGCTTGCGAGCGGGGCCAGATCGCGCGGGCCGACAGTTACGTCTTCAAAGTCGCCATCAATCTGCTCAGGGATCACCGCCGCCGGGCCCTGCGCGCGGGGCCCTCTGTCTTCCTGCCTATCGAAGAGGACCACGACGGCCAGCTCGAAAGTCAGTTGGTGGAGGCAATTTCGCCGGAGCGCGTCTTACTCAGTGAGGAGTCTCTTGCTGATGTGCTTCGTTCCCTGGAGGAGCTGGGCGAGCTGACCCGCAACATCTTTATTCTGTTCCGGCTCGAGAATATGAAGCAGAAGGACATTGCTGCCCTGTACGGCATAGGGCAGAGCACCGTCGAGAAGCACGTCGTGAAGGCCGTGGTCCACCTGGCCAAGCGGTTTGGGCATGAGTGAGGACGACACATTCCGGCTGGCACAGGCCGCCGCCTGGCGCGTCCGGCTAGCCGATAATGACGTTGACGGCTGCCCGGAGCTGTCGGCGTGGCTTGCCGAGGACGCGCGCAACGCCACGGCCTGGAAGCGTGTACAGGAGGACTGGGCCCTTTTCGGTGAGCATGCGAATTCACCGGAGATCCTCGAGCTGCGCTCCGCCGCCCTGGCCCATGCCCACGAGGCCGGACAAGGTCGATGGGTCCGCTCCAGGCGCTTTGCCCTCTCCCATCGGCTCGGCATCGCGGCAGGAATCCTGATCGTGGCGGTTGGCGGGTTGTATGCCTGGCTGCAACGACCGGACATCTACACGACGGATGCGGGCGAACGGCGCGTCGTAACCTTGGCCGACGGATCACAGGTCGAGCTCGACTCCCGTAGTGAGGTCGCAGTCCAATACTCCGCCCACGCACGCGAGCTGACACTGACCAAAGGCCAGGCACGCTTCGACGTAACACACGACGTCGAGAGACCTTTCTCCGTCAGCGCTGACGGCCACAAAGTCATTGCGACGGGCACGTCTTTCAACGTCGACCTGTTTGGCCCCAGCCTGCTCGTGACACTGATCGAAGGACGCGTGATCGTGGCATCGACACCGTCGTTGAGTCCCCTGACTAAAGTCGATATTCCGGATACGCGGATCACTCTCGACGTCGGCGAGCAGGTCGTGTTCTCGCCCAAGGCGCCCCCGAGTGTCGCCAAGGTCAATCTCGGGCAGGCCACCGCGTGGGAAAACGGCGAAGTCGTATCGGAAAACGACTCGCTCACGACCGTGGTGGCGCGCATCAATCGCTACGCCCCACATCCTATATTTATTGGTGATTCGGCAACTGGCGAGCTGCGCATCAGCGGTGTGTTTCATACTGGCGACATCGACGGATTCGTCAGCACGATAGTTGCATACCTGCCGGTGCGCGCGGAGAAGGAGACGGACGGGACGATACGCCTGGTGCATCGCTAAAGGAGGATTTTCGACCCGGCGGCGTCTGTACTCATTGTGGGCCCGCCTAATTCGATGTCGACTTAGGACGCGGGCCACGCAATCGCCAACAGGGGGAAAGGGAATGGTGATTCGAACACGACGGATGCGCAACGCATCCGGCCTCGCGACCGTTTGTGCCGTGGGTGTGCTGAGTACAGGGGTCGCGCACAGTCAGGCTCGTAGCTTTCACTTCGACATAGCCAATCAGACTCTCTCGCAGGCCCTGCGCGACTTCGCGCATGTCTGCGGCCAGGAAGTGGTGTTCACCGAAGACATCGTCGCCGGACAGGCGCGCTCGCTCCGAGGTGACTACACGGTACAGGATGCGCTGGATCGGCTGTTGCAAGGCACGGATCTCGTCGCCGAGCGGTCCACTTCGGGAGTCATCATGATCCGGCGGCGGATGCGGGACACGGCCGCCGACGTTCGCGCGCTGATCGGTCTCGGCCGCACCGCCTCCGCAGCGGTTCTTCCCGTCAACACCGCTGCGATTGCTGCCGAGCCGCAGGCTTCGGATGCACCAGCGCCGCGAGCGGCCGCGGCCTCCGATGAGCCAGCGAGCTCCGGCGAGATCCAGGAAGTCGTCGTCACCGGCCTGCGCCACTCACTGGTGAGCGCCGAGGCCATCAAGCGCGACTCTTTGGGTATTGTCGATGCCATCGCGCCCGAGGATATCGGCAAGCTGCCGGATGCCAACCTGGCAGAGTCCTTACAACGCATTACCGGCGTGTCGATCGATCGCTCCGGCGGCGAAGGCGCGTTCGTCACGGTGCGCGGCTTCGGGCCTGAATTCAACACCGTGCTGGTCAACGGCCGGCAGATCGCCACGCCGACGGATCCCAGCCAGGCGAGCGGACGGGCCTTCTCCTTCGACACCCTCGCCTCCGAGCTCGTCTCGGGAGTCGAGGTCTTCAAATCCTCTACCGCGCGCCTGCAGTCCGGCGGCGTGGGCTCGACCATCAACATCAAGACGGCGCGGCCGTTCGACTATTCCGGCTTCAAGTTCGCCGGCTCCACCGATGTCAACTACGAGGAGAATTCCAGCAAAGCAGCCCCTGACGCCTCGTTTCTGATCAGCGACCGGTTTGCCGACGGAAACTTAGGCGTTCTGCTGTCGGGTAGCTACCAGCTCCGCAAGGACCGCCTGAACCAGGCGCAGACGGACGGTTGGATCGTCAACGGTGGCACGCCGCCCGCGATGATCAACGGCGGCGCCGGAGTTGCGCTCACCCCCTCGAACCCGCAGGGCAACCTGTTCGTCCCGCAGAACTTCGACACCAAGGTGACGTTCGAGAACCGGCAGCGCATCGGTGGCACCCTGGTGCTGCAGTACAAGGCCAATGATGACCTGGTTCTCACGGCGGACGCCCTCTTCTCCAGGTTTTCCGACACGACGGACGCGCGCTCCTTCGGCCACTGGTTCACACCATCCAACCTGAGCGACGTGGTGACCGATGCCAACGGGACGGCCATCGACCTGACTCAAGGTGTCGGCATGGCCTCGGACTTCCACGACAAGAAGTTCGACAAGCAGACCTACACCGGTGAGGGGGGGCTCAACGCCGACTGGAAGATTTCCGATCGCGTCGAGCTGAACCTCGACGGAAGTTTCTCGCGCGCCCGGGAATTGCCCAACGGCGGCGCGGAGAGTGAGCTCGCACTGCTCGGTTATAACAACCAGACGATCAGCTACCATTCCGACAGCGATATCCTGCCCTACACCACCGGATTCGTGCGTCCGACGAGCGGCCCGTACGCGGGTGTCGCCGGCGGTGGCCATCCACTGTTCGAGCACGTCATGCTCTATCGCGGCTATGGCGTTCAGGACACCATCGGCCAGTTGCGTGCCGACCTGGACATCAAGGGCGATGATCCGAACCAGGGGCTCGTCGATTTTCGCGTGGGGGGCTACTACTCACACGACAACAAGGACACGGCGCTGTACTCGAACGACGGCGGCAGCGGCTGCACGACCTGCGGCTACAACTTCGCCTCACCCCCAGGCTTCCCGATCGGCATCTTCAACGCCGGCGGCAACTTCCTGTCGGGCGTGAGCGGCGGGAATCGCCTGACGACCCAATGGCTCACCTTTGACGGCCCCTCGCTGTTCAACACGATCACCCAACAGCTCCTGGCGGCGGCAACGCCCGGCTTCACGACGTTCGCACCGCCGAAAGTGAACGACACCTTCGTGCAGGAGCGTGTCTACGGCGGTTACCTGGAAGCGGTCTTCGCTGGCAACCTGCTCGATCGACCCTTCAGTACCGTGGTCGGCGTACGCGTCGAGAATACCCAGGAGACCGTCAGCGGCCTGGCAACCCAGTTCGTGGAGTTGACCAAGCTGGCCAATGATCCGACCCAGTACGGCGTGACCACTGCGGGCACCGGCACGCAATCGAGCTCGAACAGTTATACGGACGTTCTACCCACGATGTCGTTCAAGTGGAAGTTGCAGGACAACTTCATCGGGCGCTTCGCCGCATCCCAGACGATGACGCGCCCGACACTCGAGCAGTTGTCGCCGGTCACCACCCTGGTGACCCTGCGCCCGGGCAATTTCGCGGCCTCCAGCGGTAACGCCAACCTGAAACCGTTCCGCTCCAGCAACCTCGATATGTCGTTCGAGTACTACTACGGCGATTCGAACTACGCCTCGGTCGGCGGGTTCTACAAGAACGTCAGCAACTTCATCGTCCTGAACCAGACGACCGGCACGGTGAAGAATTCTGCCGGCGGGGCCCTGCTCGATCCGGCCAGCAACTTGCCGGCCCAATTCACTATCACCGCTCCCGCGAACGGGGAAACCGCGGTCGTCACCGGAGTGGAAGCGGCGTTGCAGCACTCCTTCTGGGACACCGGCTTCGGGATCCAGATCAACGGCACGTACGCGCATAGCGACAAGCAGTTGAACCCTTCCAACCTGACCAACAAGTTCGCGCTCACCGGCCTGTCGAATTCGGCCAACGCCGTATTGTTCTACGATAAGAACGGCTTCGAGGCGCGCATGGCGGTGAACTGGCGCGACCACTTCCTGCAGTACCTCTCGCCACCGCCACTGAATGGCGCGGGCCAGGCGGTAACCCAGGTGCGGGCACGCTACCAGTTGGACGCGAGCACGTTCTATCATTTCAACAAGAACTTCGCGATCTTCGCCGAAGGCGAGAACCTGACCAACACGTATGTCCTGAAATACGCGTACTATCAGAATCAATTCCTCTATGCCGAAGACAGTGGACGGAGGGTGAAGATCGGCGTACGCGCCTCGTTCTGATGGCGCGTCCGGTTCGATCGATCTGCATCGTGGGCGGGGGGACCGCCGGGTGGCTGACTGCCGGTATCATAGCGGCACGCCACGCCGGCGAGTCCGGTCGCGGCTTGGCCGTCACGTTGGTCGAGAGTGAGTCCATCGGCATCATCGGCGTGGGTGAAGGTACCTGGCCGACGATGCGCTCGACGCTCAAGAAGATGGGCATCTCGGAAACGGAGCTCTTCCGCGAGTGCAACGCGTCCTTCAAGCAGGGAGCCAAGTTCTCACGCTGGGTGACCGGTGAGGCATCCGACTTTTACTATCATCCGCTGATGTTGCCCGAGGGCTTTCCGGGTCTGGACCTGGCGCCTTTCTGGACAAAGTACTCGGACGAGCGTGCGGATGCGCCCTCGTTCTCCGCGGCGGTCTGCTTTCAGGAAGCCGTGTGCGAGTTGGGGCTCGCGCCCAAGCTCATCACCTCCCCCGAGTATGCCGGGATCGCCAACTACGCCTACCACCTCGACGCGGGGAAATTCGCCTCCTTCGTGCGCCAACACTGCGTCAGGAATTTCGGCATACGTCACGTCGTCGATGACGTCACGGCGGTAGTCAAGAGTGACTCGGGTGATATCGACTACGTGGCGACCGCCAACTCCGGCCGGCTCGTCGCGGACCTGTTCATCGACTGCTCGGGATTGCGGTCGCTGCTGCTGGGTGAAGCGCTGGGCGTGCCTTTTGTGGATTGCAGCGACGTGTTGTTCATAGATCGGGCGCTGGCGCTGCAGGTACCGTATGACAATGAGCAAAATGACATTGTCCCGCACACCCTGTCGACGGCCCAGAAGCACGGCTGGATCTGGGATATCGGCCTCCAGAGCCGGCGGGGGGTGGGCTACGTTTTCTCGAGTGCGCATACTACTGCCGATGCGGCCCTGACTGAGTTGCGCGCCTACGTCGGCGACCGGCATGGCGACCTGCAACCTCGGGAGATCAAAATTGCCCCGGGACATCGGCAGACCTTCTGGAAGGGAAATTGTGTCGCAGTGGGGCTTTCGGCGGGATTCCTGGAGCCACTGGAGGCTTCCGCACTGGTGCTGATTGAGCTCTCGGCCGAGATGATCAGCGGCACGATACCGGCAACCCGGGAGACCATGGATATCGTGGCCCGGCGCTTCAACGAGGCGACTCATTATCGCTGGGGGCGGATCATCGACTTCCTGAAGCTCCACTACATTCTCAGTCGACGCACCGATGCGAAGTTCTGGATCGACAACCGCGATCCGGCTAGCATTCCGGACGGGCTGAAGGAGCAGATGGAGCTGTGGCGTTACCGGGCGCCGGGCGACCAGGACTTCATGAGCAACTGCGAGATGTTTCCAGCCGCCAGCTATCAGTACGTTCTGTTCGGCATGGGGTTCAGGATGGAGGTCGCCCACCTGCCGTTGCAGCGGGACTCGAGCGGCGCCCAACGGGCGTTCACCCAGAACGAGACGCTCAAGTCGAAATGGACCCGGGCATTGCCGAAGAATCGCGCGTTGATCGACAAGATCAAGGCGCACGGCCTGCAGAGGATCTAGGATGCGTCTTGTCGAGCTGTCACGCAGCGAGCACGCCGGGTTGCGCATCCGCGCGGAGCGTGTCGAGGCAAGCGCCTCCGACCAACACCTGGTCCCCATCGTGGTGAGCGAATTTCGCAAGGCCGCGATTCAATATCCGATCGTCTTTGCGAAACATCCCGAAACGGGACGCTTTGCACCTTATGTCCTGAATGGGCTCGCCGTCCAAGAGAACTTGTTCTGGACGGGCACGGAGCTGGATGTCGCTTACGTCCCGTTGAACGTGCGACGCCAACCCTTCTACGCTCCCGAGAACGCCCTGTGCATCGATCTCGACAGTCCGTGCGTGGACTCTTCGGGGCAAAAGACGCTCGTCAACCCCGATGGGAGCGACTCCTCCTATCTGCAAGGGATGTTGTCCGTCCTGGGAGAGTTGGTTGCGGGAAAAGCAGCAACCGAGCAATTCATTGCGACCCTGCTCTCCCTCGAGCTACTCGCGCCCCTGTTGCTCGACATTCTCCTGGATGACAAAACACCGCTGCAATTGCATGGGCTGTATGGCCTCGACGAGGAGCGTTTCAGACAGCTCGACGCGGGCGAGATCGCAAAATTCTGGCAGAACGGCTACCTCGACCTGGTTTATGCGGTCCTGCTCGCCAGTGGCCAGATTTTCAAGCTCATCCGGCTGAAGAATCAACGCATCGCCGCGAGCCGCGCCTGGCACAGCAACACTTAGGTGAGGTCCTGTGTTCAATGACCATGCGACGGCAAAGCTGACGCACGTGGGGCGGCGCGCTATCGCGGTGACCCGGATCCACGATGTCTTGCTGAACCCTGCAGGTGTGGCCGAGCTAGGCTACGCGCAGTCCTACACCCGGGACCACACCAATCTCTACCCGGGGCTGCGAGCGCCCGTGCCCGAGAGCTTCTCGACCGCCCTGCGCGCCTGGCTGACGCCGCTTCTGCAGCATGCCGGCATGTTGGCGGCGGGGCAGACGATCCAGCGTGACTCGAGTTTCTTCTCCGTCGTGACCACTGCCAGCGGCGAGCTGCTGCCCATCCAGTGCATTCCCCACTATGACTCGACCGATCCCAACCTGCTCGCGGCAGTGATCTACTTGTGCGACGCCCGGTTTTGCGGCACATCGTTCTACAGGCATCGCAGAACCGGTTACGAGGAGATCACCGAGGAGAACCAGACCAACTATCGACTCGCTCTCGACCACGACATGCGCACGCATGGCGCCCCGCCGCGCCAATATATGAACGGGGACAGCCTGTTGTTCGAGACCACTTTCTCGAACCCGTTGAAATTCAACAGCGCCATCGTCTATCCCGGGCGGATTCTGCATGCCGGGAATATCAGGAGCCCTTTCGTTCCGCCCCGCGACCCGAGCGAATGGCGCCTCACCATCACGACGTTGCTGCAGGTCGGTTCGCAATAGCCGCAAGCGCGGGCGGTACGGCTCATCGATGCGGGTCCGGCGTTTGCTCCCCGAGCGAGCGCTTCTCAAGGTGGAGTACCCGACATGAGCATCTTCGAAACCCTCAAGAACGCGATCTTCGGATCGCACGCACAGGCTGCTGCCGCGCCCGCAAGCAATACCGCGAGCCCGAGTGCGCCGCCACCGAGCCCGGCTCCCGCGACGCAAGCCGCCGCAGCTCCGAGCAGCTCGCCCGCCGCCTCCCGGGCACCGTCCGGGCAGGTGGACATCGCCGCCGTGCTGAGTCAAAAGGCCGCCGCCCGGGGTGAAAAGCTCAACTGGCAGACTTCCATTGTCGACCTGATGAAACTCGTCGACCTCGAGCCCAGTCTCGACAACCGCAGGGCCCTGGCGAAGGAGCTGGGCTACACCGGCAACACCCAGGACACGGCCAGCATGAACATCTGGCTGCACAAGGAAGTCATGGAACGACTCGCCGCCAGCGGTGGCAAAGTGCCGGACAGTCTGCGACATTGAGCGCTGCGAAACGAGCGTCGGTGCGGGTGCCGACGCTCTGGCCGGGAATGTGCTCATCCCATGCGCGGTCACCTTGCGCGACAAGCACCGGTTTGCCCCCCTGACGGGCGCCACCTTCACGACGGTGTTCCCCCTTTGGAACACACGATCATGTCCCTGACTGCAGACAAATACAAGCCACCACGCGGTCAGCGCCGACACAACCTGGAATGAGTCTGAGTTGTGTTTAGTGTTGGAGGTTGTGAGCGGCACGACCCCCAACGAGAGTCAAGCTACCTGACACTGTTATTTCGGCCCTTCGCGACGTCAGACCATCAGATGAACGTCGCACCGCTACACACTTCCTTACCTGTTGTTCATATGCTTGGATACTTTTTTCGTGAGCCGCCTGGAGCGGCTCGCCTGTAGAGGAGCGCCTGCGAACGTTGTGACGGTGAGACCACCAGACGGATCACCAAGACAAACTCAAAACTGTAGATCTCATCAGGGGGGGTATGCATGGATAGATCCATTCGACGGTGCATTACGGCTGGGAAGAAGTTGGCGGCGGCGGTCGCCCTTGCGTGGGCGGCTTCCGGCGCGCTGGCACAAGAGCAAACGGTAAAAGATCAAACGGTCGACCAAGGTCTCGCAGAAGTCCAGATAACGGGGTCGCGCATCACGCTGTCGCCCGGCATGTACACCCCGACGCCCGTCACGGCGGTGACCCACGACGAGCTGCTCAAGATGGCGCCCACGAACGTCATCGACAGCCTGAGCGCCCTGCCCCAGTTCTTCGGCAACACGACCTACCAACAGGCCCTGGGTGGCCAATCCCCCAGCGGTTCGGAAGTGAACCTGCGCGGGGCGAACACCAGCTCCGGCATCTCGCGCACGCTGGTCCTGCTGGACGGCAGGCGGTCCGTCCCCAACAGCCGTTTCGGCGCCGTCGACATCAGCTCGTTCCCGGACCAGTTACTCCGCGGCATCGAGGTTGTGACCGGCGGAGCCTCCGCGACCTACGGTACGGATGCGGTCGCCGGCGTGGTGAACTTCCTGCTCGACACGAAGTTCGAGGGCGTGAAATTCGAGGCCCAGGGAGGTGAGACGGCACGCCACGACGGCCCGAACTCGAAGTTCTCCCTGTCCTTCGGTCACCAGTTCGGCGACAAAGCGCATCTCATCGGCTCGGTTTCGCTGTTCAACCAGGACTCGATCAGCGACTTCTCCTCGTTGGCCTCACGCCCCTGGTACAACCAGGCCTCACGGGTTCCAGGACCGAAAGGAGGTCCGACCTGGGTCGTCGCACCTTACGTGGTTCCAACAAACTTCAGCTACAACGGCACCATTGTCGGCATCCCGGGACTCAACGGCATGCAATTCAGCCCCGACGGCAAGTCGCTGTTGCCGGCGCCAACCGGCCAGTTGGGTGCTGTGGGTGATGCCTGCAACTGCCTCTCGACGCCCAATGAGACCTACGGCGTCGACTCGATGGACGAGGTCGCGGGTGGCTACACCCGCAAGAATGCGTTCCTGTATGCGACCTACGACATCACCGACAAGGTGCAGATGTTCGCCCAGGGGATGTATTCCGACGACCGCGCGAACGTGCGTTGGCAGTCGGCCGCACTGCTCGCCTCGTGGGCTGCGCCGGTCGGACTCGACAATCCATACCTCGCGCCCGGCATCAGGTCACAGATCCAAAATGCCCTGGTCGCGGCCTACCCGAACGCAACGGGCCCGCTGGCGGCACTAGGCCCGGGATACCGCGCTGTCTACCCCGGCCGTGACGACCTCGCGCAGCAGTATTTCACCTACGGCGTCTATCTCAACAACGTGCCGGGAAATCCGCTCGGTGAGACGCGCCAGACCACTCAAAACATCACCCACCAGGGCACGCTAGGCCTCAAAGCCGAAGTCGCCGACTGGAAAATTGACGGGTATGTCCAGAGGGGCTCGACGCGCGAGAACTATATCGACAACAACGGGACGCGGGTCGACCGCCTGTTCTTCGCCATGGACGCGGTTGCCGATGCCAACGGCAACCCGATCTGCCGTGTGGCCTCCCCGACCTACGATCCGCAGTATTACAAGAGCTTCTCGAACTGCGCGCCGATCAACCTGTTCGGCGGCTGGAACAACATCTCGCCGCAGGCGGCCGCCTACGTCAGCGGCCCGCAGAAGATCGCCGAGCAGTACTACGACCTCACCAACGGTGAGCTCACTGCCAACGGGGAGCTCTTCAAAGGCATCGGCGCCGGCCCGGTCAGCGCGGCTTTCGGTGTGGCCTGGCGCAAGGAGGAGGTTCTACAGATCACGCCAAACCCGGCGAATGAGTACCCGGCGTTCCTCGACGGCACGCTGGTCGGCAATGTGATCCCCACCAACCCGACCTACTTCCGCGGCGTCATCCCGCAGGGCTTCTACATCAACCAGTACGGTTACACGCAGCCGTGGCCCACGGGGGCGCCAACCGTAACGGTGAATGGGAAACAGACCGGCGGCATCCCGGGGTTGTACTACGTCCCTACGGGATTCCTGGGTGATGCCAACTCCAGCTCGGTCATGTTCAGCTCGGAACGCACTTTCAGCGGCTCGACCACCGTGAAGGAGGCTTTCACCGAGTTCAGCATTCCCTTGTTGAAAGACAAGCCGCTGTTCGAGAGCCTCTCGACCAATCTCGCCGCCCGCTGGGCGGACTATTCCGGCTCAGGGACCGTCTGGGCGTGGAAAGTGGGCTTCGACTGGGCTCTCAACGATACCTTCAGGCTACGGGCAACGCGCTCGCGCGACGTGCGCGCGGCGTCGCTCGAGGAACGGTTCGACACGACTCGCGGCGGCATCACGGTCAACAATCCGTATGTGCTCACCAACGGCTCGCCGACAACCCAATCGGGTGCCAGCTACTCCGGCGGCAATCCCAACCTGAAACCCGAAAAAGCCGACACCTGGACTGCCGGTTTTGTGGTGACACCCGCGTTCCTGACCGGATTCTCAGCCTCGGTCGACTATTACAAGATCGACATCGCGGACGCGATCGACAAGCCGACGCCGCAGCAGATCGTCGACGCGGCGCACGGCGGTGACCCCCAGTACCAGGCGTTGGTCAAGCTGGACGCCGGGAACAACATCGTCGAGGTCGATCAATACTTCATCAACTTCGCCAAGCAGTTCATCCAGGGCGTGGATATCGAGGCCAGCTACCACCACGGGGTGCATCTCATTGGTGATGGCCCGGAGGATGTCGCAATCCGGTTGTACGCGACGGACCTGATGAAGAACGCGACCCTCACCCAGTTCGGCACCTATGACGAGTGGGCCGGGCAGGTCGGCACGATGCGCAGCCTGCCCAAGCAGAAGTACACGGCCAATTTCACCTACAACTATGGGCCTTACTCGCTGTTCGTGCAGGGCCGCTACATCGCTCACGGCATACTGGACCACACGCTGACCCAGAGCCCGGTAGCGATCCCGGGCGTGCAGACGATCAACAACAACAGCGTCGGCGGGATCTACTACATGGACCTCAACATCTCCTACACCGTGCCGGTGCCAGGTGAGTTGAACGTCTATGGCGAGGTCAACAACCTCCTCGACCGCGCCCCACCGACCGCTCCGTTGGCGTATGGTCGTGCCGGCGCGGTGGCGACCAACCCACAGCTCTACGACGTCATCGGGCGGCGTTACACGATAGGATTCCGGTACAAGTTCTGAAGGAAAATCGCGTAATCACCTTTCGCGAACTGGAAACGCCTCCTGTGATGGCATAGGGGTAGCCAAGCGTTACAGGGGGTCAAGAATGCGACGTCTGTTCGGCTTTTCCACGTTGGCGCTGTGCCTGGGAGGGACCTGCGCGACTGCGCAGGTCCCTCCGCCGGACCCCACGCCCCACCCGTTCCGCATCGAGCGCACGGACCCCGGACTCGATGCCCTCATCGCACCGGATGCGAAGCTACGGACGGTTGCCGGCGGATTCGGCTTCATCGACGGACCGGTATGGGTCAAGGGGCGGGACGGCACCCCGGGTTACCTGTTGGCGAGCAGCATCATCGACAACGTCATCTACAAGGTAACCCCGGCCGGCAAGGTGTCCGTCTTCCTGGACAAAGCCGGCTACAGTGGCGACGATTTCGCCAACACCGGAAAGTTCGCCTACATCGGGCGCGCCCACACGCTGCTGATGGGCCCCGGTTGCGCCGGCGTCGATCACGAAGGTCGCATCGTCTGGTGCGCGGGCCAGGATCGCGCCATCAAGCGCATGGAGAAGGACGGCACCCGCACCGTGCTCGCCGGCGGATTCGAAGGCAAGCACTTCAATGGCCCCAACGACGTAGCGATTGCCGCGGACGGCGCCATCTTCTTTACCGATTCGGACGTCGGACTACGCGGCGGTATTCTTCACGCCACCGATGTGCAGATGCCTGACTCCGTCTGGCGCTGGAAAGACGGCAAGGTCACCATGGCGGTGAGCCGGGAGCAACTCGGCTCCGAACCTAACGGGATCGCGCTGTCGCCGGACGACAAGTACCTGTACCTGTCCGCCGGGACGGTTACACCCGATCCACGGATCATGCGTTTCCCGGTCCATGCGGACGGCACTGTCGGACCCGGCGAGCTGTTCACTCGTGGCGCCGGCATCGGCGACGGGATGAAGACCGACCCTCGCGGCAATCTCTGGTCGACCGACGCCATGCCCGGCACGGTCCGAATCACCGCTCCCACCGGGAAGCTCCTGGGCCTCCTGCACATGCCGTCGAAAGGCGACGCAGAGCCCCGCAAGACGACCTGTGCGTCGAGCCTCGCGTTCGGCGGCGACGATGCCAAGACGTTGTACGTAACGGGTTGCGAGTATATATACGCCATTCCCCTGCGGACGGCGGGCGGCCTGGAGGGTCCCTGACAGTCACCTCGTCGTAATTTTCCCCCAACGCGCGGGCGTGGTTCCGGTGATCTTGCGGAACGCCCGCGAGAAATGACTCTGGTCCGAGAATCCCAAGCGCAGAGCAACTTCGGAGATCTCCGCGCGCCCCGTCGCGAGTTGACGTTGGGCTTCGCGTATGCGCGCCTGTAGGACGTACTGGTGGGGGGTCACCCCCAGGGCCTGTTTGAACAGCATGGAAAAATGATGCGGGCTCAAGTTGACCTGGCTTGCGAGCTCCGCCACGCCGATGTCAGCGGCAAGATGCGTGTGGATGTATTCGCACACGCGACGAACCTGCGCGATGCTTCCGGCTGCCATGAAGCATCCCTCCCTATAGAAGTGATTCCCCCGCTTGGAACCCCTGCTGCGGCTAATTTAACACCAAGCGCATGCTGACAGGGTATGTCAAAGAAGGGACACTACACGCGGCTGGGCTCATGCTCACGACGGACGAAAATGCTAGACGCTCGCACGGGGCGCATCGAAGAATCCTCACGACCCCTATCACCGGGAATTACAGAAAGCCAACATCAGGAGAGGGCAATGAGGCGGCATCAAAAATCTCTTCGCGTGCTGTTGCTCAGCTCGCTCATCGCATCCGGCGTTATATCCACGGCAGCCGTGGCCGACGACGAGGACGATGCAGCGAACCGGCACAACAATGGCCCGCTCGTCCAGACAGCCGAGGGCCCTGTCATTGGATTTGAGCAGAACGGCGTTTACGAATTTCTCGGCATTCCTTATGCCGCACCACCGGTCGGCGACCTGCGGTGGATGCCGCCGCAGCCTGTCAAGCATTGGCACCGCCCACGCGACGCGACCAGGTTCGCGAACACCTGCGCTCAGGTGACCGAGCTTGGCGTGTTCGCAGGCCCGGCCAGCGTGACGGAGGATTGTCTCTATCTGAATGTCTTTACGACCCGACTGGACCATGACAGGAATGGCAGCAAGGGGAATGCGGTGCTCGTATGGATTCACGGCGGCGGCAATGTCGACGGCGAATCCAACGACTACGACGCGACCAAGCTCGCCACCGGCGGCCCGGATGGAACGCCCACGGTGGTGGTGACGCTCAACTATCGCCTGGGCCTGTTCGGCTTCCTCGCTCACCCGGCCCTGGATGCGGAAGGGCACCTGTTCGACAACTACGGCATCCTGGACCAACAGGCTGTGCTACGTTGGGTACAACGCAATATCGCAGCCTTCGGCGGCGACCCCAGTCGGGTCGCGTTGGGTGGCCAGTCCGCCGGGGCGCAGGATACCGGCGTCAACCAGATCTCACCGCTGGCCGCCGGCCTGTTCAATCGGGCGATTTATGAAAGTGCCCCGCTGTCGGGCATTGCGGTTCGGAAAATCGGCCTGGCCAACGGTGCAGCATTTGCCGCGGCGGCCGGGTGTGGAACGGATGCCTCACCGGGCACCTCGGAGTGCCTGCGCAAATTGACGACCGCGCAGATATTGCAACTCCAGGGGACACCGAATGCCAACGGTCCGTACGTGACCGGCCCGATGTTGGACGGCACGATCATGCCGGTCACGCCAGTCACCGCGTGGACGACGGGCAAGTTCAACAAAATGCCGATCATGGGTGGCAACGTTCAGGACGAAGCGAACTTCGGCATCGGCATCACGGAATATTTCGCGACGCCGCAGGCTCCCATCACGGCCGAGCAATATGAAAAGAACGTGACGACCGCCTACAGCGGCACGGAATACTCCGGTGGCCCGAAGTACCCCCCCGGCACCCCCGGGCTGGTGCTGGCGCAGTACCCGCCCAACCTCGACAATCTCACGCCCCAGGAAGTCTATGATCTCGAGAACACGCACCCGGGCGCGTGCCGCAACGTGTTGATCGATCAACTCTGGTCGAAGTGGGTCCCGGTCTACGAGTACGAATTCAACGATCAGCAGGCGCCCTACTACTTCCCACCCCTGCCCGGCTTCACGCCGCTCGCGGCGCATACGATCGATATCCAGTTCCTGTTCGTGAACTGGCATGGCAGCGTGTTGGGAGTCAACCATCCCGCGAGTCTGACGCAGTCGGAAGAAGTGCTCTCAGACCAGCTCGTCGGCGCGTGGACCAACTTCGCGGCGACCGGTAACCCGAACCGGCACGGCAACGCGCCCTGGCCGCAGTTCACGACCGCGGCGAACGCACCGGCCGTCCTGTCGGAGAAGGCCGGCGGCCTGGGGACCTTCACCCTGCAACAGTGGTCGATGAACCATCACTGCGACTTCTGGACCGGCAACACCTTGAATGGCGGCATCCTGCGCTTCCAGCCCTGAATGTCAGGCCCGTCCCTGCCGCCCGTGGGCCGCACCGTTCTGTGCGGCTCGCGGGTCAACCGGTACCGGCTGTCTCGAGACCGAGTCGCGTGGCGATATTCACGAGCTCCGGCAACGACCTCGCACGCATTTTGCGCATCACCTGTCCGCGGTGCGCCTTGACGGTGATTTCGCTGATCCCGAGCTCGCCACCCACCTGTTTGTTCAACTGGCCGCGAACGACCAACGCCATGACCTCGCGCTCGCGACGAGTCAGTAACTCGAGCCGGGTGCGCAGCGCTTGCAGGCTCGCCTCGTCGTCGAGCGAGGCGCGGCTGCGCTCCAGCGCATCCTGGATCGCGGTCAACAGCACCTCGGGAACGAAGGGTTTGGTCAGAAACTCCATGGCCCCGGCCTTCATCGCCTGGACCGAGGTGCGGATATCCCCGCGACCGGTGATGAAAATGATGGGCATCTGGCGCTCGGCGGCAATGCGCTTCTGCAACTCCAGGCCGTTGAGGTCCGGCAAGCCGATATCCAGAAGCAGACAACTCGGGGACGCCGGTCGCGGCCGCGCCAGAAATTCCTGAGCGGAGCCAAACAGCTCAGGGCGCCAGCCGGCATCGGCGATCAGGCATTCGAGCGACTCCCGCACCGAAATATCGTCATCGACAACGAACACGATGGGGGTGACAACGGCCATGTGGCGCGATCTTACTCCAGGACGGCCGCCAGCGCCTCCCGCAGCTCCTGCTCACTGAATGGCTTGAACAAACACTCGACGGCCTGCTGCTGCAGCAGGCCGGGGGGAAGACTCTTATCCGCCAGCGCGGTAATGAAAATAGTCGGAATGCTGTGTCCCCGCAGAAGCAGCTCCCGCTGCAGCTGCGGCCCCGACATGCCCGACATGGCGATGTCCAGGATGAGGCAGTGCGTGCCACGGGGGCCACCGGAGGCAAGGAATTCTTCGGCCGATGCGTACGCCCGGGTCGTATAGCCGAGCTCCTGCAGCAGCTCGGGCAACGACTCACGCACGGATTCATCATCATCAACGACCGCGACGAGTGGACGTGAGCTCAATTTCGCTCCTCTTGGTCATGCCGGAAGGATGCGCCACTGCACTGCTGATTACCCGATACCTTGGTGTCGGTTTCCAGGTGTCCGGCAAGGTGGACCGCCGCGCGCTCACACGACGGGCGCGGCTCGCAGGGCAGCGATCCGTGCCTCGAGCGGCGGATGACTCATGAACAGGCGTCTGAAACCGCCGTCCGCCGTACCGCTGATGCCCAAAGCGGCGAGTTGGGGGACCGGAAGAGGCTCGCCGTATGAGCGTTTCAAACTCTCCAGCGCAGCAATCATATTGTGGGCACCGGCGAGGCGAGCGCCGCCGGCGTCGGCGCGGAACTCCCGGTAGCGGGAGAAGGCCATGACAATCATGCTGGCCAGGACACCCAGCAGCAGCTCGCTCACCAACACGGCAACGAAGTAACCCGCCCCCCGCTCGCCCTCGCCCCTGTTGAGCATCCGGTCCACGGCGCCGCCCACGATGCGCGCGAGCACGATCACGAAGGTGTTCAGGACGCCCTGGATCAGGGTCAGAGTCACCATGTCACCGTTGGCAACGTGACTCACCTCGTGTGCCAGCACCGCCTCCACCTCCTC
>Ga0070665_100001120_pt1 | contig 32952 bp, 43 predicted proteins | sample KBSS13metaG_FD_65862 | JGI IMG/M metagenome (GOLD analysis project Ga0070665, IMG submission 65862) | Switchgrass rhizosphere microbial communities from Kellogg Biological Station, Michigan, USA - KBS S1-3 metaG | ecosystem: Host-associated > Plants > Roots > Rhizosphere > Soil ... | reverse complement strand
TCGGGATCGAGCGCGCGGAAGAAGGCCTCGGCCAGCGGCAGGCCGGCGACGACAATCGCCTCGCGGCTATCCATCACGCCGGTGAAGCGCGCCTCGGCCGGGATCACCGCCGCCGAAGTGATGTCGCCTTTGTCGCCGAGATCCTCGGCGAGCGTGGCGGCGACAAAGGCGTCGAGATCGAAGCGGTCGAGAGCGAAGGTCATGCCGCCGCTCTTAGGCCAGGCGGCGGCGGCATGCCACAGCGGGCTCAGGCCGGTGTCAGATCCACCGCGGTGACTTTGGCTGGAGGAAGGCCCCCAGCCTCGGCTTGCGCCATCAGCTCTGCCTTGCGGGCCAGCATCTGATCGCGCATCGCCACGAGGTCCACATCGGTCTTGCGGCATTGGGCGAACATGCCTTCCGCGGGCTTCTCTTCCTCGCCGACATGATGCTCGATCTCTTCGGACAAGACCTTCACCTTGGCGTCGTAAAATTGCTCGTCCGGTCCGCCGGCCTCGATGTCGTTGATCAGCACCTTGGCACCATCATGCTCGACATAGGCCTCATCGAGCAGATCGTCCTCGATCTTGCCGCGTAAGGCCGGATAGAAAATCTCCTCCTCGAGCAGAGTGTGAATCTTGAGCTCAGTACAGATTTCCTTCGCAAGCTTCTGCTTGCGGGAGGCGCCTTTGGCCTCCTCGAAGGAGGCGAACAATTGCTCCACTTTCCGGTGGTCGGCCTTCAGCAGCGCGATGGCGTCGGTAAAATCTTGCTCGAACATCTCTCTTCCTTCCCACGGCTTGGCATCGGCATGGACGCCTGATGTTTCGGCTGCACAACGCACCGAAACGCGAGCGTATCCACCGGAAAAACAAGGTTAATCTGGATCAGTGAGATGATGGAGGGAACCTTCGCTGCCATCATGTGTTGCAGCTTAAAGACCGACTGGCCGTCACTAGGGAGATGATGATGGACACAGCCGAAAAGCACTATTTTCTCGAGCGCGCCGAGGCGGAGCTCGATCTGGCCGCCGAGGCCACGCATGAGCGCGCGGCCCGCGCGCATTATTACCTCGCAGGTTTCTATCTGGACCGCGCCCATAGCGGGGCAGCCAACGAGAATTGAGCCAAGGGAGGCCGATCATGTCGCGGGACCGCCAGCAGGATCCGAAACTCGAAACGGACGGCGTGCTCGTCCGCCCGATCGGCGGCCAGGTCTATCTGGTCGAGGAAGGCGACAGAGCGCCCTGGGACGAGGAACCCGCGCCCGATCGCTCACCTCTCTCAGGGCTAATCAACCGCCACTAGGCCCAAAACAATCGGCCCGGCTCAGTCGCCGCTGATCTGCGGCTTCCCGACATCGCCTTTGCCGACCGTGTGCGCGGCCATTTCCAGCATGCGGTCGAGGCTCTGCTTCGCGCGCTGGCGCAGGCCCTCCTCGATCTCGATGCGCGGCTGCAGGTCGCGGAGCGCCACGTAGAGCTTCTCCATCGTGTTGAGCGCCATATAGGGGCACATGTTGCAGTTGCAGTTCCCGTCAGCCCCGGGCGCGCCGATGAAGGTCTTGTGCGGCGCCGACTTCTCCATCTGGTGGATGATGTGCGGCTCGGTGGCGACGATCAGCAGCTCCGACGGCGACTCCAGCGCATATTTGAGGATGCCCGAAGTCGCGCCGACATAATCGGCGTGATCGATGATGTGCGGCGGGCATTCGGGATGGGCGAGCACCGGCGCGCCGGGATGCTGGGCCTTCAGCTTGATCAGCTCGGTCTCCGAAAAAGCCTCGTGGACGATGCACACGCCCGGCCAAAGCAGCATGTCGCGCTTCAGCGTGCGAGCGAGATAGCCGCCGAGATGCTTGTCCGGGCCGAAGATGATCTTCTGCTCCAGCGGGATCTGGGCGAGGATCGTCTCGGCGGACGACGAGGTGACGATGATGTCGCTCAGCGCTTTCACCTCGGCGGAGCTGTTGATGTAGGTGAGCGCGATATGGTCCGGATGCTGGGCGCGGAAGGCAGCGAACTGCTCCGGCGGGCAGCTGTCCTCCAGACTGCAGCCGGCGTCCATGTCGGGCAGGATGACGATTTTGTCGGGCGAGAGGATCTTCGCCGTCTCGGCCATGAAGCGGACGCCGCAGAAGGCGATGACGTCGGCGTCGGTCGCCTGCGCCTTCCGGCTGAGATCGAGGCTGTCGCCGACGAAGTCCGCAATGTCCTGGATTTCGGGCGCCTGATAATAATGGCCGAGGATGACGGCATTGCGCTCCTTGCGCAGCCGGTCGATCTCGGCGCGGAGATCGAGGCCTTTCAGGGTCGCATTGGGTGCGTTCATGGATTCCTTGCCCTTATCCTGTCCTCGATCCGCCGGGGCCGATCGAGCACGCTCGCGGTCTCGCGCCCGTCCGCACCGACGAAGCGGGCGGCCACGCTTGCCTCTATACCCGCGGCGCGAAGCGGCAAAGCGAAACTCCTGGCGACGTCGCGCAGCGCGGCGGTGCGCGCCTCCGTCATCGGCAGCGGCGCGCGCGCCTGGCGGGTCAGTTCCTCCTGCGCGGCGCGCCGGTTCGCCTCATCGATCGATTGGCCCGCATCGGTCAGGGCCATCACGATGCCGCCATCCGAATATTCCTGCGCGGCGCTGAAATCGAGCTGCGGGCCGGCCACTTCAAGCGGCGGCAACGTGACGGTCAGGGTCGACGTGGCCTCGTCCCAGGACAGATCGGTGCGGCGCATCCGGCCGAGATCGACCGCGTAGCGGACCGAGCCGGGCAGGACGAGGGTCTTGCGCGCGGTGAAGCCCATCCGGCTCTCGCTCGCGGTGACCACGGCGGCGAAGCGGCCGACAAAGACGATCTGGCGCCCCTGCTCGCGGACCGAGAGCAGGGTGGCATTGGCGATGCCCACCGGGTCAGGCCCGGCCGGCCCCTCGGACGGCGGCCGCAGCAACAGGCCGACGCCGGCGCCGATCAGCAGCGCGAGCAAGGGCGGCAACAGGAAGAACCACTTCCTCACGCGGCGCGCGTCCCGCTCCGGCGGTCACCCTCTGTGCATGCTGGCATCGACGATCCTCTCCCGCACGAACGCACATGGCGTTCATGGCCGCGTGGATCAAGGCAGGTAGGCGTGCAGCGGCCGTGCGGCGCCGGGCGTGCCTGCGATCAGCGATTGCGTCATATCGATCCCCGGCCCGCTATAGGCGATGAGGTCGCCGATGATCAGCGAAGCGAGGATGGCGCCGATCCCCCAATACCATGCCGGATGCGCCTTGCCCGTGCGGCGCCGGTCCGCCGCGATGCCGATGAGCGGGAAGACCAGGGTCACGCCGACCGCCACCCACCAGGCCCAGGGAATGAACAGGGGCATTGGCAGCAAACGGCCCAGGCCGGGGCCGGTGAGGATCGCCATCCCGCAGAACATCAGCCGGCGGTGCCAGTCCGTTCGCCGGCGCATCATGATCGCCGCCGTCACCAGTCCCGCGAAGGTCAGGATTCCGAGGGCATTGCCGAACAGGAACTCGTTCACGTCGAAGAAGAAGGGTGCGCCCTTGCGCGCCGACACAATAGTCATGGCAAGGCCGAGCCCGAGCATGGCCGGCACCCAGAGCACGGCCAGCCAGCCGAGCCGGCGATGGGCCGCAACCCGGTCCGCCGCGACCAGGCCGGCCTGCAGCAGATAGAGGACCACCCAGCCCATGAAGACGAAGGCGTGGGCGTGAAAGATCAAGGGCAGGCCGAAGCTGGATCGCCCGAGGAGCAGATTGGTCGAAAAGCCGGCGACAATGACGAGCGCCATGACGCAGGCCATGACGAAGAAGAACTTCCGCTCCCCGCGCTCCGCGCCGACTGGGCCCACGATGGTCGCCATGTCCGTCCCCCTCATTGGCGCTGCCCCGACTGGATAATCGTTTCGGCCCCGGAGCGTCAACGAAAGCGGTCAGGCGGCGAGCCGCCAAATCTCGCCCTCGCTGCGCACCATTCCGCGCGTTTCCAAGTCCACGAGATGGGCGAGGACGGAGCGCCCGGCGGCCGGGAAGAGCCGCGGATCGGTCCCCTGATACATGGCCTCGACCATTGCCGGGATCTTCCCATCACCCTTGCCGAGCTGGCGCAAGATCTGCTGCTCGCGCATGCGGCGGTGCGTGATCATAGCGCGGACGTGACGCTGCGGCTTTTCGATGGGCGGGCCGTGCGCTGGAAAATAGGTCATGTCGTCGCGCTTCGCCAGCAGGTCCAGGCTGCGCATATAGTCGGCCATGTCGCCGTCGGGCGGCGAGACGATGGTGGTCGACCAGCCCATGACGTGGTCGCCGGTGAACAGCGCGCCGGTACCGTCGAGCGCGAAGCAGAGATGGTTGGAGGTATGACCGGGCGTCGCCACCGCGGTCAGCCGCCAGCCGGGGGCTTCCACCGCCTCGCCGTCGGCCAGCACCCGGTCGGGCGCATAATCGAAATCGAAGGCGGCGTCGGCGCGCGGCCCGTCATCGTCGAGCGCGAGCGGCGCGCAGCCGATGATCGGCGCCTTGGTGGCCGCGGCCAGCGGGCGGCTGGCCGGGCTGTGATCGCGATGCGTGTGCGTGCAGAGGATCGCGGCGATCCGCTCGCCCTTTGTGGCGGCCAGGATGGCCTCGACATGCTCGGGCATGTCGGGCCCGGGATCGATCACCCCCACCTCGCCCTCGCCGACGATATAGGTCTGCGTTCCCGAATAGGTGAAGGCCGAAGGATTGCCCGCAAGCAGGCGCCTCACGCCGGGCGCGACATGCTCGACCAGACCGGTGGGAAAATCGTCCATGCCCGCGATGTGGCATTGCGCGTGGCGGAAGTGAAGTCTTGGGGTGGACCCGAAAGGGGACTGCGGACCTGCCTGGCCCACCCCTGCCCTTTCCCGAGCGCGGGAAAGAAGCTGGTATTATTGTCCCCCGCGCAGCCGCGAGATCTCCCGGTCGATCGCGGCCAGGACGCGCTGGCGCTGCTCGGCCGGGATGTCATTGTCCTCGGCGAGCCGGCCGCGGGCGCGCTGCAGCGCCTCGGCATGCCGCGCCGGATTCGCCGCCTCATTCTGGCCGCCGCGGGTGCAGATGATGACCCGGGTGCGGTTGTTGGCCGTGCCCTCGTTCACTTCACTTCGCTGGCCACCGCGCTCGCAATCGCGCGGCACGACGACCGAGTGGATCTCGTGGCCGTCATGGTCGCGGACGTCGACGGTCCTGATCCGCTGCCCGTCGTGGTCGCCGGTGGTGATGATCCGGACGTTGCGCTCCTCGCGCCGTTCGCCGTCGGCGCTGCTGCGGCGTTCGCCACGGGCGCCGTCCCGATGGTCGCGATGCTCGTCATGGCGGTAGGTGCGCACGATCACATGCTCCCGATGCCCCTCGGCCCGGTCGCCCTGACCCTCCGCCGAGGGCGGCGCCGGGGCAGCGGGGGGCGCCGGCTGGGCGACGGCGGTGCCGAAGGCGAGGCTCAGCCCGCCAAGGGTCGCGATCGCGGCCGCGCCACCGAGCATGCGCAGCCGGCCCGGCTTGTGGAACTTCATCATTTTCAGTCTCCGTTTCAGTTGGTCGGCATGATTGAGCGGGCAGGCTGCAATCAAGCCGGGTCGGCTCGCGGATTTGACGAGGGCGCACGCATAATCGTGGCGGGCGTCCGTATCGGCTGTGGCGGCGACGGCGGCGTCGCAGGCCAGTTCCTGGTCGGCGCGGAAGGCCTTGAAGGCGAACCAGGCGACCGGGTTGAACCAGTTGAGGGCGAGGATGAGCAGGCCGAGATGGTTCCACCACAGGTCCAGCCTGCGGTGGTGGATGGCCTCATGGTCGAGCGCCAGTGCGCGCTCCTCGGGGGAATAGCGGCTTCCGAAATCGGCGGGCACGACGATCCGGCGACGGAACAGGCCGAACGAGATCGGCCCGTCCACGGCGCCGCTTTCGATCAGTCGGACGCCGCGATGCCTGCCGAGGTCGCGCGAGTCGCGCGCCAGGCCGCGGACGAAGCGGTAATAGGTCCAGACCTGCCAGAGCAGGAAGACGGCCGCGCCGGCGGCCCAGATCGCGAGCAGCATGGGCACCCACTGCCCGGGTCCGCCTTCCAGCGGCACCGGCGCGGCCATATCCTCCGTGATCAGGATCACTGTCGGCGGAGGAATGAGGTTTGGAAGCTCGACCGCGCTGAGGCTCGGGAGCGGCGGCATGACGAGGCGAAGCGCCGGCACGAGCCAGAGCGCATAAGCCGGCCCTGCCCCGAACAGAGCGGCGAAGGGCCGGCGGATCGCGAGGAGGAGCAGCATGGCCGCGCTCGCCCAGATCATGTTGGAGATCAGGACCGCCACGACGGGATTGGCGGTCATTGCTTCAGCGCCTTCAGCAGCGCCTCGATCTCGGCGATGTCGGCGGGGCTGAGCCGGTCGCGCTCGGCGAGATGGGCGACGAGCGGCGTCACCTTGCCGCCGAACATCCGGTCCAGCAGCTTGCCCGATTCCTGCGCTACATAATCGGCGCGGGCGATGGCGGGGCGGTAGAGATAGCGGCGGCCATCCTCCTCATGGGCGAGGATGCCCTTGGCGAGCAGCCGGCCGAGCATGGTCTTGACCGTGCGGATCGACCAGCCGCGCGCCTCGGGCACGCGCCCGGCCACTTCGGCGGCGGTCAGGGGCGCGTCATCCCAGAGCACCTCCATGACCGCATATTCGGCTTCACCGATCCGTTCCAAAACCCCGGCCTCCCTCGCGTCTGATTACACGAGTAGTCATCCAGCGCGTGAACGCAAGATGAATGATTGCCGGCCGCCGCCGCCTAGTGTCGGTGCGCTTTACAGATCGGAAAGAAGGTTAATTTCCATTCACCCTGAAACTGGCGGATTTCCGGTCTTTTTCACGGCTGGCACGCGGCGTGCGTATTATCCCGTGTCCACATGGTTCCTCTCTCAGGGGCGGGCTTGGCGCTCTTCCGGTCGCGCCGCCCGCCCTTTTTCTTTCTTTCAGAGCAACCTCTTTCGAGACCTCACGAATGTGGTCCGGCGAAGGCCGGACCGCTGGTCGAGAAGGCACGGCGCGGCTCGCAACCGTCCGGCCTTCGCCGGACCACGAGAAATTTACCGACCGAGCCTCAGGCCTTCCCCAGCAATGCCGCCGCCGTGGCCTCGTCCGCGGGCAGGAAGGTCTCGATCGCGAGCTCGGTCAGCGTGACGTCGATCGGCGTGCCGAACATGGTCGTGGTGCTGAGGAAAGAGAGCTCCATCTCCCCTGCCTTGATGCGCATCGGCACCGCCACGCCCCCATATGTGTCGCCGTCTGGCGCGGTGCCGCCGGGATAGGCGCGCAGCTCGGCGAGCAGCTCCACGAGCCCCTGGTCCGCACTCGCCGCGATCTGCGCCTCCAGCCGGTGGAAGATATGGGCGCGCCACTCGGCGAGATTGACGATGCGCGGGGCGAGTCCCTCCGGATGCAGGCTGAGGCGAAGCACGTTGACCGGCGGTGCGAGCAGGTGCGGCGCCATGTCGACGAGAAACGGCCCGATCCCTTCATTGTGGGCGACCATGTGCCAGTGCCGGTCGACTGCCAGCGCCGGAAAGGGCTCATGCGCCTTCAGCACCAGCTCCACCGCGCGCCGCGCCGCGGCCAGCGCCGGATCGTCGAACGACCGCTCCGGGAGAGCCGGCGCGAAGCCGGCGGCGACGAGCAGCAGATTGCGATCGCGCGCGGGAATATCGAGCCGCTCGGCCAGGCGGAGCAGCATGCCCCGGCTCGGCCGCGAGCGCCCGGTCTCCAGAAAGGACAGATGCCGCGCGGAAATGTCGGTCTCCAGCGCGAGGTCGAGCTGGCTGAGGCGGCGGCGCGAACGCCAGGCGCGAAGCTGCTCGCCGACGGGGATGGTATGGGTCTGCATGGCCGCAGCCTAGCGCGGCCCGCCCGGCAATCCCATTACCTCGCACGTAATCGACCGCATGACCTGCCGCCGCCATGAGTCGGGCATCAACCGCGAAAGGACAGGATCATGCAGAACACTCTCTTTCTCCGCCGCGTGCTCGCCCTCGACTCGCTGAGCTGCCTCGCCTTGGGCCTGATCATGGGCCTCGGCGCCGCCGCCCTTGCGCCCTTGTTCGGGCTGCCCGAGATGCTCATCCGGTTCGCCGGCCTTGCCCTGCTGCCGCTGGGCGCCTTCATCGGCTGGCTGGCCTCGCGGCCGAGCCCGCACCGGATGCTCGTCCTGGCCGTGATCTTCGGTAATTTGGCCTGGACCGTCGAGAGCTTCATCACCCTCGGCCAGCTCGCACCCACCGCGCTCGGCACGGTCTTCGTCGCCGCGCAGGCCCTGGCGGTGCTGGGGCTGGCCTGCCTCGAATATGTCGGGATCAGAAAGGCGGCTGCGGTCGCGGTCTGACCTACCACGTGCTCCGGCGCAGGCCGGAGCGTTGCGCGAAAGAGCTTCAGACTTTTCGACCAACGGTCCGGCCTTCAGCCTCTGGCTGAAGTTTATCTTGAGCGCCTGCCTTGCGGGCAGTCGAAGGGCCGGACCACGTCGATTCAGGCCTTTGCAACCTGCTTTTCGGTCAGCAGCTGCTGCAGCTCGCCGGCCTCGAACATCTCCATCATGATGTCGCTGCCGCCGACGAACTCGCCCTTCACGTAGAGCTGCGGGATGGTCGGCCAATCGGAATAATCCTTGATGCCGTTCCGGATCTCGGGATCCTGCAGCACGTCGACCGTCTCGAAGGCGACGCCGAGATGGTCGAGGATCGCCACCGCGCGGCTGGAGAAGCCGCATTGCGGGAAGAGCGCCGTCCCCTTCATGAACAGCACGATGTCGCTTTTCTTTACAATCTCGTCGATGCGGGTGCTGACGTCGGTCATTTGAATTGTCCTACTCCGGAACCGCGGTGCTGAGCTTCAGGGCATGGAGCTCGTTGCCCATCCGCCCGCCAAGCGCCTGATAGACGCGCTGGTGCTGCTTCACGCGGGGCTGGCCGCGAAAACTCTCCGCCACCACCCGCGCCTCATAATGATCGCCGTCGCCGGCCAGATCGATGATCTCCACCCGCGCGTCGGGAATTCCCTCGCGGATCAGGCTTTCGATCTCGCCGGCTGGCATCGGCATGGTACTTAGCCCTGCGCCTCGATGAAGTGGCGGCGGGCTTCGACCGTCTTGTGCTCGAGCGTCTGGCGGATCAGCGCCTCGTCCACCTCGACGCCGGCGGCGGTCAGGTCGCCGACCAGCTTACGGATCACGTCGTCGTCGCCCGCTTCCTCGAAATCCGCACGGATCACGTCCTTGGCATAAGCGTCGGCCTCGGCCTCGGTCAGGCCCATCTTCTTCGCGGCCCATTGGCCGATCAGCCGGTTCCGCCGCGCCGTGATCTTGAACTGCATCTCCTGGTCGCGGGCGTACATGGATTCGAACGCTCTCTCGCGGTCGTCGAAGCTGGTCATGGCGGTCCTTGCTGCTGAGGGTGATTTCAGGGCCGAGATAGGAGCGAACGGACGCAGGCGCAACGCCATCCGCCGTCTCTTCACCAAAAGCCATTTGCCGCCGCGCAAGAATCTGTCACTTGAGGCGCATCTCAGGAGACACCGAAACATGTACCGTTCGATCGCTTTCGCCCTTCTCTGTGCCGCCGCCGCCCCCGCTATCGCCCAGAACCAAGTCGCGCCGCCGGCCCCCGCTCAGCCGGCGCCGCCGCCGCCGGAGGTGATGGCCGCGCTCCAGCAGGCCGGGTCCGCCTTCGGCGGCTGCGTGGAGGCGGGCGTCCGGGCCGTCCCCGCCGCGACGGCGCCCGAAGCGGGTGCCACCACTGTCCTCGCTGGCTGCGGGACGCAGCGCGCGGCGCTCGAAGCGGCGGTTCAGCGGCTGATCGCGACCCTGCCCGCGGACCGCCAGCCCGCGGCGCAGACGCAGCTGCAAACGCAGATCGGTACGCTGCCGACGCAGGTCGCCAACCAGATCCGGATGTCGCGGCAGGCACCGCCCCCGGCAGCGACGCCCGCTCCGGCGCCGGCTGAGTAAGACGGCATGGGCGCCTGACCTCAGTCGTCCATCGTCACCACGAGCTTCCCGACCGCCTGCCGCGCGGCCATGAATGCGATTGCCTGGCCACCCTCGGCGAGCGGCCAGGTGCGGCTCACCTTCGGCGCGATCTTGCCCTCGTCCCAGAGCCGGAAGAGGGTCCGGATGTGCGCCGCATTGGCCTTGGGGTCGCGCGCCGCGAAGGCGCCCCAGAAGACGCCGCGCACGTCGCAGCTCTTCAGCAGGGTCAGGTTGAGCGGCAGCTTCGGGATGCCCGCCGGAAAGCCGATGACGAGCAGCCGGCCCTCCCAGGCGATCGCGCGCAGCGCCGCCTCGGTATAGTCGCCGCCGACCGGATCGTAGACCACGTCCGCGCCGTTCGGCCCCACCGCGTCCTTGAACAAAGTCGCGAGCGCCTTCGCCCCGTCCTTGTCGAACGGCCCGCGCGGATAGATGATCGCGACGTCGGCGCCCGCGGCCCGCACCGCCTCGGCCTTCTCCTCCGACGAGACTGCGGCGACGACGCGCGCGCCGGTGGCCTTGCCGAGCTCGACCGCCGCCAGCCCGACACCGCCCGCGGCCCCCAGCACGAGCAGCGTCTCGCCCTCCTTCAGCTTCGCCCGGTCGGCCAGCGCGTGGATGGTCGTGCCATAGGTCAGGATCAGCGCCGACCCGTCCTCGAAGCTGCGCTCGTCGGGCAAAGGGATCGCCATGGCCGCCGAGACCAGGACCTTCTCGCAGAGCCCGCCATGGCCGAGCATCGCGATCAGCCGCGCGCCCTCGCTCCAGCCGGTGACGCCCTCCCCCACCGCCTCGACCACGCCGGCAATCTCGCCGCCGGGCGCGAAGGGGCGCTCCGGCCGGAACTGATATTTGTCCTCGATGATCAGCACGTCCGGATAGTTGATCGCGCAGGCTTTCACCCGTACGAGCAACTGACCCGGGCCGGGCACGGGATCGGGCAGCTCGGTGAGCGCCAGCGTTTCCGGGCCGCCGGGGGCGGTGGAGAGGAGAGCTTTCATCGCGCCGACGCCGGGAAAGCGGGGAGCTTGGCGACGTCGGCCGGCTCGTGCTGGATGATCACATTGGCGCGCAGATTCCGGCCCAGCCGGTCGAACCGGTCCATCGAGGCCAGGGTCTCGGCCCGGCTGGTGTTGAACGGCGGCACGCCGCGGCGCTGCACCTGATCGGTGAAATGATACATGTCGCCGGACAGCAGCACGTTCTGCGAGGCGAGCCTGACCAGCAGAGCGCGGTGCCCCGGCGTGTGGCCGGGCAGGTCCAGCATCATCACCTTGCCGTCGCCATAGACGTCATGGTCGCCCCGCGCCTCGACGACCTGGCCGCCGCCGGTCAGCCAGTGGGCGAGCGGCGCGCGCTCGACGCCCGGATCGGTGCCGCGCAACGCCGCGAGGTCCCCCGCGCCCATGAGCAGCCGGGCATGCGGAAAGCTCGCCGCCTGGCCGGTATGATCGAAATGATAATGGCTGATACCCACGGTCATGACCTGCTCGGGGCGGACATTGATGCGGGCAAGCTGGGCCACGATCGTGGCGCGGAGCGTCGCGCGGATCGCCGGGGTCTGGACTGGCTGCTGGACCACGCCGGCCGGAATGCCCGTATCCCAGAGCATATAGTCCGTGCCGTGGCGGATCAGGTAGCAGCTGCCGACGAGATCCTTCGGCCCTGACGGATATTCCGACGTGTCGGAGAAGAAGGCGTTATAGTCGGTGAAGGTGAAATTGCCGCAATCGAGCCGCCACATTTCCATGAGCGGGGGCGGCACCGTCGTCGCCTGGGGCGCCGCCTGCATGCCCGTCAACGCCACCCAGCCGATCGCCGTCGCCAGCACTCGCTTCAGCATGCCTGTTCTCCCTGTCGCTCCTTCGGCGAGACATAAGCGGGATCGTGGGCGAAGGGCAATTCGGCGCCGTCCGCGATCGCATCGAGTACAGCCCGAAAATCGGTCCGGCAGCGGAAGCCCAGCTCCCGCTCCGCCAGCGATGGATCGTAGACCCGGTCCAGAAAGGCCGGGAGCGACCAGCCCATGCGGGCATAAAGACCCGGCGCGTCGGGGAAATATCGGGCGATGACGGCTGGCGCATCGTGAAGCAGTTCTTCGCACTCCTCCCGGGCGAATGGCGGCGGCGCGGACAGGATGAAGGTACCGAAGCCGAGCGCCCCGATCCCGTCGAGCGCCACGGCATGCGCGTCGGCCGCATCCTCCACGGTGAGGCGGCGGTTCAGGAACTCATTGGCCTTGATGTTGGGGCCGCTGAGATCGCGGTGGGTGTCGTCCTCCTCGGGGAAGAAGCGGCCGGTGCGCAGCACGGCAACAGCGAGACCGGTCTCCTCATGGACCTGCCAACACAGGCGCTCGGCCGCCAGCTTGGTCACGCCATAGACGTTGCGCGGCTGGAGCGGACTGAACGTCTCATCGAGCCAGGCCGCCTCGGTCGCCCCGCCTGCCTGGCCCGCGCGGATCGCGGCGGTGATCATCAGCGAGGTGGTGGAGGTGAAGAGGAACCGGTCGTGGCCAGCCTTGACGGCCGCCTCCAGCAGGACCCGGGTTCCCTCGACATTGGTTTCCCAAAAGGCGCTCTCCGGATAGCGGACGATGTCCGGCTTGTGCAGCGCGCCGGCGTGGATGACGGCCTCGATGCCGCGCTCGCCGAAGATCCGCTCGACCAGAGCCCGATCCGCGACCGAGCCCGGCACGTCCGTGTCCTTGCCCGATGCGACGTCGAGGCCGACGACCTCATGCCCCTCAGCGCGCAGCCGCGGCGCCAGATAGCGGCCGAGCCAGCCGGAGGAACCGGTCAGGAGAAGTCGCATAGGCTGCGCCGGATCAGGCCGCGGCCTGAATGGGGGAGGCCAGCCGCTCGGCCGGGTCTTCCGCGTCCGCCCAGTCGGTGCGGCGCTTCAGGAAGGGATTGAAGAAGAGGAACGGCAGCTTGATGACGATCAGCTCGGAATGGATGAAGAGGTCGACCGCCTTCTCCCACCATTTCGGCTCCCTTATGCCGTGCGCCCTGATCCACGCGTCATAAGGCGCCCAGTGGCTCGGCTCGTCCTTCTCGATGATCCGGAAGATGCGGATCAGCGTCTTGTCGTGCTTCACCAACGGATGATTGAGCAGGGTGTCGACCTGCTTCATTCCCCTTTGCTCGGTGAGCGAGATCACCCGGCAGAGGCGGCCGAACAATTCGTCATTGCCGATCACCTTTTCGGTATCGAGGTCGTCGATCCGGCGGCGGAACATGATCTCGACGAAGCGGTCGATATGGCCGCAGGTGCGGTCCACCTTCAGCGGCATCTTCCCCTGCAGCTCGAACCAGCGCTTGAACATCACATAATGTTTGCGCTCGTCGGCACGGTGCTTCTCGACCGCGGTGATGAACTCGACATCGTCGGGGGCGTGGGCGCGCACCGCCTCGAGGATCCGGTCTATGCTCCGGTAGCCGCGATGCTCGTTGTAGATGTAAATCGAGCCAAGAAGATCGAGATAGCGGTGGCGGAACCAAGCAAACATGAGGGGGCAATCTGCCTGTCCGCACCAAGCGTCAAGTTTTTTGCGGTCCTATGACAGGTAATGCGCGGTGGTCTTCGCGGCCACGTCCTCCGCGGTCACGCCCGGCGCCAGCTCGATCAGCTTGAACGGGCTCTTGTGATCGGGCCGGTGGAAGACCGCGAGATCGGTGACGATCATGTCCACGACATTCTTGCCGGTCAGCGGCAGCGTGCATTCGGGGATGAACTTCGGGTCGCCGGCCTTCGAATTGTGCTCCATCACCACGATGATCTTCTTGACGCCGGCGACCAGATCCATGGCGCCGCCCATGCCCTTGATCATCTTGCCCGGGATCATCCAGTTGGCGATGTCGCCATTTTCCGCGACCTCCATCGCGCCGAGCACGGTGAGGTCGATATGGCCGCCGCGGATCATCGCGAAGCTATCCGAGGAGGAGAAATAGCTGGACGAGGGCAACTGGCTGATCGTCTGCTTGCCCGCGTTGATCAGGTCGGCGTCGACCTCGTCGTCATAAGGGAACGGGCCAATGCCGAGCATCCCGTTCTCGCTCTGCAAGGTCACTTCCATCCCGGCCGGGATGTTGTTGGCGACCAGCGTCGGAATGCCGATGCCGAGATTGACATAATAGCCGTCGCGAAGCTCCTGCGCGGCACGGGCGGCCATCTGGTTGCGGTCCCAGGGCATCAATCATTTCCTCCTAGCGGGTCGGACCAGCGGCGGTTCGCCGGAAACACATCGTCGAAATTGCCGCGCAAGCCCGGCCCGTAGACCGGGTTCGAGAGCATGAACCAGCCATTGCCCCACAGCCCGGCAAAGGGCGCCTCGGCGGCGGCGCGGCGTCGCGCGGGCACGGGAAGCTCACGGGCATTGAACAGATCGGAGAAGTCGCCCAGCTGGTCCCCAGCCATGGCGATCACGCAATAGCGGCGGGAAATGAGCGCGCGGCGCGGATCCTTGGCCGAGCCGGTGCCGACATCGTTCTGCAGCCACATCGTCCGCCGGTGAATGGCCGGGCCGAGCCCCGCCCCCTCGATCGTCCGCTGCGATTGCGCGGCATGGGCGGCCATGCGGTTCGAGTTGAAGATCACGGCAATGCCGGCGCGGCGGATGGCACGCAGCGCTTCGACCGCGCCGGGCATGGGCAGCACCCCGTCGGCCCCCGTCCGTTCCCAGCGGTTCCAGCGCTCCTGGTCGTAGGGCCGTCCGGTCAGCGCCTCGTCATATTCATAGCCGAGATTCTGCAGCGCGGTCTCGTCCACGTCGAGCACCACCGCGCGCGGACGGCGGCCGCAGGGGATGAAGCGCGGCGCGGCAAGCGTGGAGCCGTCCGCCAGCACCACCGACTGGCGCGGCCGGGCGCGCGCCCGGCCGAGCACATAATTGCGGAAGCCGCGCCAGGCCTGCTGGCTCGACGCCGCGCTCTCGCCCGAGCCGTAGAGCCATTGCATGCCGGGCGGCACCGTCCGCTCCGCCGGCTGCGCCGAAGCGGCGCCGGCGAGCAGCGCACTGCCCAAGGCAAGGCCGCGAAGGATCATGCGGCTTCCCGCGGTCGGGTGGTCACGAACTCGATCTTCTTGTCGTAAGGCGCGCCGAGGATCATGCGCTTCACATAGATGCTCGGCAGGTGGATATGGTCGGGGTCGATGCTGCCGACCGGCACGATCTCCTCCACCTCGGCGACGCAGACCTTGCCCGCGGTCGCCATCGGCTGATTGAAGTTGCGGGCGGTCTTGCGAAAGACGAGGTTACCGCTTTCGTCCGCCTTCCAGCCCTTGATGATGGCAAGGTCCGCGCGGATACCGCGCTCGAGAATATACTCCTCGCCGTCAAATTCCTTCACCTCCTTGCCCTCGGCCACCTTCGTGCCGACGCCGGTCTTGGTGTAGAAGCCCGGAATGCCCGCGCCGCCGGCGCGGCAGCGCTCGGCAAGGGTGCCCTGCGGACAGAATTCCACCTCCAGCTCGCCGGCGAGATACTGCCGCTCGAACTCCTTGTTCTCGCCGACATAGGAGGAGATCATCTTCTTCACCTGGCGGGTGCGGAGCAACTTGCCGAGCCCCTCCCCGTCAATGCCGGCATTGTTGCTGGCGATGGTGAGGTCCTTCACGCCCGAGGCCACGATCGCGTCGATGATCCGCTCCGGAATGCCGCACAGGCCGAACCCGCCCGCGACGATGGTCATGCCGTCGAACAGCAGCCCGTCCAGCGCGGCGGCGGCATCGGGATAGATTTTCTTCATGGACAGCTCCCTCGGATCACCCAGCCGATAGGCGGCGCGGGCGAGTCCGGTCAAGCCAAGTTGAATCGGGTTTCAACTTCGGCGGTCAGCCCGCCCGCGCCAAGCGCAGGCCCGCCGCGCGTATTCCCGCTTCGGCGCAGGCCACGTCGTCGGCAGGCGCTTCGCCCGATACCCCTACCGCTCCGATCCGCTCGCGGCCATCGGCGGAGAAGACCGGTACGCCGCCGCCAACGGTGACGACATAGGGCGCATAGGCGAAACCGGGAGTCCGGCGCGCCGCCTCTTCCATCCCGGCGGTCGGAAAGCCCCAGGCCGCGGCCGCGCCCGCTTTGGTCAAAGCGAAGTCCATGATCCCATAGCCGTTACCGTCCATGCGCAGCGACGCGACGAGGTGGCCGCCGGCATCGACCACGGCAATGCCGTGGCTCTGGTTCCGCCCGGTGGCATGCGCGACGCAGCCCGTGATAATTGCCTGCGCGGCACGGGCGTCGAGCCTGGCCGGTGCGGGTGGCGCCGTTTGCGCATGCGCGGTCTGGACGAGGAGGAGAAGGGCAAGCGTCAGGGAACGAACGGGCATGGCGAAAATACCTCCGCAACGGCCCACCGGCCGAGGGATAAGCGCCTTTGCGTACGGATCAAGCCATGCTTGACAGAGACTGCCCTCGACTTTACTTTGTATTCCAAAGTTATTTGGAGACTTGATATGGCTCAGGCCTCGCCACCCAGTGCCGACGATATCGCCTATATCCGCCATCTCTCCGAAAGCGGCGCCCGCGCTCCCCTGATCGGCGGACGCTTCATGGTCTGGTGGGGATTCCTGCTGACCATCGCCTATGTCGCGCAGCACCTCGCCGCCAATCGCATCATCGGCGACGGCAATTTCATCTTCGCGATCATCTGGGGCAGCTTCGGCCTCCTCGGCGCCGTCGGCCAGACGATCCTCGCCCGCGGTCTCGCCGGCAAGCCGGGCCAGGGCTCGGCGGGCAATCTCGCGATGCGCGCTGTCTGGACGGCGGGCGCCTGCTCGATCGGTGCGATGGTGGTCGGCACGGCGATCATCTCGGACCATCGCATCCCCGGGCCGCAGCCTTGGGATTTTATCGTGCCGGTCGGCTTCGCGGTCTATGCCTGTGCGCTTGGCGTGACCGGTGCGCTGGCGGGCAACCGGATCCTGAAGCTGGCGGCCGCCGGCGCGGTCGTGACGGTCGCCCTGTTCACCGCGCTCATCAATTATCCGGCGCGCTACCTGATCGTGGCCGCTGCCGTCGCTCTCACTCTCATGCTGCCCGGCTTGCTTCTCGTCCGGGCTGAACCCAAAGGCTAGGCCCATGGGTGACGAGCGTCCTTTCGACCACAGCCGGATCGACGACGTCATCCACGGCCGCATCCGGCTGGGCGTCGTCGCGTATCTGTCGGCGGTCGAATCGGCCTTGTTCGGGGAGCTGCGCGACCAGGTCGGCGCGACCGACGGCAACCTCTCGGCGCATCTCAGGAAGCTCGAGGATGCGGGCTATGTCCGCGCCGAGAAGAGCTTCGTGAACCGCAAGCCGCAGACCCGCCTCTCCCTCACGCCGGACGGGCGCGAGGCATGGCGGATCTGGCTTGACCGGATCGACGCGCTGACGAGCGCGGCGCGCAACTAGCTCTTCAGCTTGGCGAGCACGCCCTGCAGCTGCATGGCATTGCCCATGTCGCCCTCGACCTTGAGCTTGCCCTGCATGAAGGCGGTCATGCCGTCGAGCTTGCCCTCGGACATGGCCTGCCAATCATCCCAGGCGACCTTGATCGTGGTGTCGGCGGCGCCGTCATCCTCGGTGACGTCGCCATTGGCGCCGTCGAGCAGGACCACGCCCTTGTCGCCGAAATCGATCTTCACAGTCTTGCCGGGCAGCCACGCATTGGCTTCCTTCAGCTTGGCGGCCATTTCGCTCTTGTCCATGTCACACTCTCCTGGGGGTTGTTCCGCTTTCCTAAGTGAGGCCGTGGACCGGTTCAAGCCTGACACGAATGTCAGTAGCGGCGGCTTCCCATGCGCGCCCGAAACTTGTTAGGGGCGCCCGATGGACGCAGCCGAGGCAATTCACGAAAAATTCGTCGCGAAGGTGGGGCAAGGAAAGCTCCCCCGCCGGACCGTCATGCTCGCGCCCGAAGCAGTCGGCCTCGCCGGCGAGAGCGTGGTCGAACTCTTCTACAGCCAGGTGATGAGCCGCCAGCTCGATCGCCTCTCGCGCCGGCTGCAGGCGCGCGGCGAGGGTTTCTACACGATCGGCAGCTCGGGCCATGAGAACAATGCCGCGGTCGCCGAGGCGCTGCGGCTCGATGACATGGCCTTCCTCCACTACCGCTCCAACGCCTTCCAGATTCACCGCTCGAAGAAACTGCCCGGGCAGACCCCGGCCTGGGACATGCTGCTGAGCTTCGCCGCCTCCTCGGAGGACCCGATCTCCGGTGGCCGCCACAAGGTGATCGGCTCGAAGCCGCTCTTCATCCCGCCGCAGACCAGCACCATCGCCTCGCACCTTCCCAAGGCGGTCGGCGCGGCGTTCAGCATCGGCATCGCGAAGATGCTGAAGCTCGAGACCGTCGTCCCGCCGGATGCGGTTGTGCTGGCCAGCTTCGGCGATGCCTCGGCCAATCACTCCACCGCGCAGGGCGCGATCAACTGCGCCGCCTGGGCTGCCTACCAGGGCACGCCCATGCCGCTCATCTTCCTCTGCGAGGACAATGGCATCGGCATCTCCACGAAGACGCCGGGCGGCTGGATCGGCGCCAATTTCGAAAGCCGCCCGGGGCTGGATTATGTCCGCTGCAATGGCCTCGACATGGTCGACGCCTTTCGCGGCGCGGCCGAGGCGGCGCGGATCGCCCGCCTGCGCCGCCGCCCCGTCTTCCTGCACATGGATACGGTGCGGCTCTACGGCCATGCCGGCTCGGACGTGCAGAGCACCTATCTCAGCAAGGCCCAGATCGAGGCCGACGAGGAGCGAGATCCGCTCGTCTACAGCGCCGCCCTGCTGGTCGAGCAGGGGCTGATGACCGAGACCGAGATACTCGACGCTTACCATGAAACCGAGGCCAGCCTGGCGCGCACCGCCGAACGCGCGATCAAGCGGCCGAAGAACACCACCAGCGCGGAGGTGATGGCGAGCATCGTCCCGCCGAAGCGTGAGCCCCGTCTCGCCAACACGCCGACGCCCGAGGAGCGCACCGCCATGTTCGCCCGCGACGCGGCGATGATGGCGAAGCCGCAGAACATGGCGCGGCTGATCAGCTGGACGCTGGCCGACCTGATGCTGAGCCACAAGGAAATCATCGTCGCCGGCGAGGATGTCGGGCCGAAGGGCGGCGTCTACAATTGCACCGCCAAGCTGCACGAGCGCTTCGGCTCGGCGCGGGTGATCAACACCCTGCTGGACGAGCAGAGCATCCTCGGCCTCGGCATCGGCGCCGCGCATAATGGCCTGTTGCCGATCACCGAGATCCAGTTCCTGGCCTATGTCCACAATGCCGAGGACCAGATCCGGGGCGAGGCGGCGACGCTCAGCTTCTTCTCCGGCGGGCAATATACCAACCCGATGGTCATCCGGATCGCCGGCCTGGGCTACCAGAAGGGCTTTGGCGGCCATTTCCACAACGACAACAGCCTCGCCATCTTTCGCGACATTCCGGGCCTGATACTCGCCGTGCCGAGCAATGGCGCCGACGCAGTGGAGATGCTGCGCGAGTGCGTCCGCCTCGCCCGCGAGGAGCAGAGGGTGGTGGTCTTCGTCGAGCCGATCGCCCTCTACATGACCCGCGACCTGCACGCCGAGGGCGACGCGCTCTGGACCGCCGGTTACACCGCGCCGGGCAGCGCGAAACCGATCCGGCTCGGCGAGGTCGGCGTGCATGGCGACGGCACCGATCTTGCGATCGTCACCTACGGCAACGGCTATTTCCTCTCGCGCCAGGCGGAAAAGATGCTCGCCGACGAGCACAAGGTGAAGGCCCGCGTGATCGACATGCGCTGGCTGGCGCCGCTTCCCGAGGAAGCTCTGCTGCAAGCGGTAAATGGCTGCGAGCACATCCTGATCGTCGACGAGTGCCGCAAGACCGGCTCGCAGAGCGAGGCGCTGATGGCCTTCTTCGCCGAGCAGGCGCCGGGCACCTCCTGCCGCCGCATCGCCGCCGACGACAGCTTCATCCCGCTCGGCAAGGCTGCGACCGTGACCATGCCGAGCCGCGACTCGATCCTCGCGGCCGCGCTGGAGACGGTCCGTGGCTGAGCGGCAGGCGGCTTTGGTGATCTGCCCCGGCCGGGGCACCTACGGCAAAGCTGAGCTCGGCTATCTGCACCGGCTGCACGGCGACAAGCCGGAGCTGCTGGCGACGGTCGACCGCCTCCGGAGCGCGCGCGGTCAGCAGACCATCTCCGAGCTGGACGGCGCCGAGCGCTTCAGCCCGGCCCTGCACACGCGCGGCGACATCGCCTCGCCGCTCATCTTCACGTCCTCTTATGCCGATTATCTCACCATCGACCGGTCGCGCTTCGACATCGCCGCGGTGACCGGCAATTCGATGGGCTGGTACTCCACCCTCGCCGTCGCCGGCGCCGTGAACCTGGAGCATGGCTTTTCGATCATCGACGCGATGGGCGAGAACAGCCAGGCGGGCGAGCCGGGCGGGCAGGTGCTGATCACGCTGGTCGGCGATGACTGGCAGGAGGCGCCGGGCCTGCGCGCGGCGCTTGCAACGACGGTGGCGAGGATCGACGGCCGCGACGGCGCGAAGCTCCACGTGTCGATCGACCTCGGCGGGATGATCGTTTTCGCCGGCAATGAGGCTGGCCTCGCCGCCCTCGTGGCGGAAGCGCCGGCCGGGCCGGGCCGCGAACCGCTCCGGCTGGTCAATCACGGCCCCTTCCATACGCCGCTGATGCAGGGCTCGTCCGACCGCGCTCTCGCCAGCCTGCCGGTCGACTGGTTCGGCTCCCCCGCAGTGCCAATGATCGACGGCCGCGGCCAGATCTGGCGGCCCCGTGCGGTGAACGCCGAGGCACTCCGCCGCTACACCTTCGTCACACAGATCCTCGAGACCTATGATTTCACCAGGGCCGTCCAGGTCGCGGTGAAGGAATATGCGCCTGAGCGGATCATCCTGCTCGGCCCGGGCGACACTTTGGGCGGCGCGATCGCCCAGGCGTTGGTCGCCATAAGCTGGCAGGGCATCGCCTCGAAGCAGGATTTCCAGGCCGTCCAGGCTTCGGATGACCCGCTCCTTCTCAGCATGGGCCGGGAGGAGCAAAGGGCGCTGGTCGTCGCCTAACCCATCGCCAGCTCATCCGCGAGCGCGCAAAAGGCGGGATCGCGCTTGCGGCGCAATATGGCGGCGGCGGTCTGGCCCTTCGCATCGGCAATGTCGCCCCGTGCGCCATGCCGGGCGAACATCCGCAACGCCTCGATCGGGCTGCCCTTGCGCAGCATCAGGTGCAGGGCGGTGTCGCCCTTCGGATTCTGGAAATCAGGATCGGCGCCTGCCTCGAGCAGGGTCTCGGCCGGGCCGAACTTGCTCCACGCCACCGCGCCGAGCAAAGGCGTCTCGCCGGGCGTGCTGTCTTCGTCCACCTGCGCCCCATGACGAAGCAGCAGCCGGATGGTCTCGCTGTCCTCGTTCCACACCGCGGCGAACAGGCAGTAACGCGGCGTCGAGCCAAGCTTCAGCAGATGCTCGGCGAGCGTGAAATTGCGGCCATGGGCGATCGCGAACCAGAGCGGCGTCGCCCGCCATTCGCCCTCGGTGAAGGCCGCGTCCTCAAGGCCGAGGCCAAGCCCGAGCAGGAGGTCGGTCGTCCGGATGCTGTCCTCGGACGACTCGCTGCGCGTCGCGCAGGCCAAATGCAGCCAGTTACGGCCTCTTCGGTCGGGGACATTCAGCAGGTCCGGCCGCGCGGCAAGATCGGTCTGCACCTGCCGCCAGCGCAGGCTGCGCACGGCCTCGGTCAGGCTCGTCTTCGACACCATGGCGCGAGCCTAATCCATGCCCGGCCCACGAAAAAGGGCCGCGGCTTCAGCCACGGCCCCTTCCCTCGCAAATCTCGGTCTCAGAGTTTGTTGATCGCGCCCTTCACGGCGCCTTTCGCCTGCTCGAACTTGCCTTTCACTTCCTGGCCCGCGCCTTCGGCGCGGGTATCGGGATCGGAGCTGTGCTGCTTCGCCTTCCCGATCGCCTCGTTGACATTGCCTTTGATCTTGTCGGTGAGCTCACCCATGTCGCTATCTCCTTCGCATCCCGGGCGGCGGAAATGCCGTGCCGGGACAGTTGCGAATTCAACGACTTGGACGCAGCGGTTGTTCCGTCCGATCAGCCGCGCTCGCCGGCCCTGCGGATCCGGTGCGCGACCTGACGAGGCTGTAGCGCAACGACCCGCGCCGCGCGTGCCGACGCCCGCGCCGTGCGCGGCGCGGCGTGGTGCGCGGCCCCGGCGTGGCGATGATGGTCGCGATGCTCGCCCCGGGCATGATGCTCACTATGCTCGCCCCGCGCGTGGTGGTCGCCATGGCCGCGATGCTCGCCGCCAGCGTGATGATCGCCATGATGATCCCGGCGGACGCCGCGCTCGTAGAGCTGGATGCAGCGGTCGGTGACCGTGCGCGAGCAGGGCGGATAATGGCGACGCGCCTCGCGTTCCCCATTGTCGGGGCCCTTGCCCGGGGGACTGGCGCTGACCAGGCCCAGCCCGGCGGCGGCGGCAAACAGGAGCAGCTTCTTCATGACCGGTCTCCTTACACCCTATGCCGTTAACCATAATCCGATCTGCGCGAAGGGGAAGCGCCTATTCCGCCCATCCCTCCTCGCCGATCAGAGGCACGAAGCGGACAGAGCAGATCTCCTCCTGCGCCCAATCATCCTCGCCATGCCGCGTGACCCTGACCAGCATCTGCGCCTCGCCCGGTGCACCGAGCGGCAAGACGAGTGAGCCGCCGAGACGCAGTTGCCGCACGAGTCGCTCCGGCACCTGGCGGCCGCTGGCGGCGGCAAGGATCGCATCATAAGGCGCGCCCTCCGGCCAGCCGGCCGAGCCGTCGCCCGCGACGATCCTGACGTTCGCATAGCCCAGCGCCGCCATGCGCACGGCCGCCAGATCGGCAAGCGCGGCATGGCGCTCGATCGCGATCACCTCGGCGGCGATCCGCGACAGGATCGCCGCGGCATAACCCGAGCCCGCGCCGACTTCGAGCACCCGCCCGCCCGGCGCGATCCCGGCCAGGTCGATCATCAGGGCGACGATATAGGGCTGGGAGATGGTCTGGCCCGCCTGGATGGGCAGCGGCCCGTCTTCATAGGCGAAGTCCCGCATCGCCTCCGGCACGAAAGCCTCGCGCGGCACTGCGCGCATCGCCGCCAGCAAGGCGGCATTGATGATCCCGCGCCCGGCGATCTGCCGGTCGACCATCGCCTCGCGAAGGGCCGCGAAGTCCGTCATGGGCGCATAATGAACCGGCCGCGTGAGGCGTTCCAGTGGAACGATCCCTAGTCCCGCAGGCTGCGCCGCGTGTCCCGGAGCGACAGCATTTCCCAGATGGCGACAATCACCAAAGCCGAGGTCGCGGCCACGGACAGGACGAGAGGCGACAGCTGCCAGGCGAATGGCAGGAGCGCGGCCAGCAGCCCGAGACCGACAAGATGCGACAGCGGGAAATGCGCGAAATTGGTCCGCTTGAAGAGCAGATTGCCGAACAGGTAGAGCGCCGGGCCGCCGATGAGGCAGATGATTTCCGCCGTGCCCGCATGGCCAAGCGGATGGTGCAGCGCCATCTCGTCCGATGCGGCCGTGACGATGATCCCCGCCACGATCGGAATGTGGAAATAGGTATAGGCCAGGCGGGCCATCCGCCCCGGGTCCTTTTCGGTGGCAAGCCGCCGCGCCGCCCGCTCCGCTCCGACGTCGAAATAGAGCCACCACATGGCCAGCGTGCCGATAAAGGCGCTGGCGAAGGCCGCGATGGCCGGCCCGGTCCACGCGGTCTGCCCGAAGGCGGCGCCGGTGACGAGGATCGACTCGCCCAATGCGATGATGATGAACAGGCCGCAGCGCTCGGCGAAATGATGGCCCTCGATGTCCCAGACGCGGGTGTCGGTCGCGCCGAGGCCGGGCAGCCAGAAGCTTACCGCCGGCGCGAAGTTCAGGATCGCGATCGCGATCCCCCACAAGGCCATCCGCGTCGTGACGTCCTCGGCAAGGGCACCCGCGATCCAGAAGCAGGATTCAACCAGCGCCCAGAGCATGATCCGGACGAAATTGATGAAATTGGCGCGGTTGTGCCGGGCGAGCGCCATCAGCATGAAGGCATGGCGGCCGAGCTGGACGATCAGGAAGGAGACGGTGAAGACCATCCCGCGCTCCCCGAATGCCTGGGGCAGGCTGATCGTCATGACCAGCGCGACGCCCATCAGCGCGAACAGGAGGAGCCGCACCTCCATGTTGCGGACGTCGAGCCAGTTGGTCACCCACGCGGTTTCGACCCACACCCACCAGACCGCGACGAACAATATGGCGGCCTGAAGGAAGCCCTGCAGGTCGTGATGGAGGATGATCGCGTGGCTGAGCTGCGTGATCGCGAAGACGAAGACCAGGTCGAAGAACAATTCGACCGGGCCCACCTTCTCCTCATGATGAGAGTCGCGGGCGCGGAGCAGGTTGCGGCGGAACATGGCCCAATCTTGCCCGCCCGGGCCGAAACGTAAAGCCATGCCCCGAATGAAATGGAGGCCACGGCACCCAATTGTGCCGCGGCCTCCGCCTCATGCGACAATCTAAACGCGGATCAGTCACTTGGGGTGCGACGGCTCGCCGCAACCCCGTCTCGGATCGTCGCCCTAGATGAGCCCGGCCAGTGGGCTCGAGGGGTCCGCGTAGCGCCGCTGCCCCATCCTGCCGGCCAGATAAGCGAGGCGGCCCGATTCGACCGCCAGCTTCATCGCCCTGGCCATCACGATCGGGTCCTTCGCCTCTGCAATGGCCGTGTTCATCAGCACGCCGTCGCAACCCAGCTCCATCGCGACCGCCGCGTCCGAGGCGGTGCCGACACCGGCGTCGACCAGCACCGGCACGTTGGCGCCCTCGACGATCAGCCGGATGGTGACGCGGTTCTGGATTCCGAGGCCGGAGCCGATCGGGGCGCCGAGCGGCATGATCGCCACGGCGCCCGCTTCCTCCAGCTGCTTCGCGGCGATCGGGTCGTCGACACAATAGACCATCGGCTTGAAGCCCTCGCGCACCAGGACCTCGGTAGCCTTCAGCGTCTCGCGCATGTCCGGATAAAGCGTCTTCGCCTCGCCCAGCACCTCCAGCTTCACCAGGTCCCAGCCGCCCGCCTCGCGCGCCAGGCGCAGGGTCCGGATCGCTTCCTCGGCGGTGAAGCAGCCGGCCGTGTTCGGCAGATACACCGTCTTCGCGGGATCGATGAAATCGGTCAGCAGGGGCTGGCCAGGGTCGGAGACGTTCACCCGCCGCACCGCGACCGTGACGATCTCCGCGCCCGACGCCTCCAGCGCCGCCGCATTCTGCTCGAAACTCTTATACTTGCCGGTGCCGACGATCAGCCGCGAGGTGAAGGTCCGGCCGGCAACGCTCCAGGTGTCGCCCATCTCAGCCGCCCCCCACGAAGGTCACGATCTCATATTCGTCCCCGTCCTCGACGACGACGTCGCCGAGGGTCGAGCGCGGCACGATCTCCAGATTGCGCTCGACCGCGACCTTCGCCGGCTCGAGCCCAAGCTCGAGCGCGAGGTCCGCGACGCTGATCCCTTCGGGGACCCGGCGGTGGCCGCCATTCACCCTGATCGACACTGTCTTGTCCAAAATGACGTCCCTGGTTGGAGAAACGGTTCGGGTCATATAGAGCCGCGGCATGGCGGCGCTACCTCTCGTCTACGTGCTGAACGGCCCGAATCTCAACCTGCTCGGCATGCGGGAGCCCGAAATCTACGGGTCGGACACGCTCGACGACATTGCCGGGCGGCTCGAGGACAAAGCGAAAGGGCTCGGCCTCGCCATCGACATGCGCCAGTCGAATCACGAAGGCCATCTGATCGACTGGCTGCACGAGGCGCAGGCGAAAGACGCGAAGGCGGTGCTCCTCAATGCGGGTGCCCATACCCATACGTCGCTTGCTCTGTACGACGCGGTCCGCGCCATCCAGACGCCGGTGATCGAGGTCCACCTTTCCAATCCCGCCGCGCGCGAGGAATATCGTCACCACAGCTTCGTCGGCATGGCCGCGAAAGGAACGATCGCCGGGTTCGGCGCGCTTGGTTATGAGCTTGCTCTGGACGCAGCCGCCCGTCTCTGACAGGAGGCGCCACTTTGATTCAGGGGTGAGGTTAGATGAGCGACAAGAACGAGCCGATGCGGGTCGACACCGAGATGGTGAAGACGCTCGCCAGGATGCTCGACGAGAACGAGCTCAGCGAGATCGAGGTCGAGGATAATGGCCGCCGCATCGTCGTGAAGCGCAAGCTCGGCGGCGCGCCCGTCGCTTATGCGGCGGCGCCCGCGCCTGCCGCCCCGGCCGCGCCGGCTGCGGCCCCCGCTGCCGCCGCCGACGCCAATCCGGGCATGCATCCCGGCGCGGTGAAGTCGCCGATGGTCGGCACCGCCTATCTCTCGGCCGAGCCCGGCGCGGCGCCGTTCATCGCCGTCGGCAAGAAGGTCAATGAGGGCGACACTTTGGTGATCATCGAGGCGATGAAGGTGATGAACCCGATTCCCTCGCCCAGGTCCGGGGTGGTGAAGCAGGTCCTGATCGAGAACGGCCAGCCTGTCGAATTCGAGCAGCCGCTGGCGATTATCGAATAATGGCCATCGAGAAGGTTCTCATTGCCAATCGCGGCGAGATCGCGCTCCGTATCCATCGCGCCTGCCACGAAATGGGCATCAAGACCGTCGCCGTCCATTCGACCGCGGACGCGGAGGCGATGCACGTCCGCCTCGCCGATCAGGCGATCTGCATCGGCCCGCCGCCCGCCAGCGAATCCTATCTGAACATCCCGGCGATCATCTCGGCGGCGGAGATCAGCCATGCGGACGCCATCCACCCCGGCTACGGCTTCCTCTCCGAAAATGCCCGCTTCGCCGAAATCGTCGAGAGCCACAATATCGTCTGGATCGGGCCGAAGCCCGAGCATATCCGGACGATGGGCGACAAGATCGAGGCGAAGCGCACGGCCGGCGCGCTCGGCCTGCCGCTCGTCCCCGGCTCGGACGGCGCGATCGACGATGTCGCGGAGGCGAAGAAGATCGCGGCCGAAGCCGGCTATCCGGTGATCATCAAGGCCGCCTCGGGCGGCGGCGGGCGCGGCATGAAGGTCGTCCATTCGCCCGAAGAGCTCGAAACCCAGATGCAGCAGGCGGGCAGCGAAGCGAAGGCCGCGTTCGGCGACGCCACTGTCTATCTCGAGAAATATCTCGGCAATCCGCGCCATATCGAAATCCAGGTGTTCGGCGACGGCAACGGCAATGCGATCCACCTCGGCGAGCGCGACTGCTCGCTGCAGCGGCGCCACCAGAAGGTGCTCGAGGAAGCCCCCTCCCCGGTCCTTTCGGCGGAGGAGCGCGAGCGGATCGGCGGGATCTGCGCCAGGGCGATGGCCGACATGGGCTATCGCGGCGCCGGCACGATCGAGTTCCTGTGGGAAGGCGGCGAATTCTACTTCATCGAGATGAACACCCGCCTGCAGGTGGAGCATCCGGTCACCGAGGCGATCACCGGCCTCGACCTGGTCCGCGAGCAGATCAGGATCGCGGACGGCCACGGCCTGACTTTGCGCCAGCAGGACGTCCAGTTCCGCGGTCATGCGATCGAGTGCCGGATCAATGCCGAGGACCCGCGGACCTTCGCGCCCTCCCCCGGTCAGGTGAAGAGCTATCACGCGCCGGGCGGGATGAACGTGCGCGTCGATAGCGGGCTCTACGCTGGCTATCGCGTGCCGCCTTATTACGACTCCATGATCGCCAAGCTGATCGTCTACGGGACCACCCGCCAGGGCGCGATCCGGCGCCTCCGCCGCGCGCTGGAGGAGTTCGTGATCGAAGGCATGAAGACGACCATCCCTCTGCACCAGCGGCTGATCGAGGACCCCGAGTTCCAGGCAGGCGACTATACCATCAAGTGGCTCGAGGAGTGGCTGGCCCGCGAGGAATAGAATGGCCGTCCGGGGGACGGACATTCCCGAGCGGGGCGGCCACCTGGCCCGCGAGGAATAGAATGGCCGTCCGGGGGACGGGCATTCCCGAGCGGGGCGGCCACCTGGCCCGCGAGGAATAGAATGGCCGTCCGGGGGACGGGCATTCCCGAGCGGGGCGGCCACCTGGCGCGTCAGGAGGACTGACGCGCGTCGGCCTCACTTTACCGTCCCCGCCACCCGGCCTATGAGACGGGGCACTCTTTCGGGGAGGTCGTCATATGAGCTGGATCGCCTGGGCCGTCACCGGCGGTATCATCGTCATTCTGCTGTTCTGGGGCGTCGCCATCTATAACGGCCTCGTCCGGCTGCGGGCGCTGGTGAAGGAAGGGTTCAGCGGCATCACCGTGCAGCTGCGCCGCCGCGCCGATCTCATTCCCAATCTGGTCAGCACGGTCGAAGGCTATGCGACCCACGAGCGCGAGACTTTGAACCAGGTGATCGCCCATCGCGGCGACGCGGTGAACGCCAGGGGCGTCGCCGCGACCGCGCAGGCGGACACGGCGATGAGCGCGATGATCGGCCGGCTGATGGTGGTCGCCGAGGCCTATCCCGACCTCAAGGCCAATGCGAACTTCCAGCAGCTGCAGAGCGAACTGTCGGAGATCGAGGACGAGCTGCAGAATTCGCGCCGCTATTACAACGCGACGGTGCGCGACCTGAACACCCGCATCCAGTCCTTCCCCAACGTGCTGATCGCACGCCCCCTCGGCTTCCACGAGGAGGAATTCTACACCGATACCGACGCCTCGATTCAGGTGGCGCCGAAGGTCCAGTTCGGCGCCCCGAAGGCCTGACGACGTGACCCTGACCCGGCCGCTGCTGGCGCTGCTGCTTGCGGTGCTGGCCCTGTTTGCGCCCGTTGCCGGCAGCCAGGCGTCAAAGCCGGTCGTGGACGACGTGGTGTCGACCACCGAGCAGGCTTATGAGGAAGAGCCGCTTCCTCCGGAGACCGCGCCGCCGGAGCCCCCCACCAGCACGGACGGGTTCGGCGACGGCGATTTCGGTGCCGCTTCCGGCGAGCGGATCCTGCTGTTCCGGAGCGATGTCGATGTCGGCGTGGACGGCACGCTGACCGTCACCGAGACGATCCGCGTCAATGCCGAGGGCAATGATATCCGCCACGGCATCTACCGCGATTTCCCGACCAGTTATCAGCGGGCCGGCCAAAGGCGGGTCAGGGTCGGCTTCGAGGTTCAGAGCGTCACCCGCGACGGCCAGCCCGAGCGCTACAGCCGGGAACGGGTCGGCAATGGCGTCCGGATCAAGATGGGCAATCCCGACGCCTTTGTCGACCGGGGCCAGCACACCTATGTGCTGCGCTACACGACGACGCGCCAGCTCGGCTTCTTCCAGGGCTATGACGAGCTCTACTGGAATGTGACGGGCAATGGCTGGCGCTTCCCGATCGACCGGGCTGAGGTCCGCGTGAGACTGCCGCAGGCGGTCCCGTTCGGGCCGGAGCGCGCTTTCTATACCGGCCGGCAGGGCGCCACCGACCGTTATGCCGAGGTCGTCTCCGAGCGGCCGGGCGAGATCGTCATCCGGACCACCGAGCAGCTCGGCTCGGAGGAGGGCTTCACCGTCGCCGTCCGCTGGCAGAAAGGCGTGGTGACCGCGCCGATCCCGCCGTCGCAGGCGAGGCTCTGGTTCCAGGATTATGCACCGCCCGTCGCCGCGGTCTGGGCGCTGCTCGCGCTCGGCTTCTTCTATTATTACGCCTGGAAGAAAGCGGGCCGCGGGCCGGTCCCGGGGACGGTGGTGCCGCTCTTCTCGCCGCCCGAGGGCTTCTCGGCCGCCGCGATCCGCTACGTGCGCCGGATGGGCTTCGACAATCGCTGCTTCGCCGCGGCGATCGTGGACAGCGGCGTCCATCGCCGGCTCCGCATGGAGGAAGGCGAGAAGGGCTTTTTCAGCAAGGCCAAGACCACGATCATCCGGGAGGAAGGGGGCGAGCAGATGCCGTCGCCCGAGACCCTGATGCTGAGCGCCCTCTTCGCCGGCGGCGACAGCATCGAGATGGACAAGTCCAACCACCTCTATTTCGGCAATGCGCGCAAGGCGCTCGATAACGGGCTGAGCGGGGCCTATCTCAACAAGCTCTTCGTCCGCAATTACGGCTGGGCCTGGGTCGGGATGATGTTCCTGCTCGCCGCCATTCTCTTCGTCGGCATGATGATCGCCTTGTCGGACATCTATGCCGGCGCGGGCGAGCGGGCGCTGCCCGCGGCAGGCTTCGCGCTGATGATCGGCGCGGTGTTCATCGGCGTGAACTCGCGCGCCGCGCGCAAGGACGGCAGCTGGGGCCGCGCGGCTTTGGCCGTCCTGCTCGGGCTTGGCGGCGCCGTCTTCGTCGTGCTCGCCTTCGTCTTCGCGATGCAGAATGAGCCCTTCTCCGTCTGGGTCTGGATGTTGGTGCCTTTGCTGATCCTGCCGGTGGCGCTTTCCGCCTTCGCCTGGATGTCGGCACCGACGGCGGAGGGCAGGCAGATCATGGACAAGATTGCCGGCTTCGAGCGCTATCTCTCGGTCACCGAGGAGGACCGGCTCGAATTCCTCCACCCCCCCGAAAAGACGCCGGAACTGTTCGAGCGCTATCTGCCGCACGCCATCGCGCTGGGCGTCGAGAATAAATGGGCCGGCAAGTTCGCCGCCGTGCTCGCGGCCGCGGCTGCGGACCCGAGCCGGCAGGGGAACAGCATGGGCTGGTATGTCGGCTCCAACAATGCCTGGTCCAACCCGAGCATGTTCGCCTCCACGGTCGGCGCCTCGCTCGCGAGCAGCGTCGCCTCGGCCTCCACCGCGCCCGGCTCGAGCAGCGGCTCGGGCGGCGGCGGCTTCTCCGGCGGCGGTGGGGGTGGCGGCGGCGGCGGTGGCTGGTAGGCCGCGCCTCCTCGCCTTGCTGGCGCTGGTCACCGCGGGCAGCGCGGCGGGCGCCGGGGCCGGTCTCACGGCCTTCGACCTGGCCGGCCGCTACACGCACAGCTTTCCGAACGGGACGGTGGACGGCGATGGTTACACCAGCACCGACCGCGTCAGCGTGGTTCCCCTGGACGCGCGCCGGGCAATCATCGAGATCCACACCAATTTCTACAATGGTCATCAGTGCAATATCGGCGGCTTGGCGACGCTCGAGGGCGATGCGCTGGTCACCCGCGATTCCGGCATGAACGGCTATGGCGATGGCGGCCCCTGCGTGCTTCGGCTGCGGCATGCCGGCGGTCGGATCACCTGGAATGACGAGGGCTCCTGCTCGGGCTATTGCGGCGCCCGCGGCACGCTGCGAGGTGGGGGCATCGCCTGGTCCAGCCGCCGCCCCATATCAGGCGCCGAACAGCGACGCATCCGCCGCGATTATCGAAGGAGCAGGGCGCGACAATGAAGGCCACGATCTACCACAACCCGAAATGCTCCACCTCCCGCCAGGTGCTCGACATGCTCCGCGAGGCGGGCGCGGAGGTCGAGGTGGTCGAATATCTGAAGACGCCGCCGTCCAGGGGCGACCTCGCTCGACTCTTCGCCCGGGCCGGCCTCACCCCGCGCGAGGGGCTGAGGATGAGGGAAGATGCAGCCAAGGCACTGGCTGACGCGTCGGAAGACGCGATCCTCGACGCCATGGCGGCAAGCCCGATCCTGATCGAGCGGCCCTTGGTCGAGACGGAGAAAGGCGTGCGCCTCGCCCGGCCGAAGGAACGCGTGTACGAAATCCTTTAACATGATTGGGCCATGGGAGGCCCGATGAAGACGGTCGCGATCTACAGTCTGAAAGGCGGCGTCGGGAAAACCACGCTGGCGGTGAACCTCGCCTGGGCGTCGGCCACCCGCTCCGCGCGGCGGACTTTGCTCTGGGACCTGGACCCGCAGGCCGCTTCGAGCTTCCTGCTGAACGGCGAAGCGCCGATGCGGAACGATGCGCAGGCGGTGTTCGCCAGGGACGTCGACCCCACGAAGCTCATTCGTCCGACCGGGATCGAGCGGCTCGACCTGCTGCCCGCCGACGCGTCGCTGCGCGGGCTCGACCGTTTCCTGTTCGGCCTCGGCAAGAAGAAGCGCTTGCTGAAGCTGATCGGGGATGTCGGCCGGGACTATGACCGGATCCTGCTCGACGCGCCGCCGGGCCTGACCGAGACGAGCGAACAGGTCCTGCGCGCCGCCGACCTCATCATCGTGCCGGTCATCCCCTCCCCGCTCTCGCGCCGCGCTCTGGACGAAGTGGTCACGCATCTGGACCGGCACGCGCTCCGCGGCGGCCCGATCCTCCCCGTCTACAATATGGTCGACCGCCGGCGCTCGCTGCACCGGGCGGCGCTGGAGGCGGAGCCCGCCTGGCCAGTCATTCCCATGGCCAGCGCCTTCGAGACGATGAGCGCCGCGGAGGGCGGGACCGGCCGCCTGCCCCCCTCCTCGCCGGCGGCGCAAGCGTTGCTCGCGCTCTGGGCGGGCATCGAGAAACGGCTGACCCGCAAGCCGAAGAGCTAGCCTCTGTCGTCATCCCGGCGTTGATCCGGGATCCATCTTCGAACCGCACCGGCAAAGCAGGTGGAAACGGAATCAAGTCCCGGGTGACAGGGAAATCCAGACCTGGGTGAATTGACGCTGCCCCCGGAGCAGTGGATTCTACGGCGATGAAGACGCTCGACCCCGATCTGCTGCTCCGGGCCTATTCGATGGGGGTCTTTCCCATGTCCGACGGCCGGGACGCGGAGGATCTTTACTGGGTGGAGCCGCGCCGCCGGGCGATCATCCCATTGGATGGCTTCCATCTGTCACGGTCGCTGCGCAAGACGCTTCGCTCGGGAGAATATGCGGTCACGCGCGACACGGCCTTCGCCGAGATCATCCGGCTTTGCGCGGAACGGCAGGACACCTGGATCAACGCGGAGATCGAAGACAGCTATAACCGCCTGCACGAGGCGGGCCGTGCCCATTCGATCGAGGTCTGGCGCGACGGGCGCCTCATCGGCGGCCTTTACGGCGTCAGGCTTGGCGCC
>Ga0070665_100001119_pt1 | contig 32954 bp, 39 predicted proteins | sample KBSS13metaG_FD_65862 | JGI IMG/M metagenome (GOLD analysis project Ga0070665, IMG submission 65862) | Switchgrass rhizosphere microbial communities from Kellogg Biological Station, Michigan, USA - KBS S1-3 metaG | ecosystem: Host-associated > Plants > Roots > Rhizosphere > Soil ... | reverse complement strand
CTCCGGTCGCTTAAGGCGGTGTGTGACCTGGAAAGGGCATCGTGCCCCCTCGAAGTTGACAGGACAGCAACCCGGTTGGACGTTGGCCTGATACGATGTCCCCGCCGGGGATTGACCGTCCACCGGCGCTAACCGAAGGCGTCATCCTGCAAGGAGGCCCCTAGAATGAAGAAGACATTTGCTGCTATCGTCGCGGTGGCAACGATCGCTGGTTCGCTCGCCGCGACGCCCGTAAGCGCACAGCGTGGCGTCACCGCCGGCGGCGCGGCCCCGAGCCCCTATTATTGGCCCGCCCCTTACGGAGCAAGTCGCGGGCCATACGACGATTTTGGCAGTTGCGAATGGGTGAACCAGCGTTTCTGGGACGGCCATGGCTGGCGGGTCCGCCGGGTGCGAGTCTGCGGCTGATCCGCGACTACGGCGAGATTGAACTGCTCTTAGCGAACGTCGACGTCGAGCGCAGGCCGCCGAAATGACCGGGGCCAGCGGCCAGGCGCAGCATGACTTCGGTTCCCGAAGAGGGGGCCGATTGGATCGGAACGGCCGATTTCGCATAGACGAGGGGCTCCTTTCGCATGAACTATTGTTTCGGATACTGGCTGGCAGAAACCACGAACGGGAGCTACGAGGATGGCTATTTCAGTCTCGATGATCGCCGTCGGCTCACAATTGATAGTCGCAGTTGCCAATGGAGTGCCGGTGTTTGACGTTACACGGACATGTAAACTCGACGTGTCCGCGACGGCTGGCCTCTCGGAAAATCAATCGATACAGGCCTGTATAAAGGATGAGAAGCGGGCACAGCAGCAACTCGGGAGCCGGTGGTCAAAATATCCGGCTTCAAGTAAGGCGCAATGCATCCCGCAGGAGAGTATTGGAGGCACTCCAAGTTACGTAAGTTTGCAAACGTGCCTGCAGATGAACCAGTGGGTGCGCTAACTTGCCTTGCACGACAATGATCCTACTGACGCCGGGCGGCACCTTGTTGCTGAAGTGCATCATCTATTGTCATCGCGATCCAGGCGGGACCCGAAAGGCCTTGCTTTTTGGCTAAGTCGTTGACCGCATCGACAATGTCAGGCGTGAGGGGCACGTTGATGATGATGTCCAAACCACTCTCGAGGCTATAAACCAATTGCGTGACCTGGCCGGAGAAGCGCGCGACACGCGTGGCTTTTTCAGCGTCGGTCAACGAGGCTTCTCGAACAACCATTGGACAGTAGGCGCCGATAAGGTGATCAACTATCAGTCGCTTTGAAATGCCGTCGCGCCGAAGGGTGGCGATAGTGGCGCTGAGTTGGTTTATATCGGACATTGCGTCGGCACCAGGGAGCAGGCCTTTGATCTGCTCGAGTTTGGCTGGAGTGTTTGGCTTGAACGGAGATGGACATTCGAATTTGTCAGCAGCGACAGCCGGTACGATCGTGAGCATTGAGAAAGCGAAACCTAGCAAGAGTACAAAGCGGGTCATGACGTCTCTCCAACCTTGGTGAGCACTACTCCCGAGTTCTGAGTATCAGATTTGCGCATCTCATTTTCGAAGTCGGACATTCATGATCATCTATCGTTCCGTCTTTCGGGGCCCCCGCTTACGACGAAAATCAACCAAGTAAGCAGCGGCAGTGTAAAGTTAAGTTCGCTCTACAGTCCAAACAGGTATGCGGTGAAGAGAACTGCGAGGGAGCCATCCATGATTGCGATCGCTGTCATCATACTCGTGCGCGTCAGGCTACCGAAGAAGATCAGGACGAAGATGATGACTTTTTCGAAGACTGCGGCCGTTAAGATCGGCCCGCGAGTATCCGGAAAAAAGGCCGCATAAATCGTTAGCGAGCAAACTACAAAAAGCAGAGCCCCCCAGTGCCTGGCAAAGAATTCTGTAAGCGAGCTGGTGTTGTCTGCCCCGAATACCAGCTTAAGAGTAGTCTGCGGAAGGAGTAATGCCGCGAGGCCGGCGGCAGCGGTTAGGATTCCCGAGATGATGAGTATCCATTTGATTGACGATGCCAGCATACCAACATCTCCAATTGCTCTTGCATCTCGCTTAAGCCACGCCTCTTGGATACGTGAGAATTATCGCGGCACTGCCAATTCGGTAATTCTGAATACTCAATGTTTAGGTGTTCGCCGTCAGGATTGGAGGTTGATCCTCAAAATGCGGTACGAGACATAGGCTCGCGTAATGAAGTCGACGGCGTGAAAACTGCGCGCCCCTTAGATGTCGAGTGGGTAGACCCAGTTGAACCAGGAATGAGCGCGGATTGAGATCTTTCGAAGTACGGCCCATGCGCCATGCTCTCCACCTGTATAGATTGCAGCCAAACCCTGCGCGCCTATTGGGAATTTGGATTGGTCAGCGTGATCCATACGTATCTTCACGGCGTATTGCCCTTGGGGAACATTTGGGGCCGGAGCCTGGAATTTCGGAATGTCGTCGCTTGGCAAATATTGTCCTATGCCATTGCCGCGCCATATGCTGTCCACAGTCCCACGGAAGATTTGACCGGGGTAAAGGTCGAGTGCAACTTCGACCGGCTGACCCGGCTTCACATATTTGAGGTTCTCCTGGAAGTATGTTGCGAGTAGATAGCGGTCTGCATCCGCGATAAAGGCGGCGATGCCGCCGACCCGATATGTGCCGGCCACCATTCCCGGCCGGACCTGAAGGTTGATGATATGACCGTCCTCCGGCGCGGATAGAGTGGTGTTATCCAGATAGTAACGTGCCAGCTGAAGTTGCGCTTCCATGTTGGCGACCGTTGTGTTGACGCCGTCAATCTCGGATTTGTATTGCAGGCTTGCGCGGTCTAGTTGGGCCAATGCTGCATCGTTGGTAGCTGTGGCTGCATTAACCCTGGTTAGCCACTGCTCGATGTCCTCCTCGCGCACAGCCTGCTCCTGCGCCAGCTTGTCGAATATCCGCTTTTGATACTGCGCGTACTCAAGCTCCACCTTGGATTTCTTTGCGCCTTGGGCCGCCGCCTCGACATCTGCCTTCAACACCTTGACGTTTTGCTTGGCCGCGGCGAGCTGCGCGGAGATCTGGTCGACTTTGTACTGGTAGGGACGGCGATCGAATTGAAACAGAGGCTGCCCCTTTTTGACCGAAGCACCTTCCTCGACAAGCACTTCCTCAACAAGCGTTGGCTCGGGGAGGCGCGGAACGAGCTGGATCGTTCGTTGAACGACAGTTGCATTGGCGGAATTCGGCGTAACGAATCGTAGACCTATCACGAAAACAAGCAACAGATGGACAACAAAGAAGCCGAAAATAACTCCCCAGCCAGGCGTAAGTCTGATGAGCTTGAATCGAAAAAAAATAAGCCAAAACACAAGGGACGCAAATGCAAGAACGAGAAGAGCAACCATCATGGCGCGGACTCTCCCTGCTGCGTTTCCGGCGCCGTGATGGCCGCCGGGGACTTGCCCTTCAATTTTGCGATCGTCACTTCGGTTTCGGCTCTCCTCTCCGCTGGCAAATAGCGGACATCGATCACGACGGTCGGCTTAAAGGCCCAGGCCAGCGCCTGAATCCAAGGCACGACCGCCAGGAATCCGACCCAGCCCATCAGATAGACCGCCTCGGCTTCGGGATGGTTGCGGGCGATGGCGATTCGTCCCGGAAGGCCAAGCATAAACACAATGAATCCGAGTCCAACGACGGTAAGAAAAAAGAGCGACAGGAAGGTTGCGTAGTCCCAGAAGTCGAGGGAAAAACCTAACAAAGCTTCCATGGCGTTCCCACCCTGACAGGAAAACGAGCACTTCGCGGTATGGAGGCCACCATTCGCGTCTCACTGAGGAAGTAACGATAGTCTCCGAACTATTTGCGTGACTATGCAAATTCGGAACGCCCGGGAGCTTTTCGCCAACTCGTGACTGTACGGGTCAATCGCGACGATGCATGCAAGAGCGTTCGCAATGGCAGGCAGCGATTTGCGAGTATTCTTTTCGTTGCGAGCGCCTTCTACCTTCCACCGGTAGACATGCCTGAATAGTGGGCCGCCAACATTGCGATCTCTTCGCCGGTTAATTGACGGGCAACGCTTCGCATCTGCTCACTAATGTCGTTACGTCGAGTTCCATCCTTGAAGGACTGCATTTGCAGTTCGAGGTAGGCTCGCTGCTGCCCACCGAGCCCGGGAGCGCCGGGCGTTACTCCAACCGGTCCGTGACATGACGCGCAAGGCGCTATGCCGCGGAGGGGGGCACCGACATCAATCAGACGGCGCGCCACCGCATTGGTGGAGCTTTGCGTGCTCAAAGTCTCGCCAGCCGGATTAGGCAGCAACGCATAATGTGCGGCAAAGTCCAGCAAATTCTGATCAGACAATGGGGAAACATACACTCCCATCACAGCGGGGTTGCGCTTGCCGCTCTTGAAATCATCCAACTGTTTGTAGATCGCAGCTGCGCTTTGACCAGCTAAATTTGGTATGATTGCATCAGCGCTTATCCCAGCAGCGCCGTGACAATTGTTACAGGTCTGGGCGATTGCGCCTCCCGCGCGGGCGTCACCTTGTGCGAGCCGTCGTCGCGTCTCGGTCGTCCATGCAACCTGGGAAGCAGGCTGGCCCGCCACTGGCGCCGATACTCGTCCATTGCCATTTGGGAGGCCGACGGCGCGGCAAATGGCGCCCCAGAGGCCAAGCCCGTCGGCACCTCGCTGAACGGAGGGAAGCCAGATGAAGCCAACGGCGAGCGCAAGGACAAAAAGCCCGGCGGTTGCGCCGATCCAAATGGCGAACCGGGAATCGCGCGGAGATGGTTGATCAGCGTCGGTCATTTTGCGAAACCGGGAAAGCGGGCATGGCAGTTTTGTTGAGGAACACAAATTGCGCCAGTGGGTAGCCATAGTTTGCGACTGTCAAAGCCAACACAAGCAGCGCCCATACTCCAAAGCTGTTAAGCGATTTCGGAAGCCGGCGGGGCGGGTTGATCGCAAGCGAAAATTTGAGAGGTGAGATGGCGCCGGCTGCTCCGCGATGCGACGCCAGCAATACGCCTATCAGCAAAGCCGCCGAGAAGACGAGAACGAAACCGCCAATCGCAGATACAGTGACCCAAACGCCCTGGGAAGCCAACGCAGGATTGCTGAAATCGTAGTAAGCCATCCGCCGAGGCTGTCCCATGACTCCGACAAGATGCCACGGCAGGGTAACGAGGATCATCCCCACAGACCAGGTCCACAATTGAAGCCGGACAAGCTTTGGCGCTGCAAGCGGTCGGCCCGTCAATCGAGGCCAAAGTTCGTATGCGATTGCAAAGTACATGATAACGACCGCTCCACCGTAGATCAGGTGAAAATGGCCGGTAACCCACTGCGTATTGTGAACCGTCGAGTTCAGTACGTAGCTCATGTTGATGATCCCGCTCGCGCCGCCCAGTCCCAGCATGACCATTGAAAATCCTGATGCGAGCACGAAGGGACGGTCCCAGGGCAGGGCGGCGATCCAGCCGAACGGGCCTCGACCGCCGCGCAACCGGCCAGCAATTTCAAGGGAGGCGCAGATCGTGAAAATCGTGAGCAGGGTTGGTACCACGACCATTCCGGTGAACACGGTATGAAGGAACTTAAAGCCCGCCCCGATCTGGGGATCGACAAACAAATGGTGCAGGCCAATAGGCATCGAGAAAATCAGAAGCAGCAGGAAGGCGATCCGTCCCATCTTGTCGCTGTATAGGCGGCCGCCCGCGGCCTGCGGCAACAATACGTAGAATGCGATGTAGGCTGGTATGAGCCAGAAATAGACGATGGCATGAAGCGTCCACGAAAATAGCACCCGGGCGAGTCCGGGATCGATCGTCGGAGTCCAGCCGAGGGCGTTCGGCAGGATGAGGAAGGCGATCTCCGCGCCCACTCCGAGCGATGTCCATCCCCAAAGTAGCGCGCCGACGGCCGTGGCAAACATCGCGAGAGGGACTGGCAGGCCGGGGTGATCAATCTTCCAGCGTCGTACATGCCAGACCATAAGTCCAATCCAGACCCAGGAGCCAACCACCGCGACCAGAATGCCGAGATAATAGTAAGGGCTCCCGAGTAGAGGTGGATAGAAGGTGTAGAGTACATTTGCTTTTCCTGTGGCGACCGTTGCCAGGGCCATGGCGGCCCCCGCGATCACCAATGCAAACGAGACCCAGGCAAGCGACAAGCCGCGCATCGGCCGACCGAGCGAGACCGCGCACACCGCATAGCCGAATCCCATCGCGGTCAGCGTCGGAAAGACATATGCGAACGTTGTGCCGTGCGCGGTGACGGCACGATAATACAACTCCGGGGCTATCCATTGGTGAAGGGGACTGCGTACCAGCATTTGCCACGCACCAAGCGGAATCGCCACCGCGAAGGTGGCAAGCGCGGCCCAGAAATGGGCAAGGACAAGGCGACTGCTACCCTGCACAGGACGCTCTCGGTTGGCTACCGTAGGACTTCGTGAACTCCTGTCGATCAACCACTTTGACGTGTGCCCACATGCCCTCGTGACCGACACTGCAATACTCGTGACAAGGCATCAGATGAGTTTTCGGTTTTTCGAATCGCGTGCGAATTTCCGCGATGAATCCCGGGACCACCATGCTGTTCACATTTGTATCCATGATGAGAAATCCGTGCACGACGTCGGGACTGGTTACCCGGAAGACGACCGGAGTCTGCGCAGGGACGACCATACAGGAGGGAACAAATGAGTATTGCTGCGCAATAACGCGCACAATCACTGAGCCGTCAGGCTGAATCGCTGTGCCGAGATTCTCCTCCACGAATTCGCCGGCAAGGTGAAGCCGGCTGGCATCGATCGTTTCGACGTTTGATGGAGGTTGGGCGGCCCAATGCACACTGGTGAAGATGATCACCGCGAACATCAAGCCAATAACGCCCGCAACGACGTAAGCCCACCGCCTTTCGGATTCCTCGATGACCTCATGCGGCAACGTACTCATCCAATTTGGCCTCTCGGCACAAAGATCACGAAATAGAAGGCGACCCAGATAAGAAGCAGCACCGCTACCGAGAGTCCGGCGACCATGGCCGCGCCGCGGGGGCCCTGCGCTGCTATTGCCAGGACTTCTTCCTCGCTGCCATGAAATGCTACGTTTTCGCGATTGAAGGCGGCCGAGACGTGGCTTTCCACTCCGCTGTCTGGGGATGTCATGAAGTTTGCTCGCTATCCCGGTTTGGTGAGTTTTAATGCTGCCAGCACCTGGGCCGGTCGGAACGGTACGGATCGCACCCACACAGCGGTCGCGTCGTACACTGCATTCGCGATCGCCGAAGGGATGAGGGATGTCGTCGGCTCGCCCGCACCCCAGGGAACCTCGTTCGGCCGGTCGATCAGGTCGATGACAACCTCGGGCACATTGGGGAACGTCAGGATCGGGTAGCTTCCCCAGTTGAGGCTGGTGACCGTGCTGCGGCTGAAAGTGAGCTTCTCGACCACGCTGCGGCTCACCGTTTGCACGACGTTGCCTTCGATCTGATTGCGCAGGCCGTCGGGATTGATGATCTGGCCGCAGTCGTGGGCGACGAACACGCGATCGACTTTTATGTGCCCCGTCGTGCGGTCGACGGTCACGTCGGCGACCACCGCCACATACGTCCGCACGCTCTCATATTTCGAGTACGTCACACCGCGACCGCGCGCGATGGCGCCGGCATCGCGCGGGCGCGAGCCGCGCGGTTCCCATTTCGCGAGGGCGCGCAGGCGCTCGAGGACCTCGAGTCCACGCGAATCCTTGAGATGGCGAATTCGGATCTCGAACGGATCGACACCGGTGGCCGCCGCGATTTCGTCGAGGAAGGTCTCGTTGCCGAACGTATTTTGCGTATTGCCCGGCGCGCGAATCCACGCCGAAGGCAACGGTGTGTCGAGCAGCCAGTGCACCGTCAGCTTGTTGTTCGGCAACGCATAGGGAATGCCGAGTCCTGAGTGGGGAGTGGCCGAACCCGGGAATGGCATCTTCGGCAGCCCGGCGAGCACGGCCGCGAGCAGCGTTACACCCGAGCGCTTGAAAGGTTGCTCGGGCATGAACATGTCGGACTCCCAAGCCGTGATCTGGCCCTGGTCATCGATGCTGGCGCGATAGTCGAGCACCACGGGAGGGCCCTTCGGATCCCAACCGTGCTCGTCCTGCCGCATCCATTGCAGTCGCACCGGCTTGCCGATTTCCCTGGCGATCACGGCTGCTTCGGAAGAGCAGTCGTCAGCGCCGTTGCGGCCGTAGCAGCCCGCACCTTCCACGAAGATGCAGCGCACGTTCTCGGGCTTCAGGCTCAGCATCGTCGCGAGCTGCACTTGCAGCAGATGGCTTGCCTGCGAGGGCGTCCATACGGTCAGCCGGTCGTCCTTGAAATCGGCGATCGCGCAGGACGGGCCGATCGATCCGTGGGTTTGCATCGCGAAGCCGTACGTCGCCTGCAGCGTTCGTTTGCCTTGCTTGAACCCGGCGGCCGTGTCGCCGGCCGTTTGCAGCACCTCGTTGCGGTCGACCTTCGAGCTGCGCACGTACTCGTAAAGCTGCGACTCCACGGGTAGTCCTGCCCAGTCCGACCACCTGGCAACGATCGCTTTCGAGGCGGTGATCGCGGCCCATTCGTTGGTTGCCACCACTGCCAGGAGATTACCTTTGCGCACCGCGCGAACGTAGCCCTTGATCTTGCGACACGCGGTGTCGTCGAAGCTTTGGAGCGTCGAGCGAACGCCGGCTGGATGAACCACGCGCGCATGCAGCATGCCCGGCAGCTTGTGATCCTGGACGAAGTTGAAGGTTCCGAAGATTTTGTCGGGAATGTCCCGGCGCGGCACGGACGTGCCCACGATCGTGTAGTCCTTGGGGTCCTTCAGCGGTGCCGCCGGATCGATTTTCATCGCAAGCTGTTGCGCGCCGATCAGTTGCGGATACGAAAGCTTGTTGCCACCGGCCCGCGATATGACCAGTCCATCCTGGACCGTCAAAGTGTCCTTCGCCACCTTGAGAATGTCTGCAGCTCGCTGCAGGAGCGCCTCGCGCGCAGTGGCCGCAGCCCGTCTTATCTGCATGCCGCCGTCCTGTATCGACAGGCTGGCATAGGTCGGTCCCTGGTTGGGTGTCAGCTGGGTATCGCCCTGGATCATTGTTACGCGATCGAGCGAAACGGACAGCTCTTCGGCGGCGATCTGGGCGATCGCCGTGATAGCGCCGGTCCCCAGCTCAACCTTTCCCGAATAGATCGTGATCTTGCCCGTCGCGTCGATCGAGATGAAGCCGGCGACTTCGTCGGCGGCGACGGTCTTGTCGGTCGGGCGCGCCGCTTCAGCGTGAATTGACTGTGAGGTGACGGCAAACGTCACCACGAGCGCGCCCCCCTGCGCCAGAAGAGCGCGGCGAGAAAGCAACGTGTGGGCGGCCCGTGCTGTCACGCCATTTTCTCCGCGGCACGCATCACGGCGCGCAAAATACGGACGTGGGTCCCGCATTTGCACAGGTTTCCCGCAAGTGCCTGCCTGACCTGGTCTTCGGTGGGCCGTTTTGTTGTCGCGAGGAACGCGGCCGCCTGCATGATCATGCCGTTGATGCAGTAGCCGCACTGAGCCGCCTGTTCGTCGATGAATGCTTGCTGGACCGGATGCGGCTTTTCGGCCGTGCCAAGACCCTCCAGGGTTACGATTTCGGCGTCAGCCACCGCCGAGACCGGCATGACGCAGCTGCGCAATGCCTCGCCGTAATAATGCACCGTGCAGGCGCCGCACTGTGCCAGGCCGCAACCGAAGTGCATGCCGTGCAGACCGAGCTGGTCGCGCAGCGCGTACAGCAGGGGCATGCTGGGATCGTCGGCCTTCAGGACGACTGCCTTGCCATTGACGGTCAATTTGATGGTGGTGGTCATCGTGCACTCAATAAAATTGAGTTACCTGTGGTGCGCGCAGACACGAGTTCCGCGCGCGCCGACCTTCCTCGTTGTTCGCAGATTGGTCGAATACTTGCGCAACCGCTATGCAATTTCGGCAGGCTCTGACGTGGATCGCCTCTTTTCTCGACTTCAGATAGTCCAGCAGGGTGGTGACCCAATTGAGATGCCCCCACACCAAGTTTGGTCTAGATTCAGGCTTTCATGACGTAACTCTGCAGGTTCTTGCACGCGCTTTTGAACATTGAGCCGAAGTACATTCGCGAAACAGGGCCACCTATAGCGACCAAGGGGCGCGGCTCAAGTGCCACGCTGTAGGTGAATCGCGTCTTCCCCGGTGCAAGCTCCTCCAACAGGTAATCCTCGGCGAGCGCATGGGCCATCGGCATGGATTGCCCGGTCACGTAGAACGAACAACGGCGGTCCTGCTCCCATCGGAAGAAGTGCTCGTCGAGGGTGACCGGTGTAAGCCACACGGTGCGGGTCGTTCCAACGCCGTACGGCTTATTGCTGGTCCATGCCACCTTATGGATGGCACGAAACCATTGAGGCCAGGATTCTCCGTCCTCAAAAATGGCAAAGACTTTGGCGGGAGACGCATTCAGTTCCACCACATTCTTGAAACGCATGGGCGCGGTGTCAAGGAACGAGGCATCCACGGGACGACCAGAAAAGCGCATGGCTCAGCCTCTCAGGGAATGTGCGGAGAGACAGCAGGTGGCACGCATTTCTCAAAGCTTCGTTGCTGTCAGAGATTGGTTGAGTGTTGCAGCGATCGCTATGCAATTTCGGCCATTCGAGAAGAGACTTCGATCCTGCCCGGCAGTGCACGCCATTTGGTGCCTACCGGCCGCAAGTGTGCCGAATTCGCATAGTCACTTTGCAGGATTTGCCTCAGTATTCGAAGCATTAGTCTTCAATCCCTGCTTCCTTTGCCGGGGTCAAATCTCCCGGATCGAAGGAGTTTTTGCGCGGTTCTTGAAGAGGTGACCGAGATGGCCCGCAAGCTGACGGCAATAATTATTGTTGCATCGTTCGGGGTTGCGGGCGTCGCCCAAGCAGCAGGAAATGCGGCAGCGGGGAAGGACAAGTCAGCGGTATGCGCAGGATGCCACGGCGATAGGGGCCAGGGGATAGCGCCCAATCCTGCACTAGCAGGCAAGCCGGAAGCCAACTTGGTCAAGGCGCTAAAGGATTTCAAATCTGGCAGGCCCTCTGTGATGCACGGGCTGGCGGCTTCGCTCAGCGACCAGGAGATTGAGAACCTGGCAGCCTACTATGCATCGCTCAAGTGACGCCGGTCATGATCATTCGACGCAGTATCTAGTTCGGCATGCGCGGATTCGGGCTGTCAATTTCGTTCAGTTCAGCGGTATATTGTTGCGCAGATAAACGGATGAGCGTGAAGTACTCCTACGGATTTCCAGGAGGACTCCTGTGCAGTCTTTCAGGTCGAAACGAGATCCTCGTCGAAGTTACATTTTCGTAGCACTTTTTGCTGCCATTGGTCTCGGATCAGTCGGCGTGGTTAAGCCTTCTCAAGCTCAATCTCAGTTTCAGCAACTCTTGCCGGATTCACAAAAGGAGGTTGCAGATCAGGATCGCTTTTTCTGGACCGTAAGGAAAAGTCCGCCCCAGCCTTATATGAACGAGGTCTATTGGCCGCGATCTTCTGCCGAGACACCGGCGTTCTTTCGCGATTCCCTCGTGCAATTCGTGGCCCGAACGTATGATTTGACGCGCGGCAATCTTGATGGATCGAAGTCGCAATCCTGGGCAGGGGGTGGCTGGTTGGCATTTCGGTCGGGGCTTATCGGTGACGTGTTCGGGGTTCACGCAGCCGTCTATACCTCGCAACCGATTTTCGCTCCTTCGGATCAGGGCGGCACGCTGCTGTTGGCCCCGCCGCAAAATTCGATCGGCGTGCTTGGGCAGGTCTACGGCCGACTGCAATTCGGGGACCAGGAATTTCGCGGCGGGCGTCAATTGGTGGACACGCCTCTTATCAATGCACAAGACAATCGAATGGTACCGAATACGTTTGAAGCAGCCAGCATCGTCTCGCTTCCGGACAACGAGCGAAACTACGACTATGCGGTAGGTTACCTCTGGAACGCAAAACAGCGGGACTCGAACGACTTCATTCCTATGTCCGCGGCATTGGCAAGTAGCGATGCAGTCAACCGCGGCGCGCCTTTCGGAATGGTCAGATACCGGCCGACTGCTGAGCTCTCGCTCGTCGCGATGGACTACAACATCCACGACTTTATCAACGCGGGCTTCGCCCAGATAGAGTACGACTTCAAACAGCCAGCCTGGAAACCCAATTGGATGGTCGGCGCAAACGTTATCGATCAGCGAAGCGTTGGAGCCAATCTGCTCACGGGCAGTCCTTTCCAGACCTATCAAGCCTCTGCGAAGGCGCAGATGCTTTATGCGGGATGGACTTTATTCTTGGCCGGTTCGATGACCGGCCCGGGATCCAGCCTGCATACCCCGTTCGGTGGAAACCCCAATTACACGGGCATGCAGCAGCTGTTGTTCGACAACGCGAATGAAAAGGCCTTCGGCGGCAGCATAGCGTACGACTTCGGATCGGTCGGCCTTTCCGGCCTCAGCGCCGGAGTGTGGTACACGCGGGGCTGGGGTGCCATCAACAGCAGCACCAATGCGGCGATGCCCGATCAGCGCGAGCTGGACCTCTGGATACAATACCGTCCGACGGAAGGCCCGCTGAAGGGCTTTCGTATAAAGACGACATACGGAACTGTCTGGCAACAAGGCAATGCGCGCAATACCCAACCTGAACTTCAGGTCGTCATCGACTATACGGTGCTAATTCGCCCGCCCTCCGCAGTAAGATAGGTCTGCTTGGTTTGGGCGACATACGAAATGGATCACGCCAGGCCGATAAGCATAATACAGGCATTAGATCCGCAAGTTCTGCTTGTCTGCGGATGGCTACCGTCTGAACGGCGCTGCCGGTGCTGTTGGCAATAGAACAATCGCTCCAAATCCCTGGCTTTGGCTGCAACAGCGCTGGTGTCGTGCCGAAATTGCATAGTCACCTAGCGGGATTTGCCTCAATATTCGAAGCCCTGAGTTCTCAATCCCTGCTTCCTTTGCCAGGTCAACTCTCTGCCGGCTCAAGGAAATGCTTGCGCGTCAACCAAGAATGCGGAGCGCTGTTATGAAAAAGGCAATGCGAAAATTCGGCATTGGGTCATTGCTGGCAATGTCTGCGATCTTGCCCGCAAGCGCACAACAGGCGCCGTCGGCCGACTCAGTCATTCTGCTTGATCAGGCATGGTCCAAGGAGGACCGGGAATGGTATTACAATTTCTCGCAGGGTTCGGCGGTCATCGCATATGACCTCTTTCTGAACATGGAAGCTGCGGACAGCCAGGAGCTATTTCGCAACGGCCTGAACGGTCCCCGCTACGGCCTCGTCCCTCAGCCCGTCAGCCCATCTAATCCCGACGGTTTGCCGATCGGTGTCAGCAAGACCAATGTTGCGACGGCAATCAAGGGCTGGCCAGCTGGCGACTACGCCGGCATGACCTGTGCGGCGTGCCACGAAGGGCACCTGAAGTACAAAGGCAAGCTCATTCGGATCGAAGGCGGCATCTCAAACACGATGGATTTCCAGGGCTTGGCTTCCGGCATTAGCGAAGCACTACTTAAAAGCCTGACCGACGCAGCAAAATTCGACCGCTTGGCGGCGCGGATCGGAGCATCTACTCCGGATGCGAAGGACAAGCTGCGCAAGCGAATAGAGAGCGAAAGAGAGCGGGTGCACGAGTATGCCACGCGAACTTCAATTACTCCGCACCCGTGGGGTCCCGGACGCGTGGATGCCCTTACCATGATCGTCGATCGCACGACGGCCACGCTGACCGGGATCCGCGAGAATTGGTCGACGGGAAATGCACCGGTCAAGCCTCCTTTCCTGTGGAATGCTCCGCAAGGACTGTGGACGCAGTGGAGCGCCTTTGCGTCGACTCCGATTAATCGCAATTTTGGCGAAACCATGGGCGTCTTCCTGCCGGTTGATCTCACCTCCAAATCTCCCGCCGAAGGACTCTTCCAGTCCAACGGAGCGATAGTGGAGCTCGCGCGGGTCGAGAGCCAGCTGGAACGCCTGGCACCGCCGAGCTGGCCGGAGGACGTGTTCGGAAAAATCGACCGGGAGAAAGCAAAGGCGGGCAAGGCATTATTCATGGAACATTGCGCAAGCTGCCACAACGCCTGGCCTTACCGTTGGACCGAACCTAACAAATACGGCAAACGCTTCGTCCTCGTGGGACTGACACCGCAATCATATGTGGGCACCGAGCCGCAGCTCTTTCCCCTTAGGCCGTTGGCCATTACCGGCGAGCTGAGCAAGTTCTTGCCCCCGGAGTTTCGAGACAAGCCGTTGCTGGAGCCCTTCATATTCAGCACCGTGCTTGGTGGTGAAGCTCGGGAAGTAGCTATTCGCAAGCTCAAGCTTACGGAGGCCCAGTTACTGGTCGTAAACGGCTATCGAGAGCTGCCTACGCCGCCGCCTCCTGACCGTGTCTACAAGGCAGCACCACGTGATGGAGTCTGGGCGACGCCGCCCTTCCTGCACAACGGATCGGTGCCCAATCTCTATGAGATGCTGATACCGGCCGCCGAGCGCACGAAGAAGTTTTACCTCGGCGGCGATTTCGATCCGGTCAAAGTGGGCTTCGACACCACCGCGACATCGGGGACGTTCCTCCTGGATACAACACTTTTGGGCAACTCGAATCGCGGGCATTCCTTCCAGGATGGTCCGCGCGGCGATGGTACTATTGGCCCTTTGTTGAGGGACGAACAGCGCTGGGCCCTGGTGGAGTATCTGAAATCCATTCCGGAGACACCCGGACGCGTCACGCCGTTTGGAGGTCCGCCAGAAGGTCAGCTTCCGCAGAAATAGCGGATGCGGCCGTCGTGCCGTGATCGTCTCGCGACTGACGCGCTGTCGAGCTCTAATTGGAGTACGCCATGTCTGATCACATCGACGGTCCGAGACAGATCGGCGATCCCTCGGCTGACTTGACGGATCTGTTCGCATTCACGAGCCCGGAAAATCCGTCGCGTACCGTGCTGGCGGCGAATGTGTTTCCGACATGCGGCGCCGATGCCATCTTCTCGAACGCGATCAATCATTCGATCGTCGTCCGTCGTGCGAAAGTGGCCGGTATCGGCGACGCCACCAAATTTGAGACGGCCGACCCGGAAATTCGCTTCAGTTGCAGATTCGACGCCTTGGAGCGTGGTGCGGCCGATGGTAAACCGGTTCAGCGCGGCACTTGCACGATGCCGGACGGGCAGACGCTTCGTTTTCTTGTCGGTGACGAAAATGGGGCATCCACACCCGACGGAACCTTCCGCGTCTACGCGGGAATGCGCTCGGATCCGTTCATACTCGCCTGGATATTTACTGATGGCGGCATGAGGAAGTTTCAAAATCTGCTCTTCAACGACAACGTCCTGTGTATCGTCATCGAATTCGATACGGCGCGGGTGCTTAATCCCGACAGGGGCTCACTGTTCGCGGTGATCGCTGAAACGCTACCAATTCCGCATCCGGGTGCCTTTGTTGGACATCCACCGCCACGGATGGATTGGGTTGGCCGTCCCGAACAGACCAATGTTCGACTTAACAATTCGGGATTGAAGGGCGTCGACGATATCCGCGACCTCTGGAATCAGCAGACGCCGTTCGCAATAGATGAAAAGCTTCGACCTGTCTTTCTTCAGCGTCTGAAGGATAGCTTGGTCAACTACGATATGCGGGACGGCAAACAGGATTGGACGCCGTCGGCGCTGGCTGCGAATGCAAACATGTTTGTCGATGATTTTCTGCTGTTTGACGTCGCAAAACCGATCACCGATACCAGTCATCTGGAAATCGAAAGAAGCACGATCAATGGAAGGGCCTATCAGACTGGTGGAGGCCGCACGGTCGACTCAGATGTCATCGACATACTAATGACGTGGATCGTGAATCGAGATCGCGAATTCCTGGAAGGTGGGACGACGAAGGCAACAAAGCCGGGAACCAAGAACTTCCCATACCTTGCCGCATCTAATATGGACCTGCAGACGGTGGCGGAGACAGTCGATGTCAGCGCAACGCCCGACAGGGTATGGGAGCTGATAGGACAGTTTGGCGCCGCCTACTGGCATCCCCTGATCGCGGCTATTCGAGTGACTGGAACCGGCCCGGGTCAGTTGCGCACGATTGAAACGGTCGACGGCAAGCAGATCATCGAACGTCTCGACGCTGTCGACAATTCGGGCCGGTTCTATCGCTACGCCAATGTCGCGGGTTTGCCGGTGGCAAACTACACCGGAATGCTTTCGGTCAAGCCCAACGGCGCCGGCAGTTCGGTGGAATGGCGCGCTCAATTCCTTCCGAACGGCCCAGGCACGCTTATCACGAAAACGATTGTCTCGACGCTCTTCAAGACTGGGTTGGATAGCCTCAAGTCTCGCTTCTGAGGGCACAATGACTGAAGCCGCGGTACTCGATAGCGAGTGTTTCCAAACGACCGATGGCGAGATCGCCATTGTCAACCTTAATAGCGCGCGCTTGCGCTCCTGGAGCCGGTTTTATCAGGATCCGCAACAATCCGGCGCGGCCGAAATCGTCCTTGAGCATGAACAACTGACCGCACAGTTCGCGAGCGATTTGTCGGCACTCGACCGCATGCAGGCATTTGCCGAACGGCTCGGACAGCTGGACGCCTCCTCGCCACGTACCCAGATGATTCAGGCGCAAATTGCCTCGGCGCTGCATCGGTTCGCGGACGCAAGGCACTATCTCGCGCAAGCAAGCCTTGGTGGAGCACCGCCGGTAGACGTAAAGCGTATTATGTTGATCGTCGATCAGGCGTGCGGCTCGTACCTGGACGAGGTGCTGGACGAGCGGCGCCGCGCCGTCGCAAAATCCGGCCTATTTGTGGAGCGTGTGGCGCTGGGCTCGCTGCTGGCGGATGTCGGGGAATTCAACGAGGCCGACGACGTCTTCCGGCAGGCCTTGCGGGGCTACCAGGATGTTTCGCCGTTCCCCGTGGCCTGGGTTTGTTTTCAGCTGGGCATGCTGTGGGGCGAGCTTGTTCCGGAACCGGAGCTCACCCGCGCCGAGCATTGGTATCGCAAGGCGGTTTCCAGTCTACCTTGCTATGTAAGAGCACGCGTTCACCTGGCGGAAATCCTTTCGGCCACGGGGCGGGCGCACGAAGCTGAGGCGACACTTCGGCCCGCAATCGCCAGCGGCGATCCGGAGGTCTCATGGAGACTGGCTGACATCCTGAATGACGGAGGCCGCGCGGACGAGGGAGCTTCATATCTGAAAGCCGCGCGATCAAGGTTCGAGGAGCTCCTAGACAAGCACCTGCTGGCGTTCGCTGATCATGGTGCGGAGTTCTACATAGGCAGCGGAGGTGATCCGCTACGGGCGCTGGAACTCGCGCAGGTCAATCTCAGCAATCGCCCGACGCACCGCGCTTTTGCGCAGACCTATACAATCGCCCTGGAAGCAGGCGAGACCGATGCCGCCAACGAAATAGCCGTCAAAGCGACAAAGCGCTGGAGGAATGCACTCGCGTTCAAATTTTCACCTTCTGTGCAAGGCTCTTCGGAAACCGGGAAGGGAGCTGAGGCATGATAGTCGATCGTCGGGCTTTCGTTGCAGGCGCAGCGCTTGTTGCCTTTACGCCCACTCTTCGGATATTGCCGTCCGAAGCTGCGGCGCCGGAATCCGTCGCGATCCAACAACCAGCGTTCATGATTAGCGGCTGGAGCGCGGAAACGGCCAGCCTCGATAATCAAATCTGGATGCGGGTCGGTCTCGGGTGGAGAACCGCCTGGCGGTAGCCCCGCTTGACACTGTGACTAACGGTGGCCCGCCGCCTCTTATCCAGACAGGACCAAGCATCAGGAGCATGGAATGGGAATTGAGAAGGTCTGGTCGGGGGTGCTCGCTTTGACTACGGCCGCATTTGCCGCAAGCGCGCCAGCCGTAGCGCAACAGCCACAAAAGCCAAACATTCTCGTGATCATGGCCGATGACATCGGCTACTGGAACATCAGCGCTTACAACCGCGGCATGATGGGTTATCGAACGCCCAACATCGATCGCATCGCCAACGAAGGCGCAATTTTCACCGACTATTATGGACAGCAATCTTGTACCGCCGGCCGTGCCGCATTTATCACCGGACAGAGTCCGTTGCGGACCGGGCTCCTGAAGGTCGGCCTGCCTGCCGCGAAGGAGGGGCTATCAGGTAAGGACCCCACCATCGCCCAGCTTCTGAAGCCACAGGGATACGCGACCGGACAATTCGGCAAGAATCATCTCGGGGATCGCAATGAATTCCTGCCTACCGTGCATGGTTTCGACGAGTTCTTCGGCAACCTTTATCACCTGAATGCCGAAGATGAGCCGGAAAATCCGGACTATCCGAAGAATCCATCGTTTAAGGCGCAGTTTGGGCCGCGTGGCGTGATGAAGTGCGTTGCAGTCGCGACCGACACGCCGGGCGACGATCCCCGCTTCGGTGCCTGGGGCAAGCAAAAGTGCGAGGATACCGGGCCGCTCACCAAAAAGCGCATGGAAACAATCGACGAGGAATTTCTGGCAGCTTCAACGGATTTCATCGATCGGGCTAACCGCGACAAGAAGCCCTTCTTTGTGTGGTTCAATCCAAGCCGGATGCATATCTGGACCCGACTCAAGATTGAATCCCAGGGAAGAACTGGTCTTGGCATCTATCCAGACGGCATGGTCGAACATGACGGCCTGGTCGGGCAATTGCTGAAAAAGCTCGACGATCTCGGTATCGCCAACAATACCATTGTGATCTACACCACCGACAATGGTGCCGAGACGTTCTCATGGCCCGATGGCGGCACGACGCCCTTCAAGGGCGAGAAGAATACCAACTGGGAGGGAGGATATCGCGTCCCCGCGATGGTACGCTGGCCCGGACTGGTGCCGCCGCGGACCGAGATCAACGAAATCTTCTCTGCGGAGGATTGGGCGCCAACCCTGGTCGCGGCAGCGGGTGAGCCCGATGTAAAGAGCAAGCTGCTGCAGGGCTACGATGTGGCCGGCCAGAACTTCAAGGTCCATCTGGACGGCTACGACCAGCGAGATCTTCTCAGCCGAAAGGGTCCGGACAAGCGCCGCGAATTCTTCTACTGGACCGATGATGGCAACCTCGCCGGCCTTCGATATGAACAGTGGAAGGCCGTGTTCCTGGAGCAAAAGGCTGAAGGCTTCAGCGTCTGGCAGCAGCCGATGATTCAGCTTCGCTTGCCCATGCTGTTCAATCTGCGGTCCGATCCGTTCGAGCGGGCTCAACATGAGTCGGGTGATTATGTGCGCTGGTTCATTGAGCACGCCTTCGTGATCTTGCCAGCGCAGGGGATTGTGGCGCAGCACCTCGCGAGCTTCGCTGAATTTCCGCCACGTCAAAGGCCTGGCTCCTTCTCGGTTGAACAGGCCATGGAGAAACTGCGGAATCCACCGGCGAACAACTAACCGGGGGCTTGCAAGCGTCGTCGGCACCTGCCGCTAATACGGGATGGTTTCAGGACCGGAGAGCGCTTGAGGCGACGAGAGCTTCGTTTCGTGCCAGGCGGAGCCAATCGGAGATGGGAGAGTCACCGTGAAACCGCTCGTGAAACTTGTCGCCTTGGCCGTTATCATCATTGCGCCGAACGCTGGCGCCCGCGCGCAAACGGCTGCCCCAGCGACGGCGATCCCCCCGGGCACCACGCAGGGGCCCTGGACGAGCGTGAAGCCCGGCAACTCGGGAAGCTATTGCAGTCCAGGCGAGTATGCGGTCGGTATCGAGGTCGAGGTTGCGCCGTCGAGGACAGGTTCCTGTGCTGAATGCATTTCCAGGCTTCGGGTGATCTGCCGACGTTACGGGATCTGATCCATCGTCGGCGGCGGTCGTCTCCCCGTGACAATTAATCGATCCGGTCCTGGACGCCGCATGTGATCCCTGGCAGCGGCCGATTGGCTACAATTATACGGGGCGTCCAATATCCCCTATGCGGCGGCCGGAAAGATCGAGCGGGCCGCTCAGATAAAAACGTTTCCTATTGATTTTACTCATAAATTGCCTGTAGCGAGAGGGCGTGCGCGCTGCCAAAGCGTGGTAAGGTTGTTTTCGATCATTCGAACGGCGTACCTCCAGGCGCCAGTTCGTTGTCGTCTATTTTTGTGAATTTGTACTGGTGTGTTTTTGGCGTGGCGACCTTTTCCGGAATGACAAGGACGCGCATAGTTTGTTGGAGCTTGGTGCTCCTTTTTCTGTTCGGCGCGGAATCTCGCGCCGCTGAACCTCGACGCGTGCTGATGCTGCACGCTTTCAATTACACATTCCCCGCTACCACACTGATCGCGGACGGCGCTCGAAAGCGCTTGCTGGAACGCTCGCCACAACCACTCGAAATCGATGCAGACTATCTTGACCTGGCGCGAAACACGGATCCCGAATACGAATCTCGGATAACGATGTTTCTGCGGGCCAAGTACGAGAAACGCCCCCCTGACGTGGTGATAACGTTAGGCAGCGTAGCTTTGCCATTCATCGTCAGGCACCGCGACGACATCGCCCCAAATGCGCCTGTCGTATTCACGTCTGTATCCCCACAAAACTATGGGGCGTTGCGGCTACCGCCAAACATCACCGGAATAGTTTCCGAGTTTGACCTGGACAAGACACTTGCGCTCGCAGAGCGGCTGCAGCCGGAGGCGAGCCGTCTATTCGTCATTGCGGGAAGCGGCGAAGTGGATCGGCGGTGGCAATCGACTGCTCGCAAAACCATCGAGGATCGTAAGCGAAAATTCGAAGTGACATACCTGTTCGAGCGTTCCTATGCGAACCTGGTTGAAGAAGTGTCGAAGATTCCCCGCGATTCGATTGTGATCCTCCTGACGGTATTTGCCGACAGTGAAGGCAACGCCTTTGTCCCGGCTCAAGTGGCAGGTCCTCTGTCCGCGCTCTCACCGGCACCGCTCTACGCCCCCTATGACACCTATATTGGCAATGGCATCGTCGGCGGCTTTGTTGAGACATTTGAATCGGTTGGCGTTCGCGCGGCAGACATGGCACTTCAAATCCTCGCCGGGAAAGACCCTGCCACGATCGCACCCCAAACAAATCCGGGACAGGCCTATCGGGTCGATTACAGGGCGATGGCGCGGTGGAGGCTCCAGGAGAGCAAACTTCCTCCCGATACTACTGTCTTGTTCAAGGAACCAACGATCTGGAGCGAACATCGAGGCGCCGTCGTTGCGGCTATCGCGATCGTTGGTTTGCAATCCTTGGTCGTTGCCGCGCTGCTGGTACAGCGGCGGAGAAGATTGCGCGCCGAAAATCTCCTCAAGGAAAGCGAAGAGCGGATGACGTTCGCCGCCGCCGCGGCCAATATTGGGCTTTGGCAATTTGATCGGGATCGAAATGAGCTTTGGGCGACGGAGCATTGCAGGGCGATGTTTGGAATTGCGCGCGATGCGCCGTTGACCCGTGACGCGTTCCTTTCGGCCGTTCACCCCGACGATCTGCAAACTGCAACGCACGCGCTTCGAAGGACACTGGAAGCAGAGCAACCTGCCATCGGCGACGTCCGAATTGTGCTGCCAGGCAAGGATGTGCGTTGGGTTCGCATGCGCGCCCGATCCCGTTCAGAGGGCGACGGCCGGTCGAATCATTTTGGTGGCATATTCATCGACATCACCGAGCAGAAGTCGGCCGAGGCCGAGGTCGCACTGCAACGTCTGGAAGTTGAGCATCTGATGCGCGTGTCCGTGCTCGGCGAGCTTTCCGGATCGATTGCGCACGAAATCAACCAGCCGCTCACTGCGATCCTGTCCAATGCGCAAGCGGCGCTTCATCTGCTGGCGCGAGAGTCACCGGATGTCGCCGAAATTCGCGATGCCCTCGAGGAGATTGTTCATGAAGACATTCGGGCTGGCGAGGTCATCCATCGTCTCCGCAGTCTTTTGAAGAAGGGCGAGCGGAAAGTGGAATATGTCAATATCAATGACCTTGTCAGATCAACTGTCAGCCTGCTGAACAGCGAGCTGATCGGGCGCGATATCAGCCTCAGGCTTGATCTAGATCATGCTCCACTGCTGACACGCGGCGATTCTGTGCAACTGCAGCAAGTCCTGCTCAATCTTGTCATGAATGCAATGGACGCCATGGCCTCGACCCCGATAGCACAGCGGTCTATCCAGATCTCGACCGGCGGTCCCCAGGCCGGGATGGTGGACGTTCTCGTAAAGGATCGCGGACACGGGATTCGCCCTAAGGAAAATGGCCGGCTGTTCGAGCCCTTCTATACCACCAAGAATCACGGCCTTGGTCTGGGTCTAACCCTGTGTTCGACGATCATACAGGCCCATCAGGGAAGGCTGACCCTGGCCAACGATGAGCATGGCGGCGCTATCGCGAAATTTTCGTTACCTGTCCAACAGCCGATCTTCGATACCGCATGACGGACAAATTCACAGTTTACCTCGTCGACGATGACCCCGGAGTGCTCAAGGCGCTGTCGCGACTGCTCCGCGCCAAGGGCCATGATGTCAAGTCATATTCTTCGCCGCAGGTATTCCTCGACGAGTACGACGTGGCTGTTCCCGGCTGCGTCGTGTTGGATGTTTCGATGCCCGGTCTTGATGGTTTGGAGATTCAGCGCGTGCTAAGCGCGGCCAACGGCTATCATCGTCCTATCGTGTTCGTCACCGGCAAAGTCGACATTCCCACGAGCGTGCGCGCCATGAAAGCCGGCGCGATCGATTTCCTGACCAAGCCCGTAAAGGACAAGGATTTGTTCGAAGCGGTATCCCGTGCGGAAATTAGGGACGCCGAGTCGCGTCGGCTTCATTCCGAGATGAAATCGATGCAGGCGAAGGTCAGCAACCTGACACCGCGCGAACGCGAAGTGTTTACGCATGTCGTGGCGGGACGGCTCAACAAGCAGATTGCCGGAGACCTGGGCACGGTCGAAAAGACCATCAAGGTCCACCGCAGCCGGATGATGGAGAAGCTCGGCATTCGCACCGTCGCCGATCTCGTCCGCATGGCCGAGAAGCTCAATCCGTCGAAGTAGGGAACACGTACCTATTGGCCCAAGGGCCAACTCGACGGGCGCACGGCGCAACCGCAATAGTCGTTCATGGCGGAAGCTTCTCCATCGATTGCTATTGTCGACGATGATCCAGCCGTGCTCAAGGCCTTGAGCCGATTGCTGCGTTCGCACGCTTTTCGTGCCCGGACTTATGAATCAGGGCAGCAATTTCTCGCGGCGTTGCCGGCCGATCTTCCGGACTGCCTGATTGTCGATCTCCAGATGCCGGCAATGAACGGTTTGGAGCTTCAGCAGCATCTCGTAAGCAACGGCATAGAAATTCCGACAATCCTGATCACTGCGCATGGCGACGCCGCGTTGTGCGATCACAGGGGGCTAGTTGCCAGCCTTCGGAAACCATTGCAGCAACTGGCCCTGTTTGAAGCTATCGACAGAGCGGTCGGTGACTCGCGCCGCGCCGGGTAGAGAACCGTTGCAGGCATCCGCTTCATATGGGCGGACGAAAAGAGGAGCAGTGCCGAGATGCCTATTTCAATCTCCATGATTGCCGTGAGTTCGCAGATCGTCGTCGCCGATAGGGTGCGAACATTCGACATCGCCCGGAGCTGCAAGGTCGACGCGGCAGCAACAGAAGGAATCAGGGTAGCCTATGCAAAAATCGGCATCCGGTCAGGATACACCTTACAGTCCGTCCAGCGCACGGTGGGCTGAGTGTGATTGGCGGGAGTTACCGAAACTGAATGAGCCGTTCCTTTCCCACCTGGTTTGTGCCGAAAGTGCATAGCGCGGATCGGCGGTTCTGTCACAGTTCGACCGGACCTTCGCTTCGCCTGAAAAATTGCCCAGGGGTGACAAGATGCTGAAAGCACTAGCTACTGCGACGGCAATTCTAGCTGCAGCAAGTTCGCACGTTCGGGCGCAAACGGACCTCACTGCGTACGCGGACGCTAACGGTTACATTGACGTGCAGGCACTGACGTGTGCTGCCCTTGCGGGAACCTGGCAGGGCGATGCTGACAGGCTGACGACCTGGTACAGTGGCTGGTACAACGGCCTTGCAAAGAAGCACTACTTCAATATAGCCCGTTCGAAAGAGCTAGAACATGAGGTGATTGTCTATTGCAAAGCAAATCCTCAGATTCGGATCATCGAAGCGATAGATTTGATGCTCAAGCAAGAGAAACACAAGGCCGCGTTCAAGTGAAGGCCAGACTGTCGTCGGGATTGGCCGATTGTCGATCTCCAGATGCCGGGCATGGACGGTATGAAGCTCCAACAACGTCTCGTAAGCAGCGGCGTAAGAATTTTGAACGTGGGGTAACCTCCGACGGCGCGCTAGAGAGCCAGACCGAAACGAAGTTTCTCGCGGGACGTATGGGTCCTTCCCAAGCCCAGGTCCCTACGGCCCAAGCGCGCCCCGGAAATTCACCAGCTGCAGCAATCGATTCCTGACCTTACGACCCTGTCAACCTGACGGAAACGGGGTGCAACCGTGTCAACCCAAGATTTAGTTTGTGCGGCTGGCGGATTCCAGGGGCGCGCGCGCCGTAGGGGTGGCCGGCCGGGGGAGGACCCGCGCCCGACTGGCACGCCCTTGCCCTCACGCCCTTGGCCGCGCGGTCACCCCCTCGGTAGCCCGAGTGACCGCGCCCTATAGGGCGCCCTTCCTGATCCGATGTGAGATCACTCGACCGGCATCGGTAGCGCCCCACGACATGCGCCCGCCCGCACCGGGCTGTACGTGGTATTGGGCCAGGCCGTCCCCCACGAGATCGCGCATCTCTTGATCACCAAGCTCGCTCGCGCTGATGTAACAATCAAACATTGCGAGCCCGTGCAGCGCGTGCCGCTGCTTGATGGTCATTGCTTTTGCGAATTCGATTTGTTCTTTGGTCAGTTTCACTTCTGTAGTCCCTCAAAAGAAAGGCTCCGCCGCTGAGGCGCTGTAAGCGACACCTCTGCGGCAGAGCCGGTTGCTAGTTCTGGATATATATCCAAGGAATCCAAGCGGTGGATTTTGCTTGGATTGAAAGAAACCCTTGTAAAATGGGCCTTCATCCAAGGTATCTAAGGAATCCAAGGATTATTGAAAGTTAAACAAAAACGCCGGTCTCAAGTTGAGACCGGCGTTAATTTTGCCTACGCGCGCGCGACTTAGATACCTTAGATACCTTGGATGAAGGCCCGATTTTATTGGCTAACTTTGAATCCAAGCACATTGTGGCGCTTGGATGCCCTAGATGGGAATGGGCTCGTCATCGAGCGGCGAATGTTGCGCTCGCTCGCCCCCTCCCGGGGGAAGCGGCGGCCAGACGATGCGCTGGCCGAGCAACTCATCGAACGCCGCGCGGCATTCATGTAGTGGTGGAATCTCATAACAGTAGCGCTGTTTCATCACGCCGGGCGCTACCTCGATCGACGGCCGGGGCTTTCGAAGGCCAGGCACAAGCGTGGCTAGCCGTTTTCCAAACTCGGCTGGGCCGCGTTTGCGACTGATGCCGATTCGTGACGACGCCTTGACGTATTGGTCGTAAAGTTCGTCGCACACGATAAGGTTAGGCCAATCTTCGCCCTCATAAAGGCGGTTATACCAAAAGTCGTCGATCGTATCGAGCGATCGAATCTTCTGATCTAGTAGCGCTTGAGTTTGCGGGAGGCGCCACAAGTCCACCTGCTTCAAATCGAAGGTCATTAGGTCGTGGAGAAGCCGTTCGCGCCCGCCGTTGTTTAACTCCTCGTCCAACTCAGCGAAGTAAGCGCGATTTTGGGCACACCGAGGGTTCACATCAAGAACTACAAAACGGCGCTCATCCGCGCTCGCTGGCACAACCCATCCTTCATTGGACGTCATGATCACCCGGACAAAGTTTTCCAGACGTATTGGATCGACACCTTTCGACTCAATCATCTGCCTCTCGCTCGTGATCAACCCTTTGAGCCGCCCCTCGGCCTCCTTGGCACCCGCCCAAACCGCCTCATCGGCTTGCAACAACAAGCAACTTCCCATGTGCGCGTTAAAGTTACCCGTGATGTATCGAGCGTCATCTACTTGGAAATAGTGCGCGGAAAATAGGGAGCCCAGTACCTCACCCAACTTGCTCTTTCCCGTTCCCTTTTTGCCGCGCAACACGAGCGCGGTACCCAGCCGCTCGCGCGGCTTCTGAACTATGTGGGCCATCCAGCCGAACACGTAATTGAATAGTTTAGGATCACCGTCGCAAACCTGATTCAGCAGATGATCACGAAACGTTGCATAGGTTCCGAGCGGTGAGGGCGCCACGTCGAAGCCGCGCCAGAAATTCAGGTAATTTGGAGTGCCCTTGGCGCCATCGGGGTTAGGCCAGAACTCCACCCCATCGTATGACCGGCGATCGCGATGCGAATGCCAAGCCTTCGCCCAAGTTACCGGCCGAACTTTGCCGTCCGACCCCACGGTTTCAGTGAAGCGGTTCGCGAACCATGAGTGCATGGACTCGAACGACATCACCCGCACTCGGTCGTTAATGGGCGCCAAGGGCTGCTCATTGACCACCACTGTTTTGCCGCCCCAGACCACCAGCGCGTAGCTGCGGTTCATTTCCTCCATATCGAAGCCCCAGGCGCGGGGGGACGCGTTTTCCGGGTCTGCGGTCTCGCCAGCGCCGCCGGCGGTGTAGTCGTGGTCGCCGCGGTCGATCATGTCGGCGATTGCTTTGAATTGATCCGTCATCTCGTCGGGCATCCTTAGTCGGCCACTTCGGGCACAAAAAAACCCGCCGGTGAGGGCGGGGTAAGTGAGACAGTCGGGGTAGAAAGCCTAATGATTGTTTGGAACGATTTGCTGTCCCACCAGCGGCTAACCCATTGAACTACAATGCTGCGTGAAGTCCCCTAGGGAGCGCCAGCAAACTCAGGCACTTAGGTAGCCATTAGCCGCGTTTCACTGAATAAGACGTCGGTGAACAGCGGCAAACGCTTGCGGAATTTGCTGCCGACACTAGCAGACTAGCCTCGACACGGTGTCTCACTGTGCCTGGCGCACTCGGGAAAAATTTCCTCGTCGCCCTTGGTGTCCGAAAGTATTCAAAGCGTCGCTGACGTGCACTGTGGTACGCGAGCGCCCTCGGATGTTCGCATTGACGATGCTCGTCGCACAATCAACTCTCGTCCTGTCGAGCTTTGTACGAATACGAGGGCTACGTGAGATACAATCGACGAGAAAAAACTGGCGGACAACAGTCACAAGTCAGTCCATCCGCTCCTGAAGCCGCAGAACCGAGCACGATGCCATTCGCCCGGGGGCTCACCTGCACGATTGACGATGCATGCGAAGTGACCGGCTTGGGACGCACGAAGCCTTACGAGTTGATAGGAGCTGGGCATATCGTCACGACAACGATCGGACGTCGGCGACTAGTAGCGGTGCGCTCACTTCTGGCGCTCCTTGACACCAACATGTCGAACTAATGGACGTGCGACTTAAGGGGAGCAACCCCACTTTGAACGCGCTTTTCCTTAGGCACTCATTTTGATGACACGACCGTGCTCACTTACGGTCGAGCTCGTCGGCCCACCACCGCATCATCCGCACGGCGCTCGTGTCAGAATTTTACCGCGCAATCGGTTGGCGTGCACCGGTCGAACTGGCTTCGCAGACCACGCCGGACCCAGTGCGGCTGGATCTCGAGGCTCGGATTTCGCCGGCGAGGCTATGGCCGGTTAACACCGCAGCACCCAAAAAAATTTCTTTGCTCCCCTTGAACTTTTTTCCCAGTTGCCGATTTTTTTGGTCGCCGCACATGTGGTGGCCGGGGCGCCCGAGGGGCCCCGAAATCAAGGCGGGCGCCGGAAGGTGTCCGGTGCCAGCTCGTACCCAACTTGCTCTTTGGAGGATTTGGCTATGAGGTATGATTGGACTCCCCTGTGGAGGTCGACCATTGGCTTCGACCGCCTGTTTGATGCTCTCGACGAGGTCCAACGGACTGCCGAAGAGAGTTATCCCCCCTATAATATCGAACGGCTCGACGAGAACCGCTTCCAGATCTCGGTAGCGCTCGCCGGATTCACACCGGACGAGGTGGCCCTGACGGCGGAGCAGAATGTCCTGACGTTGGAAGGCCAGAAGGCCGAGAAGGACGAGAAGACCTTTGTGCATCGCGGAATGTCGACGCGCTCGTTCAAGCGCCAGTTCACCCTGGCCGACCACGTCGAGGTCAAGGGCGCTCGCTTCGAGAATGGTCTGCTGGTCATCGAGCTTCAACGCGAGATTCCCGAGGCCATGAAGCCGCGGCGCATCGCCATCACGGGCGCAAGCAGCGGGCAGGTCAAGCAAATCGAGGGCAAGGCCGCTTAACCAACTCGCGGCTTGATACCGATGACTGCCGCGCGGATATTTCCGCGCGGCCACCCTTTAACGCGTCTTATGATTGGAGGCAGCCATGCGCACGACGACCGCACACGACAACGTCTTCGATTTCAATTGTCTTCTTCATCCCGGCACAGTGTTCGCGCACCCGCGCGACGTTGTAGCTCATCCGGCGCTAAGCTTGGCCGAGAAGCGCGCTATCCTCGCGTCATGGGCTTCCGATGCTTCGGCGATCGCGTCTTGTCCCGCCCTTCGCGCGCCGGACGGATTGAAGGCCCCCGTTCATATCGACGAAATTCTTGAGGCGCTTTGCGCGCTAGACGGTAACGGCCCACGAAACCCACAAGGTGGAAAGCCCATGCGCTTGCGTTCTACCGAGCGGCGCGCGGCGGCCTAATGCGCCTGCCGAAATGAGAACGGCAACATTTGAGCGCTTTGCTCAACAAGCGGCTCTTGAGCAAGTCGCGTTGGCTGAAAACAGCGCTTGCGCGGGTTATCCTTTGTTGTGGCTTTAGGGTCGGTTCGGTTCACACTCACCACCTCCGGCGAGGAGCGCGCACTCGCTCTCCCGCCTTTCTCCGACGGATGGACAACAGCAATGGTCATTAAGCGTCGCCGTTTCAAACAAACCCATTCACTTGAGGAACGACTCGCCCAAGATACCGCGAAGCTGCGCAAGCAAGCCAACAAACTGCCGCCCGGTCCCGCTCAAGAGGACATTGAGCGTAGGATCAGGCAGAACGAGGCCGCCACTGATTTTTGCGAAATGCTTCGTTCGCCGGGACCGGCTGCAACTGTCTGAGTGAGCTTTTTGGCGGCCTTCGCTCGTCGCCGAAAGACCGGCCCGCCGGGCTCCGCTCCGACGAAGGAGTTATCAACTAGACGAATTTTGTCTGTAATACTCTGCGGTAAGGCTGCGCGTAAGACGATGACCGATCAAATATTCCTAGATGGCGTTCTAAAGCTCTGCCAGCACGTTGAGGCACTGGTGCCGGGCTCCCGCACCGGCATTTGCATGGCGAACGAAGACGGGTCGCGCCTCAAACGAGCATTTTTCCCGAATCTGCCTCTAACTTTTGAACAGGCAATACGAGACATCTCACAGCTCCCGCCGTACTTCGGGAGCTGCAACGCCGCGATGCATGGCCGGGAAGTGATCACCACCGATGACATGAATCAAGAAACGCGCTTCGACGATCGGTTTGTGGCGCACTGCCTTGCACATTCCATCGTGGCATTACAATCGAGGCCCATCTATGACGGGGAGGCAAGCCGCTTGGTACATTCGTGATGGGTTTCTCGGAGCCGCGAGCGGCGACCGACTTTGATATCACACTTATGGAATTTGCAGCCGATGCCGCGAGCGAGTTGTTGCGAGAGGCGCGGCCGAAGGGTGGGTCGAGCTAGGATCGTGGCAAAGTGCTTGACCTGATCGTAGGAACAGTTGCGCGGCTGCGACGTTGTAAGTGCAATCCCCCAACGCGGAGCTTTCCCATGCGACAACTGCGCACGCAACAATCGCCTGTGGCGGTGCGAGCGACAACGATCAGGGCGCCGACCGACCTTCCGACAAGTGGTTACGCCCTCATCGTGGACGGCCACTCGAAACGAGAGTACAAAACCCAAGATTCTGCCATCCAAGCAGCCCAAGAATTGAAGGCGCGTTTTCCTAACCTTCAGATTAAAGTTTACGATGCGGAAGCAAAACGGGGTCAGCAGATCGAGGTCGAACTCGCTCCGGCCTAAAAAAGCGGCCCTGGCGTCTTTAAGCGGACAAGTGCGGGTAAGGCGACCATGACCCGCTACTATTTCGACATCCGAGACGGTAAAGCTTTCGTCAAGGACGACGAGGGAATGGAGTTACCGGACATTGCGGATGCCCAGATTGAGGCCGCTGAATTTTTGGCAGATGTAGCGAACGAATTATCTATGAGACCCGACAACCCTGCCGGGCATCCAATGTCCATCGAGGTCCGGGACTCCGAGGGGCCGCTATTTCTACTCAGTTTTGATTTCCTGAGGCGAAGCGCCTAAAGGCCCTTAGCCGAATTAGAACGGTCCTAATCTATAGCAACTCTTTCGGATTTTTGTCGTTTTGGCCTTAGAAGGTCAGCACCACATGCCCCGTTATTATCTTGATATTCGAGAAGGCGACGATTTCGACGAAGAGGGTCTTGAACTCCCTACCGTTGAAAGAGTGCAAGAAGAAGCAGCTAGGTCGCTGGCAGATATGGCGCGGGACGCGGTGCGAAGCGATCGCGAGGGCGCTGGTCATGAGATGGCTGTCGAGGTCCGCGACGATGCCGGACCGGTGCTGCAGGTGAAGTTCACGTTCGAGATCGATCGGCACCGGCAACAGGCAGTCTGCCCGGGGCCGCCCTGGCGTGTAGAGGGCTCTCGCCTCATCTTGAAAATGCTACGTGGGACCGCCAGCTAATTGCAATAACCAGCGGCCCCTATGCCGACCACTTCCAATTGCCCTGCCTTTACAGAAGCGATGGTCAGCACAGGGGCCAATCGCCGGACTGCCCCGGCAGTTCCTGGATTCTGACTGCGTTTCCTCTGAACTTCCATGGCCTCGAGCTGCGCGCCGTCATGGGGGCCGAGCCGCCTCATTTCACAAGGCGAAGGGTTCGGCGCCTCTTCATCCGGTCGAGGGCGTGGATGACCTCATCTCTATCGAGGACGGTGAGGAGCCTATCCAGCGTGTGCATAGGGTCGCGCGGACTCGGCGCAATGTATTCTGCGACGATTCGCCTGGCATCCTCGATGGCCGTAATACGGTGTCTTGGTCCGGCTCGGTCATTGGTCACACGACTATTGAGCGCCGACTTAACGCGAGGTGCTGAAAATTCGTTCCTATTGTGATCCGGGAAGCGTTGTTCGTCGCGCGCCTATAGGCGACAAACGGCGCTACTTGATAGTGTCCGCCATCACCTTCTCGATGTCGATAGCGAGCTCTCTGAAATGAACGGCGAGACGCTCGTAAAGCTCGCGCTTCTGCACGTCCGTCGCGCTTCTAGCGATCTGGTCCGCATAATCGGCTTCTGCGCGTAACTTCTCCGCGCTGGCCTTCATGTCCTCCATAATGGTTCTCCAAGGGCTTGCTGGTCACGCTTCGACGGGTTTGACTCGCGACATTGGCGCCAATGACTAGGAGTCATTCTTTGGCCTAGAGTCGAGGAGACCCGGCAAAGGCTGCATCTGCTGGTGTGGCGTTTCGGCCGGCTGGTTGGGCAGTGGGTCAATTTCGTCCGCTTTCTTGCCACTGACAAGAACACCAATAAAGCCAGCAACCACCAGCAAGGTCCCTGCGATCATCAGCCAATGCGGTAGTTCTAACGATGGCATCATGCCCTCAGCCGATGCTTCGCGCTTTAGGAACCTGTGCGACAGGCCGCAACAACTCGCTACATCGAGGGTCCGAATAGTAAGTACGACAGGAGCGCAAGCACTGAGATTGCGGTGAGAACGCGCAAAGCGGCTTCAAAGTGGGAACGCTCCATCATCCTCAACACGTCGGGCGAGGGGACGTTCCTCATGCCGGCAAGGGCGCCTGCGCATGCTGCTGGTCCTATCGTGCGTCGGCCCGCGCGGTAATCTCAAAGAGCTTGGCAGCGTCCGTGCCGGCGCTCGTGGCGCACCGGCGGTTGCGAGTTCGGCTCGCTCCGCATCGGTGATTTACAGCCGCTCCGGAGGCGACGGTTACGGCTACGGCGGGTCGCGATACGGTTACCGCGCAGCCTATGCCGCTGGAGCCTACGCTGCCGGAGCCCATACTGGCTATGCCTATGGCCGGCGCTTGCTGTCGCTTGTCGGGGCAGGTCGATTTCCCATGGTGCTCGGCAATGATTTTGCTGGCACGGTGACGGCGCTCGGCGATAATGTCGATGCGTTCAAGATCGGCGATCGGGCCTATGGCGTGAACACGCGATGCGATGCAGAAGAGAAGCGAACTCACCGGCTCCATTGATCCTATCGCTTTACGATGCTGCCGACGCGGATGTCGTCGTAATGGATCAGGTAGGTCTCTTGATCGGCGTCGGGATCGCGGCGGCAGCCGGTGAGGGTAGCCATGGCGGACGCAATTTTCGTCAAACGTGCCAGAGCGGGTGCCCCTATTGTGCCCCTGTTTTTTTGGGGCACACCTCTAGGGATTCAATTCCCTAAATGATTGATTTCAAAGGCTTGATGGTGGACGCACAAGGGATCGAACCTTGGACCTCTCCCGTGTGAAGGGAACGCTCTCCCGCTGAGCTATGCGTCCGGGAAGTGTGGGCGAACAATCGGCCCTGTCAGAGCCCGCGATTTACGAAGTACGGGGCCATAGTGTCAAGCGATCAGTCGAGCTGAAACGCCGCGTTTTGTGCGGGGCAGGGGCCATTACGCCCCCTGCTGGCGGGCGCGGGAGGCGTGCGACTGTAGCGCGCGGATGCGCTCGGCGAGCGTGCCGCCGCCTTCCGAGACGGCGGCGGTGCCGGGGACGTCGTTGGCGGGCTTGGCCGGGGTTTTTGGCACGTCCGGTTCCGCGGCCAGCATGGCCTCGATCGCCGAATTCGGGCCCTCGAGCTGCATGGCGAGTTTTGCCACCTCGGCGGCGAT
>Ga0070665_100001117_pt1 | contig 32975 bp, 32 predicted proteins | sample KBSS13metaG_FD_65862 | JGI IMG/M metagenome (GOLD analysis project Ga0070665, IMG submission 65862) | Switchgrass rhizosphere microbial communities from Kellogg Biological Station, Michigan, USA - KBS S1-3 metaG | ecosystem: Host-associated > Plants > Roots > Rhizosphere > Soil ... | reverse complement strand
ATGTGGAGGGAACGACCCTCTCCTAACCCGGAGAGTACGGAGTGCGTGGGCCGGCAGATTTGAGAAAATTCTTTGTTCGCGATTGGCAAGTTGGCGGTCGCAAGTCTCGCGGCAAACTGCAGCGTTCGTTCAGCAGGGGCCGACTAGTCCGTTGCCGTGCCCGCACTCCGGTCGGTACGATACGAACGCGGCTGTAACAGGGACGTGCGTCGCGATGGTCTGAGTCCGCCGAAGTTATTTTTCGATTACGGAAAAACGACATGAGATTTTCCACCGTGATAGTTTGTATGGCCGCCGTTCTATTTGTGCTCCCATTAGGGTGCAGCCGCTTTCGTCGGGCCAAGCGGGTTCAGCCAACCACGGCCAGGTCATTATTACCGGCAGCACCCAAAGCGAATCCGATCCTCCTTACAGGTACTGTTTCATTGCGAAGTGGATTGGCCGCGCCGGCGAACGCAACGGTGGAGATCGTCGTCGGTCGGCGGGATTTGAACGACGCGAATGTGGCGCTTCACTCGCTCGGCGAGGTGCACGCGTGGCCGGCGCGGTTTGATTTCACCGTGACGTGGCCGAACGTTCCTGAGTTGGGGGAGAAGAAAGTGTGGAAGGCGTCGCCGCCTGATCTGGCCGTGTACGCCCGCATCACCGCCGCTGGACGGACGGCGTTTATTTCTGATGCGAAAGTGATCGCGGTGGAAAATTCTGATCAGCCGGTGGAGTTGATCCTGGTTCCGGCGAGAGAATGAATGCCCGTCTCGAACAGTCGCCGCTAATACGTTCCCGCATCGTTGTACGCCTTGCCTCGCCACACCATCGGCCAACCGGTGGCGGCGAGATATTCTCGCACCCCGCCTGGGCTGAACACGTTGTGACTGATGATGACTCGCTGGTGACCCAGCCGGATGAGCAGCGTGTTATTAATCCAGCTGTTTTTAACGATTTCGGAAATTGCCTTCCGCGGAATGATCAGCACGCGTTGGGCAGGCTTGAACTTTCGCCACGGGCCGGTGCCGGGAGCGCGGAGGAATTCTGGTACGTCGGCGATCGTGCCGTCGACCGGCGGCGCGGTGGCGGTGCTTTTCATGATGCCGTGCACGATCAGGCCGCCGATGGCCCCGCCGAGGGCACCGCCCATGCCGCGGGCAAGCAGATCGCCGCGGCTGTTTGAGATCAGCAGCGCGCAATACAGCGCATCCGGCGTTGCAATCACTGGCCCGGCCCATCGCCGATTGTCGACGGCGGTTTCATATCCGATTTTCTTGTACGGCGCAGTGTCCACAAAGCCCCCGAGAAATAGGACGAGGCAATGATGCGGTGAAACGATAATGAATGTTGAATCTACCGTCCACGCCGTCAGGGGAACGACGAGCTACTAGTTGACCCGCGTACAGCGAAGGCCCGTCGCTTCCAACTCGCCCACCACGGCGGCGTCGGCCGCTGCATCGGTGATCAGTTCATTCACTTCGCCCGGCGACGCAAACACCACCGGCGAGCGCGCGTGGAACTTGCTCGAGTCGGCCAACACGATCGTCTGATCGGCTACGGCGATGAGTTGCTGCTTGAAGTGAGCGCCGGCTTCGGAGGGATCGCTGAAGCCGCGTTGCGGGTGGACGCCGGCGCAGGAGCAGAAGAAGAGGTCGACGATCATGTGTCGCAGGCCGTCGAGGGCGATCATGCCGGTGAACATCATGAGGTCGCGATCGAGCGAGCCGCCGACGCAGACGACGCGCGGGCCCGGGCGGCCGGCGAGGAGCGTGGTGATCATCAGCGAGTTGGTGACGACGGTGAGCGTCGGGTCGGTCAGCAGCGTGGCCAGTTGCCAGGCGGTGGTGCTGCCGTCGAGGGCGATGGTGGCCGGGCCGTTGCCGTGGTCGGCGGCGCGTTGGCTGATGCGGGCAAGCGCCTCGCGGGCGATCGCCTGCTTCTGCGGGAGCATGGCCTTGCGGCGGTGCTCGAACGGCTCGTCGAACGACTGGTCGGCAGGTTTGGCTAACGCGAGCGCCCCCCCATGGGTTCGCGTGAGCACGCCCTGCTCGTCGAGCAGCTTCAGATCGCGCCGGACGGTCTCCTCGGCCACCGAGAGATTGGCCGCGAGCTCCGCCACGCGGACGGCGCCATCGGCCCGGATCCGCTGCACGATCTGTCTACGTCGTTCTTCAGCCAGCACGTCGTTCATCGAAAAGACCTCTTGCAATGTGGGTAAATGTGGTATATTGTGATAATATATCCGATTTAACCCGTGGCGGCGGATTATGCCACAAATGGACACAGATTTCCATACATATGTTGTCTTTTTTAGTGTGCAGTAAAAATCGCGGATCGGATGTAAGAAAAACCTTTGCCCTGAACCGGACTCATTCGTGAAGAGATGGCCGAGTCAAAAAATAAACGAGGATCCATGCCCGAGACCAAACGCTATCAGCACGTGAACGACCTGTGGAACGACTCCGCTGTCCCCGCCGACCCGGTCGATCGGCTCATCTACCGCTCCAACCTGCTCGGCTCCGACCAGCGGATCACCAATACCGGCGGCGGGAACACGTCTTCGAAAATCACGCAGAAGCACCCGCTCACCGGCGAGTGCGTCGACGTGATGTGGGTGAAAGGCTCCGGCGGCGATCTTCGTACCGCCAAGAAGGCCAACTTTGCGGCGCTCGAGATGAAATCGCTGCTCTCACTGGAATCGCTCTACAACGCGGAAAAGGAACGCGGTGTGAAGTCTCCCATCGAAGACAAGATGGTGAGCATGTACCCGCACTGCACGTACAACCTGAATCCCACGGCCAGCTCGATCGACACGCCGCTGCACGGTTACCTGCCGGCCAAGCACATCGATCACATGCACCCCAACGCGGTCATCTCGATCGCCGCGAGCAAGAACGCAGCGAAGTTGACGAAGGAAATCTACGGCGACGCCGTCGGCCACGTCGGCTGGCAGCGGCCGGGGTTTGATCTGGGGCTGGTCATGCGCGACGCGGTGAAGAAGAACCCGAAAGCCGTCGGCCTGGTAATGGGCCAGCACGGGCTGATCAACTGGGATAACGACGACAAGGCTTGCTACAAGCTCACGCTCGACCTGATCGAGAAGGCTGCGAAGTACATCGAGAGTAAGGACAAGGGCGAGAAAACCTTTGGCGGGGCGAAATACAAAGACATTGATGACGCACGCCGCCAGCAATTGCTGATCGAGTTGCTGCCGTGGCTGCGGGGCAAGATCAGCGTCCAGCGCGGGTTCATCGCGACGACGCAGATCACGCCGGCCGTGCTGCGGTTTGTGAACAGTGTCGACGCGCCGCGACTCGCGGAACTCGGCACGAGCTGCCCGGACCATTTCCTTCGAACCAAAATCAAGCCGCTGTACGTGGGCTGGGATCCGGCCAGTGGCGACATCGCGTCACTCAAGTCGCTGATCGAGAAAGGCCTGGAGAAGTACCGGGCCGACTACGCCGAGTATTACAACGCCTGCAAGAAGCCCGATTCGCCCGCGATGCGCGACGCGTCCCCCACCGTCGTGCTCATCCCCGGCATCGGCATGGTCGCGTTCGGCAAGAACAAGAGCGAAAGCCGCGTGACGGCCGAGTTTTACACCTGCGCCATCGAGGTGATGCGCGGGGCCGAGGCGATCGATGAGTACATTGCGCTCCCGCGGCAGGAGGCATTTGATATCGAGTACTGGCTACTCGAAGAGGCGAAGCTCAAGCGCATGCCAGCCGAGAAGGAACTGGATCGTCGCGTAGTGGCCGTCGTCGGGGCGGGCAGCGGCATCGGCAAAGTCACCGCGCATCGGCTGGCGAAGGAAGGCGCTCACGTCGTCAGTATCGATCTCGGCGCCGAATCCGCCCAGGCGACGGCTGACGAACTGACGAAGATCTACGGACTCGGCATCGGCGTGGCCGGCACGGGCATCAGCGGCTGCGGGCCGGCGATCGGCGTGGCGGCGGACATCACTAGGCGTGACTCGATCCGGGCCGCGCTCAACCAAGCGGTCCTCGCGTACGGCGGGATCGATCATTTGGTTGTAACGGCCGGCATCTTCGTGCCGCCTGACGAGAAGGGAAACATCCCCGACGAAAAATGGGGCCTCACGTTCAACATCAACGTGACGGGCATTTACTTCGCCGCCAAGGAAGCCGGCGCGATCTTCGCGCAGCAGGGAACGCCCGCCAGCGTTGTCATCACCACCAGTGTGAATGCGGTCGTCGCGAAAAAGGGTTCAGTTGCGTACGACACCAGCAAGGCCGCCGCGAATCATCTCGTGCGCGAGCTCGCGGTAGAGCTATCGCCCAAGGTTCGAGTGAACGGCGTGGCCCCCGCCACCGTCGTTGCGGGGTCGGCCATGTTCCCGCGTGATCGCGTGATTTCGTCGCTCGCCAAATACAACCTGCCGTACACCGTTGAAGAAGAGACGGAAGTTCTGCGGAATCGCCTGGCGGAGTTTTATGCCAAGCGAACGCTCACCAACGCCCCCATCACGCCCGACGATCAGGCCGAGGCGATCTGGTTCCTGCTCGGCAAATCGTCGAGCAAAACCACGGGCCAGATCATTCACGTCGACGGCGGATTAGTCGACGCGTTTTTGCGGTAGGCGGTCGCACAATCCACTGGGACAGCCTCGTCATCCTGTGCGTACTCGCGAAGGATTTGCGTCAATCGTCGATCGATGCCAGATCCTTCGCGAGTACGCTCAGGATGCCAAGGCTTTGGTTTTGCTTGCTTAACGAGTCCTCGTACACGCCCTCAACATGACGCGTGTGTAATGACCAGAGTCGGGCAATCTCACTTGCCGACCTTCACGTCGCCCGCACTCCAATCATCGGTCCGGAATGGCACGGCCGGCAGATCGTCGGCGTTGTAGAGCGCGCAGGCGGGATTGAATTTCCACGCATATCGAACTGCGACCGGCTCGGCCACCTTCGCGCACGTGAGGACGACGGCCGATCCCTCGATTTTTCCATCGGCCGCATAAAACGTGTGATCCGCCCCGGCGATCGCGAAGCTCGGGAGCGCGTCGCCGTTTTGTTTTAGCCCCTCGGCGTGATCGAAGGTGATGATCGCCTGGCGGCCGTCAACCTTCATCGACTTAAACGTCGGCCCCGACCATTCGATCTGCTTGCCGTACACCTGCGCCTGGGCCCATCGTGAAATTCGGTTGCCGACGGTGATTTTGTCCTTGGGGTGAATGCCCTCTTCGCCAACGTCGATGGCCGTGACCATTCCGGTGTGCGAAACCGTCTGCGCGGTCCGCCACTGCGCGTCCCGCAAATCCGCCCATGATTTAAGTTCGATCGGCGTATTCACTCGGGTCTTAAAGTTCGCCAATTGCACGATGCAAAACGGCATGTCAGGCATCGTCCACTCCTGCCGCCAGCAGCTAATCAGACCGGTGAGCAGTTCCTGGTAGTGCTCCGGGTCGCCGCCATTGGATTCGCCCTGATACCACGCCGTCCCTCGCACGGCGTACGGCGCGAGCGGATGCACCATCGCGTTGTAGACGGCGGTGATGTCGGAGTTGTCGCTGGCTGGGATTTTCGGCGCCTTGCGTGGATCAACCCCGGCCGCGAGCGCGGCAGCACGCTTGGCACGCTTTTCGGTCCAATACGTTTCGTACTCGTCCGCTCGCTGCTTGAACGACGGCATTTGCTTTAGGCACGCCAAGCTCACAAACGGCTCGGCGCGAAGTCCGCCCCATGGGATATTGATGAGCCCTACCGGAACGTTCAGCGTCTTGTGCAGATCGCGGGCGAAAAAGTACCCGACGCCGGTAAATCCGCCGACCGATTGCGGCGAGCAGACCAGCCAGTTGCCGTCAATATCGTCGATCGGCGACGCGGCGAAATTCTTCTCCGCAGCGAACATGCGAATCCGCGGATAGTTCGCGGCCTTGGCCTCCACAGCGGCGTTCAGCGTCTCCGACTGGGTCAACTGCATGTTCGATTGGCCGCTGCAGATCCAAACTTCGCCGACGAGGACGTCTTTTAAAGTCACGGTGTTGTTGCCGGTAACGACCAGTCCGCGCGGCTCTGCCGACGCTTTCAGTGGCGCCAGTTCGACTCGCCACTTTCCGTTCACGTCGGTCACCGCTTCAACCGATTGATCCGCAAACTTCACCGTAACCTTTTCACTTGGCGCGGCCGTCCCCCATACGGGCACCTTTGCGTCTCGCTGCAGCACCATGTGCTCGCCGAACGGCGGCTTGATCGACACATCGGCCGATACGGCGGAGGCGATCAGCGCGAGCCATACGAACACCAATACTTTGATCGATTTCATCGGGATCCTTCGCGACTACTTGGCTTTGTTTTCAGCAGCGGGCTTGGCGGCCGTTACGAAAAGATGTGGCTGGCCGGGAAAGAACGTGGTCGAAATGTCGCCCCATCGCGGGTCGCCGCTCATGGTGATCATCATCCACCGGCCGGGGCCGGATGCTTCAGGTGCTTTGGGATCGCGGGTGTAGCACCGCACGTAGAGCGTCTCGGTATTGAGCTTGGCCGCGCTGCCGCCGATGGTGTTGAGCGTTTTTGAGCCTTTGCCTTCGCTCCCCTTCACTTCCATCAGTGTCGTCCAACCCGCGCCGTCGGTGCTGTACTCCACGCCGGCGACGGTGTTGTCGGCCAGGTCGACGTCGACGCGTACGGTAGAGAATCGGAAGGAGCTGATCGGCTTATCGAAGTGGAACTTGTAGGTCAGCGCTGCGTTGGTGTTTGCGTCAGTCGACGAAAACGCCGCCACCTTGTTCGAGGCCACGTCACGCAGCTTGCCCTTTACCTCGTGGTAAAGCGACGGATTGTTGCCGTACGGGAGAAAGACGATCGTCTCGCCCTTCTTCGCATCCACCGTCTGCTTGGGACCGTAGTCGTAGCCGTCTTCCTTGATCTGCTTCCACGTGCGCTCGATCGTCGCGCCGAGTTTCACGTCCACCACGCCGGCCTCTGGCTCGGCAGCTTGCGCCAACCCTGTGCAAAGAAGCAGGCCCGAGGCCAGGATAAGCGAAAGAATCAATCGACTGCACCGACGCGTTCGACACATATCGCGCTCCGTTAAAAGTCGGCTGTAAAAGATTGGAGAGCAGAAGATACGACGATCGGTCCCACAAGCGCCGGGCGCGGCTAATGCAAAATTCCCTTGCTGTCCCAGTAGATCGTGATTCCGAGGGACATGAGCCGACCCAAGTCGCAATTTTCGACATGCCCATCGCCGAAGAGGCAGTTGGCCGTTTCGTTGGGGTGCGAGAGCCATACGCGATTGCTGCATCCGCCGAGGTTGTGCGCGCCGCTGTTGGTAAAGGTGTTGCCACAGACGGGCGGGCCGTAGTCGAGATTTTGCGGTTCGCCGTAGCCGGTTTCTCTGGCGGCAGCGTCGATCGCGAGCATGAAGTTGGACGGGCTGCGAATCCCCTGGATGCGACGTCCGCGCCAGTAGTTGCCTGTGGCTGAACTCATCAGTCCGCCGGTGTAGTAGCCGTCGCCGCCGGATGAATTGAGCGCGTAGGTCGGGCCGGCGTAACCTGCGCTGGCGGTCACGCCGTTGCCGAAGATGCGTTCATTTTTTGGACACTTAATCTGCGTGCCGCCGACGGTGGTGAGCGGCGCCGGGGACTTGCGCCACGGCCCGGCAACGAGCGGGCGAAACGCCGAGTCCTTGGTCATGAACCGGCTCCAGTAGTACGCGTACGTTGGAGCGTTATAGAAATAGCCGACCGGAATTGCACCGCGGTACTGTGCGGCGTACGCGTTGAGAATCAATCCGAAATGACGCTGATTCGCCGCGCAGGTTGTAGTCTTGGCGGCTTCGCGAACTTTCTGCACTACGGGCATCAGCAGCGCCACCATCACCGCGACAATGGCAACCACCACGAGCAATTCAATTAATGTGAATGCTCGCCGCCGGTGCTCTGGGGCATTGATGAAGTGCATCGCCATCTCCAAGATCCCGCACGGCGAGGTATCGGCCGAGTCAGAATCTTCCGCACTCGCTGGTCTTAGGTCTCTCCGCCAAAAGACTACACCATGAAACATGAGCGAGTGATCACACGATGACATTCAATGTTCTAAATGTCAATAATAATCCTTTTGTGTATTGGTCTAGGTTTTGAGTATTTAGGATTGTTGCGCGTGAAATGGCCAAAAACCCATCACCCTGAGGAAGAGGCCGCCTTACCCATCCTCTTTTCAATCCGCATGAGCGCGCGAGAATGCGTCACAGATCGCTTGCAGGATGGACCGGCCATATCGACGCGGAATGCATCCCTCACGCTGTGGCGCCGGACAGGCGTCGGGTGGAAATTGATGGGGGCAGGATTCGCAGATGCGGTCTAGGACCACTGATTCTACATCGCTGCCCGCAATGTGATCGCGGGCCAGGTTGATCAGCAGATCTAGATGCTCGCCGGGATCGGGAATGCCGATCGGATAGCGCAACACGTGCGGATCATCCTGGTGCACGCCGCATTGCTTGAGCGTTGCGACGACGACATAGAGCGCCTTGCGTCGCTCCGCGAAATTGGGCTCTTCATCCGTCACGCGGAACCTCGCGATGCGAATCCGCTCGTAACGCGCCTGTTGATGGCGGCGACTCGCGCAATCCGGAAACGATGATCGGCAGCACGGATGGAATCGCCGGCAGCTGATGCGCGACTGAAATAACCGGACACGGCGCGTGCCGGATGATCTGGTTCGCCGTGCTGCCAAGCACGAACTGCGCAAGCCGGCCGCGGCCGCTGGTGCCGACGACGATGAGGTCCGCCTTCCATTCCCGCGCAGCAGCGACCACTTCTTCGAACGGCAGGCCCTCTCGTTTTGCAATCTCTGGTTCGAAACCTATCGGGAAGGCGGCCTTCGCCTGAGCGAGAAGCATGTCGGCTTTGTGCTGGCGTTCCTCTTCAACGTACGCCGGCGGAACGTAGTCCCCCGTCATCGCCGGCAACGGTTCGACCACGTGCACAAGCAGCACGCGAGCGTGCAGTTGCCCGGCCAGGCGCTGGCCAACCTGCGACGCCCACGATGCTGCCTTGCTTCCGTCCAATGCGATCAACACGCGGCTGAATTGGGATGGCGATTGGTTTGTCATGACCTTTTCCTTTCCGGTTCGTGACGTGCGCTCAACGGCAACGCAGTCCCCTGCCGCTCGCTATTCGCTCGCCGGGGACTGACGTTTTGGTCGGGCACTTCGTCATAGGCCCTCGCGCTCTGGTGGATTGCAGGTCATTCTCGAGTCCGCCCCGCCGGGCACAATCAGACTCGGGGACGATTTATTTCTACGAGGATGTCGTATGCCGTAGTCCTTTTTCCTACGACGCGGCGGCGGTGTTCACTTTTCAACTAAAGTGGCCGGGCTAGGCGATATGATTGACTGGCCGCCGTAAGTGGGTTTTTCCAACATGGATCAAGTCGAGACCCATCCTCCCGAGGAAATCCGCGTAGAGGACCTCCACAAATCGTTCGGTTCCAACCAGGTGCTTCGCGGCATCAACCTTTCGGTGGCCCGCGGTGAAATGGTGGCGATCGTCGGCGGGTCCGGCAGCGGCAAGACGGTGCTTCTGCATCACATCATCGGCCAGATGCGACCTGACAAGGGGCGCGTGCAGATTGCCGACCACGAAGCGCAAGGCGCGCCGCTGGTGGATCTTTCCACGCTGGATGAAGCGGGTATGGATCGCCTGCGGATTCACTGGGCCGTGGTGTTTCAGCGCAACGCGCTGACCTCAGGAACGGTCGAAGACAACATCTCGCTGCCGCTGATTTGGGTCAAAGGGCTGAACGAGGCGGAAACCCGCGAGCGAACCCGCCACGCCGTCGAGGCCGTCGCACTGAATCCCGATGAAGTGCTCGACATCTCCCGCGACGAACTCTCCGGCGGCATGGCCAAGCGCGTAGCGATCGCGCGGGCGCTGGCGCTGGAGCCGTTGCTCATCTTTTTCGACGAGCCGACCACCGGGCTGGATCCGGAGCTGGCTAAAGTGATTCAGGATCTGGTTTACGAAACCTATCAGAAGGAGCAGGAGGGCTTTCGCCGCACGACGCTCATCGTGACGCACGACAAGGACCTGCTCTACCGCCTGCAGCCGCGAATCGTGATGCTTCACGAAGGCCGCGTGTTTTTCGACGGGACCTACTCGAAATTCGAGAAATCCACCTCGCCGATCATCCGCCCCTACTTCGAACTCATGCCGGTGCTGCAACGACGTCCGCAACCGTAACTCACGCTTTCCGCGTGAACGACACCTGCAATCGGCTCAGGGCGAGCCGAGGTACAAGCAGATCGTGCGATGGAAACGCTGCGCTCACCTTTTCCAGAAATGAGAAAGCCCTTCAACATGCACGTCGAAGGGCCGTTTGTCCCGTTAAGTCGGGGTGACTCGCCTTTCACCATTGTTAACGAAATCGTGGATCACCGACTCGTCAGGCTCTTATTCCCTGCGCAGACGCCCTTTACGGGCGACGAGATTCTCAGATTTGTCGAAAAGGGCAAGTATGAAAATCGTCGCGCAAGGTCGAAGCAAGCAGATGGCGGATGATAAGAAGGTCTGCAATCCCTCCTGATTGGCTCCCACATTTGAGTCAGTTACGGAGATCAAAGTGATAGGTGTTTACATTTATACCCGGGTTACCACCGGGCAGCAGCGCGAAGAAAGCCACGAGGCCCAGGAACGCAAGGTACGGCAGTTGTTCGACAGCCTCGGAATCGACCACTCTAACGTCGTGGTCATCAACGATCACGCCGAGCGCGGCGACAACGACTCTCGGCCGAAATTCCAACAGCTGTTGACCGCGATTCGCAGCGGCAACGCCAAAATCGTCGGATGCGACGAACAGAGCCGCTGCACGCGAGGCTTGGACGCGGAACGAATGCTCAAGGACTTGGTGATCCGAGGCGGTCGTTTTGTTTCCTGCGACGGAGTCGACACGGATCGGCCGAACTGGGAGGACACGGTCGGATTCAAGCAGGTTACGAATCGCATGGAAATTCGGACCACTGGCACTCGCGTGCGTCGAAGCCAGGAAATGCGGGTCGAAAAGGAAAACGGTTCGGCGGGCGACTTCCCTTACGGCTATGCCAGCGAGTACGAGAACCCTGAAGCGGCTTTGAAGTACAACGGCCGTGGGCCGAAGCCGGCCAAGCGGGTGATCATCGAACGGGCCGCCGCTGCTATGGTGCTGATGATTTTTCAGAAGTTTGTTTTGCAGAATCTGTCCATCACCAAAATTGCGAAGTGGTGGGAGTCAGTAAAATCGGAGCACCCGGGGATCACGAAGACCCAAGTCCGGCCGTCCCATGTGTGGCGGATACTCAGCAATCGCAAGTACCGCGGGGAATGGACTTTTGGTGCGACGACAACACTCCGTGATGGTGAGGGCCGAAAGAAGCAGTCGCCCCTCCGGCCGTATCAGAAAGCGATTACGGTCAGGCTCCCGTACTTCGTACGCCAAACGGTGTAGCCGCCCTTGATGGCCTTCACACGCAGTCAGACTTCATGGATGCACGGACAGATATGGAACTGCACAGCCACCGCGCCTGGCTATTTTACAACGTGCGGCCAGAAAAATGTCGTCACGCCTTCGTCGGTGAACTCGATCATCAGCGAGCCGTCTTGATCGGGCAATCGTCCAATCTCCACCTGTTGGCGATGCTCCTTGCCGTCCTTCGTCGTCCAGATGGCTTCACCCCTATCGGGTATCCGATCTTCATGAGGATAGAAGACAAAGAGGGCGCCAGGCGTGAAGTTGGTGGTGCTCAGATTGTAGACCCCCAGCTTCACCGGATATTGGAACGCGGCCTCTTTGAATTCCTTACCGGTGCTATTTTTCATCCCCATGCCGTATTGAGGGCCGCTACAGCCGACGATGAAGACCAAGAGAACGGAGAGTAGTGCTCGTTTCATGCCGCGGATTCTACCGTGCAAATCAGCGGGCGATAGCGATGGAGGCCACGGCCGACATGCACCAAACTCGAAGTTCAAATCCCGCTACCTGCAGCGCGTAAGTCATTATTTTCACCGACGGAATCTCCGAGCGATTGAAATGAAACTAGATGTTGCAAGTAGTTGATTCCGTCGGGGATTAAACGACGAAGGACCGTATGAGTACATTTTAGAAAATCCAATGAAGCGATAGGGATCTGAATTCTGATTCATCTTTATGTGTATGTCTGTCTTACTTACATTTGCCGACGCAAAGGTTTCCATCTTGGTTCAACCGATAAACTTCAACGTGGTCAGCAAGTTACGAACGAAAGTGTTTGCACCGGTCGCGACGTTGACCCAAAAAACCCCCGGCACGCAACTGGTCACCCGCTCGATCGATACGCTCCGCGGAATGGGCCGGCGAAAAAGCATTCGTGGATGACATGTCGCTAGTCGTGATCGAATGGGCCGGCCCCTGACCTCAATCATCGCTGGAAAGAAGATCAAGAACCTCACCTACCGTAGTCCCGCAAACGCGGCATTTCGCATTACCATACAAGCAATTCGAATGCGGGTGCATCCTTTACGACCCCACCTGGCGGTCGGTTAGCGATGGCAATCAGCTGTTGGCTCCATTCGTCGATGATGGCTTTTGTGGGTGCCCACCAGTTTAGCGATTTCAGATCGATGATCGCAGACTTGGGATGCTCGCGGTCGGCAAACATGCCAATGATCTCACCGGTCGCGCCGTCGCGGATACGTCCTTCAATAGCGATAACGCCCTTGCCGGTGTCCTGTGAGTCGGTTGTCTTGCTGCCCGCAAGCCGAACCACGGTGGGGATCCAAGTCACATAGCCGATGGCATTTAGTACGGCCTTCGACGGTACGACTTGAACGATCGCGAGTTCCACAATCAACGTCTTCGGGCCAGCGGTGTTAACGACTTTGAAGCGATGTTTGGGATCATCAGCGGCGGCGCGGACGAATGACTCGCGCGTGTATTCGGCAATCGCTGCCACGTCTTTCTTCACCTGTTCCGGACTGGCAGACACGATGTTTGCCTTTTCCCAGAAGTTTTGAGCGATGATGTAGTCTGTGTTCACAGGCGCGATCATGATTTCGTCGTATGCGTGAGCATCGAAACTTTTGTTCCAGTACGTGCGCTGGTAAGGCAGCGTCGCGTCTTTGGTCATCAGTTCGGGCGACTCGGTGAAAGCCGTGCTCGGGGCCTCGGTGGCTTTACAACCGGCAAGAAAAACCGAGGCCGCGAACACGGCGAGGATGACCACGCCTTTGGTAGTGCGGAACATGACAAACTCCTTCTTACGGGACCGGCCGGGTTGCGGCGGGCGATGACGTTTCGGGCGTTCTTCCCGCCACATTGACGGGATTGGGAAGGCCCGCACGAATTAATCTTGAGAAATCAGGTCCGTTGCCTGCGGCGATCGCGACATCATTGATGCGGCTTTTCGCCTCCAACTGTTCAAAGGGCAAGCTTGTATCGAGCCGTCCATTGCGATACGCCTGACGTGCGGCATATCCGCTGGCAAGAATCTCCCAGCTCATCTTTGAATTCAGCCCGCCGCCCTGTGCGTGGCCGACAACATTAGTTGCGCAGTTGCTGGTGAGGGCGTTGTAAAAGTCGGGATTAGCCTTCAATAAATTTACGCGATCGAGATAGCTCAGCAGTGTACTGCGGGCTTGGATCGGGGTTAGATTCGTGCGGTAAAGATAAACGTCTTCTTTGCGAAAGTTGGTGCGCAGTCGGATGAGGTCCCTCTCGTCTGCAACGACGTAATACAACTCGTACTGCCGGAAAAACCCTTGTAGGGCCGAATACGATTCAGTTTTCTCCTTGCGCGTTTCGATTGATATGCAGAGACATTGGCCGTCTTCAAAATTATAGCTCACCATTGCGTGAGCGATGGCTTTAGAACCCCAGTAGACCAGCATTAGGTCTACGCCCTTAAGTTGGGAAAGGTCGTATTCGCGATTGACCCAGTGCGAGGTGAAGTCGGATTCAGATCGATAGTCAAAATTACGCAGGTTGTAAACAGTAAGGTGGTCTCCGCTAATTTCAGCCGATGGAAGCTGGGCCACCTCGGGAGCCCAATCACGCTGGTTAGAAGGCGTGAGTGAAAAGAACCAGGCCAAGACAACGAGAAACAGCGCTAGGACGGCCGCAATTCCCCATCGGCGCGGACGAATGAAAACAGCGGCAGAAAGGGTCGCAATGAGATAAAGCACCGTCACGAACAATCTTGGGCTTGCCCCGCTGGAAAGGTCTGCGTAGTAAATCGCAAGCGCTGCCCACATTGTGATGGCGAACAGCACAACCGCCAGTACACCTACGCCGAGCCCGCGCAGTCGTCGCCACTTTCGGCGATGCGCCGGCTGGGTATCAGTCAAAATTGCTTCCTGCGGAAAGTTCATTCGACGTCCTCAAGGGGCTTAATCTGGGGACCAGGGTAGTCGTCATCGATCACCCAGAAACCCTTCTTGTCCACGCGAAGCGGACGACCATTTTCAGCACCGGTGGCAAAGCCGTAGCGCATCAGCAAGATGAGATCAGAACTGACGGCCGGGTTGGAATGGAAATAATCGTGGCCGAACGCACCAGAGTCGGATACGCGCGCGTCGATGATCTGGGTGGTCTTGCTATTCCGCAAAGCCTCAAGCTCTTGCGGAGAAAATAGATCCGACTTCAGCTTTCCAAGGCGGTTCAGGCCGCCGAAGAGGAAACTGGAAAAGCCCAATGCGTTGTCGCTCGCGCAAACATAGATCGCAGAGCGTTCTGCGACTTGCCCGATGCGGGCGGTCGAGTTGCGTTGGATCATCACGTCAATGTCCAAGTCAGGCGCGGCTAGGACGAGTGTTCCAAACTTGAGGACTTGACGGGCAGTTTTCCCGCCGCCACTGATCTCCAGATGCAACTCGCGTATGGCGGATGTCACGACATCTGTTCCACGACTGTGGCCGATGACGTGAACTTTGGTCACCTCCGGGCAGGAGGCGATCAGCCGTAACATCTGCTTGAGATGATAAACAGTGAACTCACTGGACTCGCGGTCGTAAGTGTAACCGCGAAGCAATCCCCCGCTGCCGGCGGGCCAGGTGTAGGCGACCGGAACGCCTTCTCGTCCCATGAAGTGCCATACCTCGGCAATCGTACGCACCGAATCCTTGAAGGTATTGTTGTACCCGTGAACGAAGAGGAAGACCTCTTTCACGCGGGTGTGGGCCAACTGGTCCGCGAGCAGCTTTCGGAATTGGTCTTCCGTCGCTTTTTCGGCCGCGTCACTGGCGGCGGCATCGTCAGCAGATCCGGTTAATTGAATAAGGCTGCGCGGGGTTGGTTGAAACCTGCCCAACTCCGTTGTTCTGGGAATGGTCTCTGTAAGATCGACCTCGCGTTTTTTTGAAGTGCTCGCCTTGACGAGGTCGGCCCAAGAGACGTCCTTTCCAAACCGTACTTCGCTAACGCCAAATCCTACGGAACGTGATCGCTTATATCCGTACTGAACGTGATCGGGGGTTTTATCCTCTGGAACGCGATCGGTGGCGTAAACGACCTCGACCTTATTATTCTGCAGGTCCTCAGAAACCCCCAAAAAGGGATTGACATCGCCGCGGGTATAGAGGTTTGGGGTTGGCATCAACTGCGGCGCTCCGCCGCAGCCGGCCAGCACCGTAACAAGACTCACGCCCAGTGCAAAGGCAATACGGCAACCAATAGTTCGGTGAATCATCATGCTATTCTCCGCGTCCGGATTTGTTGTCGATCAGGGGAACCTCAGAGGCGATAAGAAGGTCGGTTACCGTGCCTACCCGGTGCTCAATTTGCAGGAATTGGGCAGCGTGAAGAGGTGACAGCTCTTTCGCAATGATGGCGTGGTATTTCTTCAATAGATCGAGTTGGGCGGCTTCAAATTGAAAAAAACCGTCCGCCAACGTTATAGCCTTCGTGTCGTCGAGTGAGTGTGCCTGATAGTCGGCTCCGAACTGACGGATCAGCTCAAGCCGCTTGTCACCCAGATCGAAAAGCTCGCTCTCGTAATCCTGATAGATGGGCCAAAAGACTTTTGACTCTTCCGAATTGAGACGCATCACGTCGGTGATGATCTCGACCTTTCCGCGCGAAAGATCTTTTCTCATCGCTTCGACGTACCCATAAACCGGGTCATTTTTCGACAGGCTCTTTAGCGGCATTGAAGATGAAGTGTCCGTCGCCTTCGAGGCGCAGCCTAAGGCGAACGACGACACAAGCGATGCCGCTGCTAGACAAGTGAGAGTTTTCATGACGTTGGCTTCCAATCTAAAGGTGCCATACTTCGGATTAGACTAATTAGGGTCCCGGAAACATCACTTTGAGGGGACCATACCCACCGGCTGGGTGAGACGAAATTCGAGAATTGCGCCTGGAGGCACGGTCACCGAGTCCCCTTCGCGGATGAGCGAAACGCCCACTCCGACTGCCGCACCTTTGCCAGCGCCTCCGTCGTCGTCGATGGCGTTGCCAACGAGGGCACCGCCGGCGGCGTTGCGAGCAGTTTTCTTGAAGGAACTTTTGCCTGTCTCAGCGAAACTCGTGGTCAGAATAGGGACGAGAGTTCCGGAACTATCGATGCTGACTAGCGACATCTGAAGCTGCGATTTACCCGCTAGTCGGCCGGCCTGCTTAGACTTGTCGACTTGTCCGAGGACCGTACTTCCCGCTTTTGCGACGACGACGTTGCCGGCCATTAGATCGGCAACCAGCTTGCCGCTAAACTTCTTACCGCCGGCGTCCTTCGATGATACTTGCGTGTCCATTCGCACAGTTAACACGGACCCTGCCGGCACTGTCACCGGAACGTTCGACGTAGGCGCGGCTGCAGCGGGAGCAGCCGGGGCCGGCATGGGAGTCGGCGTCGGGGGTATCGCGGCGGGTGCCGGCGCGTCGACAAACTTCAACGCCAGCGCGTCATCGGTGGGAACCGACAACACGCCTTGCGCCGTCTTCATGTTGATAGTTGTCGCCGTACCGCCGTCATAGCTACCCTGGACGATGCTGCCGTTCTTGAGCTCAAGCGTTTCGGCGCTGCAAGGCATCGCGGCGGCTGACGCTATCATCAATAATCCGAGAAATCCCTTATTTCGCATGGATCGATCCTTTCAAGTCAAATGCGTCCGACAAGATCGCGACTACTGAGCTGGAATGGTTACCAACGGCAACTTGTCCGGGGAACCCGTATCTGCGAGCGTAAAGAAGAACATGACCGCTGTGAGGGCACGCTTGGTTTTCCAGTCACGGTCGTCAACCCAGAACCAATAGTCCCGGTAGTAGACTGCCGCAAACGCGTTTCTTGGCTTCTGCTTCCCACTGTAAATCTTCACTCCCTGCTGAAGCTCAATCACCTCGGGAATGACGTCCACGTTCGGAAGCGCACGGCGTTCGTTCACGTGTTCTTCGGGCACCTCTAAATAACTGGCAAAGGCACTCATGATCTGAAGCATCGAGCGGCTATTAACGGCAAGTTCCCCGTCTGCTCCACGACTTGGCGAGAATGTCAGCGTAAACCGCTGTCCGTCAGGCGGCAATTTAAGTAGACGCCTGGCTTCGGCCGCCTTGTCCAGAATCTCGGGAGAAACATCGTCGCGTCGGAAGACTACAACGCCGGTGGAGTTCTTGGCTTTGTCCTCTTCGACGCGTAAGCCAAGTGCGCCGGCGACCTGCACTTCTCGCAGCAGCGCTAGTGCCCGAACAAAATCCGGGTCGGCCTTACGAACATTGCCCCCGTCCGCGGCCCGATTGCGAACGCCATTGAGCGAATCGACAGTCAAGCCGAGGATGAAATCTGCGGGATACCCGGCTTGGAGCATGAAGAAGATGTTCTTCGGATCGATCGGCGTGATCAATCCGCGGAGAAATTTCTCGCCGGTTAGCGGAACGTAGGTGATAGTGGGGCGGTCGGTATAAATCGCCTGACCGCCCGCGGCAACAAAATTTCCCTGAATGGCTCGATCGGACGAACTCGTGCCGTTTACGCTGCCACCGGTTTGCATCGAGTAGCCGGCAACGATCGAGGACACATCCACAAAAATGGGAAGGTCCATGTATCGCAGCTTGACGATGTTCAGCAGAGTCTGCTGCTTCCACGAATCGGCGATCGAAGTGCTGTAGTCGAAGCGGTCGGTAGCAATTGTGCTGGGCCCCATATGAACGCAGCCGATGGACATGTACGCCAAAGCGAAACATAGGCCGACCATCACCAAATTGTGAATTTTCCAATTAGTTCGGTGCGCCGGGATATTGTGCAGGCGACTAAATGTCATCCGAGTGCTCTCTAGGTTCGCCTGCTGATCGTTCCACTAAAGGCCTCTACCGCCAAGCCCTCACGGGGATTGGCGGTAGAGATCTCGTGTCCGCATGCTTACCAAGGCTTCAGCGTGATGGTGTTGACGTCGTCCACCGTTTCGCCCGGCTTGCGGTTGGCGATCTCGACGAACTGGGTGGCCCATTGATCGACAATTGTCTCAGCATTGCTGTACCACGTGAGACCGCGGACGGTGACGGGGGCAAATTGCTGAGCTTCGCGGTCCGCACCGGTTGCGATGATTTCGCCCGTCGATGCAATCCGGAACCGTGCCTCAAACGCACACGTGCTGGTATCTTTGGCAACCGCTCGAATCGCGTTAACAGTCGTACCGATTCCGAACGGCACGTACCCAATGGCATTCAGAGCGACTTTGCTGGGTACAACTTCGATGATGGCTACTTCGAGATTTAGCACGTCTGCATCTGTCGACGGCGCATCAAGCACCTGTAGTCGATGCTTCGGGTCATCGCGAAACGCCTTCTTAAGCGCGTCCTGTGTGTACGTCGCCAGTTCAGCGAGATCTTTTTCGAAGTTCGCTTTCCTTATCCCCTGTTGCCAATCCGTATGTTCCAGCATGTACGCCGTATTGACCGGTGCAACATAAAGCTTTGTGTACTTAGACTTGTCAAAGCCAGGCTTCTTCCAGGAACGCTGGAAAGGGATGGAGGCGTCCTGAGTCATGACCGACTTGTCGACGTAGCCTGCGCTCTTTGCCTCGTCGGCCTTGCAGCCGGCGATAGTTACAAGTGCACACAAACCGAGCAGCACGAAGGAGCGTTTGAGTTCTGCAATATGAATAATCATTTTCATCACCTTTTTGTGAAGTGTGTTTGAAGTTTCTATAGCAACGCTTTCGCGACGAACAGTATGATTTTCCGGGCTGTCGATTTCTATTGGCCTTTGGTCCAACCTTAAGCGGACGTCATACCACCCGCCAAGCTGCTCGCCTTGAACGTTCACGCATACAAGGCGCATGATGTTGAAAGTTCACATTGCCATCAGGACTTGTCGTCTCAAGACAAACTCTTGCATCGAAGACCGTACAACAGTGAATCCGATCTAGGTCTCGCAAAATTATCGCAAGGGCACATCGGCCGATGATTTTTGTTGGACCAAAGTCCAATACATAACGTGGCTACGGGGCAATACGATCAACTCGTACCTGCCTTTACGCCAAGGATAAAGTATGAAATCAAAGACTCTCCTCGCAACCGTGTTCGGGATCATGGTCGGCGTCGCAATGCCAGTGTGCGCACAGGACAATTCACAGGAAATCACCACTGACTCCGGCTCGTTCGACGCTGCGCAGGCGCTGCCCGCCAAGCAGCCTTACTCGCCTTATGCAGGCCGCAACTTCCCCACGCGACCATACTTCGGCGACACGCATCTGCACACGTCGCTGTCGTTCGATGCAGGCGCTGCCGGCTGTCGGCTCGGGCCCAGGGAGGCTTATCGCTTCGCTAAGGGCGAGCAGGTCACCTCCTCCAGCGGACAGCCAGTTAAGCTTTCGCGGCCGCTCGACTTCCTCGTGGTTGCGGACCATTCGGACAACATGGGTTTCTTCACTGACTTCCTGGCGGGCAAGCCCGAGCTCTTGGCCGACCCTACGGGCCGCAGGTGGTATGACATGATCCAATCCGGTAAACCGGAGGAGGCGCAGAAGGCATGCGTCGAGATCGTGTTCGGATTCTCACAGGGGAAATTCCCGAAGGCGCTTGTCTACGCCCCCGGCTCGGCCGGCTTTCGATCGACCTGGCGCGAGATCGTCAAGTCCGCGGACCAGGCTAACGACCCGGGACGGTTCACAGCGTTCATCGGTTACGAGTGGACGTCGCTGGTCGGGGGAAACAACCTGCACCGCAATGTCATTTTCCGCGACGACGGCTCGAAGGCCAGCCTCGTCGAGCCTTACACCACGACGCCTCCTCAAGGCAGCCCGAATCCCCGCGATCTGTGGAAATGGATGGCGGCTTACGAGGAGAAGACCGGCGGCGAACTGCTCGCGATCGCGCACAACGGCAACCTCGGCAACGGAACGATGTTTCCGATGATCGAATCGTTCACCGGCAAACCAGTTGATCGCGAGTACGCCGTCGCGCGGGAGAGGTGGGAGCGCCTGTACGAGGCCACCCAGATGAAGGGGGATAGCGAGACGCACCCGCTGCTCTCGCCCAACGACGAGTTTGCTGACTTTGAACGCTGGGACAAGGGAAACCTCGACCTGAGCGAAAAGAAGAAACCCGAGATGTTGGAGTTTGAGTACGTCCGGTCAGCGTACAAGAACGGCCTTAAGCTGGAGAAGGAATTTGGCGTCAACCCGTACAAATTTGGCCTAGTCGGCAGCACCGACTCCCACACCGGCCTCGCGACCGCCGATGAGGACAACTACTTTGGCAAGATTACGCCGTCTGAGCCAAACGCGAAGCGCGCGGAACACCCGTTCATGGCGAACCCCAAGCTCAAACTCAAGATTATGGGCTGGGAAACATCCGCATCAGGCTACGCGGCCGTGTGGGCGCAGGAGAACACGCGCGAATCCATCTTCGATGCGATGAAGCGCAAGGAGACATACGCCAGCACCGGCCCACGCATGGTTGTTCGGTTCTTCGGCGGGTTCGACTTCGAGCCAGCGGACGCGAACAATCGTATGCCCGCCAGAATCGGTTACACAAAAGGTGTGCCGATGGGCGGCGACCTTATGGATGCGCCGGCTGGTAAAGCGCCGACGTTCCTTGTCGCCGCGCTTAAGGACCCGATCGGTGCAAACCTCGACCGCTATCAGATCATCAAGGGATGGCTCGATGCCAAGGGCGAAACACACGAGAACGTCTATGACGTCGCTTGGTCCGGTGACCGCAAGCCGGGCGCAGATGGCAAGTTGCCGCCGGTCGGCAACACCGTCGACATCCCCAACGCCACCTGGACGAACACGATTGGCGCGCCAGAGTTGATCACGGTGTGGAAAGACCCGGACTTCGACCCCGCCGTCCGCGCCTTCTACTACGGCCGTGTCATCGAGATCCCGACGCCGCGCTGGACTGCGTACGACGCAAAATACTTCGGCATCACCATGCCGAAGGAAGTCACGATGACCGTGACCGAGCGGGCGTATACCTCGCCCATCTGGTATACGCCGGCAAAGTGACAGAAGCATCACAGCAGCGACGGGTCGCGCATTCCCGAGAGGAAGGAACGATGAAAATAGCACTGGGGCTTGCCCTCGGGGTATGCATTGTAACGGCTGTCGCTACCGCCCGCGCGGCGGAGACCACCACCGCCGAAGCCCGAGCCATCGCTAAGGAAGCCTATACCTACGGCTACCCGATGGTGGACAGTTACCGCATCTTGCACGCCTACTTCGTGGATCAGAAAAGCCCAGAATACAAAGGGCCCTGGAACGTGATCCGCAACGTCCCTCGCGTCTTTACGCCAGAGGACAAAGCGGTGCAGACCCCCAATTCGGATACGCCTTATTCCACGGTGGGCATGGACCTGCGCTCCGAACCCATCGTGCTTACCGTGCCGCCCATCGAAAAGGGACGCTACTTCAGCATTCAGCTTATCGACCTCTACACGCACAACTTCGGCTACATCGGCAGCCGTGCAACCGGCAACGAAGGCGGCATTTTCCTTATCGCGGGTCCGAACTGGAAAGGGCGGCCGCCCCAGGGCGTCAGCTTGATCAGGTCGGAGACCGATTGGGTGCTCGCTGTTTATCGCACGCAGCTCTTTTCTCCGAGCGATCTTGATAATGTGAAGAAGATCCAGGCGCGCTACAAAGCCGAGCTGCTATCGACGTTTCTCGGTCAGCCGGCGCTGCCGGCAGCCCCGACGATCGACTTTATCAAGCCGCTTACACCCGCAACGCAGAAGGCATCACTCGAGTTCTTCAACATCCTTAACTTCACTCTGCAGTTTTGTCCGACGAATCCGTCAGAGGCAGAACTCTTTGCTCGCTTCGCGAGGATCGGCGTCGGTTCGGGCAAGACCTTCGGCGCAAGCAAACTCTCGCACGACACGAAGGAGGCCATTGAGGCTGGCATGGCCGACGCCTGGGCCGAACAGGCGGCCTTGAAGAAGCGGATCGATGCCCGGGAATTGACCTCGGGCGACCTATTCGGGACGCGGGAAGATCTGAAGAACAATTACGCTTACCGCATGGCTGGCGCGATAATCGGCATCTACGCCAATTCGAAGGCAGAAGCGATGTATCCTGCTTACACCGTAGATGCGGGCGGGCAAGCGTTGGACGCCGCCACCTATCGATACACGCTGCGTTTCGAGCCCGGCCGATTGCCGCCCGTCAATGCCTTCTGGTCGCTGACAATGTATGAGTTGCCGTCAAGTCTGCTCACGGCCAACCAGCTCAACCGCTACCTGCTTAACTCTCCGATGCTCCCGGCCATGAAGTCGGACGCTGACGGCGGGCTCACGCTATATATCCAGCACGAGTCGCCGGACACGGATAAGGAGGCCAATTGGCTCCCCGCGCCGAACGGCCCGTTTTTCATGGCGTTGCGCCTGTACTGGCCTAAGGAAGAAGCTCTGAATGGCAAGTGGACTGCGCCGGCACTGAAGAGAATTCAATAATTCGCAATAGCAATCAACGACACGGCTATGAAACGTTTACTCAAAGAGCCACTACTCCACTTTTTCTTGCTCGGAGCCGCGATCTTCGCGGTGTGGGGCTGGCGGTCAAAACCGACGGTCGCCAACAACGAACGGTCGAAGATCGTCATCACACACGGTGAGGTCGAGTCGATGGCCGTCACCTTCACCCGTACCTGGCGACGCCCCCCGACCCGAGAGGAACTTGACGCTTTGATCCGCGATCGCGTTCGCGAGGAAGTCTTCGCCCGCGAGGCAACCGCGCTCGGCATGGATAAGGATGACACGATCATCCGCCGCCGCCTGCGGCAGAAGATGGAGTTCGTCACCGACGACGTCGTCGCAGCCGCCATCGAACCGACGGACGCGGACCTGGGGGCATACCTCACCGCGCACGCCGATTCGTTTCGGGTCGAGCGCCGGTTTACGTTCGCGCACGTTTACCTCAACCCGGAAAAGCACGGGGAAAACCTTGGTCGGGACGGCGCTCAACTGCTGGGGCAATTGGTGCAGACGGGTGCCACTGCCGACGATGCATTGAACTTGGGCGACCGGTTCCTGCTGGATCAGCGATTCGACTCTCTCCCCGCCGGCGAGGTCGCCAAGATCTTCGGGGAATCGTTCGCCGCCAAGCTCGGAGGAATTCCTCCGGGCCAGTGGGCGGGGCCAATCGAATCCGGCTACGGCGCGCACTTGGTGCTGGTCACCCAACGCACTGACGGTCGCCTCCCGGCGTTGGCAGACGTGCGGGAGGCGGTGCGCCAAGAATGGGCTAACGCACGCCGGCTGGAGACGAACGAGAAGTACTACGAGGCGATGCTTAAACGTTATGCGGTAACCATCGAGCGCCCGGCAGACCTGGTCAGGGCTGCGGGGGGCTCCGTACAATGAGGCGCATCCTCTTCATCCTCATTCCGCTTCTCGCCCTTTCTCCCCCCGCGGTCGCGCATGAGGTCCGTCCCGCATATCTGGAATTGCGGCAGACCGGCCCGGATGCATACGACGTCCTTTGGAAAGTGCCCGGCCAGGGAGACAATCTCCGCCTCGGCCTCTACGTCGAACTTCCCCCAGGCACCGCGAACGTGACGCCGCCTCGCGGGTCGATGACCAACAATGCGTTCACCGAGCGATGGGCCGTGACGCGCCCCGGCGGCTTCTCCGGCTGTACGATCTGTATCGCCGGCCTCGCCGCAACAATGACCGACGTGCTGGTTCGACTCGACCGCCTCGACGGCGGCGCGCAGGTGACCCGCCTCACACCTGCCGCCTCATCCTTCGTAGTGGAAGCGTCTCCGGGCCGCATGGAGGTGGCACACACATACGTCGTGTTGGGGGTGGAGCACATCCTGACCGGTATCGATCACCTACTGTTTGTGCTGGCGCTGCTGATCATCACGCGCGGCGGCTGGAAACTAGTGAAGACCGTTTCCGCATTCACGCTCTCCCATAGCCTTACGCTGTCGGCCGCCACGCTCGGCTGGGTCCACATGCCGGCACCGCCGGTGGAAGCGCTGATCGCGCTCAGCATCGTCTTTGTCGCGGCCGAGATTGTTCGGATGCGGCGCGGCGTCGAGAGCTTGACCGCCTCCGCACCGTGGGTAGTTGCCTTCGCGTTCGGCCTGATGCACGGGCTGGGCTTCGCGGGCGGACTGAGCGAGGCAGGGCTTCCGGTCGGGCACATTCCGACGGCGCTGCTTTTTTTCAGCGTCGGCGTGGAAGCCGGCCACTTCATGTTCGTGGGCGTTGCGCTGTCCGCAATCACCGTAGCGCGCCGCACCCGTATTCCGTGGCCGCTCTGGGCAGAACTCGTTCCGCCCTACGCGATCGGCGGCGTGGCTATGTTTTGGGTGATCGAGCGACTCTCGGGTTTTTAAAGTTCATACGCCGCGCCGACGTCCTCGGTCGGGGCGGTCATCGGTTGAAAAGAATATGAAAGCACTGCTTTTAATCACGGCGATCGTCGAGGCTCCCGCTGGCCTAGCACTCCTGGCGGCCCCGTCAACACTGACCCGGCTGCTCGTGGGCGGGTCGCTGGACGCGCCCGCAGCTGTGGCTGTCGCGCGCATCGCCGGCGCTGCACTGGTCGCCGTGGCAATCACCTGCTGGTCCGCCCGCGAAGACATCGCTGGTCGCGCCTCACGCGGCATCATCGCGGGAGTGCTCCTTTACAACTGCCTCTCTGTTGCGGTGCTTGTTCACACTGCGGCGATCGGCCTTCGCGGCGTCGGCCTCTGGCCGACGGCTGTGCTTCACGCGGCTCTCGCGGTGTGGTGCCTGGCATGCCTCGGGCGTCGTTACAACGCTGCCTAATCCCCAGCGCCACGCAGGAGCTAACTACCGTGAGATGACCAGAAATACCGTGTCCGTCATCAGACATCCGAATGCTCTGAGGCCATTCACTGCCAAAGGCCACTACGGCAACAAGGCAGTCATCGCAAAGGACGGTTGCGGGCCTTAATTGCAACGATTCAATTGGAGTTCGACAATGGAAATGACAAGAGCTTTGCTCGATGAGCCGACAGATTTCTCGCTAGTGCAAGGCGGACCGCTTTTCCAGTTATTGCTCCGATTTCGCCTGGTGAGGCCGTCGATGGACATGTTGGTTCGTCGCATCATCGTAATTACGGTCATCGCCTGGGTTCCATTGCTGGTTCTTACACTATTGTGGGGCAAACCGTTGAGCGGGGCTACTAGGTCGTTTCTCTACGATATAGGCGCGCACGCTCGATTTCTTTTGTGCGTGCCGCTGTTGGTCGCTGCGGAAGTCATCGTACATCAGCGAGTTAGAAATGTGGTTTCGCAATTTTTAGATCGCGGCATCGTCTCTGCTCCAGAGCGGCCTTTGTTTTCAAACGCTATCGATGCAGCCATGCGACTGCGGAATTCGGTGCTCGCCGAAGCGCTGATGCTTGCAATTGCGATCTTTGGGGCGTTCTTTCTTGGACGTCGATATGTCAATCTCGAAACCACGTCATGGTTTGCGACTCCAGACGGCGTTGACATCCGGCTCACCGCGGCAGGATACTGGTACATTTTCGTTAGCCTGACAATCTTTCGCTTTCTCTTACTTCGCTGGTACTTTCGGATCTTCGTCTGGTACCGGTTTCTTTGGCACGTTTCACGACATATCCCGCTTCAGCTTAATGCCCTTCACCCTGACAGAGCAGGCGGCTTAGCGTTCCTGTGCACCAGTGTGATTGCGCTTCAGCCTGTGCTGATCGCGCACGTCGTCGCTCTTTCCGGCATATTGGGCGGCCAAATTTTAAACGATGGGGCAACTTTACCTCAGTTCAAAATGGAAATCGCGTTCTGGCTGGTCTTTCTGATACTGCTCGTGCTAACCCCGTTGTTATTCTTCATGGGCGGCTTGGCGGCCGCGAAAGCAACCGGCTTGCGCGAGTACGGGATACTGAGTAGCCGGTACGTGGCTGACTTTCATCGCAAGTGGCTCGAGGGAACTGCGGCAGAGGGTGAATCGCTGATGGGAACGGCGGACATTCAGTCGCTGGCCGATTTGTCAAACAGCTTTGAGGTGGTGACGGAAATGCGGGTCGTCCCGTTCGGCAGAGCCACCGTGATCCAATTGGCGATGACGACGGCACTGCCGCTCGTGCCCTTGTTGCTGACAGTAATGCCACTCGAACAACTGATCGATCGTGCGTTGAGGATTTTTATCTAAGGTGAATTCCTAGAAGTGACTGCCGAATCCGAGGTGCGGTGCTTCCAACAGCAGGTCCTGCAATTTGCACAAATTATAAAAAGGAGCGGCAATGAAATTGTTACAAGGATGGAAACTGCTCGCGGCGACACTTTGTGGCACGGCTACACTGTTCGTCCAAACTGCTGCAGCTCAGTCCGCGAGCGATGACCTCACCCTCAACCCGAAGTTTGTGGCCGGCGATACATCCAGGCCATCCGCCGGCGATGATAGCGTGGGACTGGCAAAGAAACTCGCTAATCCCGTTGCGAGTCTCATCAGCATTCCATTTCAGTTCAACTATGACGCGGGATTTGGGCCTAAGGATGCATATAAACTGGTGCTCAACGTGCAGCCAGTCGTTCCCATCACGCTCAATGAACACTGGAACTTGATTGTGCGGACCATCGTGCCGATTGTCTATCAGGACTCGATCGCGGACGGGATCAACAGCAAACTAGGGCTCGGTGATACCGTTCAGAGCTTCTTCTTCTCCCCGAAAGAGCCCTCGTCCGGCGGCTGGATCTGGGCCGTTGGCCCAGTCTTCCTCTGGCCGACGGCCACAGATGAGACATTGGGCGCACAACAATGGGGTGCGGGCCCGACCGCATTACTACTCAAACAGCAGAACGGCTTCACCTACGGCGCATTGGTCAACCACATCTGGTCATACGCCAATGCCGGCAGCGAAAATGAGGTCAACGCAACTTTCGTCCAGCCCTTTCTCGCCTATACTTGGCCGACGGCTACGACGGTGACCGTGAACACCGAGTCTACCTACGATTGGAACTCTAGCCATTGGGTCGTGCCGTTAAACTTACAAGTCAGCCAACTCGTTAAATTTGACAAGCAGCCCGTGCAGTTTGCGATCGGCCCTCGCTATTACGCGGAGAGGCCCGAGGGCGGCCCGGAATGGGGAATACGATTCACGGTCACATTCCTGTTTCCGAAGTAGATCCTCATCATTCCGGTACCGACCCGCTACGGGGCGATCGCCGTTACTTGGCTATCGCCTTATCAAGCCATTTAATAGTCGATTCAAATGCACCTTAAATGAGTGCTTCAATCGCTTAGTCTTCAATGACTACTGGTTGTCTTACATCTCGTTGGCGATGGCTTTAGAAACCGTTGAGAGTAAGAGTTGTCCGTCGATCGGTTTTCGCAAATAGGCGATCGCCCCAGCGACCATCACTCGCTGCTGAGTTTCTGGTGAGTCATGCCCTGTGATCGCTATGACAGGTAGCACGTCACCTGATCGCGTGAGTTCAGCCTGCACGTCAAAGCCGGTCATTCCCTCCATGTGAAGGTCGAGAACGACGCACGCAGGCCGGCGAGTTTGGAGAAAGGAAAAAAAATCGTTACCGCAGGAGAACGATTCGACGACAAATCCCGCAGATACAAGCAGTCGCTTCAGTGCACGGCGCACGGATTCCTCGTCATCCACAACTGCAATAAGTGGCGCAGTCTTGCTCACAAAAGAATGCTAGCTATTCGCCAAATCTTAACTATTGGACTTTGGTCCAGTATGATGACTCGTTAGAAGCCGCGATTGACGCAATCCCCGCCCGTTCTGCCAGTCGAACCAAGCCTGCCAAGGAATCGACTTTCAGCTTTTCCATGACCCGCGCACGGTGGACTTTAATTGTCTTTTCAACAGTCCCCAATTCGGCGGCTGTCTGTTTATTAAGTCGTCCAGAGACGACATGCTCAAAAACCTCGTATTCGCGCGGCGACAAGGTTCCGAGTAGTCTTCGAACTTCCGACGATTTGGACTTGGCTTCGCGCACCGCCTGGTCTTTAGCAATGGCGCTAGAAACCGCCAAAAGCAGTTCAGCATCATCCACAGGTTTGGTCAGAAAGTCAGCGGCTCCTTGCTTCATCGCTCGCACCGTCGTGGTAATGTCTGCACGCCCGGTTAGGAAAACAATCGGCAAACTCAAACCCTTGGCCACCAGGGATTTCTGCACGTCCAAGCCACTGTATCCCGGCATTGCCATATCCAATACCACACAGCCGTGGTCATCAACTACCGAATAGTCCATAAACTCACGCGCCGAGCCGAAAAGGCGAACATTATACCCCGCGGAACACAGTAGACGTGAAACCGCCTTAAGCACGCAAGGTTCATCGTCAACCACAAAAACCACTGGCTTGGGGTGATTCATTTCATACCTCTGTCTCTTGCACTGGCAAGACAATGTAAAAACTCGCGCCACGCCCGTCATTGTTTTTGGCCCATAGGCGTCCGCCATGTGCGGATATAATTGTGCGACAAACTGTTAAGCCGAGGCCCATGCCCTGCTGTTTCGTTGTAAAAAAGGGTTCAAAAAGACGTTCGACCTGATCGGCAGGAATCCCTGTGCCTTGGTCGGAAACTACAATTGTAACGCCATCGCCATTCGCGCTTTCGGCCTGCAGCGACAGCTTGCGGTCACCCGCTCTTACTGTTGCCATCGCATCACATCCGTTCATGATCAGATTTAGGAGCACTTGTTGGAGTTGGACGCGATCTCCCTGAACGGCCGGCAGGTGCGGGTCAAGTATAACCTCAGCAGTTACGCCGTGATTTAGCAAGTCGCTATTCACCAGTTTCAACACGTCTCGAATGATCTGGCTCAAGTCTACGGGATGCTGTTGCAATTCACCTTTTTTGAGCAGCAGGCGAAGACGTCGGATGACTTCACCGGCGCGCTTATCATCCTCTACGATGTCGTTCAAAATGGCCCGCACTTCCTCGAGATTGAAATGATCCTGAGCAATGAATCGCTGAGCCGCTTGCGCATTACTCAGGATCGCCGTTAGCGGCTGGTTTAACTCATGTGCCAGCGATCCGGATAGTTCACCGAGCATTGTCACACGGGAAAGATGCGCGAGTTCAGATCGCTGCTGCTGAACTTCCAGTTCCACACGCTTGCGCTCTGAGACGTCAACCGATACCGAGCGCAAGAAGACAGGTTTGCCATCGCCATTCGTCTCAACTCGCCCGCGGGAACCGATCCATCGAATTTTGCCGTCTGGATGAACGGTTCGATATTCCGTTTCGAATTTTCCTCCACCTTCGATCGCCCGTGTCCATGCCCGAAGGGCTGAATCGCGGTCGTCGGGATGTATTCTCGTTAGGTAGCTATCAACTTCAATCTCTTCGCTGGTCCCGAAGCCGAATAATGCCATCCACCTCTCGGTGGCCTTGATCTCGTTGCGTATCAGATCTCGGGTCAAGATACCCAGACTCGCGCCTTCAATCGCCAACCCCAATTGCATTTCACTTTCATGCAGCAAAGCTTCGCTTCTTTGCAAATTTCGCGACAGGTCCGCGGCGCGGAACACGTCGAAACTCAACTCATACCCCATGGCGATGACGATTGCGAGAAAACAAAAACTGATGTAATACGGTGAATGAATTACTCCCCAATTTAGCAACGCCAAATGACCCGCTGCAACAACGATGAAAACGATCATGCTTCCGCCCACCACGATCGCTCGACGTCGATCGCCTCGTTGCCACACCGTTTTCGTTGCGTCTATAAGAAAGCACAAAAAAAGAATCGAACTTAACTGGCCAACAATCATCATGGGATTTGGCACGCCTATCGGCATAGCGATCACTTCGCCAAAAAAGTTCGTATGCGCAAGACCGGTCATCTGACGGTAATTGAGCGATTGTCCGGTGGTGAAATTTAGTACCAAGGCCAGCAAACGAGCCCCCGCGGCCATCCATGCCAGCCATAAGCGCCCGGCTTGGAGGTACAGCCGGACAAACCAAATCAAAGAAATGACCATTACGCAGACCGGAATGTGTCCCCAGCGAAGCACCGACGAGTATTCCTCTGGCGTCGCTGCGTGCAATAGCGTTAATTCAAATCCCGCGACTAGCGCCGCCGCATACGCGCAGCAGGAAAAAAGGAGATGGCTCCGTATCGACCTTTGCCGGAACCAAATGATCGCGTGCATTGCCCCCAGCGTTATGCAGGCGGCCGCGTCCATGGACCAAATGACGGTTGTAAAGCTCATGAGCCCTAAAAAGACTCACTTCACTTTACTGGCTCAGCTCGCCAAACCCAAAAAGTTTGCTTTGGAGCAAATTAGCGGTTCGGGATCGAGCCATTTCGGATGGAAGCACGTGGATGTGACATGGGGTGTTATTTAGGGGGACGGCCCTTTCGGTGCCTGTGCGAATACCGGTCGGTGTCGGACGGAATTGGCAAATCAGATCAATAACAGCAGCGAAATCTTGCATACGGCTGTTTCGACTTTGCCCCCTCGCTGGCAACGTTCAACTGCCCATTCCACCACCCAGTCCACCGGAGATTGAGAGATTTCCTCAGAACCACGATGTCGTTAGCCCTATCCAGGGACCGTGGAAAGTTATATCCCACTTCAAATTGTCGTTATCGTAGTCCCAACTAAGTGCTCGGTAGCCGACATTCAGGCTCACGTTCTTATAGAACTTCCAGTCCAAATAAGTGCCAGCGCTCCATGTACTGTCAGACCCGACACTAAATCCGCCGTATGTGCCTTCCGTGCGCCAATCTAAGGCATCGGTCAATCCGAGTACGACACGTCCGCCGAAGTATGGATCGAACCATTCGCGGTTTCGGGAAACGGTGTCCGAGTTGTTCGGATTTAGATCTAATCCAAGGTAGGTGTACCGCACCCCGATCATTGGAGTAATTGCGAGCGGCATCTCGCCTAGCTTTGTCCGGAGAAGCGTATAACCTAACGAAAGGTCAGCGATCCCCATGGTTGACGTGATCACACCGCCGCGCCCGTTCCTGAAAGTCTGTTCATCTTCCAAGACCGCATACATGCCGGTTAGGGCGATCGACCAGTCGCCTTTGCTAAGCTGAAGACCCGGATTTAGGGCGACCTGCGCTTTGTCCAGAATGTCGCTAAAAGTTGCGTCAACGTCACTTTCGACATTTCGCACTCCTACGTTGCCCTTGGCCGCCATCGCCCAGATGCCGAAGCTTGAGGCGAAGTGCCAGTCATCGTCCGGTTCTTGTGCTTGTGCAGTTCCATTGGAGCACACGATCGAAAAAGCGACCGCGGCACAAATGTAAAGCGGAAATCCGTTACTCCAAGTTCGCAATTTCATTTCACCCATTCCTTCCCAAAGTGGTTTGGTTCACAACATTGATCGGCGCGCCAGCAGCAAGTCGCACCGGTATCCACATCTCTGGACGATGCATCTGCGAGTTTAGAAAGTGACACCTTTGCAGACTATTGGACTTTGGTCCAACGAGATGAATCCCTTCGCGCAGCTCCAGATACCTGTCGTTCGTTTTAGACATGAACGTTGGACCAAAGTCCAATAGTCGTCCGAGCTCGGGTTTTGTAGCATCCGTGATCCTTCAGTGGGCCGGAAAGGCCGCGGGGCGAGCACAAAATCAGGCGAGCGTACCGTAGCCGCAACTATGGTCAGCGAACAAAAATTAACAGGCCGTCGTAGTCGCCTTGTGGCGATCGCTGCGTGCCAACATCAAAAGGACCGGATCATGTTCAAAGGTAAACCGTTTTTTACGTTGTTAGGAGTCTTCGCTCTTGTCGGCCTTACCGGATGTTCCACATCCAAGCAGGTGAGCCAGATGAAGGAGCAATCGGGCTTTCTAGGCGACTATTCGATGCTGCGCGAGGGTAAAGGGGAGGAGGCAAACTATGTCTACATCAACCCGACTACGAATTGGAAAAATTACACCAAGGTGATGATCAAGCCAGTTGAACTCTGGCAGTCGGAAGACTCGGACATAAACAAATTGTCAGACGAAGATAAGAAGATGCTGGTGGATTACCTGAACGCGTCGTTACACGAGAGCCTCTCCAAGGACTATGAGATTGTTAATCGGGCAGGTCCCGGCGTGCTGGTCGTTCATGCCGCGATTACTGATGCAAAGAAAGCCAAGCCCGTCATGAACATCGTGTCGAGCGTGGTGCCTGTGGGAATGGCCGTGAGTTTCGGTAAGCAACTCATGACCGGCACGGGCACGGGCGTCGGCGCGGTTGCCATTGAAGCTGAATTTCTGGACGGACAATCTAACAACCGTGTGGCAGCGGCAATGGATGCCCGGGCCGGCACAAAGGCGTTACGCACTAAACTAGGCGGAACTTGGGGCGACGTTAAGCTCGCCTTCGACTGGTGGGCACAACGGATCGTAACGCGCCTGGCTGAAGAAAAAGCCAAGGTAGGCTAAGAGCACGCTTGGCGGGACGTAGCAGGTACTGGGCCCAATCCATTCGCCGCCGCGGTCATTGATCGCGGCGGCGAAACGCTTCTATGGACCGAGATCATGACTTGGCTTCAACGCTACAATTTACGCTCATTTGTCCGGTCGGCATTCTGGCCAGCACCAGTTCTGTCAATGGCATGCGCGCTGGTCGCCTTGCCCCTTGTGCGAGACTTGGACGCTGAGCGGAG
>Ga0070665_100001114_pt1 | contig 33120 bp, 23 predicted proteins | sample KBSS13metaG_FD_65862 | JGI IMG/M metagenome (GOLD analysis project Ga0070665, IMG submission 65862) | Switchgrass rhizosphere microbial communities from Kellogg Biological Station, Michigan, USA - KBS S1-3 metaG | ecosystem: Host-associated > Plants > Roots > Rhizosphere > Soil ... | reverse complement strand
CTGGTCCTTATAAGAGACCTGCTCTCACCACTGAGCTACGCGCCATCAGTGGGGTCGAAGGGAGTCGAACCCTTACCATTCCGCTTAAAAGGCGGAAGCGCTACCGTTACGCCACGACCCCAAATGTTGGGTGAAGCGTATGCGTTTGAGTCGCGTGCTAGTTGCCAACGTCGTGTCTCCGTTCTTGAAGTTGCTTGGTTCAGTGGTAATCCTGAGAATCGAACTCAGCGCCACCTGGATATCAGCCAGGTTTGGGCAACCAGCCCTCGACTACCGTTCTCATTTCCTTGTGTGCAAATCGGGATGGCCGGAATCGAACCGACACGGTCGTGTGCCCAACGACCACGGCTGCGCCGCGGTGCCCGGCGGGCTTGCCATTGCCCAACATCCCGTTGCTGTTTGTTGCTTTCCTCAGTAGCTCGTATGGGAGTCGAACCCATCTCTCCGCCTTGAAAGGGCAGTATCCTTATGCCGATAGACGAACGAGCCATATTGTTGTGTTGCCGTCAGCGCGCACCGACCAACCTGCGGTCGGTGCCCGGCGCAGTGGGTCGGGAGGCGCTCGAATCCTCGTCTCCTGGTCTTCAGCCAAGCGCTAAACCATCTCAGCTACCGACCCCTACTTCGTGTTGTGTTTGGTCGCTGTATTTGTTGCGACTATCGCCCTGCGCACGGGCCAGTCGGTGGCCCGTGCTCGGTTGCTGGCCAACAAAAAAAGCCCGATGTCCTTGTGACACCGGGCTTTGGCAGCCAGATCGAACTGAGAGCCAAGCGTCACAAGCGCAGTGGTAGCGCGGCGGTATTACCTTGCAGCGATCGCGTTCGCATCGCGAACCGATATTTCTGCCGCTGCGCGGAATAACTCCCGGCTATGCATTCCTGGATCGGTCCTGGCCGTAAGAACATCATGGAAGGAAGAACCTAATTAATTCGTTTTACTTGAGGCCCGCCGCGACCACCGTGGCGTCGACCCTTCTAACCCCCTTAGACGCCGGAAGGGTTCCGCTGGTTCACAAAAAATCTCGACCGGCACAATCGGGTGCAAAAGCTACAGTGCACTAATCGCCGGATCGAGCGAGCGATTCGGACGTGCCAGCGGCCCCGCCCTAGAAGCGGGAGGACAAGAGGATCTTTGAGATTGTTTCTTCCTGGAGCTCTCAGCCGAGATGCCGCGGCGATCTTTCGAGCCGACAAAGGAGCGCGTCGGTCGCGAAAGCTTTGACACGCTCCCTTTCAACACCCGGCCCGAAATGGGCATCATTGGTTTCCGCAGTTGTGATGGCAGTTCGGTGATCGGCGAAGCCTTCGCCACAATCCATTGATCAGCAGGCCACCGCCGAAGAGGGTGAGGCTACTCGGTTCAGGTACGAACGCCACGCGAAATCCGATCGCGGGGTTTGCGATCTGCGGTTCGCCGACGGTCTCGATTCCGGACCAAAGATAACCGCTGACGTCGGAGTAGCCACCGCCTGTAAAGCCCCGATACGACCCGCTCAGCGTGTCGGTCCATTCCACGACGTTTCCACCCTGATCGCTCGTGCCGTAGTAACTCTGGCTCAAGGGTCCGGCGCTGCCCACTGTCGTCACGTTGCCACTCACGCTGTTCCATTCCGCGCCCGAGCCGTAGTTGGCGATGTTGGCCCCCGGGTTGCTGATGTCACCGACGCTGCTTGCCGTGGCCATGGTAGGAACTGTATTGCTCCGCGTGGGATAGTCCCAGTAGCCGCCGCTGCCGCCATTGAGAGTCGGATCGTAATAGGCGGCCTTGTACCATTCGTCCGTGCTGGGCAATACCCAGGTTGCGCCCGGGTTGCGCGTGATGCTGGAAGCATTGCTCGGGATGGCCGTTCCACCCAGTAGCGTGTACGAGCCTGTTTCGGTATCGCCCGAGCCTTGTCCGTTGTGCAGCCAGTTAGCGAAACGGGCGGCATCGTACCAATTCGTGAAATTGACTGGCTTGTCGGCAAAGTTAGCTTTCAACGAGTACGTGTAGTTTCCAAAGCCGCCGCTACGTGTAATGCCGCCGCGGGAAGTACTACCCATGACCGAGGACCAAAGAAAATATGGGTCGGTCTTGGCCTTGGCGTTAAGGAATTCAACGTATTGAGCGTTCGTAACTTCGGTCGTTCCGATTCGATACGCGTAGTCGACTTCGCCGAACGTGCCGGAGGCTTGAACTTCGCCGGCATTGCCCGCGTTGCCAATGGGTACGGTGGGAATGATGACGGCCCAGGCCTCGGTGGCGAAGATGGCCTGGAGCGTCAAAAATGCAAGCAGTGCGCACCGCAAAATGCGGCTGCGGATCAAGTTGTAAGTCATTAGCAAATCTCCTTTATCAATCAGGGTTTGCTGCGTTCTGCAGCGGCATACGGAGGCAAAGCCAGGACGTTCTTTGCAATCTAGTTTGAGCGACCAAGCGACTGAATAACCGAATTAGGTTACCTTTGTGTTGTCTACGGCAGCCCTGAAATGGGTTGGCTGCGAGCCGAGCTGTGACTGTCTCTGGGTGATTCATGCATACAGCTGGAGATCGGGTTGAGGGATGAGTTCGGACAATCAGCGTGTCTATCAACTGTGGGATGAGTTGGCCGCCTACCCGTCCTCCGACATCGATCGCGCCTGGCGGCATCTGGCGCAATCATTGGCCGATTGGATCGGGGCTAAGTCCGCTTTCTGGGTGGGGACGGTTCGACTCGAGCACGGCGAGCGCGCGGCGCGTGACTTCATGCTGGGGTGGCGGACCAAGGCCGTGGAGTTTCTTCATCCGCCGACCGAGAAGGAAGCCACCGCCGCCAAGGCGCAGCTCACGGGGGATTTGAAGGATCCAGGCCTGTGCTCGATCGCCTCGATGCGAGGCAGCGGAGTGTTTCGCGTGCACCGGCTGCGCGATGGCTTCGTCGATTTCGAGGCACTGTGTCGGACCGAGTACTATCGCACCCGCTACCTCGATCTTGGCGTTGATGACCAACTGTGGGTTGGCTCGCCCATTAGTCCGGAAACTGAGGGCTATTTTGTCTTTAGCCGCGAGGGGAGCCATTTCAGCGAAGCGGACGCGGAACTCGTCGGCATGACCGTGCGGCCGCTCAATTGGTTTCACCGGCAGATGTTCTACAGCCATGGACTGCTGGTTGCGCAAGAGCCGCTCACTCCGACTCAGAGAGAAGTCCTGCACCTGCTGCTCTCCGACAAGTCGGAGAAGCAGATTGCCGCCGAGATGGGCCAAAGCTATCACACGACCCATCGCCACGTGACAGAGATCTTTCGCAAGTACGACGTCAAGAGCCGCGCCGGCCTAATGGCCATCTGGCTGAGCTAAAGGACGCGCTCACCCCCGGTGAGCGAACGTGTTCTTGGCTGCAACTGAGCGACGAGTCTTGCCAAGCCGCAATCGTCGTCGGCGCAAGAGCGCTCCCCCGATGCCAATTCCACCACAGATCGACATCGAGATCGTCGACGGTTCCGGGACGGCGCTGAACTCAATCGGGTAGCTGTAGCTCGCGCCCGGCATACCCACGGGAGCAAATTCGTCGGTGAAGATGGTCAGCGTGGGCGAGAAAGATCCGGTGGCACTCGGCGCGACTTGCAGTTGCAACAAGTAGCTGTCTCCCTCGTGCAGTACGAGCGACGGATTCCAGTTCAGTACTGAAACGTCGCCGGCGCCGAGGCCTGTGATCGAGAAGCTGAGGAGCGAGAGGTCGGTGAGCAGGCTGGAGAAACCCAGGTCACTGGAGATGTTTTTCAAATCGAGCGTAAACGAAGTCGGCCCGGCGATCGAGCCGAGCGCGATCGGGTCGTTCGGCGCAGTGAACGAATCGTAGATCGGACCGATCACGTCGCCGCCGCGCGGGACCAGCGGATCGGAGCTACGCACGGCAAAGCTGGCAATCTCGGGCGCGGTCGTGCCCACGGGAGCTGGGAGCGCCGCGGTGGCGCCGGTGGTGGGCACATAGTATCCCACGGGCGCGGGCGTTGGCGCCGATTGGCCGCTCGTCGGCACGAAGTAACCATGCGGCGCCTGGACGGCCGAAGTGGCGCCGGTCGTCGGCACGTAATAACCCGGCGCCGCTGGCGTTGCTGCGGAGGCCCCACTGCCCGGCACATAGGTCCCCAACGGCGCCTGAATAGCCGAAGTGGCGCCGGTGGTCGGCACGTAATAACCCGGCGCCGCCGGCGTTGCTGCCGAGGCCCCGCTGCCCGGCACATAGGTCCCCAATGGCGCCTGAATGGCCGAAGTGGCGCCGGTGGTCGGCACGTAATATCCTGGCGCCGCTGGCGTTGTTGCGGAGGCCCCGCTGCCCGGCACATAGGTCCCCAACGGCGCCTGTGTTTGTGAACTGGCGCCGAGCGTATCGACATAATGCCCCGGCGAAGCCAGGGTGAAGTTCGATGCACCGGACGTGGCGACGAACGCTCCCAAGGGCGCCTGCGTTTGGCTCGTCGCGCCCGTCGTGTCGACATAATGCCCCACGGAAGCAAGTGTAAAGCTGGTCGCGGCGCTGCCAGACACATACGCTCCAACGGGCGCGGGGATTTGAGAAATTGCGCCCTGAGCGCCGGCGCTGGGAATGTACGAACCTGGTGAAGCGGGAATTGCCTGCGTGTGGTCGTCTGATGCGTAATATCCTGCTGGGACGAGCGTCGCCGGCGAATCGTCCATGCCCGTCTCGCTGATATACCCATCGGGAAGTGGATTGGCCGCTTGCGCCACGGTTGAGGAGAGCAACACGGTGGCCATCACCAAAGCCAAGATCTGGCCGCTGAACCTGCTACCGGACGATCGGCGCCGACGGCACACGGCGAGCATTCCCCCGAAGGCGAGCAATGACCACGAAGCGGGCTCGGGCACCGGCGTAAACCGCAAAATAACCTCATACGCATTCTCATCTGCGAAGTGATCGTTGAACGCGGCGAGATCGCCGCTCAGGCCTAGGTTGTCCGCGGCTGGGTTATAGTACGTGATATTCGGAAACGTGGAGCCGTCCGAATTGGTCCACTGGCCTTTCAGATTGTCGCTGCTCAGCGACCAAATCGTCGATTCAACGGCGTTTGTGAACTGCGTGTCATTCGACGCGGCCGTTGTGTACGTATCCTGCGCGACCAGCGATGTGCCAGTTAAGAGGACTGCCCCGTAGGATCCGGGCGCCAGCGGTTCGCGCGCCGGTGGCTCAACCGCTCCGAAGTAGATATTCGACGCGGGCGGATTGAGCAGCTTGATCGCGAACGTCGATTCGGCGGAGTCAAACTGCACTTGAAGTGCGCTCGACTGGTCACTTGAATAAGTAAAGCTATCTACCTCGGACCCGTAACTTGTGGAAACGTATCCGAGCAGCGTGGCGCCATCGGTTAGATACACGGCGATGTTTCCGTTGACCAGAGCAGCCTGGGCCGAGGTGGAGCCCAGCGGAGACAGTCCTGCCACGACCAGCGTCGCGACGGCGAGAATGTAGGTCATCGAAGGCCGGTTCATTAGCGAGGCTCCTCATGTTTTCTGGGTCGCGGCCAATTTCACAGGCCAAATTTACGAACAATTCCCGCCATAGTAATCCGGTAAGCGGATAACAGAATGGCCTATTTAGGTTAGCCGGCTGATGGCAGCGGTCGGCCTGCTACGCTTGGAGTGGATCATTGTTTCGCATCACTGCGAACCCACCAAAGCCATCATCGCCTTGCGAACGGGTTCCGGCAGATTGCCCCAGGCCGCTATGACCCGTTGCAAGTTAGTGTCGTTGAATGCCAATGCGAGCCAATCAAGGCGACCTGAATGCAGCGCATTTGCGGCGCGGCACATTTCGCAATCGACGCAACTACGAGAGGTGCAATTGCTGGACGCAGAATCGGGCTCAGGTTCAAGTCCTGTCGCCCCGATTTTTCGATGCGGTGAAAATCGGGTGTAACTTCAGCAGCTTATTTCTACGCCCGAGACCGGTACGCTGACTCTGCCGGCCGCGGAGGTGTGTCGGGCTCATTGTGAGTAGACGTGAACTGTCAACGTCGAGGCTGGACGGAGAGCTTAAAGGTCAGTTGTTCGAGGTCACCGAAAGCGCTGCCACCGCCAATGAATAGCCGCTTGGTGTCGTAGCCCGCGACGTCCTTGATGGTAATGGCGCCGAAACGCGCCACTTGCTCCACACCGACAATTCGCGAGCTGAGCCCGAGGAGCGATTCTCGCACGCGTTCGCGCTCCGTGGCGGTGCCCCAAGCGACGAGTTGCCCCACGCTCCTCGCATCGGGCTCGTCTGGCGCCGCGTGACAGCACATACCGTGCTTGGCAAGTTCTCCTGCAAACCGCTGTAGGGAGACCCGCGCGTCCACATTAGCACTCAGGTTTCCAGTGTTTACCTCGACAATTCCGTCGGCTGGCGGTAGACACGTCTCGCGCGCCATGGCAAAACTCGGGCCGGCCAAGTGGCTGCAAAGTGCCTCGCGAACGGCCGCTTCGAATCGATCGGTGTTCGGTTCTTCCGGGGAATAGTCCGGCAGGAGCACACCAGGATTGAGAGTCCCCTTGGGGTCGAACACGCGCTTGATCGCGCGCTGGCACGCGATTTCACATGCGGTGAACCTTCTTCGCATGAATTCACGTTTCTCCGTCCCAAGCGTCAGTTCTTATAGAGTGATTTCGTCGCACTGTGCATTCTCTCGGCCAGTGGTGGCGCGACATATTTGTCAGTGACCACCTCGATGTAAGCGCCCGTGTCGCCCGATTGTGCTTTGGCCATAGCCACATCCAGCTCGCCACAGTTAGTGACTCGGGCCGTGTACCAGCCTTCACAACCGAGTGCTTGCGGCAGCAGATGGTATCGCCATGGCGCGAGATCGTTGTAGTAAGCGTCGGGATTCTTGCAGAGCATGCGCTCGATGAGGTACCCACTGTTGTTGAGCACGAAGATAATGGGCTTCAGGCCGAAGCGATGGAACTGGCTAACTTCCTGGGCCGTCAATTGATGCGAGCCTTCCCCGGTAATGAGAATCGTGCGTCGCTGCGGCGCGGCGAGCGCCGCGCCGAACGCCGCGGGAGTCGCCCAGCCAATGGCGCCCCAGAGAGTCTGATTCATGAACGTCGCGCCTTTGGGCATCCGCGCGAAGTTCAATCCCAGGGAAATAGTGCCTGTCTCGGCGATCACCAGGTCATTGGGACGAAGCATCCGTGCCCAACGTGGGTAGAGCGAGTCTGAAGTGATCTTCTCGGCGCCGCCGCCAATTGGTTCTCCAAGGTCGGCTGCCTTGAACTCGCACCGAAGCGTTCGCTGCGGAAGTTTTTCAGCCAAAGCGGTGAGAACGTCTTTCATCTCCACATTCTCGTACCAGGCATAGCCGACGCGCGTCCGATGGTGCGAGATGCTAATGATCTTGGACCGATCGATCTTTGCCGTGAACGCGCCGGTGTTGAAGTCGCTCGGTAGCGTGCCGATCGCCAACACACAGTCAGCGCTTTCTACATAGGCACGCACTTCCGTATCCGACCAGGCGCCGACGTACATGCCGATGAAACTCGGATGCGTCTCGTCCAGCACGGACTTGTCCATGGTCATCGTGGCAAACGGTATCCCGGACGCATCCACCAGCGCCGTCATTTCCTGCAACAGACCGAGTCGCGCGATAAAGATTCCTGGCAGGATGCACGCCGTGTTGGCCTTGGTGACAGCATCAACAATCGCGTTGACTGCGCTTTCCAGTGAGTCCGGATCGCTTTGCGGTGCGGCAAGCAGCGATCCCGTTTCGATAACGGGCTGGTCCGCGACATCAAGTGGCACCGCCATGTAGACCGGACGGCGATGGTACAGAGCGGCGGCAATCAGCCGCTCCGTCTCGGCAATACAATTCTCCGGCGAGAGGATCGTGCGGGCGCAAACGGCCGGAGCCGCCATGTCGTAGAATAGATCGAACTCGCCGTTGCCCAGGGTATGGTGCACCACCGCGCGAGCTTTCTGGGTAGCGCGCGACGGCTGCCCCGTCAGATGAAAGATCGGCACATGCTCGGCATACGCACCGGCGATGCCGGGCAGTGCGCCCAGCTCACCAGGGCCGTAAGTCGTACTGATCGCTGCCAAGCCTTTGACGCGGGCATAGCCGTCGGCCGCGTAGGCGGCGTTTAGCTCGTTGCACGATCCAACGAAGCGCAGGTTCTTGTCGGCACAGATCGCATCGGCGATGGGAAAAGCTAAGTCGCCGGGAACGCCGAAATAGTCCGTCACGTCAAGTTGACGTAGCCTGGACAATACGTATTGAATCGTTGTCTGGGACATGTTGATCTCCTGCTCGCTGCTTGCTGTCGACGGTAACGGATCTTTCGGATGCCCCTCAAACGCCGACATCCGGACGAACACTGCACGCCGCAGCGGCCATGCACCTTGTCCGTCAACTAACTAAGCGTGGAGCATGGTCAGCGGCGATTGCGTTTTTTCGCACACTGCCGGAGACGTGCCGAATACGTTCAAAAAGCCTGTCCCGATGGTCGACACCTGGAAAGCGTGTGAATTGGCCTGTCAAGAAACTGCGCAAGTGCAGCCGCGACCAGATGATCGCAGCTTACGCGCGAGGTCTTCATCTGAGCCACGAGCGATTTGTGCAGCAAGTTGGGAATTAGGCACGTCATGGCTTTCATCGTACGTGCCGCCTTATTGGTAATCAGCGTTATGCTCCCTGGCTATGCGTGGATTCACTCCCTGCATGAGGGTTCCCATTTCCATTGCATCACTAGCTGCGACCTCCTGGAGCGAGATGGCCAGTTGCTCGGTCGCAATTCCGGTGTGTTCCTGAAACATCGCCCAGATTTGCTTCATCAGGGTGGCCTTGTCTTCGTCGGTATGACCCACACGAAGAATGCAAGTCACCGCGGCCGTCGGCGCCTCCTCACCTGCCGTGAAGCCGGAGCCTTTCGGGTAATCCATGAAGACAGTGCGAACGAAGTTGCGCGGCACTCGCATTACGCTGGTGTGGACCTGCACGATTTCCTGCGCGATCACCGCTTTCTTCGCGTCGGAGATCAATCCTTCCTGCGTCATCGCTGTGTAGAACGGCATGACATCGAACCTTGTGCTAGGAAGACCAGACCAGCCTCGCCCCAAGGGCGCGGGCCATTACTTCGGATCCTGCAGTGTCTTGAGATCATCGACGATGTACGCCATGGACGCGCGGATCCCTTTGTCGAGTCGAACGATATGACTGCAGTCACGATGTCATGCGATTCGTTTCTGCATTGCTAAGCGGAAGAGGCATTCACCGCAGGTTTGGGCCTGCGCCTACGCAGCCCGCCAAGTCTAGCCGATTGCAATTGCCTGCCATCAGAGGGCATAATTGCGGCAGGCGGGTATCGATTTCGGGCCTTCGCTAGCTCGCAACAGGAAAGATCGCGATGGCTACCAATGACCAGACAACAATGGCGGTGCAGGGATATCTCGACCAGTTAGCGGAGCTTTCTGATGAAGTGCCTGCCGACCCGGTGATCCGGGCGCTGATCGAACGAGCCGTCAACCGATTGCACTTGCTTTGCAACACCATGTTGGTGCGAAGCTATCCGCGACTTGCACGACCACCCGTCAATTTTGCGGCTGACGAGGTGCTTTCGTCTGTCGTCGACCGGCTGCTCAAAGCCTTGCGCGAAGTCCGGCCGACCAACGTCCGTCAGTTCTTTGCGCTGGCCAATCGACACATGCGGTGGGAGCTCAATGACATGGCCCGCCGCTTAGATAAAGAGGCGCCTGCCGCGGAGCTCCATGAAGCCTTTGTCGCCAGCCCAGATTCCGCCGATTCGCAATTGAGTCCCAATGCTCGTCGCATTCTGGAGGCTATCGAAGCCCTTCCTCATGAAGAGCGGGAGGCGTTCGACCTCATCCGAATCCAGAACCTGACTCAGCCCGAAGCTGCAAAAATGCTTGGCGTCTCGGAGAGCACGTTAGTGCGTCGGCTGAAGCACGGCGTGCTGTTGCTACAGGAACAGCTGAGCGACCTTGAGCCTTCCATCTCGCCGCCCGCATCCGACCGACCGCTCTGAACGATACCTGTGCAAAATCAATGCGTGTGGACGGCAAGCGATGCCTGACAACCCACTTGTCCGTGAGCTTCTTCGGGAGGTATTCGAATCCAATCGAACACCGGAAGACGTGTGTGCCAGTCACCCCGATCTGCTGACCGAAGTTCGTCACCAGTTGAAGCGTGTCCGGAATCTCGAAGCTCAGTTGGCCGATCTGTTTCCGTCATCCGTTGACGAGCTAGCGACGCCCCCGGTAACAGAATCACATTTGAGCCATGATTTGCCGGATATCCCGGGCTATCAGGTTGAAGAAGTGATCGGCCAAGGGGGCATGGGGGTTGTTCTCCGCGCACGGCATCTAAAGCTGAATCGATTCATTGCGCTCAAAATGTTGCTGTCTGGCGCCTTTGCCAGCCGTCCAGAAAAGGCACGCTTCATTCGCGAAGCCGAGGCCGTGGCCACGCTATCGCATCCGCACATCGTGCAGATCTACGACGTGGGCGAGTTGGAGCGGCGCCCCTTTTTTACGATGGAACTCTTGGAAGGCGGCAGCCTGGCGCAACAATTGGCCGGGGTCCCCCAGCCCGCCACAAAGAGTGCTCAACTTACTGCTACACTCGCTCTAGCCGTGGCCTATGCACATCAGCACGGCGTCGTACACCGTGATTTGAAGCCGGGCAATATCCTCCATACGAGTGACAATACACCGAAGATTGTGGACTTCGGCCTCGCGCGACTGGATGACTCAACGCAAGACTTGACATTGAGCGGCGCCAGGCTGGGCACCCCCAGTTACATGTCACCTGAGCAAGCGCGCGGAAGCACGCGAGATATCGGGCCACCGACAGACATCTATGCGCTGGGCGCGATATTGTATGAGATGCTTACGGGACGGCCACCGTTCCGCGCTGACACGGCGGCCGAAACAGTGCGCCAGGTTGTTTTCGAAGAACCGGCTCGTCCTTCACGACTCAACGCCAGCGTGCCACGCGACCTTGAGACAATCTGTCTCAAGTGCCTGCAAAAACCTCTCGCACGGCGCTATTCTAGCGCCACGGAAGTGGCCGACGACCTGCAGCGCTTCCTCGAAGGTCAACCGATACTCGCCCGACCCGTGGGACGTTTCGTGAGAATGCTAAAGTGGGCGCGTCGGCGACCGGCCGAGGCAGCACTTGCCGCCCTCATGGTGCTGCTACTTGGTTTGGCGGTTGCTGGCGGGTTCTGGTTCGAGCGACAGCGCTCTGAGCAGCGTGAAGTGCTCGCGCGACAAGAGGGGCGAGCGTCTCAGGCTCTGGAAGACGCCTTGAAGAATGCGGCGACCTATCAGGATCAAGGGAGCTGGCCCACCGCCTACGGCACGTTGCTGGATGCGGAGCGATTTCTTGCCGAGTCCAACAATCCAGTGCTTGAACGGACCTTTCGGCAAGCCTGCCAAGATGCCGCAACGGTAACCGCCTTGGAAGATATTCGGATGCGGGTTGTGCAAGCGAGGCACAGCCGAACTCCGACTCACCCCACGGCTGGCCAGTTGTATGCCAATGCGTTCCGGCGCTACGGGATCAACGTATCCTCGCGTTCCCCCGACGCGACCGCGGAACAGATCAAGGAATCGAAGATTCGCGAGCCCTTGCTGACGTTCCTACATGATTGGTTGCACGAGGCGTCGGACGTTGATCGCAACGAATTGGAAGCGGTCCTGGAAATCGCCGACGATAACCAGTGGCGGCGATCGATGCGCCTGGCACTCGTCACAGATAATTCCAACCAACTGAACACTCTCGCTAGAACTCCCAACGCCGCCATTCAGCCCGCCATCGTGTTCTCGGGCTTGGCCAGCGGATTGCGTGAGAAGGCCCGCAGCGAAGATGTGCTGTCGTTGTTGCGAGAAGTGCAGCGTCGGCACACCGAAGATTTCTGGATCCATTACCTGGTTGGTGACTATTTATTGCAAGACAATCCCTTGGACGCAGTGGCGTCACTGACTGCCGCGGTGAGCATTCGGCCAAAAAGCGTGCATGCTTACCTGCTGCTGGGCAGGGCTTTGCGGGACACGGGAGACGCAACCGGGGCAATCACAGCTTTCCGCATGGCCATCGCTTTGGATCCAGCGAGCACTGGCGCACAGGACATGGCGAACACCTTGACAACAAGGGCCGACTTGCATGAAGCACGTAATGTCTGGGAAAAATCGCTCGCTACAGGTCCACCGGATCATAACCGGTGGTTCGGATACGCCGAACTCTGTTTGTTTCTCAACAACGAACAAGCCTATGCTGAAGCGCGCCGGGCGCTACTCGAACGCCCAGTGGCCGAAGACGACTTCTGGACAGTCGCCGAACGTTACAGTTTGGCCTGCTTGTTGCGCCCCGCTGAGGGAGAGGATTTAAGGCGCGTGCTTGCCCTTGTGGAGCGAGCGACTGCCAGGGGGCCCAAATTCCCCGACCCGGATAACGCCTACATTCAGTTCGTCGAAGGACTAACGCAGTACCGGTTGGGCCAATTCCAGCAGGCCATCCCACTCTTGGCAGAGTCATCGGCGATCCTCCCGAATCGTCCTGGGCCTCGATTGGCATTAGCGATGGCTCAGTTTCGGGCCGGTTATGTTGCTGAGGCGCGCAAGTCACTGGCTGCTGCAATCCGAGGATTTAACTGGCAGGAACCCCAGGCGAAGAGCATCACGGCCTGGACAAGTCAGGTACTGCGTCGAGAGGCGGAGGCCACAATCTTCCCCGACTTGCAGGCCGTTCTGGACGGAACTCGTTCGCCGCGCGACGACGAAGAGCGCACGGCGCTGCTGGGGGCCTGTCAGCTCCAAGGACAGTTCGCGCTGGCGGCTCAATCGTACGCCGACATCATCAAGAATAATCCTGAACTCGCTGACAAGTTGACGATCGAGTGCCGCCTGCGCGGGGTTGGATTGCAGGGCGCGAATAAACCTTTCGAAGTTCTGAATTGGGAGTTCCGCTACCTTGCCGCTCGCTGCGCGGCACTGGCCGGAGGTGGGCTCGGCAACGATGGGCTAATGCTCAGCGATAAACAGAGAGCAGAATTCCGTCAGCAATCGCGCAATTGGTTGCTCGCCGATTTAGCTGCGTGGAAGAAGATACAGGCGAATGGATCGGACAATGATTGCGAGCTGACGAGGAGAATGCTGACGTATTGGGAAGTCGACCCGGACCTTTCCACGATCCGCGACCCGCGCGCACTCGACAAGTTACCGCGGGACGAGCGTGAACACTGCCAGGACCTGTGGCGCCAGGTCCGCGAGGCGCGAGACCAGACGATCCAGTTGGCCACTGGGCTCGCGAACGCCGTCGAGCCTCGCACTGTGCTCGTTGAACAGCGGCGGCTTGAGGAAGCACGTGTGCGCTGGCAATTGGATCTTGAAGCAGATCCACCCGAGCCAGATGCGTGGAATGCCTATGCCGAACTCTGCTTATTTCTCGGCCATGACGATGACTTCCGGCGAGCCCGCAGGGCCCTACTGGTGAAATTTGGTGGGTCCCCAGAAGACTCTCTTGCTGAACGTACGGGCAGGGCCTGCCTACTGGCGCCTTCCGATGACGTGGCCCTCGCGACAGCCGTCACTCTCATAAATCGAATAGCTGAAAGTCGATCACGCGCGGATTGGACTCGTCCTTTTTACGCATTCACAGAAGCACTCTGCTCCTACCGCCAAGGTCGTTTCGAGCAAGCCATCGTCCAAATCCGCGGAGAAGCAGCCGGGGTTTACGGACCGGCGCCAGGCCTGGTCATCGCACTGGCTCAAGAGAAAAGTGGACACCACACGGAAGCGGTTGAAACGCTCGCATCAGCCATCATGGAGTACGACTGGCGGCAGAAGTACACACGCGACCCGGCAACGTGGACTTTCAACGTCCTGCGGCGCGAAGCGGAAGCCGCCATCCTGCCGCATCTGCCAGAGTATCTCGAATGCAAATGGCAGCCTCAGAACAACTCGGAACGGCTGACGCTGCTTGGCGCTTGTCAATTTCACGACCGATGGGAAGCAGCGGCCCGCTTGTACGCCGACGCCTTTGCTGCGGATCCTAGTTTGGCAGAGCGGCTGATTACCACGGGGTTCAGCCGATTTCCATGGAAGCAAGCAACCATGGACCCCTTCGACGTGCTCTGCGCCTATTCGCGTTTTGGAGCGGCACGATGTGCAACTTTGGCTAGTTGCCGTTCGGCGAACGACCGCGACAATCTCGGCGAAGAAGATCGAATCCGCTGGCGGAGGCAAGCACTCGAATGGCTGCAAGGCGACCTGAAGGTGTGGGAGAAGTTGCTCTCGACTGGCTCGGCGATGGAGAGGGATATCGCCAAGCAGATGCTCAATCGCTGGACGTCCGACCCCGATCTGGCCTCGATTAGAGAAGCGGACGCCTTGAACTGCGTTCCCGCGGACCAGGCAGACGAATGCCGCGCTTTTTGGGAAGCAGTTAAAGTCGCCTTAGCGGCCACCGATCCTTAGTCGCCCCAAATTTCAGCGGTCCGGCATTGAGTGATATTCCATTTACAGTTGCATTGATCCTGTGGTCGGTTCGCACCTTGCTTGCGTCTGCTTCGTGAATTTCGCTAGCTCGCCGAGCAATGTTTGTTTGTGTCGAAGGTCCGGCGCCTTGGTATCATGGCCCGAGTGGATCGCGTCGACCTGAACGTAATTACTGGTCATCGAGGTGATGCATGGCTTTCCTCGGACGTGCTAAGCCGGTCGCAATGGCCGGGCTCTTCGGCGCCGCCTTTGCCGTTGGCCTGTTGGTGTTTGGTTCGGCGCAGGTGAGCGCGGAGACAATTCTGATCCCACGCCGCGCTCTGTTCGCTGACGCGGATCGGCCGGTTGCGACGCTGAGCCCTGGCGGAGAGCGGATCGCCTACATCGAAGTTCAAGGCGCAAAGCGATCGGCCTGGGTGGCGCCTGCCGAACATCTCGAAGCGCGAACTCGCGTGGCGCTGCTCGATCAAGGACAACCCTTCGGCCTCTGGTGGTCGGCCGACGGCAAGCCTCTGATTGTGCAACAGCAGGTTCGCGACGGCGTGCGGCTTGCCAGTTGCAATGCCTCGGGCGATGGGGCAGTCGATCTGACGCCCATCGGCGGTGTCAGCGCGCGACTTGAGCGACTGAGCGGCGAGTTCCCGGGACACGCGCTCGTTGGAATCAATGATCGCGATCCGCGAGTTCATGACCTGTGGAAGGTCGACTTGGTCACCGCAGAAAAATCGCTCGTCATCGCACGGGCGGAGTTCCGTGCCGTCTACTTCGACGCCAAGTTCCGGCCTCGCGTTGCCGAGAAGATGGGTCTCGCGGGAAGTCTCGAACTGTTTCGCCGCGTTGACGACAAATGGGAGTCGTTCCGCAAGCTTGACGTCGATCGCACCAACACCGGGCGCGCCCCGGGCAATGGCGTGCAAGGAGTTGTCGGCGTGAATGCGGAAGGCGAAGTCTTGTATCTGGTCGACAACACCGGCCGCGACAAAAGTGCATTGCTGTCGATTGAACTGGCGACCGGACGCGAAACTGTACTGGCCACCGACGCCGACGCCGATGTCCGTCCCGTAGCGGTCGTCGATCGGGTAACCGGGCGCGTGCTCTCTGCGACGGCCCAGTTCGACAATCTTCGCCGCCATGTGATCGACGAATCGGTGCGCAGCGACTTTGCGCTACTCGAAGAACACTTTGGCGGACCGGTCGGCACGCTCGGGATCAGCGCGCAGGATCGCGCCTGGCTGGTCGCTCCGCTCGATGGTGGACCACTGCGATATCACGTCTATGAGCGGTCTCAGCAAACGATCAAGCCGGTCTTGTCGGCCCACCGCGCGCTCGATCGATATCCGCTAGCCAGGCGATCGGCGCATGTGGCGACCACGCGCGATGGTCTACGGCTGCCCTGCCATCTCTACTTGCCACCAGGGACCGACGCCAACGGAGATGGCTTGCCCGACGCGCCGCTGCCGACGCTGTTGTTCGTACATGGCGGGCCTGACGCTGCCTATCCGTGGGACAGTTGGATGACGAACCGCTGTCTGCAACTGTTGGCCAACCGTGGCTACGCGGCGCTACGTGTCGAGTTTCGCGGCGCCGGCGGGTTCGGCAAGTCGTTTCTGGAACAAGGCGGACGCGAGTGGGGCGGCAAGTCGCAGCAAGACATCATCGACGTGGCCCATTGGGCCGTCGACCAACGCATCGCCCCGCGCGAGAAAGTCGGCGTCTGGGGCTGGTCATTCGGCGGGCTCTCAACGTTCGCCACGCTGGCTTTTTATCCGGACGAATTTGCCTGCGGGATGTCGATGTATGGGCTATCGGACTTGGAACTGTTTGCCCGGCGTATCATCGCGTTTTCGCCCGACACAGCGCGGCGCGTGGGCGATCCCCGTACTGCCGACGGGCTCGAGCTATTGCGCCGCCAATCGCCGCTGCACTCCGCCGAACGCGTAGCGCGGCCGCTATTGGTGACCCACGGAGGTAAAGATGTCGTGGTCCCCAAGCAACAGTCGGATGTCTTCGTCTCGGCGCTTGAGAAGCATGGCAAAGAGGTGACCTATCTCGTCTACCCCGACGAAGGACACGACTACTCTCAACCGGAAAGTTGGGTTTCGTTCTGGGCGGCCGCCGAGCAATTCCTGCACAAGCATTTGGATGGCCGCTTTGAGCCAGCAGCCAAAGATTTCGAAGGAGCGAACTTGCAGGCGCCCGTTGGTGCGGAACTAATGCCCGAGTTGGCGCCATTCGCAAAAACCAGATCGAAAGATTCTTGAGGTCTGCCCGCGTCCGTCAGACGCCTTATTCCGCGCCGCGGGTTGTTAAGATCTCGCGCTGCGCCGCCCATTGGCCAATGTCGTGTCCGTTGATTGCCGCTGCCATCAAATCCGGAAACAAATCTGGCGTGCAGGCGAACGAGGGCGCTCCCAGCGTGGAGAGCTTCATCGCCAGATCCCGGTCGTAGCTCGGCGCCCCTTCGTCGCTAAGCGCCAGTAGCGTGATGAACTTTACCCCGGATGTGATCATTGTGCCGGCTCTGCGCAACAGGTCTTCGGCCACGCCCCCTTCGTAGAGATCGCTGATCAGGACGAAAATCGTTTCTGTCGGCGATTCGATCAAGCCCTGGCAATAGCCAACGGCGCGATTGATGTCGGTGCCGCCGCCGAGTTGCGTTGAGAATAATACCTCGACCGGGTCGTGGAGCTCTTCGGTCAGATCGACCACCGCGGTGTCGAAGACCACCAGGCTGGTTCGCACTGCCGGGATCGACGCCATGACCGCGGCGAAGATGCCAGAATAAACAACCGAGGCCGCCATCGACCCGGATTGATCAACGCACAAGATCACTTTGCGCAGCGCTGAGCGTTTGCGACCGAAACCAATGCGGGTTTCCGGGATGACCGTGCGGTACTCTGCCTGGTAATGCTTTAGATTGGCGCGAATGGTGCGCGGCCAGTCGATTTCGTTGTGTTTTGGTCGACGGTTGCGTGCGGCGCGGTTCAGGGCGCCGATCACCGCCTGACGCATCGGCTCTGTCAGCTTGCGGAGTAGTTCCTCCACCACGCGGGCCACGACTTGCCGCGCCGTGTTCTTGGTCTTTGCCGGCATGATTCCGCGCAGCGACAGCAACATGGCGACCATATGCACGTCAGGCTGGATCGATTCGAGCATCTCCGGCTCGGTCAGCATCTGCGTTAGATTCAGCCGGCTGAGCGCGTCTCGCTGCATGACCTGCACGACCGACGATGGAAAGTATTTGCGGATATCGCCGAGCCAGCGCGGGACGTTCGGCGCGGACGATCCCAAACCCGCCGAGCGATCCGAGTCGTACAGCGCCGAGAGGGCGCCATCCATCGCGGCGTCTTCGCCCTGGAGTTGCATGCCGATGCCATCGGCCTGCTCGCCCCCTAGCAACAATCGCCAGCGACGCATCAGTTCCTGTTGGTCGATCATTGGGACGCCTCTTGCCCTAATAGCCTGGCGATCAGTGGCAGCACCCGCGCGGCGCGGTCGTGATGGAAGCTGGCCGAGGCGGCTCTTGGCGCCTCGGATGGTTTGGCGCCACGTTTCACTCGGTCTCCCATCTGCCGCCGTTCGGCCGATTCAAATGTCGAAAAGGTTCGGCGCACCAGTGGCAGCACATCAATGAACGCCTGATGATCGAGCGCAGCGACCCAGCCTTCCAGCACGCCCCACAGTGTCAGGTCGTGAATTAGCACCATGCCGGACCCGCTGAGAAATCCTTCGATCCAGGCCGCCGCGGCCGGGCGAGCCGTTGCCGCCGAGAGGGCCAGGCTCATCCAACGTTTGACTTCTTCGCTATCCGCCCGACCCGAGTCATGCAGCAGCCGCACGGCGCGGGCCTGCAGAAGCTGGTGAACGCCATCCTGCTCCGCAATCGATCGTAATGACGCGAACCAGTCATTAAGGAGCGTCTCGTCGTGCAGCGTGGTGAGCGCCGCGTGTACTGCGATGACGTGTTGAAATTGTTCCAAGGCCGCTTCGTCGCTCAGCGACCGGCAGGCGCCAGGGAGGCCAATGCAGATCCGTTCGACGATTCCTTGCACAATTCGCTCGACAAGCGTGGCGTCGGTTTGCCGAACATTGCCGTAGCGCATCACTCGCGCCAGTGGAGGGAGCGCACCCATCAATTGCGGCGTGTCACTGCTTGTCGAAGTGATGGCTTGAATCGTGGCGACCAGCGTATCGACTGCCTGAGGTAGCGCGGCCAACAGGGCATGGTCCAAAAGCGAAATCATTTCGCCCAGGCTTTGCGCCGTGCTGGCGATTTGCACAACTCGCCCCGTCGCCGCGGCCTCGACCGTGTTGCCGTAACGAGAGCCTTCGATCAGCTTGACCACGAACTCGGGTTGCCAGCGGACTTGCCACGCCTCGTGAAATGTTCCTTTCGAGCCGCGCGCGTTGGCCGTCGTCTGGCCCCACGGGACTTCGAGCAGGTTCAACCGATGCAGCAACTGGCTGCGCTCCAGATCCATCGGCTTGCGGAGATCGAGATCGTGCTGCTTGATTTCCGACTTGGGCGGAAACCGCAGTCGCTTCTGCAACGCGGCAAGATCGCGCTGCAATGGCGCCATCGGCGCGTCAGCAGGCACGGCGCCAAGTTTTTCGCCGATCACCAGCCGACGGCGAATCAACCGCATCGGCGCGTCCTGGCCACTGCACACCACGGCCAGCGCCGCCTCGTCCAGTTCTTCGAGGCCCGGCACGGCGCGCTGGCGGAGCGCCGCGAGTGATTCGCTCAGCCGCACCGCTTCGATCACATGCGCCGACGAGGTGTCCAGGTCTCGCTCGCGCATTAAGCGGGCGACACGCGTCAGCCAGCGCGTCGCCACGTGCGGTTCGTTCGACCAGAGCAACTCGTACCAGGCGGGCGAGACAACGCCGGCGCCGTACCCGGAACCGATCGCCAGTCGATCATACGTCCACGGGGACCAGGCCGCCTCGGTCTTGACCTTTTTCAAGCCTGCCAGCAGTTCGTCGTCATGTGAGATTGACGGGAACCGCGTTGGATCGAGCGCAGGAACATGCCAGGCGCCACACACCACGGCGATCCGCTCAAATCCTTCTTTGAGCGCCGCCCTTAACGACCGGCGCATGTACGCCTCGCGGCGGCGCTCACGCAGATCCTTGTTTGGCGGTAGATCATCGCGGAGCGCGGTCATGGCCTCGGCCACGGCCGCGAATACCTCGCCTGTGTCCGAGCGGCGACTCTCGACGAGCCAGTCCCACCAGCGTTCGCTATCGTTGAAACCAGCCGCCTCGGCGAGCAAGCCCAACGGATCGCGACGGATCGCCGCCAACTCGTCATCATTGGGCGAATCTACCGGCCCTGACTCGCTGCTCGGGCCTGCCTGGATAGCTTCCTCGGCCTGCTCCGTAGCTTCCTCCTCAGCCTCCTCTTCGGTGTCGCCCAGTTGGAATGTCTGCGGTAGATCGATGAATCGGATCGGTGTCTGCTCGCGCAGGGCATACTGAATCGCTCGCCATTCGGGCGAGAACTCGGCGAACGGATAAAACGCCGCGCGATTCGGCTGGTCAGGAACGTAGATCAACAGCGCCACCGGCGGTTGCATCTCCTGGTGACTGGCCAACGACAACACGCCGTCTGCGTCGGGCGGCCCCTCGATCAACACACAGTCGGGCGCCAGCTTCGTCAGCGCGCGCTCCAAACTGCGGGCTGAGCCCGGCCCGTGGTGGCGAATGCCAAATAGATGCACGCGGTCGTGATTCATCGACCCATGGTCCTCAATGCCCGCAGCAGATCCCAGCCAGCGTCAAAGCACGTCTCGGCACGCGCGGTACAGGACCTTCCAATCGTCCCGCTCTTTGACGACCGTTTCCAGGTATTCTTTCCAGACAATCACGTCTTGCACCGGGTCTTTGACAATTGCCCCGGTCAGGCTTGACGCCACATCCACGGCGTTCATGCGTCCATCGCCAAAGTGGGCCGCTAGCGCCACGCCACTGTTGATGACGCTGATCGCCTCGGCGGTCGAAAGCGTGCCGGAGGGAGATTTCAGCTTGGTCTTGCCGTCCTCGGTTTTGCCTTCGCGCAGTTCGCGAAAAATGGTGACTACGCGGCGAATTTCTGCGAGCGCCGGCACGTCGCCCGGAAGCTCAAGCGCTCGGCCGAGCGCGGCGACGCGTTGCTGTACGATCGTCACTTCTTCGTCAGCGGTCGCCGGCGCCGGTAACACGACAGTATTGAAGCGTCGCTTCAGCGCGCTCGAGAGTTCGTTGACCCCTTTGTCACGGTTGTTCGCTGTCGCGATCACGTTGAAGCCTTTGGTCGCCTGCGACTCATCATTCAGCTCGGGGATCGGCAGGGTCTTTTCTGAGAGCACCGTGATTAGCGAATCCTGCACATCCGCCGGGATGCGCGTGAGCTCTTCGACGCGAGCGATCTGGCCGAGCCGCATCGCTCGCATGATGGGCGAAGGGACCAGCGCATCAAGCGTTGGGCCTTTGGCCAACAAGAGGGCGTAATTCCAACTGTAGCGGATCGCTTCTTCAGCCGTGCCCGCGGTGCCTTGCACGAGCAATGTCGAATCGCCCGAGATCGCGGCGGCCAAATGTTCGCTGACCCAGGTTTTGGCCGTGCCCGGCACGCCCAGCAGCAGCAAAGCGCGATCGGTCGCCAACGTCGCTACGGCGATCTCCATCAAGCGACGGGCGCCAATATACTTCGGCGTGATCTCAAATCCGCTATCGAGCTTCCCGCCCAGCAGATAGGTGACCACCGCCCATGGTGATAACTTCCAATTCGGCGGGCGCTGACGATCGTCTACTTTGGCAAGCGCCGCCAATTCGTCGGCGAATTGCTCCTCGGCGTGTTGCCTGAGGATCTGCGGGGCGCCATTCTTTTTTGTCGCGCTCACGAAGGATCTCCTGTGCCGGGCGTGATCGCCATCAGGCGGTTGGTAGTTTCATGTGGTTGATCTGAGAACGCGGTCCGCAGCTCACTACGGAAACGAACGGTGTCGACCAGGTCATGAATCAGGCTAATCAGATTGTCCGACCATTTCTCAGCCTGCGCTGGCAACAACGCGGTGACTTTGTCTGCAAACGAGGGCGCGAGTCGCAATCGAACGGCTCGCGAGATCAACTGCCGGAGCGAGGCGTCGTACGGCGTTGGGTCTTGCAATCGCAGCTTTACAAAAGTGACGACCGCCGCTGAAAGCTCCTCGCCCCAGGCGAAGTCGCAGGCCATCAACATATCGTCGAGGTACCATAAAGGTATATCGCCTGACCGGTTCGCCAGGACGGCGATTGCGAACGCTTGCGCGGTGTCAGGCGACAGCGCATCGACCAGCGGCGCAATCGCTGCGCGACGCCAGTTGTCGTCGATCGCTTCATCCTTTTTCGCGGTCGTTAGACAAACATGCGTCAACAACATGGACGCCCACTGCGAATCTCGTTGCATCACGGCCGCTGACTTCCAACCGTCGACGAGCGGCAACGCCCATTCGCTCACCAGGGCCGCGTTGATCCATTTGGAAACGTCGCCTTGCACAGCAAGCCACGAATTGAGCGGCGCGTGAGCCACGATCTGGTTCAACAGAGCGGCCTTCGCGCCCATGCCTCGCTGCGCTTTGGCTTCGAGACAGTCACGTTGCATCGCCTCGTCGGGCTTTTCTGGGAGCGTCACGTCTAACGTCGCCGGTTTCTTGCGAATCAGGCCACTACCGGGAACGAAACGGACCGCGGCGCCGACGCGCTCGGTCATCCGCGCTGCGAACGCCGAGGTCGGAAGTCTAGACAAGAGCGCCGCGGCGGCAGCGCGGACCTGCTTCGACCGATCGTCGAGCCGCTCGTCCAACCACGGTTCATCATCCGTGCTTAGCCCGACGGCAAGTTGCTCCAGCATCGCCGTGCGATCAGCCGCTGATTCTTGGTCCCAGACTGCGACGACGAGCTGTCGCGCTGCCGCGGGATCGGTGCTCCGCAGGCGGCGTAGGATGACCAGACGTTCTGGCAGGGCGCCGGTCTCCCAGGTGTTGTCCGCCGGGTCTGCGGCGCTATTTGCGAGCAACGGAGTCCACTCCGGGTTTTGCGCGGCAAGCCAGCGACCGCGATGGCCGATCACCGCCAGTATGTCATTGCGGATCGAATCCGAATCGTTAGAGACGGCGAGTTCCAGCAGCGGCGGAAGCAATTCAGGCGGCGCAGTGTTTGCTGCGCTACTTGCTGCGGCGCACCAATCTGCAAGCAGCGCCGTGCGATCGCCATGCAGAATTTCGTTGAGAAGTCTCCCGGCCAGTGGACTACAGACTCGCTCGTCCGGGTCGAAGGCCTCGATCGTGGCCTGCCCTTCGGCAGGTGTGGCCGCGCGTCCTGCCAATTCGTAGATCGCTAAAGTCGAGACCTCGCGCAAGAATTGCTGGACGGGGTCTTCCGAATCGTCCTTCGATGAATATGACCAAGGCGCCTTAGCAGCAACATGCACAACACCTGCGCGGTCGAGCCCCAGCACGGCCGTGTTGAGCAGCGCGTTCCAAGCCTCGGTCGGGTGATTGGCGTTTGCCGGAGCGCTCATCGTCACGACACCCTGGCCAATAATGTTCGATCGGATCTGCGCGAGCAGGAGTAAAACACTCCGCGCGCCGAGACGCTCATCGGCGTTAGTTGCTCGCCGTCCCATTCTCCGAAGACGGTGATGGGCTGCCCTCCGCTGATGGATAGGAGTGTCCAGGCCTCTGTGAATTGTGGGTCCAGGGGCAATTGGCCGCCCGACGAATCGCATAATCTCCAGCCGACGCCCAGCTTCGACGGCGCGATCGGCGCTACGTTCGCCAGTGCCATCGGCCAGCGCTCGATCCACGGATTGTTGGCGAGCGCCAGGCTGAAAGCGTCGAGCGCGGCGTCAATCGTCGGCGAGCCTGTGAACTCCTGAAACAACAAAGGGCTACCGCTGCGCTGCTTGACGATCGCCCGCAGTGGCGTCGCGCTCGGATAGAAGACAAGCTCAGCGTCAATCGCAGTCCCTACCATCAGCGAAGTGTCAAGCGGTTGCCCACCGGCCGCAAAGCTCAATACCAGCGCCGGCAATCCGTCCTGTTCGCGCAATAACCAGGTGCGCTGAGCCGTCACGCGATCTTCTGTCGAGACCGCGGACGCCACGATGAGCCATTGTCCGCTGGCGGCGTCTACCGCTAGCAGCTCTTCACGGCTTTGCGTCCAGCCAATGACGGTCCGCAAATCGGCTTGGGTCTCTGACGGCAGATCTGCCAGCCGGGCATAACCTTGCGCGGCCAAATGAATGCGCGCGAGCCGTCGCAGGAAACGACTGCGCCATTGGTCGCCTGAGCCGACGGTTTGCCCCAGTTCGCCCACCAACCGCGCTAAGCCCGGCGCCTGCGCATCGACCAGTCTTGCAGCGACATCTTGCCAATACTGAGTACGTTGCGTCTGCGCCGCAGCGAGTCCTTGGCGCAAGACGTCGCTGAGCAACCGACCGAGATCCTCGACGCCGGCCTGAATTTTTGCTTCGCGTTGTGCGCTTCGTTTGGCCTGCGCTGCGGCGTCGACCGGCTTGGCGGCTTCGGTAGTTGCTTTCTTCTCGCGTTGCTCGGCCCGCTTCTCACGAGATTCGAGCCATTCGTTGACCCAATCCGCTAGCGCCGTCTCGGGCAGAGACTTCGGGTGCTCGGCAAATAGCAACATCAGCCCAAGCGAGTGCTTGCAGGGAAACTTCCGGCTCGGACAACTGCACTTATAGGCCGGCTCGCGCAGATCAACGCGCACCTGATAGGGCGTCTTGCCGCTCCCCTGGCATTCGCCCCAGAGCACTTCGCCAGCTCGCCCCAGCGAAGGCCATTTGCCCGGCGCGGCTTGCCCTCTGCCAGCGGCGGCCGATGAAGCATCGGGCGCCAGGCTCAGCACGCGCTCCTTCGTCCATAGCTCTGCCATTGTCGCCCCAGAAACTTAGAGCCAGCTTCACACGCAGTTAGACATGATGATTGGCGCCCAGGATAACAAAATCAAGCGCACTTGAAAAAAAGTGGCGCCGCCCTGTGAAGCGAACATTGCACGCCCAAGCAGCTTGTCGCATGACTTGAGTGAATACTCGAGCACAACGGGAACCAGTGTGACGCCTCGGGATTGCCCTGAAACCGCGAACGACTTCACTTGGCAGGACCTCGCTCAGACGACCGTCATTCGCTAAACTCACTTTCGCCGTGCCGCGAGCTAATCAGCCCCTTGCTGGCGCCAGCCGTTCGGTCGCCCCGACGGATCGATCATCTCCAGGAGCCTCTTCATGGCGCAGGATGTGTTGCCCGATGCGATTATGCAATTGGGCTTTGGTTTTTGGGGCTCGAAGACGCTGTTGAGCGCGGTGGAGTTGGGCCTGTTTACTGAATTGGCCCAGGGTCCGCTGTCGCTCGAGGAAGCCCAGGCCCGGCTGGGCTTGCACGAGCGCGGGGCCCGCGATTTTCTCGACGCGCTGACGGCGCTAGGCATGCTTGAGCGCAACGACGGCAGGTACGCCAACACCCCTGCGACCGCCCTCTATCTGGACCGCGCTAAGCCGACGTACATCGGCGGCATCCTCGAAATGTCGAGCGCCCGCCTGTTTCGTTTTTGGGCCAATCTGACCGAAGGGCTGAAGACTGGTCGGCCGCAAAACGAAGCTAAGGCCGGCGACGACCTGTTCGCTGTGCTCTACAGCGATCCCACGCGTCTGGAGCAGTTTCTCTCGGCCATGACCGGTCTGAGCTTGGGGACTGCTCGCGCGATCGCTGAGAAGTTTCCCTGGGAGAAGTATCCATCGTTCGTCGACATTGGCGCGGCCCAGGGAGGATTGTCCGTCGTGCTGGCGCATGCCCACAAGCACCTGAAAGGCGCCGGCGCCGACCTGGCCGTCGTCGGGCCGATCTTTGAGAAGTATGTCGCGTCGCATGGATTGCAGGATCGGCTCCGTTTTGCGCCGCTCGACTTTTTTAAGGAGCCCCTCCCCACGGCCGACGTTATTCTGATGGGCCACATCCTGCACGACTGGGATCTGGCGACCAAGAAGATGCTGATCGGCAAAGCCTATGACGCATTACCGCCTGGTGGAGCGTTCATCGTCTTCGAGGCCTTGATCGATGACGAGCGGCGCAGCAACGCCTTTGGGCTGCTGATGAGCCTGAACATGCTGATCGAAACGCACGGCGGATTCGACTACACCGGCGCGGACTGCTCTGGTTGGCTGCGCGAAGCCGGCTTTGCGAGCACCCAAGTCGTGCACCTGACCGGGGTCGACTCGATGGTTATCGGGATAAAATGACTCGACGACAGCGCAACCGTTTCTGATCGCCCAGCGAATCGATTAGTACTAAGGCGCTTCGAATGACTGCAGTTACTGCACCGTTACGAAAAGCAGCTACCGAAAGATGGAACCATGACTGAGTCTGCTACAAACCCCACCCCCAAGCCGGCCGCGCATGGCTGTCCGTCGGGTTCGGATCACGATCGCGAAGTGCCAGAGATCGATCTGCTGAGCCCGCTGACCATCCGCGGCGTGACGTTTCGCAATCGGATCGTGATGTCACCGATGTGTCAGTACATCGCCAACGAAGGGCTGGCCGATGATTGGCATTTGGTCCACATCGGTAGCCGCGCCGCTGGGGGCGTGGCGCTCACGATTGTCGAAGCAACCGCGGTGACGCGCGATGGGCGAATCACGCCAGGCGATCTGGGCATTTGGACCGACGACCACATCGAGCCGCTGGCGCGGATCGCTCGCTTTGTCGAAACGCAGGGCGCAGTGCCCGGCATTCAACTCGCGCACGCTGGTCGCAAAGCTAGTTGCGACTTGCCCTGGCAAGGGGGCGCTGGATTGTTGACGCCCGCAGTCGGTGGGTGGGACGTCGTGGGCCCGAGCGCGATTCCGTTCGACGAAGGGTCGCCCGTCCCAAAGGCGTTGGACGAAGCTGGCATCGACGGGATTGTGGCGGCGTTCGAAGCGGGGACAAAACGGGCGCTGGCAGCCGGTTTTCGAGTGATCGAGATCCACGCGGCGCATGGTTATCTATTGCACGAATTCCTCTCGCCGCTGAGCAATCAACGGACTGACAGTTACGGCGGCAGCCTTGAGAATCGCATGCGGCTAACACTGCGAGTTGCCGAGGCCGTGCGAAAGCTCGTCCCGGCCGAGTTGCCGGTCTTTACGCGCATCTCCGCCACGGATTGGGTCGACGGTGGCTGGGAGATCGATCAATCCGTCGAGCTCTCACGGCGACTGAAGGATTTGGGCATCGACTTGATTGACGTGTCCTCCGGCGCGCTCGTCCCCAGAGCGCGCATTCCAGTCGGCAAGGGCTACCAGGTTCAGTTCTCTCGCCGGATCCGCGATGACGTGGGAGTAATGACCGGCGCCGTCGGGCTGATCACCGAGGCCGCGTACGCCAACGAGATTGTCACCGGTGGCGACGCTGACCTGGTGCTTCTAGCGCGTGAACTATTGCGCGAGCCGTACTGGGCCCTGAAAGCGCAGCAAGAACTCGGCGCCGAAGCGTCCTGGCCGATCTCGTATGGCTATGCCGTCAAACGGCGCGCAAGGTAGCCCGTCTACGATCCGTTTACACCTTTGGCGCCTACCTGCGTGACCGAAGGGGCATCGAATAACGCACTCGACTTCCGCCTGCCAGGCAGGCCGCCGCGAACCCGAGCAGCAGCAGCGTCGACGGTTCCGGGACCGCTGTCACGGTGACATTGGGATAGGCCCAGTTTTCCGAATGCATGCCAGGCGAGTACGCCTTCATCCCGACGGTGTACATGCCTGGAGTAAAGAGATCCCAGGCAGCGTCGACAAAAAAACTGGCCGGGATGGAGATCGTGTTGATCGTCACGTCGAGCGGACCGAAGAAGACCGCGTCGGTCGTATTGTCGAGATTGAAGTCGAGCTCGACCTGGCCGAAACCTCCAGGAGGGATCGTATTGACCACGTAGTCGAACGTGGCGGTCCCGCCGACCAGGATTCCCGGCGAGGAATAGATTCCCAGGCCAGGATCGCCCAGGGCTGGGTTCGAGAGGTTGGGCGTGGGATCGATGACGTCGCCAATGGCGTCCATGTCGGCGTCGGCCTGGTTGTTCGGCACGCCGGGCGCGTTATCCACAACGTCGGCGACGCTGTCACCGTCGCTATCGACGGTCGCGCTCTGGGCCGCCAGCACCAGGGTTGATGACCGAACTTCACGAACATTCCACAAAAAGGCGCCCATCAGTGCTACGGCTGTCACGAAGTTTTTCATTAGCGTCCCCCCAGTTGTTGAAGTCACCCGGCCTCACAGATTCCCATCGTATTTCGTGGTGTGTGGAGATGCAACGATTTGATGTGGCGTTTTACGTTGACGGCGAGGTCTCTCGCGCCAAGTCGGGTCGATCTCGACATTTTTGTTGAAACTGGTCGAATTGCAGCCGGGTAAACAGAACAGAATCCAAATCCACGATCGCATTCGCGAATGTTGATGCCGGCTGCTGAAATTACTCGCAGAAATCGTTGAATCTCGTTCGAGCCTGTTGCACAATTCTGTCAGGGTTGGGTCCGTCAGGGTTGGGCCTTGTCGGGAATCGGCCCGATAGCAATCGACCGTTCGAGTCCGCCGGCAAGGGGTGGGCAGTCGACCGGGGCACGCACGTTTCGCCGGATCTCGGCAGGAGGATACCATGCGTTTCGCGATCCGTTTCCGAAGAAACTGCACGCCAGGAAGCATCCTCATGAAGCTTGCAATTGCAACGTTGTTGGTTTTTGCGGCGACGACCGCGAACGCGGCGGAATCGCTCAAGTACTACGGATTCGACGAAGCGTCGCACTCGGCGGTCGCCGAGGAAGGTCTGCAAGAGATCTATTCCGGCCGCCTATTCCATCAGGCGATTCCGGTTTCCACGGCGCGCCTGTTGTTTGCGGCCATGTCCGGCTCGCCGAAAAGCCTGGGCTATGATCCCAACTCTCCGGAAGGAAAGTTTTACGCAGGGGGTCGCTTTCCGTCGCCCCCTAACCGCACCGCCGGGGCTGACTCTGGCTTTGGACTTGGCGAAAGCGTCTTCGATCGCAATGGCGCGCAAGTCCTCAATATCAACTGCTTCACCTGCCACGCCGGTGTCGTGAATGGTCAGGTCGTGGCCGGGCTTGGCAACAATCACATCAATCAATCCGATCCACGGCGTGTGCGAACTCGCGGCGACAACTTCGGTCCGTACGCCGTGTGGCGGTTGGGCGCACAACTGGTCGACCCGGCGGGCCAAGGGATGGTCGTCGGCAAGGGAACGACCGAGTTGGAAAAGCTGCTCACCGAGGGGGAATTACCGCCGGTAGATCCGATGCCGTGGTGGCTGATGAAGTACAAGAAAATGGACTACTGGTACGCCGACTCGGCCCCGGACAACGCGGCCAGCTTCTCGATGAACTTCACCACTTCGCACGCGGAGATGAACGCGGACCACGCGGACCACGTCAAGTCAGTGGCCAAGGCGCTGGCCTTCGCGCGCGAAACGCAGTCGCCGCTGTACCCCAAATCGCTCGACGCAGAATTAGTGCAGAAAGGCGCCGACTTGTTCCACGGCCGCACGCCTCCGGCCGACACGAAGGGTTTTATGGCGTGCAAGTCTTGCCACGGGACGTACACGAAGAAGCCGGCGCAGTCAGACCTGACGCAGCCTGGCTCGTGGGAAGTGGCCTACAACTTCTCGCACGTGATCCGGAATCCCAAGACCGACCCCGCGTACAACACAACGCTCCAAAGACTGAAGCCGATTGCTGACCATATCAACAAGCTTGAAGCGTATTTCACCGCGCAGGGAACGCCGGAACTTTCTCCGCATGCCTCGGTTCCGAGCAAGGAAGGCTATGTGGCTCCGCCGCTGGTGGGCGTTTGGGCCTCGGCGCCGTATTTCCACAACGGGTCAGTGCCGACGCTCGAAGCCGTGCTGAACTCTGGCATTCGCCCGGAGATCTGGGCCCGCGAGAACCGCGACCCGCAGGCCTATGACCTGGACAAGGTCGGCATGCAGCATCGGCAACTGTCGCGCGAGGAGTTCGAGAAGAGCGCCGCCGAGGCCGCCGGGAAGTCGTTTCTATCGCAGGCGGCGATCGACTACAGCGCGATCTACGACACAAAAGGATTTGGCCACGGTAACATGGGGCACACGTTTGGCGACAATCTCTCGGCCGACGAACGTCGCGCGGTCATCGAGTTCCTCAAGAGTCTCTCTGGCCCGGACATGTAACTTAGAGGATGTTTCAAAACCTAAATGCAGGGGGACAGTCCCCGAGGTTTTGAAACAGCTTCTTAGCCAAGGCGTCGGTCGGTAGCCGCAATCAATCCAGCGAGGGAGCATGAGCGTGTCTGTTGCCACACTTCACCGCCGCAAGCTGGATTTCAAAAGCTGGCCAGAGGTCCTGGCCGACGTCGATCACCTGCGTCGCGCCGGTTATGACCGGGCCGGCAATTGGGATTTGTCGCAGATTGTAGAACATGTGGGCGAAGGATTGCGAACTGCCCAGCGGGGCATCGATCATCGCGCGAACTGGATCATTCGAAAGCTGCTGGGCCCGCTCATCTTGAAACGCATCCTGAGCACGCGGCGCATGAAGGCCGGCATCAAGGTTCCCCAGTGGTGGCTACCCGGCCCCACGCACGACGAGTCGGCCGCTGTGGACCAACTCCGGTCAGAAATAGCATCTTTTGAAGCGATGACCGGCGCGCCGCACCCACATCCCTTTTTCGGCGCCCTTACGAAGCGGCAGTGGAATGAACTGGCGCTGGTGCATGCAGGGCATCATCTCAGCTTTCTGGTCCCGCGAAATTCGTGAGGCCGTAGGCAAAGATATCTTTCGCGCGAATCCGTAGACTCGGTCATTCAGCGGCGTGCCGTGATGGCCTCGAACCGGTAACGCAACCGCAGCAGTTCGTCGCGATTCTGATCCACTTCCCAGGCCAGGTCGTCGAGCGGTGATTCGGTCTTTGCTGCCGCCTCGGCCTTGGCCAGGCTCGCGCGCTCCAGGTCGATCGTCAAGCGCGCTCGCTCGACGTCGATGGCGCTAATGGTCGTCGCTGATACACCGTTGACTTGCTGCGCGACCTTGTAGAGCTCTTCGGCCATGTGGACCGCCTCGCGCCCCCGCGCTATGTTTAGCGCGCCGCGCGAAGTTTTCCCTTCGCGGACCAGCCGGTAGTTTTCTTCGGCCACGCGCAAGAGGCCGCGGACGCGTTCCATCTGCGTGAGCGAAATGGAGCCTTGCACCCGGCTTTGCAGATCGGACTGCTTTTGCAAGTCGAGACGCGCTAGCTTGAGATAGACCTCGGCGTATTTCAATTCGAGATCGTGATCGCCCGTCGTCGCCGTAACCGGCGCCGGAGCGATACCCTGACCTTCCGTCGCCGGCGCGCGGCTCTTCGATTCATCAACTGCCAAGAACGCGGCCGCAGCGCCGAGAAGCAGTGCGCAAAAAATGTTCTGACTCATGGCCATCACCTCGCCAGGGGAAGTAGAAAGAAGCCGGTCGCGCAACTTCATTCTACTCTGCCGCGCAATCGCCAGCGCGGAAAACTGCGTGGACAAGCGACAATCGAACGTCCGGTCGGTCTAGATGGCAGTAACCTTGCTATGAAGCGAAGTCGCAAGATCGATCAATCGGTCACGCTGCTCCAGCGTTGACAATGCCGGCAAGGGTAGATTGTCAAAGCCGTTCATGACGCCCCAAACGGCGCCGGCCATCGCGCCGATCGTATCTACATCACCACCAACGGATACAACAAAATGTTGTAAATCCAGAAACGGACTTTGGCGGAAACGAAGGGCAAGGTAGACGGCCGTCACGCAAGACTCATGAGCCGCGATTCCCCGGCCAAGCTTTCGAGCAACTTCGACGGCGGCAGGCTTTTCTTCGTCCTTCAGCCAGGTCAGTGCCGTGCTGAGTCGTTCTCGGAAGGCATCCAAGCTAAAAAGCTGTAGGCTCTGCTGTATCATTTCACAAGAATCGCAGCCACGGGCACCAAGCTCGGTTGCAGTGGCGAGTAGGATGGCGCCTTCAATTCCGAGTTCATGGGCATGAGTGACAGATGCCACCTGCCGGGCGGCGCTAACGAGTGCTTCAGGTCGCTTCGCGTAGATCAGACCCACGATCGGCGATCGCATCGCAGCGCCGTTTCCGAACGAACCACCGGGATAAACGGAGCGATTCGCTAGCTTCCAAGGAACTCCGCGTCGGATTCTTTTCAATGTCTTCGCCGCTGCCGGACCGTAACCTCGACTCCAGCGATAGCTTGACGCAAAACGCATGGACAAATCGTCAGGGTCCAATTCTTCTTTGGCCAGGAATGACTCCACCACGTCGACCGCCATCTGAGTGTCGTCAGTCCAACGCATCTCGCTACGTTTCGTGACCCCGATGATCCGCCAAACCGTTCGCTCGACAATGCCACCTTCGAAGGGCGCGCCAATCGCATCTCCCAACGCCAGCCCTAGTAAGCAGCCTTTGAACTGATTGAGAGTCGGCATCGCCGCGTCCGTCAATGGGGCCATCGTCTCCTGTCGACAACGCTGGGGATCATTACCCCAGCCGATCTTCAAACTCTTCACGCCACACCGCGGCCAATCTCGGGATCAACAAAATTCGTTGCAGCTCGCTCTCGGGCGGATTTCGCGTGAACATCAACGCGAGCATGTCCGTCACCGTCACCTGGCGTGGATCAGCGTGGACCAGTTCGATCGAATCGCCCGCGGTGACTTCGCCTTCTTCGACCACCGCGAAGTAAATCCCCGGCAAGCCGGCTTTGTGGAATGTCTTGACCATGCTGGGGTCGTTGAAGCGGATCCCCAGCTTGTAGCACGGCATCCGCGGCTGCGTGATCACCAGCCGCGCCGTGCCGATCCGGAATTCGTCGCCGATATGGACTTGGTTTTCGAGCATTCCCTCGGTCGTCAGGTTCTCGCCAAACGCGGCAGGCGGCAACTTGCGGCCGACCTTCTCCTCCCAGCCCGGGTAATGCTCGGAAGGGTACGCGTAAACGGCTTTGTCCGGTCCGCCGTGGACCGTGAGGTCCGCCTGCGCGTCGCCGTTGAAATTCAACTGTCGTAGCGCAATCGTCCCGGCCACAGGACGTTTGAAGATCCCCGTGCGGACGGTCTCTCCCTGCCAGAGAACTTCGCGGGGCATCCCGACATTGACTGACAATACACGCATGAATGGCGTCCTAGCAATTTGAGATCATCAACTCAACGTTCATTGTCGCATGGCTTCGACGGCGTCGTGTGTCGACATCACCGCGTTCGCCAGAAAGCCATAGTTGACGAGCGCCGCTTGATAGCCGTCGCCGATCTCGGGATGGCGCGGCCCGGCCGTGGCGTCTTTGACGACGGCGACCTCGAAGCCCTGTTCGAGCAGTTCTCGCAAGTGGCTCTCCACGCACAGGTTCGCCAGCATCCCGGCCAGAACGACTTTGTCGACGCCGCGCTTCCGTAGTTGCAAGACCAGGTCGTTGGTTTGCGGTCCCCACACTTTGTGAGGGCTGACTACGACCGTTTGGCCGTCCTCGATAAACGGTTTGTACCGCTGAAGCCAGTCGGCTCCAGAGCCAGTGAACTTATCGAGGCTCAGCGGATCAGGCCGATAGAACTCGTGACTCTCGAGCATCATCTTCTCGACGGCGCCGCCAAATCT
>Ga0070665_100001105_pt1 | contig 33294 bp, 24 predicted proteins | sample KBSS13metaG_FD_65862 | JGI IMG/M metagenome (GOLD analysis project Ga0070665, IMG submission 65862) | Switchgrass rhizosphere microbial communities from Kellogg Biological Station, Michigan, USA - KBS S1-3 metaG | ecosystem: Host-associated > Plants > Roots > Rhizosphere > Soil ... | reverse complement strand
GGGGCTTGTCCCCTCCCTCGCCCCGAAGGGGCGGCACTCGAATAGCCTGAGGCCTCAGCCCCAGGTGGTCCCCGACCTGGGGTTAAAACCCCAGGCTAATCAAATTTCGCCCCTTCGGGGCGAGGGAGGGGACAAGCCCCTCCCCTACGAAAAAAAGACCGCGGAGGAGGAGGGCGTAGAGGCAAACCCCGAGGGCGGCACCCTCACCGTCGTCATCCCCTGTTACGAGATGGGCGCCATGCTCGCCGAGACGGTGGAGAGCGTCTGGGCCTCGGAGCGGCTGCCGGACGAGGTGATCGTGGTCGACGACGGCTCGCGGGACGAGGCGACGCGGGCGTGCCTCGCCGATCTGGAGCGGGAGGCCGCCGGCCGCGAGCTGCCGCTCGCCGTGCTGCGGCAGTCCAACCAGGGACTCGCGGGGGCCCGCAACGCCGGCCTCGCGGCGGCGCGCGGCGCCTTCGTCTCCTGCCTCGACGGCGACGATCTGGTCGCGCCGGCGTTCTACCGCCTCGCGCTGGACCTCCTGGAGCGCTCTCCGGGATTGGGCGGGGTGGCCGCCTTCTCGGTCTGCTTCGGGCCGGAGGGACCGGTGGGCTTCTGGAACCCGCCGCAGCCGGAGCTGCCGTTCCTCTTCGTCGAGAACTGCGTCATCGTCCCCTGCGTCACCCGCACCGCCCTGCTCCGCTCGCTCGGCGGCTACGACGCCGGCCAGCGCTTCAACTACGAGGACTGGGAGCTCGCCGTCCGCCTGCTCGCCGCTGGCTGGCCGATCGTCACCATCCCGGCCTATCTCGCCCGCTACCGGGTGCGCCCGGACTCCCTGCTGCGCACTCTCACGCCGGCCCAGAACCAGACGATGCGCGAGCGGCTCCTCGCTACCCATCGCGAGACCGCGTCCCGTTTCGCCGTCGAGATCGCGATGCAGATCGAGCACCGCTGGAAGACCCTGGAGGCCGCCACCGGCGGCGCCGCGGCCGGCGGCGGCGCCGGCTGGCGGAAGGCGGCGCGGCGGGTGCTGGCGCTGGCCCGCAAGCGGGGGCGGACGGCGCGGTGAAACACCTGATCGTCTGCCGCGAGATGCCGCCGGCCCCCTCCGGGGGGATCGGGACCTACGTCGAGCACATCGCCGGGCTCCTCGCCGGCGCCGGCGAGACGGTGCACGTCATCGGCCAGCTCTGGGCGGGCGCGGAGCAGCCGGTCGAGGAGCGGCACGGCGGCCGGCTGGTGATCCACCGGCTGCCGTTCGAGGACTGGCAGGCACTGCGCGGCGGCCGGCCGCGGTTCGATCGGCGGACCCGCCCCCTCGGCCCGCTCTTCCGCTCGGAGCTGCCGGCGCAATCCTTCGCGTGGCAGGCCGCGCTGCTCGCCGAGCGGCTGATCGAGAGCGAGGGGATCGACCTCGTGGAGGCGCAGGAGTACGAGGCGCCGCTCTGGTTCTTCCAGCTCCGCCGCGCCCTGGGACTGGGGCCGCGGCGCCAGCCCCCCTGCCTCGTCCACCTCCACTCCCCCACCGAGCTCATCGCCCGCCACAACGAGTGGAGGCCGGACCGGCCCGGCGTCGCGACCGCCGCGCGCCTGGAGGCGGAGAGCCTCCTGGGCGCGGACGCCCTCCTCTGCCCGAGCCGCTTCCTCGCCCGTCAGGCCGGGGAGCGCTACGGCCTCGCGGCGGGCGCGATCGAGGTGATCCCGCTCCCCCTGGGCGGCGGCGCGCCGGTCGAGCGCGACCCGGCGGTCTGGGAGCGGGGGACGGTCTGCTATGTGGGGCGGCTCGAACGGCGCAAGGGAATCCTCGAGTGGCTCGACGCCGCTGCCCTGGTGGCCCCATCCCACCCGGACGCGCGGTTCGAGTTCGTCGGCGCCAACGTGCTCGACCCCGCGGGGCTCCGCGGCCCGGGGTTCGTCGAGCACCGGATTCCGCGCGCCGTTCGCCACCGCTTCCACTTCCACGGCGGGCAGCCGCGCGCCGCCCTCCGCGGCTTCCTCGCCGGGGCGCGGATCGCGGCGGTGCCGTCGCGCTGGGAGAACTTCCCCAACACCTGCGTCGAGGCGATGATCTCCGGCCTGCCGGTGATCGCCACCCGCCAGGGGGGGATGGCCGAGCTGATCGCCGACGGCGAGAGCGGCTGGCTGGTCGACGGCGCGGACCCGGCGGCGCTGGCCGGAGCGCTGGAGCGGGCGCTCGCCACCCCGCCCGAGCGCCTGCGCGCCATGGGGCGGCGGGCGGCGGAAGACGTGGCGCGCCTGTGCGCCAACGACCGCGTGCTGGCGGCTCACCTCGCCTTCCGCGCCGCGGTCGTGGCCCGCGGCGCCGGCCGCTCGCTGGCGCTCCCCGACGGCGACCTCGCCAAGCTCCGGGATCTCGCCGAGGGACGGATTCCCGATCCGCCCCGGCCGAAGATCCATCTCCTCCGGCCGCTGCGCAAGGCCGTCCGCTCCCCCCGGCGGGCCGCCGCCGATGCCATGAAGATGCTAGGCCGCCTCGCCGGGAGGATCGAGCCGTGAGCCAGCCTGCCATCTCGGTCGTCGTCTGCACCCACAACCGCGCGGCGTACCTGCCGAAGGCGCTGCGCAGCCTGACCGGGCAGACGCTGCCGGGCTCCGAGTTCGAGGTCGTCCTGGTGGACAACCGCTCCACCGACGGCACGCGGGAGATCGCCGCGGCGTTCGCCGGCGAGGGGAAGATCGACCTGCGCTATCTCCACGAGCCGGCCCTCGGGCTCTCCCACGCCCGCAACGCGGGATGGCGCGCGGCGCGCGGGGAGATCGTGGCCTACCTCGACGACGACGCGGTGGCCTCCCCCGGCTGGCTGGCCGCGATCCTGGAGGTCTTCGCCACCGTCGAGCCGCGGCCGGGGTGCGTCGGCGGCCCGGTGGCCCCGCTCTGGGAGGCGCCCCGGCCCTCCTGGCTCGCGGACGAGATCCTCACCAGCCTGACCGCCATCGACTGGTCGGCGACGCCGCATCCGCTCCCCGATCTCCGCCGGGAGTGGCTGGTGGGCGCCAACATCGCCTTCCCCCGCGAGGTCCTGGAGGCGGTCGGCGGCTTCGCGGACGGGCTCGACCGGGCCGGCAGGAACCTGCTGTCGAGCGGCGACGTCTTCCTGCAGAAGCAGATCGCCGCCCGCGGCCTCGCCTGCTGGTACCACCCGGCGGTCGGCGTCGCGCATCACGTGCCCGGCGAGCGGCTGCGCCAGCCCTGGTTCGTGCGCCGCTACTACTGGCAGGGGGTGTCGGACGCGGTGATGCAGCTGCTCGAGGAGCGCCCTTCGCCGCTGGGGCGCCTGCGCCTCGCCGGGCGGCGCGCCCTCGCCCTGGTGCGCCCGCCGGCCACGCTCGGCACGCTCCTCCTGCCCACCGACGAGCCCGCGCGGTTCACCCGGAAGTGCTGGGCCTGGATCGCGCTCGGGCACACCCTGGGGTTGCTGGGGGCGGCGCGGCGGTGAGGCTGCACGTGATCCGCACCGGCTATCCGCACTGGGGAGCACATTCGGGGATTCACCAGTTCCTTCGCTACCTGGACCCGGAGCGCTTCGAGATCGAGGAGCGCGTGGCGGCCGACGGCGACGACGATTTTCCCGTGCGAAGCCCGGCCTTCCGGCGGGGCCTGCGGACCTTGATGCGCGACGGCATGCCCTGGTACAAGCTGAGCGACCTCGACGCCGAGATGCGGGCCCTGGCGCGCTGCTGGCGCGGGCGGATCGACCTCGTCCACTTCCTGGACGGCGAGCACTCGGCGCGGTTCCTCCCCGGTCTGCGCCCGCGCCGGGCCGGGGTCGTCGCCACCTTCCACCAGCCGCCGGATCTGCTCGGCGGCCTGCTCTCGGAGCGGGCGCTGCGCCGCCTCGACCGGGTCACCGTCGTCTCCCCCGATCAGGCCGGCTGGTTCGCGGAGCGGCTCGGGGCCGACCGGGTGACGGTGGTGCTGCACGGAATCGATACCGACTTCTTCCGCCCGGCCGATCGGGAGGAACGGCACGTCTTCCGTTGCATCACGGTGGGCCACTACCTGCGCGATTTCGCGGCGATTCGCGGGGTGGCGGAGCGGCTGACCGGCGAGGCGGTGGAATTCCACGTCGTCACCGACCGGGAGACCGGGCTCGAGGACCTGCCGAACGTGCGGCGACACCGCAACGTGGACGACGGGCGGCTGCTGGCCCTCTATCAGGGGGCGGACGCCCTGCTCCTGCCGGTCCACCGGTCGACCGCCAACAACGCCCTGCTGGAGGGGATCGCCTGCGGCCTGCCGGTGATCTCCACCCGGCTGCCGTCGATCGCCGCCTACGTCCCCGGCGGCGAGGCGATCCTCGTGGCGGGGAACGATCCGGACGAGCTGACCGGCGCCGTCCGTTCGCTTCAGGAGGATGCTGGAGCGGCGCGGGAGATGGGGCGCCAGGCGCGCCGGCGGGCCGAGGAGCTCTCCTGGCGCAACCTCGCGCCGCGCTACGCCGAGATCTACGCCGGGTTGGCCGGACGCTGATGGAGATCTCCGTCGTCGTCTGCACCCGCAACCGCGCCGCCTCGCTCGCCCGCTGCCTCTCCTCGCTCGCCCGGCTCGCTCCTCCACCCTCCGAGGTGGTGGTGGTGGACAACGCGCCCAGCAACGGCGAGACGGCCCGGGTGGTGGCGGCCACCCCGTTCCGCTACGTCCGCGAGGACTCCCCCGGGCTCGACCGGGCGCGCAACCGCGGGATCGCCGAGGCCCGCCACGACCTCGTCGCCTTCACCGACGACGACGTCGAGGCCGACCCCGGCTGGCTGCGCGCCCTCGCGGCGCCCTTCGCCGATCCCCGGGTGGCCGGCGTCACCGGCCGCGTCCTCCCCGCCTCCCTGGAGACGCCGGCTGAGCGGCTCTTCCAGTCCTACGGCAACGGCATGGACAAGGGGGAATCGCCGCGGCGGTTCGATCCGGCTCTTCTGAAGCCGGCGGATCTGCTGCGGGCGCAGGCGGTGGGGGTGGGGGCGAACATGGCCTTCCGGCGGCGGGCCCTGGCGGCGGTGGGGGGCTTCGATCCCGACCTCGACGCCGGCACCCCGGCCGCCGGCGCCGGCGACCTCGATCTCTTCCACCGCCTGCTCGCCGCCGGCTTCGTCCTCCGCTACGAGCCCGCCGCCGTCGTCCACCACCACCACCGGCGGACGATGGCGGAGCTGCGCCGCCAGTTGCGGGACAACGGCCGCTCCTACGTCTTCTATCTGCGGAAGGTCTGGCGCCGGCGGACCGTGCCGCGGCCGGCGCTGGCGCGCTTCGCCGCCGGCTGGGCCGCCTGGCTCGCCGGCCGCCTCGCCCGCGGCCTCCTCGGCCGGCACCGGCTGCCCGCCGGGCTCCTCTGGGCGGAGCTCGCCGGGGCTCTCACGGCTTTCCTCAGTTCTCGTCCTCGTCCTCGTCGTAGCGCACCACCGGCACCTTCCAGACGGCCGGCGCCTGGTTCACGCTCCAGTCCCAGAGCTCCTGATTGAAGCGGGCGACCGGCAGCCCGAGGGCGGCCGGGATCGCCTCGTCGGTGGTCTTGCCGGCGCGGAAGGCGTCGAGCAGCCGCCGAATGCCCGCCGGGCCGTAGCGGTGCTCGACGTAGTGCAGCGTCCAGCGCGACTCGTCGTAGCCGAGGATGGCGAGCGCCGGCGAGAAGCTGCTGATCGCGGGCTCGATCAGCGGGAAGCTCGCGAGGTTCTCCTTGTCGCGATAGCCGGCGATCGGATTGACGTCGTCGTCCACCATCTCGAGGTGCTGCGCCAGCCCCTCCTGGAACCAGCGCGGCGCCTGGTCGGCCGTCTTCTCGGTGATCAGCGCGTGGGCCAGTTCGTGGGTCAGCAGGCTGACGATGAAGGGGACGAACTTGGGCGCGTTGCCGAGCGGCACCCGGATCTTGCCGTCATAGAGGCCGAGCACGTCCATGTCGGGGGAGTAGCCGAGCTTGAAATCGTCGAGCGGCAGGAGATGGACCTCGATCACCCGCGACGAGGCGAGCGGGATCCAGGCCTGCAGGCGCCGGCGCTCGGCCTCCAGGATGTCCGCCGTCTTGCGGGCGAACTCCTCCCCCCGCTCCGGCTGGTAGCGGACGGCGAAATGCGGGCTGCGGAAGACCTCGGACGAGACCGCCAGGCGCTTCTCCATCCGGATCTGGCGCAGGAAGTTGCCGCTCGATTCGAAGGGGAGCTGCGAGTCGGCCTTGGCGGCGAGCTTCATGGCGGTGTCGAAGCTCCCCTCGTCGGCGAGCAGGTGGGCGAGCTCATACAGGGTCGCCGGGTCGGTGCGGCGGTCCGCGGTGTTCCCCTTGGCCAGCAGGATCAGCAGGTCGCGCGCCTCGGCGTCGCGCCCGGAGCTGCGCAGGGCGTCGACGCGCAACCGCACCAGGCTGGGCGGCAGGCTCGCCGGCTCGCCGGAGAGGGACTCGGTGAGGGCCAGCAGGTCCGGCCACCGCCGGCGTTCGGCCAGGGCCTCGGCGGCGTCCTCCGTCCGCTGCCGCACCGCGGGCTGGGAGAGCGCTCCCGGCGTGCGCGCGGCCTTGATCAGGGCGGGCAGACGGGCCAGCAGGCTCTCCGCGCGCTGTTGCGCCCAGACCCCCGCGGGATCGCTGGGCGTCCCGGCCGGAGCGAGATCGCAGCCGCCGGGCACCCGCAGCTCGGTCTCGCCGCGGCGGATCCGCAGCGTCCCGCCGAGCAGCCGCGCCTCGAAGCCGGCCGGCAGCGCGACCGCCCGGAGAGAGGCCTGCGGGCAGGCGACCACCGGCTCCTCCGCGTCGCCGAGGTGGATGAGCTGGCGGATCTGGAGGTCCGCGAGCAGCGCGGTGAGGATCGTCGTATCCAGGATCTCGGCGCGCGGGCTCGGCTCGAGCTGCCAGGCGGTGCGGAAGTATTGGCCCGCGTCGCGGGACCGGTCGTCGAGCACGGCGATCCGCGCCAGGGCGTACCAGGCCGCGGCCCGGCGCGCGCCGAGCGTGCCGAGCTGATGCAGGAACTGCTTGGCGTGCTCGTGAAAGCCGAGAAGCAGGAAGGCCTGGGCGGACTCGTAGAGCAGCCCCTCATGGGCCACGCCGGTGGCCGCCGCGCGCTGGAAGCCGGTCGCCGTGGGCACCTCCTCGAGGCGCACGAACGCGACGCGGGCGCGCAGCAGCTCGGCGAGCGGGAAGCCGCCGGGCGAGGGGAAGCCCTTCAGCACCTGGTCGACGCCGCGCAGGTCCATCCCCCCGAGCAGGTTCTGGGCCCACCAGAGCTGGGCGACCTGGCCGGCGACGCCGGCCGCCCGGGTCTCCGGCGGCACGGTCGACGACACCGCCCCCTCCGCCTGGGTGAGGGCGCGCCGGAGCGGCAGCAGCGAGCGCAGCTCGGCGAACTCCGGATCTTCTCCCCCCGCCATCGCCACCGGTCCCGTCGCCACCACGCGGGGGAGGAGAGCCGCCGCCAGAGCGCCCGCCACGAAGAGGCCGCCGGCGAGCCCCAGCGGGATCGCCAGCGCCCGCTGATGCCGCTCGAGCCGGGCGGCGGCCAGGAGCAGGGCGCCGGCGGCCCCGACGGCCAGGAGCAGCCAGAGGGGGATTCCGGCCAGCGACCGCGCCAGCGGCGCCAGCGCGGAAGGGCCCGCCTGAGACGCGGCCGTGGACTTCCCCTCGATGGACGGCTTCGCCGCCACCGGCTCGGCCGAAGTCCGCAGCGAACCGATCTTCCAGGCGCCGTTCTCCTGCACCAGATCGAGCACCAGAGTGTCGTCCACCCCCGAAGGGAAGCCGAGCGTGAACACGGCGCCGCGGATCTCCCGGGGAGCGGCCTCGAGCGCCCACTCCGCGCCGGCCGGCGCGCCCGCCCGGACCTCGATCTCGGCCAGGGCGGCCTCACGGCCGAGCCGGCGCAGCGGCGAGGTGCGCGCGAGGCGCTCCCACCAGGCGGCGGGCCCCCGGTCCAGGTACTCAGCGGCGAGCACGACCGCCTGCCGCTCGGCCTCGCTCAAGGCCCGCGGCGCCTCGGTCGGCGGGGCGGGCGCCGCGGCGAGAGCGAGCCGAGGCAGGGTCAGGAAGGCCAGGGCCACGGCCCTGGTCAGGACGGATCGGGTCATCGGCACACGGCCTCCTCAGAAATACTTCCAGGGGAACGGACAACATTATATGGTTGTGTCATCACGTTCAGCTCAGAAGATCGCGGACCTTTCGGGGGATCGCTGGCGATGTCCCGTATGTCTTGAGGGATGAGGAATGAACAATACCACCCCATCGTGGAAGCTCCCGGCGCGCGGCCGGGCCCTGCTCGCGCTCGGCGCGCTCGGATCGATGGCGGCGGCGCTCGGCTGCGACCGCCTGCCGGGAAAGCCGGCCGTCACCGAGCTGGTCGCGACGCCGCAGGCCGTCACCCTGATCCAGGAGGCCAAGACGCGCTGCGTCAAGGTCGCCAAGACAGGGATCGAAAAGCTCCGCGCCGCCGAGGACGAAAAGAGGCGCAAGCAGGAGGAGGCTCTCGAATCGGGGAAAGACTACGACCCCGGTCCGCGGTGGGTGACGGAGAACATGGCCGAGGCGACGCTGGAAAAATACCTGAAGGATGAGGCGGCGCCGGAGCTCGCGGCGGCGGACCGGGCCGGCGATCTGATCCGCGGCCTCATGCCGGAGGTGGGCAAGGAAGCCTCGCCGGAGATCACCCAGGCCGTTCAGGACCTGTTCAACAACCAGGAGCATGTCTGCCAGCGCATCCGCAGCGCCCGGTCGACGCGGGCCAGCTATCAGGAGAACCTCGACTACGTCGTCCGCGACTACGACGCCGCCGAGGCGAAGCTCCAGGTGCTCTACACGGTGAACGCCACCGACTACCAGTTCGCCCTCAGCAAGTACAAGCCGATGCTCGACCAGGTCAGCGCCAGCGCGGATCGCCACTCGGACAGCCCGATGCGGCCGCTGACGCCCGATCAGCTCCGGGAGCAGCGGCGGGAGTGGGAGGCCACCCAGGAGCTCCAGCAGCAGCAGCAGGCCCAGCACGATGCCGCGGTCGTCCGCTGGCGGCAGCGCGAGGAGGGAAAGACGCCGCTGCTGGCGAAGGTCGGCGTCGCGCCCGAGCTGGAGGCGAAGGAGAACGTGTCGCCGGAGAAGCGGCAGCAGACGATGCAGGCCTGGCACGCCGGCTACACGGCCAAGGCCGCCCCGGTCCGCGCGGCGTTCGCCAGCTTCATGAGCAACCGGCGGGGGCCCGACTCGCAACTGATGCCGATCTGCCAGACGCTGCTGGACGCCACGGCGGCCCTGAACGCCGATGCCGCCGCTCTCGATCCGCCGGACATGACGGTGGCCCGCACCTTGAAGAAGGCCTACACCGAGCTCCAGGAGTCCGCCCGGGCCTGCCTGAACGGCCAGTCCGCCGAGTCCGCCTTCCGCCTCTCCTACTACCAGGGAGCGATCGCCCAGGCGACCTCGGCCCTGCAGCCCTACAGCCTGACGCCGTAGGGCAGGTGCGCGGCCCAGTGGAGGGGCGGTCCGGCCCACTACTGGGCCGCTCGGCCCCACTACTGGGCCGGACCGCCCCTCCACTGGGCCGGACCGCCCCTCTACTGGGCCGCACCGCCCCTCCACTGGGCCGCACCGCCCCTCTACTGGGCCGCACCGCCCCCCTACTGGGCCGCACCGCCCCTCTACTGGGCCGCACCGCCCCTCCACTGGGCCGGACCGCCCCTCTACTGGGCCGGACCGCCCCCCTACTGGGCCGGACCGCCCCCCTACTGGGCCGGACCGCCCCCGTCCGGGGATCGTCTGGCCCATTAGGGGGCCGGAGCGGCCCACTAATGGGCCAGAGCAGGTACTCCGGCCGTCTCCGCGGCCACGGAGCTCACGATCCACGGCTTCCACTATCCGCTAACCCTCAAATTCGCATTTTTCGTATAATGGTGAAGTTTCCCTCTCAGTAGCGCCGGCTTAGGAGATTTCCGTGACGGGATCCGAATTGCCCCCCGAAAACGGCGAGTGCATCGGCCCCTACCGAATCATCAGGATTCTCGGTCGCGGCGGCATGGGAGAGGTCTTCCTGGCCCGGGACGACCGTCTGAAACGGTCGGTCGCGATCAAAAAGATCCGGCATGACGGCGAGATGACCCCGACCCTGCGCCAGCGCCTGCTGCGAGAGGCCCAGGCGGTCGCCGGCCTCAGCCATCCCGCCATCGTGCACGTCTACGACCTGCTGGAGGGTACCGACGACGACTGCATCATCATGGAGTACGTCCAGGGGGCGACCCTGGCCGAGACGCTGAAGGGCGGCCCCCTGGAACCGGCGACCGCCGTGCGCCTGGCGCGGGAGATCGCCTCCGGGCTCGACGCCGCCCACACCGCGGGGATCGTCCACCGCGACCTCAAGGCCGAGAACGTGATCGTCACCCCGGCCGGGCAGGCCAAGATCCTCGATTTCGGCCTGGCCAAGCCGCTCGCGCCCCTGGCGGGCGACCCCTCCCTAACCGGGGCGGGCTTCGTGGTGGGCACCTGGCGCTCGATGTCGCCCGAGCAGGCCCGGGGCGCCGAGGTCGACGAGCGGTCGGACCTCTTCTCGTTCGGCGTCCTGCTCTACGAGATGCTGACCGGCCAATCCCCCTTCCGCGGCGCGAGCGCCATGGAGATCCTCACCCGGGTGATGTCACTCACCCCTCCCCGCGTGGACACGGTCCAGCCGGGGCTTTCGCCGCGGCTCGGCACCCTGACCGGGCGCCTGCTCGAAAAGGAGCCGGACGCGCGTCCGCAGAGCGCGGCCGAGGTCGTGCGCGAGCTCGCGGCCATCGCCGCCGACTCCGCCGACTCCGCTTCCGGCTCCCCCTCCGACGAGACCATCAGCGCCCTGCCCACCGGGTTCCTCCACCCCGTCACACCGCCGCCGTCTCAGGCACTGCCGCGCTCGGACGCGGCTCCCTCGTCGACGGCGGGGATGTCGGTGATCCGCCGGCGCGGGATGAGGACGGCGGCCGCCGCGGTCCTGGCGGTGGCGCTCCTGGCGACCTTCGGCATCCTGATCGCCCGGTATTTCCAGCAGGCCCAAGGCTCCGCGACGCCGGCCGTTGCCACCGCGCCCCTGCGAGTGGCGGTGCCGCGGCCCCAGGTGAACGGCAAGGACGAGCGCCTCCAGCTCGCGGCCTCGGGAATCCTGACTACCTCCCTCGGCACCTTGAGCTCACTCGTCGGCGTGGACGCGATCGGTCCGAGCCAGCTCTCGGGCGTGCCGGTCCCGCAGATGGCGCAGGCCGCGGCCGCGGATGAGCTTCTGGTGGCCATCCTCGACGAAACCGGCAGCCAGGGGAAGATCACCTTGCGGCGCCAGAGCCCCGGCGGCCAGATCCTGTGGACCGAGACATTCCTCGCGCCTGTCGAGGCCGGCGACCTCCTCCAGCTCGCGAAACACGTGGACAAGAGCCTGCTCCAAGGCTACAAGGATCGCCGTCTACGGCCGGGAACTCCTACCCTGGCTGCGCGTACCGAGGACTACGCCACATTCCTTGCCGTCGAGCAGCGGCTCGATGCGGGAGTCGTCCCGTCCGAGGAGGACCTCGAGCGCCTCCAGCAGGTGATGGACAAGTCTCCCGGCTTTCTGGATGCCCGCCTCCTCGCGGCCGACCTCCTGCAGAACCGTTTCATATCGACGAAAAAGGTTGTTTACCACGACAGAGCTCTGGACCTCGTCCGCGGAGCCCGCGAGCTCGCGCCGGACGATCCCCGTCCCCTCTTCACACAATTCCGGACCGAGTTGGACCAACCGAGCGTCGCGGCCAAGACCTTGGCGCGGATCGAAAGGCTCCTTCTCCCAGGCGACCCGCGGGGCCTCGTCCTCCGGTCCAGCCTCGCGGAGCGGGAAGGCCGTCTGGACGAGGCGCTCGACAATCTGAGGACCGCGGTCCAAAGGTCTCCCACCTGGCGCAACCTCTACAGCCTCGCCGATCTCGAGGCCCGGACCGGCCACGTCGAAGGGGCCCGCGGCCATCTCCATCTGATCCTCAGTAGCTCGCCGGACAATGTCTACGCCCTGGACAAACTCGCCCTGATCGAGCTCCTCTTCGGCGACCTGCATCAGGCCGAGCAGCGGTACCAGGACCTCATCGACCGGACCTCGAAACCCCAGCGCGCCCACTACACCAACCTTGGCTTGACACGGATTCTCCTGGGCCGTTACCAGGAGGCGATCACGGTCCTCCACAAGGCGTTGGAGATCGATCCGGACAGCTCCGAGGTCAATTCGAACCTTGCCCAGGCTGAGCTTGCCCTGGGCCGCACGCGGGACGCCGAAGTCCACTTCCGGAAGGCGCTGAGCGAGATTGAAAAGAACCCCGTCCCGAAAAACAGCCTTCCCCAAGCGGAGTGCCTGGCGTACCTTGGCCGCCGGCGGGAGGCGGTGGCGATCATCCTGCAGGCGCCAGAACAGAAACGCGACGATCCCGAAGTCCTCCAATCCGCGGCGCTGGTGTTCGCTCTCGTCGGAGACCACGCCACCGCGCTGGCCTATGTAGAGAGAGCCCTCCAGAAGGGAGTCCAGACTCGGTGGTTCCTTCTTCCTGCCTTTGATTCTCTGCGAGGTGACCCGGAGTTCCGGGACCTCATCAGCAAGGCGCCGGGAGCTCATCGGTGAGCCCCGGCGCCGATGGACCTAATTCTGCTCCTCGTACCCTTGATCGTACTCCCCTGGCTCGTCCTCTCCCCTCTGACAGTACTTCGGCGGCGGCGGCGGCGGGTCGATGGTATCGATCACCAGGCTATCCGTGACCACCTCAATCGCTCCGACGTAGACAGAGTAGGCCACCGGGACTTTAGTAGTCTTTGGAGGGGGAGTGGAAAAGTAGTTGAAGGTAATAGTTATTGTTTTGTCTCCCGCTGCTGAAGCTGATTTATTGAACCCGGCCAATAATGTGCCCTTAAATTCAATCCGCATTAAGTCGCCGGGTTTGATTGTGTCAATGTCCCAGGTCACTACCTCGCCGTTCGGGACGTTCGTCCCTTTGGGACTGACGGTTCCAGGGACGGTGTTGGTTTTGATGCTGATAGCTGTTGGCATACTGGTCTCCTTTCTCCTCTCCTGGAAGTCCACATCACGTGCCAGTCGCCAGGGACGACGAACTTTACCTGCAAACCCTTGATTAAAATGATCTTGTAAGATAGGAGCCGCTTTCCAGAGCCGCTGGCTGCTGTCTCCGTTCGGATAGGCTGTATCCAAGACAAAGAGAGAGCGTCCATGAATCCGCGACTGATCGCAGCCTCCGGCCCGCTGGCCGGCCAGACCTTCACCCTCGGGACGGAGCGGCTGACGCTCGGCCGCGACCACGGCAACATGATTCACCTGCGCGACCTCGCCGCCTCGCGGCAACACTGCGTGCTGGAGGCCGAGGACGAGTCCTTCCGCCTGCGGGATCTCGACAGCCGCCAGGGCACCTTCGTCAACGGCGTGCCGATCGTCGAAAGGGTTCTGGAGCACGGCGACCTGATCACGATCGGCGGCTCGCTGTTCCTTTTTCAGACCCACGCCGAAGAGCCGGAGACCGCCCAGGAGCCGGTCCTGCTGGACGAGCGGGCCTGGATCGCGGAGAGCACGACCCATCGGGCGGCAGGCGCAGCGCACTCCGAAAACGTTCTCGCGGCGCTGCCCGCGGACGCCAGGGTGGCCCGCGACCTCCAGGCTCTGCTGCGGATCGCCAACGCCCTCCACGAGCTGCGCGCCACCGCGCCGCTCGCCCGCCGCCTTCTCGAGCTGGCGCTGGAAACCGTGCCCGCCGAACGGGCGGCCCTCCTGCTGCTGGATCCGACCGGCGATCTCACCTTTTCCTGCGCGCTGGACCGCAAGGGGCGGACCGAGCCCTTCCCTGTCTCCCGCACCCTGATCGAGCGCGTCGTCGCCGAACACTCGGCCGTGCTGGCCAACGACGTGCTCCAGGGGGACGATTGGGAGGGCGTCGAGAGCGTGCAGATGGCACGTCTCCAGTCTCTCCTCGCCGCCCCGCTGACCGGCCGCGAGGGGACGCTCGGCGTCCTATATCTCGATACCCGCGAGGCGGGAACCCGCTTCGACGAACGCCATCTGGAGCTGACGACGGCCGCGGCCGGCATCGCCGGGGCGGCGCTCGCCAACGTCCGCCACCTGGAATCCCTGGAAGAGGAGAACCGGCGGATCGAGGGCGCTCTGGACGCCGGCATGGTCGGCGCGAGCGCGCGCATCCGGGAGATCCAGCGGCTGCTCGCCCGCATCGCCGCCACCGACTCGACCGTCCTGCTGCGCGGCGAGAGCGGCACCGGCAAGGAGGTGGCGGCCCGCGCCCTCCATCGCGGCAGCCCCCGGGCCGGCAAGCCGTTCGTGGCGGTCAACTGCGCCACGCTCTCCGAGACGCTGCTGCAGAGCGAGCTCTTCGGCCATGAGAGAGGGGCCTTCACCGGGGCGGTCGAACGGAAGATCGGCAAGATCGAGGCGGCCCAGGGGGGCACCCTGTTCCTCGACGAGGTGGGCGAGATCCCGGCGACGCTCCAGGCCCGGCTGCTGCGCGTCCTGCAGGAACGGGAGTTCGAGCGGGTCGGCGCCACGCGGCCGATCAAGGCGGACGTGAGACTGATCGCCGCCACCAATCGCGACCTGGAGAAGGGGATCCGCGAGGGGACCTTCCGGGAGGACCTCTTCTACCGCCTCAACGTCATCGCCGTGACGCTGCCCTCGCTGAGCGAGCGCCGGGAGGACATCCCCTTACTCGCCAGCCACTTCACGGCCCTGTTCAGCCGCAAGCTCGGCCGGCGCGTCGTGGGCTTCACCCCCGAGGCCCGCACCTGCCTGCTCCGCTACGGCTGGCCGGGCAACGTCCGCGAGCTCGCCAACGCGATCGAACGGGCGGTCGTGCTCGGCGAGGGCGAGCTGATCCGCCCCGAGGACCTGCCGGAGACCGTGCTTGAATCCGCGCCCGCGGAGCGCGCCGGCGGTCCGGTCGGCAAGTATCACGATACGGTGAACTCTTTCAAACAGCGATTGATCCTCGACGCGATCGATCAGGCCGGCGGCAATATCACCAAGGCGGCGGATCTCCTCGAGTTGAATCCGACCTATCTGCACCGGTTGATGCGGAACTTCGACGTCAAGCCTCCGGCCAAGGGCTAGCTTCCTTCCAACATCGGTCTGAGCCTCTCCAGCACGCTCTCCCGCAGCCTCTCGGCCAGACGCTTGCGATCGGCTTCCACGACCGGCTCCGGCGCGAAGTCGATCGTGGCCTCGATGCGGGGCAGGCGGAACAGGCTGAGGAGGTGAGTGCCGAGGGGCGTGCCCCCCCACCAGCAGGCCTCCGGCGGACGGTAGCCCAGGGTGGCGGCGTGGACCGGGAAACCCTTGCGGGCGGGGAGCGCCAGGAGCGGCGAACGGAACGGCAGGACCGTCTCGCCGGATGAGCTGGTCCCCTCCGGGAAGACGATCACCCCCTCGCCGCGGGCGAGCGCCGCCTCGATCTCCGCCAGCACGCGGGGGATGTCCCGGCGGTCGGAGCGGTCGATGAAGAGGGTGCCGAACCCCTTGCAGAGCGGTCCCAGCAGCGGCCAGCGCCGCACCTCCGCCTTGGCGACGAAATGGACCGGCAACCGGCTCGCCAGGACGAGGATGTCGAGATAGCTCAGATGGTTGGCCGCCAGCAGGAACGGCGGCCGCGGCGGCGGTCCCGAGACCTTGACCGTGGTCCGCAGCAGGGCGAGCAGGCAGCGGCAGGTGGCGCGGAACAGCCCTTCCCGGTACCGCCGGCGGGAACGCGGAGCGAAGGCGAGGACGGCGGCTCCCAGGGCCAGGAGAATGCCCGACCCGAGGATCACGGGCGCCACCGCGGCGAGGCGCCCCCAGGAGACGGAACGGCGGTCAGGCATGGACGAGGGATCATACCGCGTCACCGACCTTACAACTTTTTTACCGCACGCCCGGTACCCCCTGGAATCTCGGCCCGGCTGGCGGGGTTGAAACCTGCGGGGTGCCATGGCGTACCTATCTCTCTGCTCTCCGCAGAGGACTCCAGGGGAGAATCATTTTGAGGAAGCTCGTTAGTCTGTTTGTGCCGACTCTTGTCCTGTCGGCGTTGCTGGCGGGGTGCGGAGGGGATCCCGCGGCCGCCGGGGGGAAGGGGAAGGGGGCGGAGCAGCAGGGCAAGGAAGGCGGAGGCAAGCCCACCGGCCCCCCCCGCGAGGTGCGCCTCGCCACCGCCGAGGAGGGGCGGCTGGCGCGGACGGTCGAGGTCTCCGGCACCCTCGCCGCCGACGAGGAGACCCAGCTCGGCTTCAAGATCGCCGGCCGTCTCGAACGGATGCAGGTGGACATTGGCACGCCCGTGCGCCGCGGCCAGGTGATCGCGCGGCTGGCGCCGACCGATTTCCAGCTCCGGGTCCGCCAGGCCGAGACCGCCCTCCAGCAGGCGCGGACCCAGCTCGGCCTCCCCCCCGGCGGCACCAGCGACGCCGTCGACCCCGGGCAGACGGCCGGCGTCAAGCAGGCCGCGGCGACCCTCAAGCAGGCCCAGCTCACCCGCGACCGCATGGTCAGGCTCTTCGACGAGCAGCTCATCCCCAAGCAGGACCTCGACGCCGCCGAGGCCTCCCTCGGCGTGGCGGAGGGGCGGCACCAGGAGGCGATCGAGACGGCCCGCACCCGCCAGGCCCTGCTCTCGCAGCGCCGGAGCGAGCTCGCCATCGCCCAACAGCAGCTCGCCGACTCGGTGCTCACGGCGCCGTTCGACGGCGTCATCCGCGAGCGGCTGGTGAGCCCCGGCGATTATCTGGCGGCCGGCGCGCCGGTCGCCGTCCTGGTGCGGGTCCACCCGCTGCGGCTGAAGCTCTCGGTGCCGGAGCGCGAGGCGCTCGGCGTTCGCGTCGGCCAGGCGGTCGATCTCACGGTCGAGGGGGTGTCCGGCCAACGGACCGGCACGGTCGCCCGCATCAGCCCCTCGATCAGCGAGGACAACCGCACGCTGATGGTGGAGGCCGAGGTGCCCAACGCCGACGGCGCCCTGCGGCCGGGCTCGTTCGCCCGCGCGGCGATCGTCGTCCAGTCCGGCTCCCCGGCCATCCTCGTCCCCGCCTCCTCGATCGTCAGCTTCGCCGGCATCCAGAAGGTGGTCGGGGTCGAGGGAGGGAAGGCGGTCGAGAAGAAGGTCCGGACCGGCCGCCACTCGGGCGACCAGGTCGAGATCGTGGAAGGGATCAAGCCCGGTGAGTCCGTGGTGATCCAGCCCGGCAACATCGTCACCGGCGAGGCCGTGCGGGTGGTGTCCTAAGGAGTCGTATGCAGAAGCTCGCCGACATCTGTATCCGCCGGCCGGTGTTCGCGGCCATGATCATCCTCGCCCTGGTCGTCGTGGGCGCCGCCAGCTACAGCCGGCTGGGAGTGGACCGCTTCCCCTCGGTCGACCTGCCGACGGTGTCGGTGCGCACGGCGCTGCCCGGCTCCTCCACCGAGGAGACCGAGGCCGAGATCTCGCAGAAGATCGAGGAGGCGGTCAACACGGTCGAGGGGATCGAGGAGCTGCGCTCCGTCTCCTCGGGCTCCACCTCCTTCGTCATCGCCACCTTCAGCCTCAACCGCGACATCGAGACCGCCACCCAGGACATCCGCGACCGCATCGCCGGGGTCCTCCGCAACCTGCCGGAGGACGTCCAGCCGCCGGTGGTCTCCAAGTTCAACAACGACAGCTCGCCGGTGATGTCGATCGCGCTCTCGGGCAACCGCTCGCTGCGCGAGCTGACCGAGTACGCCGACAAGGTGGTCAAGGTCCAGCTCGAACGCTCGACCGGGGTCGGCGAGGTGCAGCTCGTCGGCGGTCTCGAGCGGGCGATCAACATCTGGATCGATCCCGACCGGCTGGCCGCCTTCAACATTCCGATCACCGCGGTGCGCCAGGCCATGGTGCGGCAGAACGCCGAGGCGCCGGGCGGCAACGTCACCTCCGGCGCGCGCGAGCAGACGCTGCGCACCATGGGGCGCTTCGAGAACGCGGAGGACTTCAACGACTTGGTGGTGGCCACCATCAACGGCCAGCCGGTGCGCGTGCGCGACCTCGGCGAGGCCGAGGACGGCACCAAGGAACAGCGCTCGGTCGCCCGGCTGGACGGCGTGCCGACGGTCAGCCTCGACATCCGGCGGCAGTCCGGGGCCAACACGGTCGAAGTGATCAACGGCGTCAAGGAGGCGCTGGCGCGCGTCGAGTCGCAACTGCCGCCGGACCTCAAGGTGCAGGTGATCCGCGACCAGTCGACCTACATCTATGCCGCCCTCCACGAGATCAACCTGCACCTGATCCTGGGCAGCATCTTCGCCTCGCTGGTGGTGTTCGCCTTCATGCGGAGCTGGCGCTCGACGGTGATCGCCGCGGTGGCGATCCCGACCTCGGTGGTCGCCACTTTCGGGATGATGAAGGCCCTCGATTTCACCCTCAACAGCGTCACCATGCTCGCCCTGGTGCTGATGGTGGGCGTGGTGATCGACGACGCCATCGTGGTCCTCGAGAACATCTTCCGCTTCATCGAGGAGAAGAAGATGAGCTCCTTCGAGGCGGCCAAGAAGGCGACCCAGGAGATCGGCCTGCCGGTGCTGGCGACGACGCTGTCGCTGGTCGTCATCTTCGTGCCGGTCTCCTTCATGTCGAGCATCTCCGGGCGGTTCCTCTATCAGTTCGGCCTGACGGCGGCGGCGGCGGTGCTGGTCTCGCTGCTGGTCTCCTTCACCCTGACGCCGATGATGAGCGCCCGCATGCTGCGCGCCGAGGACGCCTCGTCCGGTCATGGCGACCACGGCGACGCCGCCCGCTCGCGGCAGGGCTTCTACGGCCGGATCGACCGCGGCTACGAACGGCTGCTGCGGTTCACCATGGCCCACCGGCGCGCGGCAGCCCTGATCTGCCTCGGCATCATGCTGACCTCGATCCCGCTGTTCAAGCTGGTGAAGGTGGAGTACATCCCGAGCGACGTCGACGAGTCGGAGTTCGAGATCAACGTCCGCGCGCCCGAGGGGACGAGCCTCGCCGGCGTCGACGAGGCCATGCGGGCGATCGAGGGGGAGCTGCGCCAGGTCCACGGCATCCGCGACGTGCTCGCCACGGCGGGCGGCGGCTTCCTGGGCGGCGTCAACCAGGGGAACGTCTTCGTGCGCATCACGCCGAGCGAGGAGCGCAAGTTCTCGATCTCCCGCTTCCTGAACGGCCTCGTCCACCTCGATCCCGGCGCCGCCTTCCGCGACAACTACAGCCAGCAGGAGGTGATGCTGGCGGTCCGCAAGCGGCTCTCCAGGTTCAAGGACCTGCGCTGCGCGGTGCGCAACCTGCAGTCGTTCAACATCGGCGGCGGCGGCTTCGACATCGACTTCGCCCTGCGCGGCCCGGACCTCCTGGCGCTCTCCAGATATGCCGAACAGCTCCGCGACAAGTCCATGGAGCTCGGCGGCATCGTCGACGCCGACACCACGCTCAAGCTCGACCGCCCCGAGCTGCGGGTCGAGGTCGACCGCGAGCGCGCCGCCGCCCTCGGGGTCGACATGTCCGACGTCGGCAGCGCCCTGCAGCTCATGGTCGGCGGCGACCAGCAGGTCTCCCGTTTCCACGATCCGGGGATCAACGACGACTACGACGTCCAGCTCCGGCTCGCCGAGGGGGCGCGCAACGATCCGGAGGCGATCAAGGGGCTCTTCGTCCCGGGCCGGGACGGCAAGCTCTACCAGCTCGGCAACTTCGTCACGCTCAAGGAGGAGACCACGGCCTCCCGCGTCGATCGCCTGGACCGCCAGCGGCAGGTCAGCCTGCGCGCCAGCGTCGCGCCCGGCTATGCGCTAGCGGACCGGCTGGAGGCGCTGCAGCAGGCGGTCGACGAGATGAACCTGCCGCCTACCTACTCGACGGCGGTCGGCGGCCGCGGCCGCGAGCTGGCGCGCACCTACAGCGAGTTCATCTGGGCGCTCACGCTGTCGATCATCTTCATGTACATGATCCTCGCCTCGCAGTTCGAGAGCGTGGTCCATCCGCTGACCATCCTGCTGTCGCTGCCGCTGGCGGTGCCGTTCGCCATGCTGTCGCTGTGGGCGACGCACAACACGCTGAACCTCTACTCGGCGCTGGGCATCCTCGTGCTCTTCGGGGTGGTGAAGAAGAACGCCATTCTGCAGATCGACCACATGAACAACCTGCGGAAACAGGGGATGGAGCGCCTGCCGGCGATCCTCCAGGGCAACCGCGACCGTCTACGGCCGATCCTGATGACCACGCTGGCCCTGGTGGCCGGCATGCTCCCGCTCGCCCTCGGCACCGGCCCGGGCGCCGAGGAGCGGCGGGCGATCGCCGTCGTGGTCATCGGCGGCCAGAGCCTCTCGCTGGTGCTGACGCTGCTCGCCACCCCGGTCTTCTACTCGCTGTTCGACGATCTGCGGGGGAAGGAGAAGATGGGCGAGCTGGCGCGGCGGATCTTTCCGAAACGCGGGGAACGGGAGATCGAGGAGGAGGCGGCGTAGCATCTCTGCTACAATGGCGAGATGAAAACCATCGCTCAGCGTGAGCTCAGAAACCAGAGCGGCGAGATTCTTCGTCAGGCCGAAGCGGGCCAGCAGTTCACGATCACCGTGGACGGCCGCCCGGTGGCCGTTCTCGGTCCTTGCCAAAAACGGCAGTGGGTGCCCCGAGAGGAGTTGCTGAAGATTCTGAAGGACCTGCCTCCCGACCCTACGCTCCTCGACGAGGTGCGTGAACTGGGTGGCACTCTGGAAGATTTGGGTGATCCATGGGAGCGGTAGAACGGGGTATTCTCGACACCTCCGTGCTCATTGCGCGCGAGGAAGAGCCCGAGATCGAAGTTCCTCTCGAGATCGCCATCTCTGTGGTTACGCTCGCGGAGTTGCACTATGGCGTCCTGATTGCCAAGGATGATCTGACTCGGCAGCGCCGGCTGAGCCGGCTCGGAGCAATTGAGGCAAACTTCCAGCCCTTGCCAGTCGATTCCGCCGTAGCTCGTGCTTTTGGGGTCGTGTCTCATGCAGTCAAGGCCGCCGGTCGTCAGCCCCGGTCTCGAAGCATGGACCTTCTGATTGCAGCCACCGCCCTGGCGCACAATCTACCGGTCTACACGAGGAATGCCGCCGACTTCGAGGGACTTCAGAGTCTGATCGACGTCAGGATCGTCTAGCTCAGCGTTCCACCTCCGCCACCTTCCCGTTGCCGTACACCTTCCCCTTGTAGCTCCGTCCCATCTCGAAGCCTCGCCAGAGCGCCTCGCTCGGCGCCTTGTAGGTGACCGGCTCCCCCTCGGCGGTCTGGAAGAACACTTCGTACGTCTCCTCGCGCTTCCCCGCGCGCTCCCTGCTTCCCAGCCGGGGATCGGGCCAGACGGCGACGTGATCCTGCCCCTCGGCTCGGGCTTCGCGGTCGGGCTGCCACTTCTCGATCTCATACCGGACACGCTGCCGGTAGACGGGCTGGTCGCGATAGACCGGCTGCTGGTAGGTCTCCTCGTGCGAACGGTTCTCGTAGGTAGGACGATCCTCGTAGACATCCTCGAAATAGCCGTTGCCGAGATCCCGGGTGCCGACCTTGACCCGCTCGGTGCCGGTCTGCACCCGCTCGCTGACGGTGCGGGTCCGCGTCTCGCTGCCGATCTGGATGTGATCGACGTGGTGGACCTCGCGGCTTCTCCCGAGGATGCGGGCGCCGCCCGGCACCTCCCCCTCCCAGGCCTGCTCGGTGACCGGCCGGAGCTCCTCGACCGCAATCGTCCGCAGCCAGTGGAAACCGGTGACGGTGAGCGTCGTCGACTTCGGCCGGCCGAGGAAGACGGCGAGCGCGATCAACGCGACCAGTCCCAGGCAGCCGAGGCCGAAGCCCTCCTTCAGCCGCGATCCGCCGCTCCCCTGGGGGGGCGCCGCCAGCGTCTCCGGAGCGGGAGGAGCCGGGGCGTTGAAGCGCCGCTCGACGACCTCGCGCGTCTTCGCCGCGTCGCGGGGTGCGCCGCAGCCGGAGCAGAACGTGTTGACGGCGGGGTTGTCCGCGTCGCAGTAGGGGCAGATCCAGTCCGCGCCGGCCGCAGCCCGCTTCAGGGCTTCGGCGTCCGTGACCTCGGGCGCGTCGTCCGGCAGATAGAACGGGACCTCGGGACCGCGGGGGGAGCCGCAGCCGCCGCAGAACTTGTCGGGCCCGCGGTTCCGTTTCCGGCCGCAGACGGGGCAATCCCAGGCACCTTCACGAATGGCCAACGTCGTCTCCCTGTAGGTCGATGAGGATCGTATCGCTGATTGGAACGTCCGTGGCCTGCGACCTCACCTCCTGTCCTCCTCTCCTGAAGGAGAGGAGGGACCTTTCTGAAGCGATATTGCCGAATCGCAGAGGAGCCGCCGCATCTACGTCCTCCTTCTCCTTCAGGAGAAGGAGACAGAGGATGAGGTCGCAGGCCACGGAAGCCCCAGGGTATCCTTGCGCTCATGACCGCTCCCGCCGATCCTCACTCCACCCACACCGTCTTCAACCAGCCGCCGCCGTTCGAGGACGTCAACCTCTTCACCTCCGACCGCGTCCTCGCCGAGGCGTTGCGGCGCGAGGGGGCGGGGTGGGCCGAGGAGCGGGCGCGGGCGTTCGGGGAGATCGCGGGGCGCCGGGAGACGGTCGCCTGGGGGTTCCAGGCCAACGAGCATCCGCCGGTCCTGCGCACGCACGACCGCAACGGCAACCGGATCGACGAGGTGGAGTTCCATCCCGCCTGGCACGCGCTGATGGCGCTCGGGGTGGAGCATGGACTGCATGCCCTCCCCTGGCGCGAGCCGCGGCCCGGAGCGCACGTGGCGCGGGCGGCGATGTTCATGCTGCTGGCCGAGGTGGAGGCCGGGGTGGGATGCCCGCTCTCGATGACCTGCTCGGCGGTGCCATCCCTGCACCTCCAGCCCGAGCTCGCCGCCGAGTGGGTGCCGCGCCTCACCTCGACGGTCTACGATCCGCGCCTCGTGCCCTCGTGGGAGAAGGCGGGCGCCCTCTGCGGCATGGCGATGACCGAGAAGCAGGGGGGCTCCGACGTGCGCGCCAACACCACCCAGGCGCTGCCGGTCGGTGACGCCTACGAGATCACCGGTCACAAATGGTTCTGCTCGGCGCCGATGTGCGACGCCTTCCTCGTACTCGCTCAAAGTCCCGGAGGGCTCTCCTGCTTCCTCCTCCCCCGCTTCACCCCGGACGGCGCGCGCAACCGCTTCCACCTCCAGCGGCTCAAGGACAAGCTCGGCAACCGCTCCAACGCCTCCAGCGAGGTGGAGTTCCGCGCCGCCTGGGCCCGCCTCGTCGGCGAGGAGGGGCGCGGCGTGCAGACGATCCTGGAGATGGTGAACCACACGCGGCTCGACTGTGTAATCGGCGCCGCGGCGGGGATGCGCTGGGGAACCGCGCGGGCGCTCCACCACGCCGCCCACCGCCGGACCTTCGGCAAGCTTCTGATCGATCAGCCGCTGATGCGCAACGTCTTGGCCGACCTCGCCCTCGAGTCCGAGGCCGCCACCACGGCGATGATGCGCCTCGCCCGCGCCTACGACTCGGAGAACGCCGCCGAGGCGCCGTTCCGGCGTCTCGCCACCGCCGTGCTCAAATACTGGACCTGCAAGCGCTCGCCGGTCCACGCCGCCGAGGCGCTGGAGTGCCTGGGCGGCAACGGCTACGTCGAGGAATGGGGGATGGCGCGGCTCTACCGGGAAGCGCCGCTCAACTCGATCTGGGAAGGGTCCGGCAACGTCCAGTGCCTCGACGTGCTGCGGGCGATCCAGAAGACCCCCGAGTCGCTCGGGGCCCTGTTCTCCGAGATCTGGGAAGCGAGAGGGGGCGATCACCGGCTGGACATCTACGTCAACGAGCTCCGGGACCAGCTCGCGAAGACGGACGATCTGGAGGTGCGGGCCCGCCGCCTGGTCGAGCGCCTGGCCCTGGCCCTCCAGGCCTCGCTGCTCGTGCGCCACGCCCCCCCGGAGGTGGCCGACGCCTTCTGCGCCAGTCGCCTGGCCGGCGACGGCGGCCGCGCCTTCGGAACGTTGCCGCCAGGGACTGATTTCAAGGCGCTTCTGGAGCGGGTGTTGCCGGGTTGAAAGAAAAAAAGGACTGCAGGGACATCAGGGACAACCTCGGTCTCGCCCTTGTCCCTGCTGTCTCTGCAGTCCCTTGCGTCCCTGGTTTTTCTCCCGGGTCCCGGAATTGCAAAGGCCTACCCCGAGGTTTCTGAAGGTGGAGAGGAGACTGCCCCATGAAATGCCAGACCCCAGACTGCATTGGTGAGCACGAGGCGCGGGGGATCAGCCATTCGGTGATCTACCGGCAGCGGACCGTGGTCGTCCACAACGTGCCGGCGCACGTCTGCCCGGAGTGCGGCGACGCCGTGCTGGTCGAGGAGACGACGATCCACCTCGAAGGCCTGCTGAAGCGGAAGGCGCGATCGAAGGCTACGGCGTTCGCCTACGAGGTCTGACCGCTCCGCCACGGACAATTGCAACCGCGGAGCGGTTTTCGCGTACTCTCCCTGTCATTCTTGGACAGGAGAGATCCCGATGCGTAACGCAGCGCTCGCCGTTCTGACTCTCGTTTTCTCCCTTCTCTTCGCACCCCTGGCTCAGGCCCAGGCTCCGGCTCCTGATCCGGTCCAGGCCACTGCCGGCGTCACGGCCGCGAGTCCATCCGCGCCGGTGCCGGTGCCGGAACCGAGCGAGAAGGCCCTGCGCTACTACCGGAGCAGCAACGTCCTCTGGGCGATCTCCACGATCTGGGGGCTGCTGGTGCCGCTGCTCCTGCTCTTCACCGGCCTCTCTGCCCGGATGCGCGACGCCGCCCGCAAGATCGGCCGCAACTGGTTCTTCACCGTCGTCCTCTACGGCATTCTCTTCACCCTCGTCACGGCGGTCCTCTCCCTGCCGCTGGATTACTATTCGGGCTTCGTCCGCACGCACGCCTACGGCCTTTCGGACCAGACCGCGGCCAAGTGGTGGAGCGACGCGTTCACGGGGCTGGCCATCGGCTGCGTGTTCATGGCCCTGCTGCTCTGGATCCCCTACCTGCTGCTGCGCAAGAGCCCCCGCCGCTGGTGGCTCTACTCGGGTCTCGCCGCCCTCCCCCTGTTGATCCTCCTGCTGCTCATCACCCCGATCGCGATCGAGCCGCTGTTCAACAAGTTCGGCCCGATGAAGGACAAGGCCCTGGAGTCCCGGATCCTGGCCCTGGCCGACCGCGCGGGGATCGAGGGGGGGCGGGTCTACGAGGTCAACAAGAGCGTCGACACCAAGACGATCAACGCCTACGTCACCGGCCTGGGCAGTTCCAAGCGGATCGTTCTCTGGGACACCATCCTGGCCAAGCTCTCGCCGCCCGAGGTGCTGTTCGTCATGGGGCACGAGATGGGGCACTACGTGCTGGGCCACACCTGGCAGCTCGTCCTCCTCGGGACCGTTTTCGCCCTCTTCGGCGCCTGGGTGATCCATCGCACGGCGGGCGAGCTGATCGCGCGCTACCGCGCCCGCTTCGGCTTCACCGAGCTGGCGGACGTGGCCTCGCTGCCGCTCATGATCCTGCTCTTCTCCATCGTCTCGCTGGTGCTGACGCCCGCCATCCTGGCCTTCGGCCGCAACGTCGAGCACGAGGCGGACCGCTTCGGCCTCGAGATCACGCGCGACAACCACGACTGCGCCACCGCCTTCGTGAAGCTGCAGCAGGAGAACCTCAGCGTGCCGCGCCCCGGCCTGCTCTACAAGCTCTGGCGCTCCGATCACCCGCCGCTCGGCGAGCGCATCGATTTCTGCAACGAGTACCGCCCCTGGGAGACCGGGGCGCCGCTGAAGTACGGGGACAAGATCAAGGGGCCGCGGAGCTAGGGGATACCGCCGAGGACCAGCTTGCCGATCATCCGTCCGGATTCGAGCGCGGCGTGCGCCTTGCGCAGGTTCTCGGCGTTGAGCGGACCGTAATTCTCCCGCATCGTGTGGCGCAGCGTACCGCCATCGATGAGGCGCGCGGTCTCCGCCAGCAGGTCGTGCTGCGCCCGCAGGTCCGGCGTCTGATACTGAGCACGGGTGAACATCAGCTCCCAGCAGATCGCGATGCTCTTGCTCTGGAACAGGTTGATCGGGACCGGCTGACCGCCCTTCGTTCCCACGATCAGGCAGAGCTTCCCCTGCGGCTTGATCACGTCCGCCATGTTCTGGAGATGGGCCTCCGTGTTGGCGGCGCACAGGATGTAGTCGACCTCCCTGGCGCCGATCCGCTCGAATTCGTCCTTGAACGGCTCCCGGTGATTGATCACCTCGTCGGCGCCCATCTCCCGGCACCACGCTTCGGTCTCCCCGCGCGAGGCGGTCGCGATGACATGCAGGCCCGCCAGCTTCTTCGCGATCTGAATGGCGATCGAGCCGACTCCGCCAGCGCCCGCGATCACCAGCAGGCTCTTGCCGGAAGGACTTTCGGACCGCGGGATGCCCATGCGGTCGAAGAACGCCTCCCAGGCGGTGATCGTGGTGAGCGGCATCGCGGCGGCCTCCTCGAACGACAGGCTGCGCGGCTTGCGGGCGGCGATCCGCTCGTCCACCAGGTGATATTCACTGTCGCACCCCTGGAGCGTGATGCTCCCGGCGTAATAGACCTCGTTGCCCACCGACAGCAGCGAGACCTCCTCCCCCACTGCCTCGACGACGCCCGCGGCGTCCCAGCCGAGGATCTTCGGCTCCGTCTCCACTTTGTCCTTGGGAGAGCGGACCTTGGTGTCCACCGGATTCACGGAGACCGCTTTGACGCGGACGAGCAGATCCCGGCCCCGCGCCTCGGGCTTCGGGATCTCGACGTCGATCAGGCTTTCAGGGTTGTCGACGGGCAGGTATTTATAGAGTCCGACGGCTTTCATGAAAACCTTTCTTTTTCAGCAAGCCTCAGGCCTCGCCGGGCGGCACGACCATGCCGTGCCGCAGCGCGAAGCCCACGACCTGCGTACGATTGTGCAGGTGCAGCTTGTCGAGGATATTGCGGACGTGGAACTTGACCGTGTTCTCGGTCACACCCAGGCGGTGGGCGAGCTTGCGGTTCGAGGTGATGCCGGCGACGAGCAGCTCGAGCACCTCGCGCTCGCGGTCGGTCAAGGCGTCCGGGTCCTGGGGCTCGGGAGCGGGCTGCGGGGGGCGGGCGAACTCCTGGAGGAGCTTGCCCGCGAGGAGCGGCGTCAGGCCGGGCTCGCCGCGGCCGACCGCCTCGATCAGGGAGAAGAACTCCCGCGAGCCGAGAGTCTTGGGCAGGTAGCCCTGGGCGCCCGACTTGATCGCCTCGAAGAGCTTGGCGTCCTCTTCCAGCGCGGTGAGCACGACCACCTTCACCTGGGGCATCTCGGCGCTGATCAGGCGCGTCGCCGCCAGGCCGTCGAGCCCGGGCATCGCGAGATCCATGAGGACGATATCCGGCTGCAGGAGGCGCGCGAGCTCGACGGCTTCCCTGCCCTCCCGCGCTTCGCCGACGATCTCGTGATCATGGGAGGCCATCAGGGCGCGCAGGCTGTCCCGGAATAGGGTGTGGTCGTCGGCGATCAGGATTCTCATACCGCCGGCATAGCATAGAGGCTCGGCGGGACCCTGGCTAGGAGCGCCGGCGGGCCGGCGGCCGGCCCTGAAACCACCTCAACGGGTAGGGAGCTCCCCACTCGCCGGAATGTGGCGCCGGCAATCACGGAAAGTGCATGATCCGAAAACAGCTCTTGGCGCTGTGGGAGCGACACTTACGATGAACGACCAGGACCCGACCTACCTGCGGACGCCGGAGCAATGGACGAGCTTCCTCTCGGCCCTGGTCCATGAGCTGCGCACCCCCATCGCCAGCTTCCGGATCCTCACCGATCTCCTGACCGAGGCGCCGCCGAACCGCCTCGGCGACCAGGAGCGGCGCTATGCCGAGAACATCCGGGACGTGGCGCAGGACATCCAGTCCCTGCTCGGCGACGTCGGCGAGCTGGCGCGGCTGATGGCCGGCCGGGTCGCCGTCCGCCCGCGGGAGGTCGTCCTGGAACAGCTCGTCAACCAGGTCGAGGAGGCGGCGCGCACGCGCGCTTGGGAAAACGGGGTCGCCATCACCGACTCCCTGGACCCCGCCCTCCCCCCGCTCTTCCGCACCGACCCGGACCGCCTGCGCGAGGCCCTGGTCCTGCTCCTCGGCAACATCGCCGGCAATGCGAAGTCCGAGGTCCTGTTCCGGCTCGAGGGGGAGGATGGGAATCTCCGCGCCGTCCTCTCCTCGGACGGCCCCCCGTTTCCGGAAGAGGCGCTGGCGACCCTCTTCGCGCCTTTCCAGGATGGCGTCCGGGCCGCCCGGGCGCGTGGCGGCCGCAGCCTTTCCCTGCCCCTCGCGAACGAGCTGGCGCGATCCCTGGGCGGCACGCTGCGCGCGGAGAACCGGGGGGGGAAGCCCGCCTTCGTGCTTTCCCTGCCCGCCGCCGGTTCCTGAGCTTCAGGTGTTCCGGGAGCTCAGAAGCTCACGGATCAGGCGCAGCAGGTCCTGAGTGGCGAAGGGCTTCTCCAGGAAGGCGTCGGCGGCGATCGTGTCGGCTTCCCGGCTGGCCAGGGCGTCGTCGGTATAGCCCGACATCAGGACCACCTTGAGCGCGGGATAGCGCTCCCTGAGCTCGTCGGCGAGGTCGGCGCCGGTGCCGCCGGGCATGATCATGTCACTCAGCAGGAGCTGGAGGCCGTCGCCGTGCGCCGCCGCGAGGGCGAGGGCGACCGCCGGATTCTCGGCCACCAGGACCTGGTGTCCCTGGCTCTCCAGCACCTGCCGCAACAGGCCCCGGAACATGTCGTCATCCTCGGCGAGGAGGATCTTTCCGCGCTCCTGGCTCTCCCTCCGGGACGCCGCGGCCTCCTCCGGCTCGGCGGTGGCTGGCGCGAGCGCCTCCTCCTCGCGGACCGGCTCACGGGCACGGGGGAGATAGATCCGGAAGGTGGTCCCCTGCCCGGGCTGGCTCTCCACCGTGATCCCCCCCTCGCACCGGCGGACGATGGCGTGCACCGTGGAGAGCCCCAGGCCGGTCCCCTTGCCCGGCTCCTTGGTGGTGAAGAACGGCTCGAAGATCCGCCGGCGGACCTCTTCGTCCATGCCGGTGCCGGTGTCCGCCACCTGGACCAGGACGTACACCCCCGGAGGGAGCCGCCCCCCCTCGACCGCGATCTCCTGGTCCGCCGTGAGGTTGCGAAGAGAGACGTTCAAGGCGCCGCCGTAAGGCATGGCATCGCAGGCGTTGACCACCAGGTTGAGCAGGACCTGGTGGAGCTCGCCGGGATTGCCCCAGACGCGGCCGAGCTGCGGCTCGATCTCCCGCGTCAGCCGGACGTCCTCGCCGATCAGGCGGTCGAGCATGACCGCCACGTCGGCGAGCAGCTCCGTCAGGTCGACCACCTGCGCCTGGATCTCCTGGCGCCGGCTGAACAGGAGAAGCTGCCGCGTCAGTTGCGCGCCGCGCAGGGCCGCGCGGTGGATCTGCTCGACGGGCTGGCGGAGGGTGCCGTCGCGCGGCAGCGCGCCGAGCAGCATCTCGCTGTAGCCGCGGATGGTGCCGAGCAGGGTGTTGAAGTCGTGCGCCACGCCGCCGGCGAGGCGACCGACGGCCTCCATCTTCTGCGACTGGCGGTACTCGGCCTCGAGCAGGACGCGGTCGGTGAGGTCGCGCAGCGTCCCCAGGAAGAAGACCTCGCTGCCGTGGCGGACCTCGCTCACCGCGAGGTCCACGGGGAACGTCGAGCCGTCGCGGCGCCGGCCCTCGACCTGCCGGCCGATGCCGATGATCCGCGCCTCGCCGGTCTTCTTGTAACGGTCGAGATAGCCGTCGTGCTCCTCGCGCCAGGGGGGCGGCATGAGCACCTTGACGTTCTGTCCCACCAGCTCCTCGGACGGGTAGCCGAACATCTTCTGGACCGACGGGTTGACCGACTGGATAATGCCGGCGGTGTCGATGAGCACGACCCCGTCGACGGCGGCGTTCAGCACCGCCTGCAGCCGCTCCGTGCTCTGCTGGAGCGCCGCCTGGGCCCGCCGCTGCTCGGAGATGTCCTCCACCAGCCCGATGTGATGGGTGACCCGCCCGTTCTCGTCGCGGAGCGGGTGGGCCGTCAACTGCCCCCAGAAGACCGAGCCGTCCTGGCGGACGAAGCGCTTCTCGATCTGATACGAGTCGCGCCGTCCCGCGGTGAGCTCGTCGTAGAGCTCGTGATTGCGCGACAGATCGTCCGGGTGGGTGAGGTCGAAAAGGGTCCGCTCGGAGAGCTCCGCCCCGGAATATCCCAGCATCCGCTGGTAGGCGGGGTTGGACTCCACGATCCGCCCGCCCTCCGCCACCGCGGAGATCCGGATGCCGATGACCGGATTGTCGAAGATCGCCCGGTAGCGCTTCCCGCTCTCGGTGCTACCTGCCAGATCTCTTTGGGTATCGTCGGCCATCTCGCTATCGGACGGAGGGTGCAGGTTATTCTTTGAGAATACCATGCGATCCCACTCCGCCCGTGAGCAAGAGCCCTCGGCCTCGAGGCGGTTCCGCTACGCGGAAACCTCGTCGGGAACGAACTTCCAGTCCGCCCCCACCCTGGCGATCTCCCCCGCCACTTCCTGCCGCGGACGGGCGGATGGCGGCACGATCAGCAGGTTGCAGGTGGCGCGGCGCATCACCCCTTGCGCGATGCTGCCCAGCATCAGCCGCTCGAAGCCCTGGCGCCCGTGCGTGCCGAGGATCGCCAGGTCCGTCCGCCGCTCTTCCAGAGTGGCGAGGATCTCTTCCGCTGGATAGCCGATCCGTACCCGGCCCAGCCCCGGGCTGGCATCGTTCGCCCGCAGGAAGCGGCGCAACGCGTCGAGGGCGAAGCTCTCGATCTGGTCGGGCGTGAACTGGAGCGAGCCCTCGGCCTCCAGGGGATTGAGGACGAAGAGAGCCTCCTTCTCGGCGCGCTCCGCGCCGATCCGGCGCAGGAAGTCCAGCCCCGTGCGTAGGGCGTCCGCCGAGACCGGCGAGAGGTCCACCGGGATCTCCACCCGGGCGGGCGGGAGGGCGGCCGCGGAATGGATCACGAGCACCGGACAGGGCGCCTTGCGGATCACCCCGTCGGCGGTCGAACCGAGGAGGAGGCGGTGCAGGGCGCCGCTCTCCGAGGCGCCGAGGACGATGAGGTCCGCCCCCTCTCGCCGGGCCAGCTCGGTGATCTCACCATGGGTCGAGCCCATGACCGAGTGGAGCTGGCGGGATCCGAATCCCGGCAGGCTGGCCAGCCCTGTCCGTTGCGCCTGCTCCGCGAGCTGATCGCGCAAGGCATTCTCATACTCCACGATCCACTTTCCGTCCACGGCTCCGAACATCTCGGCGGAAGAGCCCGGCCGGGAGTGGACGTGGACCAGCCAGGGAACCGCGCCCGTGGCCTCGGCGATGTCGAGTCCGACGCGCACGATGTCGTCGCTCATTGCGGAGAGCGACGTGCCGATGACGATGGTCTTGAACGTGTCTGACATGATCGGTCCCTCCTTTCGCAACCATTTTCCGCGCCGCGGAGGGCCCCGGGCGACACCCGGTGGAGCGGGAGCGCGCTCGCCGCCGGGTGGGGTTCCCCCCTACCCGGAGGAGGGCGTCTCCCGATGCCAGGCGGGGGTCGTGCGCGCCAGCACCGCCTCGGCGATCCCCTCCCCCAGGGCGGCTTCCGGCGAGACCATGAGCACGCTGCACGGCGCCTTGCGGGCCACCGTCGCGGCCACGCTGCCGAGGACCATGCGGTCGAGCCCGCCGCGCCCATGAGTGCCGAGCATCACGAGATCGTAAGATTGCTCGCTCAGCTCGTGGAGGATCTCGAACCGCGCTTCCCCGGAGAGGACGGCGGTCTCCACGCGCAGGGGCGCGTCGGGCCGGTTCTCCGCGAGGAAGCGTTCCAGCTCGCCGGCGCTCTGGCGCTCGATCAGGGCCAGCGGCAGGTCTCCTTCCGCCTGCCGCCGCTGCGCGGCCATCTCGAGGAAGCTCAGGGCGAAGACGGCCCGCACCTCGATCTCCCCGCTGTTCGCGAGCTGGGCGAGGAGCTGCATGCCGCAGCGGAAGGAGTCGGCCGACAGCGGCGACAGGTCGACCGGCGCCAGGACGCGCCGGGGGGGCACCCGCGGCTCGCCCCGCACGACCAGCACGGGACAGGTGGCCTTTCGCAGCACCCGGTCGGCGGTGGAGCCCAGCAGCTCGGCGGCGAAGGGTCCGGAGCCGGTCGCGCCCACCACGATCAGGTCGGCTCCGGCCGCGCGCGCGGCCTCGATGAGTACGAAGTGCGGGCTGCCGGCCAGGACGCGGGCTTCCGCCAGCTCGGCGTTATCCAACTCGGATGGGCCGATCCCGAGCCGCGCGATCTGCTGGCGGAGCTGCTCCTCGCACCAGGCCACCCGCTCCCGCATGAGGTCGGGGGCGAGATCGGTCTCGACCAGGCCGACGACCATCCGGGCCGCGTGGACCAGGCAGATCCGCGCACCGGCGGCCCGGGCCACCGCGAGGCCCGAGCGCACGACCCGGTCGCTCTCCTCCTCGAGCGAGGTGCCGATCAGCACGGTACGGAGCGGACGGTGAGCAGGGGACGGGGTCTGGGCGGTCATCATCGTGGCCTCCTCTCTGGACCTCAGCGTATCCAAGTCTTTCCGGAGGCCACGCCCCCCGCCGGGGTGGAGCGGCCGGGTCCGCGGACCACCCGAAAGGGTGGCGGTCTATCTGCCGACCTGTGGACGCTCCGTGGAAGGGTACGTTGGCGCGACACAAGCGCCTCGCATGGCAGCAAGTGACGCATGCTCACAATCTTACGTTGCGTCAGATATGGCCGAGACAGTCTCAATTCCCTGGATTTGAAGCATCTTGAATTTATTTTGATGCATCGCAGGGCCATATAAAGCAACGTGGCCCGAAATGAAGCGTCCTGAGCTTGCGACGCTCCGCCGTAAGAAAAAAACCTCCTGGCGGGCCCGCGAAACAGCACGCCGTCAGCAAATATGAAGCAACTCGGCGCTGAATCGACCTGCCGGGCGGTACCGCGAAGATCCTGCCGGCGGGTTGTTGCAACGTCCCTCCGGCTCCTACCTTCCGGGGCGAGCTACCGCGGCGATTTCGTCTCGTTGGCGGGCGCGACGATGCCATGGCGCAGAGCGAACCCCACCACCTGGGCGCGATTGTTCAGGTGCAGCTTGTCGAGGATGTTGCGGACGTGGAACTTGACCGTGTTCTCGCTCACGCCCAGCTTCAGGGCCAGCTTGCGGTTCGAAGTGACGCCGCCGACGAGCAGCTCCAGCACCTCCTGCTCGCGGTCGGTCAGGGCGTCGGGATCGTGGGGCTCGACGGCGGGCCGGGGCGGGCG
>Ga0070665_100001104_pt1 | contig 33298 bp, 35 predicted proteins | sample KBSS13metaG_FD_65862 | JGI IMG/M metagenome (GOLD analysis project Ga0070665, IMG submission 65862) | Switchgrass rhizosphere microbial communities from Kellogg Biological Station, Michigan, USA - KBS S1-3 metaG | ecosystem: Host-associated > Plants > Roots > Rhizosphere > Soil ... | reverse complement strand
AGCCGCGCCTTCTCCGCCGAGCTGACCGTCGTGGCGACCCGGGCGCCGCGGCGGACCGCGAGCTGGATCGCGGCGTGTCCGACCGCGCCGGCGCCCCCGTGCACGAGCACCGCGTCCCCGTCGATCGCGCCGTCTGCGAACAGGGCGCGGTGGGCCGTCATCGCCGGGATCCCGATCCCCGCGCCGTCCTCGAGCGTCGCGCGTTCGGGGAGCGGCACGGCCTGATGCTCGGGCAGCACGATGAACTGCGCGGCCGAGCCCTGCGCCCGCTGCCACTGGCACTCGTAGAGCCACACGAGCTCGCCGACGCGCGCGTGGTCGACCCCGGGGCCGACCGCCTCGAGCTCGCCGGCGCCGTCCTGGTTGGGGACGATGACGTCGAAGTTCCCGGCGGTCAGGCCCCCCGTTGTGCGCGTCTTCCAGTCCGTCGGGTTGACGCCGGAGACCTCCACGCGGACGAGGACCTCGCCCGGCCCGGGCTCCGGCACCGGGACGTCCTCGATGCGGATGCGCCCCTGCTCGGGACCAGAGGTGTCGTAGCGCGCGGCGAGCATGGCGATCAGCCCGACCGCGGCTCGTTGATGCGCGCCGCGAGCACGGTGTTGCGCAGCACCCAGACGTCGGTGATCGGGCCGACGCCGCCCGGCACCGGCGACACCGCCTCGACGACGGGCTCGACCGACTCCGTGTCGATGTCGCCGGTCAGCACGACCTTGCCGTCCGGCCCCTCGGTGGCGTTGATGCCGATGTCCACGATGATCGCACCCTCCTTCACCATGTCCCCGGTGATGAGGTGCGGTACGCCCACGGCGACGATGAGGATGTCCGCATCGCGGGTGTGCTCGACGAGGCGCCCGGCATCGGCGGTGTGCTTGTGCGCGGAGATGACCGTCGCGTTGCGCTGCAGCCCGAGGATCGCCGCAGGCTTGCCGACGTTGTTCGACCGCCCCACGAGCACGAGGTCGACGCCGTCGTAGGCGGTCTCCGGGTCACGGCCCATCTGGCGGGTGTGTCGGTCGAGCATGTGGAACGCGGCCGCCGGCGTCGACGGGATGAAGCGCGGCATGCCCAGCGACAGCAGGCCGGCGTTCGTCGGATGCAGCGCCTCGACGTCCTTGAGCACCGGCAGCGCGCTGAACACGCGCGACTCGGGCAGGTGCGGCGGCAGCGGACGCAGCACGAGGATCCCGCTGATCTCGGGGTCCGCGTCGAGCTCGGCGATCTTGCCGATGACCTGGCCCAGCGTCGAGTCGGCCGGCATGTTCTCGACGCGGGAGCCGATGCCGATCTCCTTCGCGCCGCGGTCGATCCTGCGCTGGTAGACCTGCGCGCCGAGGTCGTCGCCGACGAGCAACGTCGCGATGCCCACCGGGCGGTCCAGCGCGGCGAGCTCCTCGCGCAGCGTCTCCTTCAGCTCCAGGGCGATGGCCCGGCCGTCGATCAGCACTCTCTGAGCTCCCCTCAGTCCGTGAACGGGCCGACGGGCGGCGCCGACATGATCTCGATCAGGTGTCCCACCGGGTCGCGGACGAAGACGCGCTCGGCGTCCCAGGCGTTCGAGCCGGGGTTCACCTCGTACCCGCCCTCGCGCAGGGCCGTGATCGACCCCGCGTAGTCCGGCACGAGGACGGCGATGTGGCCGACGTCGGCGACGATCGGCGTCTCGACGTCCGCCAGGTGGATCTGGGTCCCGCCGCGCGCGACCCACGTGAAGCGCCCGCGCAGCGGGACCGGCGGCTGCATGGGCGCGAAGCCGAGCAGGCCCCAGAAGGCGATGCAGTCGTTCCAGCGGTCCTTGGGGACCTCGAGCGTCGCGTGGTGCAGCACGGCTCAGTCCACCAGCGCCTGGGCCACGAGCTGCCGCAGCTGCGGCCGGATTCCCGCGTGCGTGCTCGACGGCAGCAGCTGGGTCAGGAAGATCACGCCGAGGTCCTCGAGCGGGTCGAGGTAGAACGCGGTGCTCGCCGCGCCGCCCCAGGCGAGCTCGCCGAGTGAGCTCGGGACCTTCCCCGCCGCGGGATCGACGACGACGCTGAACCCGAGGCCGAAGCCGATGCCGTCGAACGCGCTCTCGGAGAAGAGCTGGCGCCCGAACGCCTCGAGATCCGCGCCGCCGGGCAGGTGGTTGCGACCCATGTACGCGACGGTCCGGGGCCCGAGCAGCCGCACGCCGTCCAGCTCGCCGCCCCCGAGCAGCATCCGCATGAAGCGCAGGTAGTCGTGCGCCGTCGAGAGCAGGCCCCCGCCGCCGGAGAGGAACGCGGGCGGCGCGAACGCCGCCTGCCCGAGCACCTCGTTGCGCGCCGCCAGCCCGGTCCCCGGGTCGGGCGAGTAGAGCGCGGCGAGGCGCTCGACATCCCCGTCGCGCAGCGCGAAGGAGGTGTCGTGCATCCCCAGGGGCCCGAGGATGCGCTCGGCGAAGAACGTCTCCAGCGACTGGCCGGAGACGACCTCGACGACGCGCCCGAGCACGTCGGTGGCCACGGAGTAGTTCCACTCGCTCCCGGGCTGGAACAGGAGCGGCATCCCGGCCCACGTGTCGCAGACGCCCTCGAGATCCAGCCCAGGAGGCGCCCCCCACTCGAACCCCGCCTCGCGGTACAGCCGGTCGACGGAGTGCGCGTGGTGGAAGCCGTACGTGAGCCCCGCGGTGTGCGTGAGCAGGTGCCAGATGCGCATCGGCTCGACCTGCGGCACGGTGACCGGCTTGAGCGCGTTGCCGCCGTTCCACACCCGCGCGTCGGCGAAGGACGGGATGAAGCGGGCGACCGGGTCCTTGAGCTCGAACGCCCCCTCCTCCCACAGCATCATGGCCGCGACGGAGGTGATCGGCTTCGTCATCGAGTAGATGCGCCAGAGCGTGTCGGTCTCGACCGGCAGGTCGGCCTCGATGTCGCGGCGCCCGGCCGTCTGCAGATGGACGACCCGCCCGTGGCGCACGACGGCGACGAGCCATCCGGGCAGACGGCCGTCGTCGACGTAGCGCCGGAAGTGGCGGTCGAGTCGCTCGAGGCGCGCCGGGTCCACGCCCATCTCGGCAGGATCGGCGTCGACGCGCAGCACGGAGCCGGCGGAGGTGCTCATGACCGGCATTCTTGCGGAGGACCGCGCGCGACGCTGTCCCCTCACGTCACCCCCGTTCGTCGTCGTGGCGAAGATGCACCCTGAGCCGATGGAGGCGAACCACATGCGCTACGCACTGCTGATCAACGAACTGCCCGGGACCTACGACGGGCTCGGGCCGGAGGAGCTCCAGGCGCTCACCGCCGAGTACTTCGCGATCCGCGACGACCCGCGCGTCGTGGACGGCGGGCGGCTGCAGCCCGCCGCCACCGCCACCACGGTGCGGATGGACGACGGCCGGACGCTCCTGACCGACGGCCCGTTCGCGGAGACGAAGGAGGTCTTCGGGGGGTGGTTCCTGCTCGAGGCGGCCGACCTCGACGCGGCGATCGAGGTCGCCGAACGCATCCCCGCCACCCGGATGGGCGGCTCCGTCGAGATCCGCGCGCTCGTGGAGTACGCACGCTGATCGAGCGCGTCTTCCGCGACGAGTGGGGGCGCGTCGTCGCCTCGCTGGCCGGCTACCTCGGCGATCTGGACCTCGCCGAGGACGCCGCCCAGGAGGCGTTCGCGATCGCTGCCGAGCGGTGGCCGCGGGACGGCACGCCGGAGAACCCCGGCGCCTGGCTCGTCACGACGGCGCGCAACCGCGCCATCGACCGCATCCGCCGGGAGCGCACGCTCGCGGCCAAGACACGGCTCCTGGAGGTGGCGCAGCCTGTGCTGGACGAGCCCGAGCCCACGGTGATCGAGGACGAGCGCCTCGAGCTCATCTTCGCGTGCTGCCACCCCGCCCTCGCGCCCGAGGCGCAGGTCGCGCTGACGCTGCGCGCGCTCGGCGGGCTGACGACCGAGGAGATCGCACGCGCGCTCCTGGTCGCGCCGGAGACGATGAAGCGGCGGCTCTCGCGCGCCAAGCTCAAGATCCGCGACGCCGGGATCCCGTTCGCGGTTCCCGCGGCGCATCTGCTCCCCGACCGCCTCGCGGCGGTGCTCGCCGTCGTCTACCTCGTCTTCAACGAGGGCTACTCGTCCCCCGCGCGGTCGGAGGACCTGACGGCGGAGGCGATCCGGCTCGGGCGCGTGCTCGCGGCGCTCCTGCCCGACGAGCCCGAACCGCACGGGCTGCTTGCGCTCATGCTCTGCCACGACGCGCGGCGCGCCGCGCGATTCGCCCACGGCGAGCTGGTCCTGCTGGCGGATCAGGACCGCTCGCTGTGGGACGACGCCCGGCTCACGGAAGGCCGGGACGTCCTGGACCGGGCGATCGCGCTGCGCGGACGCGGCGCGTACGTCCTGCAGGCCGCGATCGCGTCCCTGCAGGCCGAGCCCGAGATCGACTGGGCGGAGGTGGCGGTGCTCTACGGCGAGCTGGCCCGGGTCACGGGCTCGCCGGTCGTGGAGCTCAACCGCGCGGTGGCGGTCGCCGAGGCCGGGGCGCCGGAGGAGGCGCTGCAGCTCGTGGAGCGGCTCGACCTCGAGGGCTACCGCTACCTGCACTCCACGCGCGCCGAGCTCCTGCGCCGGCTCGGCAGGCCGGAGGAGGCGCGCGCCGCGTACCGCCGGGCGCTCGAGCTCACGGAGTCCGAGCCCGAGCGGCGGTTCCTGCGGTCGCGCCTGGACGCGGTCTAGTCCGTGTCGGGCGTGACGTTCGAGATGCGCCCCTCGCGGTCCACGGAGAGCAGGCGCAGGCCGCGGTCGGCCTCGGCGAGCACGAGGATGCTCCCGTCATCCGGGTCCGGCGGGCAGGTGATCGACTCGGCGACGGCGTGGCGCAGTTCGGCGACGCGGCGCTCCTGAGCAATGGTCATCGGTGACCTCCAGGTCGTCCTTGCAGTTCGTGTCATGGATGCTCCCGGGCTGCGCGCTCTCCGGCATGAGGGAAGCTCGCGCAATCCCGGTGCGAGAACTGGCAACCCTGCTCAGGTCAGCCGCTGCAACGCGGCGCGCACCCCATCGGGGATCGCCGCCGGTCGCCGTCCCTCGCGGTCCACGAACACGTGCACGAACCAGCCCTCGGCTGCGGGCTCCGGGTGGCCGTCGCCGAACAGCGCCAGCTCGTAGCGCACGCTCGACCGGCCGAGATGGGCGACGCGCATCCCCGCGTCGACGATCTCCGGGAACGCGAGCGGGCGGTCGAACCGGCAGTGCGACTCGACGCACAGCCCGATGACATCCCCGTCGTGGATGTCGAGCCCGCCCGGGTCGATGAGGTACGCGTTGATGACGGTGTCGAAGAACGCGTAGAACTCGACGTTGTTGACGTGCCCGTAGACGTCGTTGTCGGCCCACCGCGTCGGGATGGCGAGGTGGTGGGGCATGTCGGATCGTGCGGTCACGGTTCGAATCATGACGCGGACGCGTCCCGCAGCGCTCAAGCGCCGCCGCGCCACGTCGATTGCAGGGAGGTGTACGCCACCGGCACCCCGAAGCTCGTGCGCGTCCTGCTGGCGGTCGCGCTCGTCGCGTTCGTGGCGGTGCTCGCCCGCAGCCTCGGGTTCGTGTCCCCCGCCCCGGCGGTTCTCGACAACGCGTACTACGCGGTCGAGCTGCTCGCGTGCGTGATCTGCGCGCTGCGCGCGGCGTGCTCCTCGGGCGTCGAGCGCGCGGCGTGGGCCGTCCTCGCCGCCGGCCTGTCCGGCTACTTCGCCGCCGACCTGTACTGGCTCGTCGCGCTCGCCGACATGGCCTCCCCGCCCTACCCGTCCCCTTCGGACGCCGGGTACATCTCGATCTATCCCGCCGCGTACATCGCCCTCGTCCTGCTGCTGCGTGCGCGCACAGGGCGCATCTCCCCCGCCCTGTGGCTCGACGGCCTCGTCTGCGCGCTGGCCGTGGCGGCGCTCGGCGCCGCGCTCGTCATCGGCGTCGTGGCGAGCACCGACGGTCCCCTGCCCACCGTCGCGACGAACCTCGCGTACCCGCTCGGCGATCTGGCGCTCCTCGCGTTCGTCACGGCGGTCATCACCGTCGCCGGCCGCGGCGCCGGCAGGACCTGGTGGCTCGTCGCCGCCGGGTTCGGGGTCTTCGCGATCGCCGACGCGATCTACCTCTACGAGGTCGCCCTCGGCGGCTATCGCCAGAACACGATCCTCGACTCGGGGTGGCCGGCCGCGTTCCTGCTCCTCGCGTTCGCGGCCTGGCAGCCGGCGCGGCGCCTGAACGCGCGCCGCCTGCGCGGCGCCGGCATGCTGGCCCTGCCCGCGGGCGCCGGCGTGGTCGCGATCTGCATCCTCGTCGTCGACCACTACGCGCACCAGAACGACCTCGCGGTGTGGCTCGCGTCGGCGGCGCTCGGCGTCATCGTCGTCCGCTTCGGCCTCACCTTCCGGGAGAACCTGCGCATGCTGCAGGCCAGCGAGGAGGACGCGACGACCGACGCCCTGACCGGCCTGGCGAACCGCCGCGCGCTCGCCGAGGACCTCGCGGCCGCCGAGGGCCCGCACGTCCTCGCGCTGTTCGATCTCGACGGCTTCAAGTCCTACAACGACACGTTCGGGCACCCGGCCGGCGACGCGCTGCTCGAGCGCCTCGGGCGCAACCTCATGGCCACGCTCGGCGATGCCGGCCGCGCCTACCGCATGGGCGGCGACGAGTTCTGCGTCGTCGCGCCCGCAGGCCCGCTCGACGCGGCGCTCATCATGGACGCCGCGGACGCTCTCACCGAGCGCGGCGGCAGCTTCGACATCGGCTGCTCCTACGGCCTGGTCCGGCTCGACGCCGGCGTCGACAGCGTCGACGCGCTGCAGACCGCCGACCGCCGCCTCTACGAGAACAAGCGCAGCCGCCGCGCCGGCACCGCCGAGAGCGTCCACCGCGTGCTCATGGGCGTCGTCGGCGAGCACGACGGCGAGCTGCACCACCACGTCGTCGGCGTCGCGCGCCTGGCCGAGCGCGTCGGCCGCGAGATGGGGCTCGGCGCCGCCGACCTCGTCCACGTCCGCCGTGCCGCCGCGCTGCACGACATCGGCAAGATCGCGATCCCCGACGACATCCTGCACGCGCCGCGCCCGCTGACCGACGTCGAGTGGGAGTACATGCGCCAGCACACCGTGATCGGCGAGCGCATCATCAGCGCGGCACCCGAGCTGGCCCCGGTCGCGGAGATCGTGCGCTCCAGCCACGAGCGCTGGGACGGCGCCGGCTACCCGGACGGGCTCGCCGCCCAGGACATCCCGCTCGGCGCGCGGATCGTCGCGGTGTGCGACTCGTGGGAGGCGATGACCTCATCGCGCGCCTACCGCGCCGCGATGTCACCGACGCTGGCCCTGAACGAGATCACGCGCTGCTCGGGCAGCCAGTTCGACCCGCGCGTCGTCGCGGCCTTCCTCGCCGTGCGTCAGGCGGCCTCGGGAGTCGACGCCGTGACGGGGACGACGTCGGCCGCCACCTCGGCCAGGATCTCGTAGGAGCGCACCCGCGCCGCCTGGTCGTAGATCGCGGAGGCGGCCATGATCTCGTCCGCCGCCGTCAGGTCGACGAACGACTGCAGCCCGGCGCGCACCGTCTCCGGCGAGCCGACGACGGCGTAGCGGAGCATGTGCGATGCCTGGGCGAGCTCCGCCGGCGCGAGCAGGCCCTCGATCGTGTCCGCCGGCGGGGGAAAGCGGGCGGGCCGGCCGCGTCGGATCGCGCCGAACGCCTGCTGCAGCGACGTGAACAGCCGCTGCGCCTCCTCGTCGGTGTCCGCCGCGACGACGTTGAGGCCCGGCATGACGTACGGCGTCTCGAGCTGCGCCGAGGGCTTGAACGTCTCGCGGTAGATCTCCAGCGCCGGGAGCAGGTCGTCGGGCGCGAAGTGCGATGCGAACCCGTACGGAAGCCCGAGGAACGCCGCCAGCTGCGCGCCGAAGGTGCTCGAGCCGAGGATCCACAGCGGCACCAGCGCGCCGGCGCCCGGCACCGCGCGGATCGCCTGGCCCGGCTGCTCCGGCGCGAGGAACGCCTGCAGCTCCTGGACGTCCTGCGGGAACGTCTCGGCGGCCATCGGATCGCGCCGCAGCGCCCGCTGCGCGAGGCCGTCGCTGCCCGGCGCGCGGCCCAGGCCGAGATCGATGCGCCCCGGGTACAGCGCCTCGAGCGTCCCGAACTGCTCGGCGATCACCATCGGCGCGTGGTTGGGCAGCATGATGCCGCCCGCGCCGATGCGGATCGTCGAGGTCCCGCCCGCCAGGTGGCCGATGACGACGGAGGTCGCCGCGCTCGCGATCCCGGGCATGTTGTGGTGCTCGGCCACCCAGAACCGGCGGTAGCCGAACCGCTCGGCGTTGCGGGCGAGGTCGACGCTGCGGGCCAGCGCGTCCGAGGCGGTCGACCCCTCGTTGATCGGGACGAGATCCAGGACGCTGAGCGGGATCACGCCGGTGCCGCGGCCTCTCGTTCCGCGATCCACGGGTAGCGGTCGGCGTCCTTGCCCGCGTAGTCGGGATCGAGGTAGATGAAGCAGCGCTGGATGAGGAAGTCGCGGATCTCGAAGACGTCGCACCAGCGCCCCGCGCCCCAGGCCGGCACGTCGGCGCGCCACGGGCCGTCCTTGTGCTCGCCGTAGGAGGTCCCCTCGGCGACGATCGTGTCGCTGCCGCTGAAGATCCAGTTGAAGTTCGCGTAGTCGTGGCGGATCGACACGAGGTTCGAGCCGACGGCCCCGAACATCTCCCCGATCTCCTCGCGGCCGTTGGCGATCCCCCATTTCGGGAAGTAGACCTGCGCGTCGGTCGCGAACAGCTCGAGGATGCTCGCGCCGGTCGACGTGATGCCCCCGTTGTCGAACGCCTTGAGGTACTCGAGCGCGACGGACTTGCGCTGCTCGTCGGTCATCGTCTGCGTGGTGACTGCCATGGGATCTCCTCTCGCTATGCGCCGGCCGGCGACGCTGTCCGGACGGGCTCGGTGTGCGCGGCGCGGGCCGCGCGATAGGCGTAGGCGATGATCGGCCCGAGCGTCCCGCCGCCCGCCCAGTAGGCGCGAGCCGATGGCGAGGCGACGCAGTTGCCGACTCCGTAGAGCCCCGGGATCGGACGGTCCATGTCGTCGACGACCTGGCCGTCGGAGGTCGTCTTCGGGCCGCCCTTCGTGTCCAGCGTGCCGCCGGTGACGAGCGCCGCGTAGTACGGCCCCTCGCCCGCGATCGGCCACATCGTAGGGTTCGTGCGCCCCGGCTCGTCCTTCACGTCCCCGTTGAAGAGCTGCTGCACGGCGCGCTCGCCGCGACCGAAGTCCTCGTCGACGCCGCCGTGGGCGAGCTCGTTGAAGCGGACGATGCTGGCCTGCAGGTTGACCAGGAAGTCCTCGCTCGCCGCGGCCCCGCCCGTCGCGTAGGCGACGCGCTCGAAGCGCGCGCGGACCGCATCGGCGAGCTCCTCGAGCGTCTCGCCGCGGATGACGTGCGCGTCGCTCGCGCCCGTGTCGCCGACGATGAGCCGCCCGTACTCGTCGCTCGCGCTGTGACGCTGACTGCGCTCGTCCCAGACCTGGACGAGCACGAGGTGCGGGTACTCGCCGGCGAGCGGGTCCCAGCGGAAGAACGCCTGCGCGAGCTCGTTGTACGGCAGCTTCTCGTTGACGACCCGGTGGCCGGTCTTGTCGACGAAGAGCATCGAATCGCCGGCGACGGAGAACATCCCGACGAGCCCGGGGTCGCGTGCGAGCGCCGTCTCGAGCGGGATCGGGCACATCCATGCGTTGTTCATGTTGCGCAGCTGCGCGCCCAGCGGCCCGGCGATGCGCACGAGGTCGCCCTCGTTCGTGACCGCCGCGCAGCCGCCGTAGACCGGCGCGGACAGGAAGTTCGCCCGCAGCTCGGGATCGTGCGTGAAGCCGCCCGACGCGAAGACGACGGCCTTGCGCGCGCCGACGCGCACGGTGGAGCCGTCCGCCGTCGTCGCCTCGACGCCGACGACCGCGTCGCCGTCGGTGATGACGCGCTGCACGCGGTGTCCGGTCCGCACGTCAACGCCGTCGCGCTCGGCGGCGGCGCTCAGCGTGCGGATGGCGTTCAGCCCGCCGTCGGACATCGACTCGCGGGCGTCGACCGGCACGAGCACGCGGCCCGTCGGGGCCTTGTCCTCGGGCAGCTCGGACCAGTAGTCGGGGACCGCCTCGCAGTGGCGGTAGGGCAGCGCGCCGCGCTCGGCCAGCAGCTCGGCGGCCGGCGACGCGCTCTCGTAGATCGCTCGGATCTGGTCGAGCTCCCACGCGCTGAGGCCGAGCGTCGGGCTGTCGGGGTCGTAGGACTCCGGCCGCGACAGCCGCGCGCAATAGCGCAGGAAGTCCTCCTCCGGGTCCTCGATGCCGAGCGCCGTCATCGGCTCGTTGTGCGGCACCCAGTACCAGAAGGCGGCCTTCAGGGCGGTCCCTCCGAGCTGCGGCGCCTTCTCCAGGAGGACGACGTCGTCGCCGAGCCAGCGGCTGAACAGGGCGGCGGGGAGTCCCCCACCGCCACCGCCGACGACCACGACGTCGGCCTCCACGTCCACCGCCCCGGCCGCCGCCGGCCGCGCCGTCTCCCGCACCGCGATCCCGTCCAAGCCCATCGTCGCCCCCTTCTGTGGTGAAGCCGAGACGGAGGTTAGGAGGCGGCGACCTCCGCGGCGAGGCCCAGGAGCTGTCCCATCGCCGCACCCAGCGCGGCCGTCGGATCGTCGGAGAGCGCGTCCTTGCGCCAGGCCACCATGCCGTCGGGCCGCACGAGGACAGCGCCGGACTCCTCGACCTCCCGGGCGCGGGCCCAGTCGTCGTAGGTGTCGAGCACGTCGCGGCCCGGGCCGATGACGTACGCCGCGATCTCCACGCCGGTGCTCGCCGTCACGGCCCGCGCCGCCTCGACCCACGCGTCGCCGCCGATGCCGGTGAACAGCGCGAACCGGCCCTTGCCCGCGAGGTCGTGGTTGGAGACCTTGCGTCCGGCCTGCTCCAGCCACACGTGTGGCAGGCGCGCGCCCGGCCACGTCGTCGGGTGGTAGTGCAGCTCGGGGTCGCGCGTGAACTCCGGCTCCGGCGTCCCGTCGCTCACGACGGCGGACGAGCGGTAGCGGTGGTTCATCTCCACGCCGTGGGCGTTGAACTCGTAGTTCTTGAGCTCGATCGCCTCACGGAGCTTGCGCCGCTGGTCGGCCGCCTCCGGCGTGTCCTCCTTGCGGGCCTCCATGTGCGCCTTCATGACGTCCGGGTCGCTCGTGTCGAGCAGGCCCAGCGCCTCGAAGATCGGACCGAACTCCTCGATGCTCTTGTTCGCCCGCAGGACGATCTGCTTGCCGATCGGCGCACGCTCGTCCTGGTAGGTGTCGAGCAGGCTCGGGGCCGCCTTGCCCTGCAGCACGAGCGCGAGCTTCCAGGCGAGGTTGTAGGCGTCCTGGATCGACGTGTTGGAGCCGAGGCCGTTGCTCGGCGGGTGCCGGTGGCAGGCGTCGCCCATGCAGTAGACCCGGCCGCGGGTGTACTCGGTCGCGTACCACTTGTTGTTGCCCCAGACCGAGGTCGACTTGATCTTGATCGGGACGTCGTGGTCGCCGATGAGGTTGCGCGCGATCTCGATCGCGGCCTCGTCGTCGACGACCGGCGGGGGCTCGTTGATGTCGTAGCCCCAGACGATGAGCCACTCGTTCCACGGGCGCACCATGCGCACGAGGCCGAGGCCGATGCCGCCCACGTTGGAGCCCGGCTGCAGCACCCAGTACAGGACGCTCGGGCGGTGCTCCACGAGGTGCGTGAGGTCGGCCTCGAGCACGATGTTCATCGAGCCCGCCCAGTCCATGACGCCCTCGGACGGCAGGCCGATGTCCTGCGCGATCTGCGAGCGCCCGCCGTCGGCGCCGATGAGGTACTTCGAGCGGATCGTGTACTCGCTGCCCGTGCGACGGTCGCGCACGGTCGTCGTGACGCCCTCGTCGTCCTGCACGTGGGAGAGGTACTCCGTGTCGAAGCGCACCCGCGAGCCGCGCTCGGCGGCGTGGCCGATCAGGATCGGCTCCATGTAGGTCTGCGGGATGTCGACGTGCTCGGACGGGCTGGCGAGCGTGTACTCGGCCTTGCGCGCGGGGTGCGTGCCCCAGGTGTGCAGGCGCGCGAGCTCCTCGCCGGCCAGGCTCGTGCAGAACGAGGTCTGGCCCATGAGCTCGTTCGGCACGCCCTTCTCGAGCACGTCCGCCTCGACGCCGGCGTCCCGCAGGACCTCCATCGTGCGCTGGTTGGTGATGTGCGCGCGCGGCGTGTTCGCCGTCCAGCGGTACTTCGTGATGCAGACGTTGTCGACGCCGAGCGTGCTCAGGAAGAGCGCGCTGGCGCCGCCGGCGGGACCGCTTCCGACGATGAGGACGTCGGTCTCGAGCATGCTCACTTGTTGTCGTCCTCCGCCGCCAGCACGAAGTCGTAGTGCATCTCCCACCACTCGCCGCCGCCGATGTCGCGGCCGTCGGGCGTGTCCGTCCCGGCGTCGTGGTGGTCGAAGCCCTGGATGAGCGAGCTCTTCACGCCGAAGACGGCGTCGGAGTCCAGGTACTCGTCGCCGTCGACGAAGACGTGCGTCGTGCACGTCTTGTAGCCAGGCGCGCTGATCTGGAAGTGGATGTGCGCGGGACGCCACGGATGGCGGCCGGCGCCCTTGAGCAGATCGCCGACCGGGCCGTCGTGCGGGATCGGATAGGCCTCGGGCAGCACCGACCAGAACCAGTACCTGCCCTCCTCGGAGGAGGAGATGTGGCCGCGGCCCTGGGCGTGGTCGAGGTCGGCGTACTGGACGTCGTAGTTGCCTTCGTCGTCGGCCATCCAGATCTCGAGGTTGGCCCCCTCGATCGTCTCGCCGGTCCCGGAGCGCACGTCGCCGTGGAAGTAGCACGGGATGCCCGAGGCGCCGTTGGCGATGTCGTCGCCGTTCGTGAACTGCGGCGAGTTGGCCACGAAGAACGGGCCGAACACCGTGTTCTCGGTCGCGCCGTCGGGCACCGCGTGGTTGATGCCGATGACCTGCATCGACAGGCCGAGGACGTCGGACAGGAGGATGAACTCCTGTCGCTTGTCGTCGCTGATGTGGCCCGTCCGCGTCAGGAAGTCGATCCCGTACGCCCACTCCTCCTCGGTGAGCTGCACGTCGACCGCGAAGGCGTGCAGGTGCTTCACGAGCGACTGCAACACCTCCTTGATGCGCGGCGACTGGGCGTTGTCGAAGCTCTCCAGGACGACCTGCGTGAGCAGTTCATCCGACAGATTGCGCCTTGCGGTGTCAGGCATTTCCAGCTCCCTCTCTCAACCCCGTGGTCGACCGAACCTATCCGACCTTCTCCACCACCATGGCGATGCCCTGGCCGACGCCGATGCACATCGTCGCGAGGCCGAGGCTCACGTCGTCCCGGCGGCCCATCTCGTGGACCAGCGTCGTGAGCAGCCGCGCGCCCGATGCGCCGAGCGGGTGGCCCAGCGCGATCGCGCCGCCGTTGGCGTTCACGCGCGGGTCGTCGTCGGCCAGCCCCCACTCGCGGGTGCAGCCCAGCGACTGCGCGGCGAACGCCTCGTTGAGCTCGATGAGCCCGATGTCGTCCAGCGCAACTCCGGCGCGGTCGAGCACCTTCGCGACCGCCGGGACGGGGCCGAGGCCCATGACCCGGGGCGGCACGCCGGCGACCGCGGTCGCGCGGATCTTCGCCAGTGGCGTCAGCCCGTGCGCCTTCGCGTAGCCGTCGGAGACGACCATCACCGCGGCCGCGCCGTCGTTCAGCGGGCTCGAGTTGCCCGCCGTCACCGAGCCGTCCTTCGTGAACGCCGGGCGCAGCTTCGCGAGCGTCTCGATCGAGGAGTCGCGGCGCGGGCCCTCGTCGGCGTCGACGACCGTGTCGCCCTTGCGGCCCTTCACCGTCACCGGCACGAGCTCGTCGTCGAAGCGGCCGGCGTCCTGCGCCGCGACCGCCTTGGCGTGGCTACGCAGCGCGAAGGCGTCCTGGTCGGGCCGGGAGATGTCGCGCTCGGCGGCGACGTTCTCCGCGGTCTGACCGAGCGAGTCGGTGTGGCCGTGCTCCTTCATCCAAGGGTTCGTGAAGCGCCAGCCGAGCACGGTGTCGACGATCTCGGGCGCGCCGACGCCGAACGGACGGGCGCTCTTGGCCAGCGCGTAGGGCGCGCGCGTCATCGACTCCACGCCGCCTCCGACGAAGACGTCGGCCTCGCCCAGGCGCACGGCGCGCGACGCCTGCGCGACGGCCTCCAGGCCCGAGCCGCACAGGCGGTTGACGGTGACGCCTGCGACCTCGACCGGCCAGTCCGCGAGCAGGAGGCACATGCGCGCGACGTCGCGGTTGTCCTCACCGGCCTGGTTGGCGCAGCCGAAGATGACGTCCTCGACCTCGGCCGGGTCGATGCCCGTCCGCTCGGCCAGCGCCCGCAGCGCGTAGGACCCGAGGTCGTCGGGCCGCACGCTCGACAGGACGCCGCCGTGACGCCCGACCGGCGTGCGCACCGCGCCGACGATCCATGCCTCGTTCTGACCCATCTCAGCTCCTCGTCGTCGCCGGCTCGTCCGCGCGGAGCAGACGGCCGGTATAAGCGTCGTCCAGCAGTCCCCGGATGTTCTGTGCGTCGGCCGGGCGGGGGTTGTCGGCCGGGATCTTCTCCAGCACGAGACCGGTGGCCTCGTCGAGGTCCTCCTCGCGCATCCCGATGTCGCGCAGCGCGGTCGGGGCGCCGATGCGCAGCGCGAGCGCCTGGATGGCGGCCGCGGCGTCGGTGCCGTCGGCGCCCAGCGCGCGCGCGACGCGCGCGGAGACCTCGGGCAGCTCCTTCGCGTTGAAGGCGGTGGCGTACGGGAGGACGACGGTGTGCAGGTCGGCGTGCGGCAGATCGTAGGCGCCGCCGAGCACGTGGCAGATCTTGTGGTGGATCGCCGAGCCGCCGACGGCGAAGGCCGCGCCGGCGAGGTACGCGCCGTAGAGCGTGTCCGAGCGTCCGCCGAGGTCGTCGGGACGCTCGACCGCGACCGGCACGCCCTGGGCGATGGCGCGGATCCCCTCCTCGGCCACGAGCGACGTGATCGGGTTCGCCCCCGGCGCGTAGAACGCCTCGACGCAGTGCGCCATGGCGTTGATCGCGCTCGGGCCCGTGATGAAGGCCGGCAGCGAGACCGTCAGCTCGGGGTCGTAGACGACCGTCTTCGGCAGGACCCTGCGGTCGTTGCCGGTCTCCTTGCGCGACGCGGTGGTCATGCCCCACACCGGCGTCATCTCCGAGCCGGCGTACGTCGTCGGCACGGCGATGATCGGGAGATCGGTGACGAGCGCGATGATCTTGGCCGTCCCCGTCGTCGAGCCGCCGCCGATGCTGAGCAGCGCGTCCGCCCCGGTGTCGGCGGCCACCCCGCGGGCGCGCTCGGCCACCTCGTTGGGAACGTGCGGACGGACCTCGTCGAACACGCCGACGACGCGGTCGCCGAGGACGGCGGACAGCTCCTCGGCCAGCGGGCGCTCCTGCACCGTGGCGATCAGCAGGAGGCGATGGACGTCGAGCCGGTCGACCTCCGCGGCGAGCAGCTCCCGCGACGATCCGGCGGCGAAGACGACACGCCCGGGCAGCGCGTCGTAGGTGAACGAGCCGATGCTCATGACCCAACCCTTGAGCGCCGGCTGTTCGCTGTGCGAACACTTGTGCGCATGACGATTTATCCTATCCGTTCCATCGTGGAGGTGGTGGGGATGTCCGGCGCTGCCTTGTTCGAGACGAGCTCAGGTCCCAGCCGTCGCCCCGGCGCCGCCACTGGCCGCCGGCGAGTGGTGTCCTCGCGACGTTGGCGACGGGGCCGAGCCGCCAGGACACCGGGCCGACGCCCTTCAGCGACGAGATGAACGGGACGTCGGGCGTCCACCACGCCTCGGTCGTGACGATCTGCGCGTCCCCGGGATCGACGAAGCGGTAGCCGGCGCGGCGCACCGCCGCGGCGAACCCCGGGCCCGCGCTCGGTCGCAGGACTCCGACGGTGCGGTCCGTGCGGACGGCGTCCCACATGTCGAGATACGTGACCGCGAGGTCCTCGATCCCCCAGAACCACGTCTGCCACGGCACCATCGTCGACAGGCACGGGACGCCGCGCCCCTCGCACGCGTCGGACACTGGGTTGACGGTGTCCGCGGTCGCCGCCACGAGCACGAGCGCGACGCCCGCATCCATCAGGTCGCCCGCGGCGGCGGCGCGGTCGGGATCCGACGCCGAGTCCGCCACGAGGAACTCCACCGTGAAGGTCCCGTGGGTGGTCTCGAAGCCGTCCTCGACCAGCTCGCGGACCGTCGCGACGGTGAAGTCGTCCGCGGCGGCGTACGCCGCCAGCCGGCCCGTCGTCGGCGTGACGTACCCGATCCTGATCGGCGCACCCCCGCCGGCGCGCGCGGCGTCATCGGACCCGCACGCAGCGAGGAGCGACGGGGCACCGAGGAGCGCCACGGCGCCGCCCGAGCGGCGCAGGAACCGGCGACGGTCGAGACGCGTGGCGGCGCGCCCCCGTCAGGCGGGCCCGGGCGCCCGCTCCGCCGACGCGCGGAGGGCGCGCAGGGTCTCGAGCTCCTCGTCGCTCGGCGGCGGGGTGTGCTGCAGGTCGTCGGCGACGTGGAGGTCCCAGCCGGTCGCCTCGCGGACCTGGTCGGCCTCGACGCCCGCGTGCACCGCGGTGAGCTCGAGCTCACCGTCGGCCCCGGGGCGCAGGACGCCCAGGTCGGTGATGACCACGATCGGCGCGCCTGCCGGGCCGATGGAGGTGATGAAGTCGATCTTCTCCACGAACACGCGCACCGAGTGGCGCACGAGGACGATGACCTCACGGGCGCGGGCGGCGATCTCGGGGGCGCCACCGGCGCCGGGGAGGCGCACCTTCGGCGAGCCGTAGTCACCGATGACGGTCGTGTTGATGTTGCCCTTGCGGTCGATCTGCGCCGCGCCGAGGAACCCGACGTCGATGCGGCCGCCGCCGACCCAGTAGTTGAACATCTCCGGGACGGAGACGAGCTCGTCGGCGGTCTCGGCGAGGTCGTCGTCGCCGATCGACAGCGGCAGGCGCCGCGGCTTCGCGCCGATCGCGCCGGACTCGTAGACGAGCACCGTGTTGGGCGCGTGGGTGCGGCGGGCGAGGTTCGCGGCGGCGTTGGGCGGGCCGACGCCGACGAGGCAGACGAGGCCGTCGCGCAGCTCGCGCGCGGCGTTGATCGTCATGAGCTCCTGCGCGTCGTAGCCGTTCTCGGACATCTAGGCCGTCACTCCCTCCGACGCGTTCACCACGTTCTCCTCCATCCAGGCCAGGAAGCCGTCCCGGTCGCGTGCGATCTCGTCCCAGGCGGCATAGAAGCCGTTGTCACGGGTGGAGTACCCGTGGGCGTAGGACGGATGCGCGCCTCCCGGCACCGTGCAGACCGCGGTGATCACCCAGTGCGGAAGCACCGTCGAGTGCGGGCGCGGCTCGAGCTCGTCGACGACCTCCTCGACGGTCACGACAGCGCGCTTGGCGGCGAGCACCGCCTCCTTCTGCACGCCCGACAGGCCCCAGAGCATGACGTTGCCCTGCACGTCGGCCTGCTGCGCGTGGATGACGGCGACGTCGAGGTCCAGAGCCTTGACGGCCGAGAGCTGCTCGCCGGTGAACGGGCACTCGACCTGGCTGACCTCGGGGTTGAGCTCGGCGAGGTCCGTGCCGATGTAGCCGCGCAGCACCGCGAACGGCAGCCCGGCGGCGCCCGCGACGTACGCGTTGGCGAGCCCGGCATGGGAGTGCTCGATGATCTCCAGGGGCGCCGGCCAGTCGTGCTCGACGGCGTCGCGGAACCGGTGCAGGGACCCCACACCGGGGTTGCCGCCGTACGAGAACACGAGCTTGGACGCGCATCCCATCCCGATCAGCTGGTCGTAGATGAGGTCCGGCGTCATGCGGACGAGCGTGAGGTCCTTGCGGCCCTGGCGGATGATCTCGTGACCCGCCGCGAACGGGATGAGATGGGTGAAGCCCTCGAGCGCGATGGTGTCGCCGTCGTTGACGTTGGCGGCGATCGCATCGGGGAGGGACATGTGATGTTCGCTGCGCGCACGCATGTGCGCCCACCATATAGAGTCCCGGTTCGTGAGAGAAGACACGCCCGCGCGCCGGGAGGGAGCGCGCGAGACGCAGTCGGTGCAGTCGCTCGAACGGGGTCTGGCGGTGCTTCAGGTGTTCTCCCGGGAGAACCCCGCACCCACCCTCAGCGAGGTCGCCCGGCTGGCTGGAACGACCCGCGCGACGGCGCGCAGGATCCTGCTCACGCTCGAGCGCCTGGGCCACGTGCGGTCCGACGGACGGCGGTTCTCCCTCACGCCGCGCGTCCTCGCGCTCGGCTGGTCCTATCTCTCCTCCCTGAACCTCTGGGAGATCGCCCAGCCGCTCATGGAGGACCTCGTCGAGCAGACCGGCGAGTCGTGCTCGGCGGCGACCCTCGATCTCCCGGACGTGGTCTACGTCGCGCGTGTCCCCACGCGCCGGATCATGTCCATCACGCTCGGCGTCGGGACGCGGCTGCCCGCCCACGCGACGTCGATGGGACGGGTGCTGCTCGCGGCGCTCGACACCGACGAGCTCGATGCGTTTCTCGGCACGATGCCGCTCGAGTCGCTCACCGAGCGGACGGTCGTGGAGCCGAGGGAGCTTCGTGCCGCCATCGACGAGGTGCGCGCGCAGGGCTGGGCGCTCGTCGACCAGGAGCTCGAGCTCGGACTGCGCTCGGTCGCCGCGCCGATCCAGGACGGCGAGCGCCGCACGGTCGCCGCGCTGAACGTCTCCGCGGCCGCGTCGCGCGTCCCGCTGTCCAAGCTCCGGGAGGAGATCCTCCCGTCGCTGCTGGCCACCGCCGACGCGGTGTCCACGGCCCTCGGGCGCTCCGCGCGCAGCGAGGAGCTGCCGCGCGTCGTCGCCGGCGCCGCCGGTTAGCCGGACGTTCACCCTCGCCAGGCGCAGGGGTAGTGCACTCCTCGCTATGCATGCTCCTCCCCGTCGCGCCGGCGTTCCCCTCGCCGGCGCCCTGCTCGCGCTGCTCACGGTGGCGCTGCTCATGACCACCGCGTCCGCCGACGCGCACTCCGGGTCGCCCGCGAAGGCCTCCCCCATCGTCTTCGGCCATCGCGGTGCCGCGGGCTACCGCCCCGAGCACACGCTCGCGTCCTACGAGCTCGGCGCCCGGATGGGCGCCGACTTCATCGAGCCGGATCTCGTCTCCACGAAGGACGGACATCTCGTCGTGCGGCACGAGCCGGAGATCGGTGGGACGACGAACGTCGCCGACCATCCCGAGTTCGCCGACCGCAAGACGACGAAGGTCATCGACGGCATCTCCTACACGGGCTGGTTCACCGACGACTTCACGCTCGCCGAGCTCAAGACGCTGCGCGCCAAGGAGCGCCTGCCCGCCGTCCGGCAGCGCAACACGATCTACGACGGGCGCTACCAGATCCCGACGCTCCAGGAGGTCATCGACCTCCGCGCGAAGCTCTCGAAGGAGCTCGGGCGCACCGTCGGCATCGTGCCCGAGGTCAAGCACTCGTCCTACTTCAAGGCCGAGGGTCTGGCGATCGAGCCCAAGCTCGTCAAGGCGCTGCGCGACAACGGCCTGGACAAGGCCGACTCGCCGGTCGTCGTGCAGTCCTTCGAGACGACGAACCTCAAGGAGCTCGACCACGAGATCGACGTCCCGCTCGTCGCGCTGCTGGACTCGCCGACCGTGGTCCCCGGCGACGTGCAGGCCGCGGGTGGCACGAGCACGTTCGCCGACCTGGCGACGCCCGAGGGGCTCGAGGGGCTGGCGAAGTTCGCCGACTGGGTCGGGCCGTCGAAGACCTACATCATCCCGACCGACGCGGCCGGCGAGTGGCAGGCGCCGACCGCCTTCGTCGCCGACGCGCACGCAGCCGGCCTGAAGGTCGTCCCGTACACGTTCCGCAACGAGAACCAGTTCCTGCCGCCGTCGCTGCGCTCCTCGGCGGACCCGAACGCGTACGGCGACGCGTTCTCGGAGTACAAGGCGTTCTTCGACCTCGGCGTCGACGGCGTCTTCTCCGACAACCCGGACACGGCGGTCGCCGCCCGGGCCGAGTGGGAGGCCTCCTCCTAGGACCCGGAGACGCGTGCGAGGGCGGCGTCCATCGCCGCCCCCGGCGCCTCCACGACACGCCCGTGACCCGGCGCCAGGCGCGCCGGGTCGAGGGCGCGCAACGCACGGGCGCTGGCGATCTCCGTCGGGGGGTGCCAGGTGGCAAGCGACGGCAGCGGCGTCGGGAGCTTGGGCTCCGCGGTGGTCGCCATCCGGAAGTAGGTGGAGAAGACGTCGCCGCAGTAGAGGGTGCGGTCGCGGGTGTCGAGGAACGCGACGTGTCCCGGTGTGTGGCCTGGCGAGGGGATGACCTCGAGGCTGCCGATCCGCTCGCCCGCTGTGAGGTGCCGCGTCGGGCGCGTCTTGATCTTCAGGGCCTGCAGCTTGCGGCCCTTCGGCTCGTGCGGGTCGAGGCTCCCGTCGCCGTTGAGGGGGCGGGCGTCGCGCTCGCTGATGAGCACCTCGGCATGAGGCAGCTGCTCGTGGAGCTTGTCCAGGGACCCGACGTGATCGGGGTGCGCGTGCGTCAGCACGATGCGCGTGATCGGCGCGCCCAGCTGCTGGGCCTTGGCCACGATGCGACCGGCGGTGCCGGGGATGTTCGCGTCGATGAGCGTCAGGCCGTCGTCCTCCCGGACGAGCCACGAGTTGACGAACTTCAGGCGGTTCACGACGACGGGCACGGGCATGGCCGCCAGGCTACTCGCGAGTCGGTTAGGGTCGCCCCGAGGCGCCAGCCCACCCCAGAAGGAGACAGCATGCGGATGCTGATGCGGGTGCAGATGGAGGTCGAGTCGGCCAACCGGGCCATCAAGGACGGATCGTTCGCGCATCTCATGGAGGGCGTGATGCGCGACCTGCAGCCGGAGGCCGTCTACTTCACGGCTCAGGACGGCAAGCGGACCGGCTTCATCGTGTTCGACCTGGAGGACGTGTCGGACATCCCCGCGGTCGCGGAGCCCTTCTTCATGGGCGTCAACGCGTCGATCGAGATGGCCCCTGCGATGACACCCGCGGACGTCCAGGCCGGGCTCGAGAAGGCCGCCAACGCAGCCTGAGCGGACGGCTACGGCTCGAGGTAGAACACCTCACAGGAGAGGTCCTCGATCGTGTCGGTACCACTGAGGAAGCCGCGCACGCGCCGTCCGGTGATCCGCTGGACGGCCGCGCGGAAGTCGCCCTCGCGGGCGTGCTGGAAGAACAGACGGGTCTCGCGCAGCCGTTGGTGCTCGCCCAGGTCGGCCATCGTGCGCTCGGCGGGGGTCAGGGTCTTCTCGAGACTGCACACGACGATGTCCGGGCCGGCGAAGTACGTCCGCGCGCGCTCCGGGCCGCGACCGAACAGCTGCTTGTAGAGCCGCACCATCTCGTTGGAGATCTCCAACGACGCCTCGTGGTGCGTCGGGGGAGACTGCTGGATCTCGGTCATGCGTCGCGTCCGATCGGGTCCCTCTGGAGGAAGGCCGCGCGAACCGAAGAGGAACCTGCAGAACAGAACGAGCGGTCCCGGTCAGGCTATCCATACGCCCCCCAGAACCGCGAAAGCCCCGCAATGCGGGGCTCCACGGCCGGACTCGATCACCACTGAACTACTACGTCCCAGGACTTGAGTGTTCATGCCTGGGCGGCGTGACACTCCCGACCCCCGCCAACTGGCCGCCACCCTCGCGGGCGACGCGCTGTCCGGGTGAGCGCACGACGGCGCTCGTGGCCGAGTGGGCAATCCGCCGGACCTCGAAGGCTAGCGATCTCGGTCCTACCATCGCGGGATGACCTCCAGGGCGGTGCTCGTCACCGGCGGTTCGCGCGGGATCGGTGCGGCCGTCGCCGCCGCGTTCGCGGACCGCGGCGACCGCGTCGCCGTGCACTACGGGCACCGGTCCACGCAGGCCGACGCCGTCCGCGACGGCCTCACGGGCACCGGCCACGTGGCCGTGGGGGCCGATCTCGCCGATCCCGAGGCCGTGCGGCGGATGGTCGACGACGCGGCGCAGGCGTTGGGGGGCATCGACGTCCTCGTGAACAACGCGGGCGTGTTCGAGGCGCACCCGATCGCTGGGACGACCTACGAGGAGTGGCAGGACGCCTGGCGACGCACGCTCGACGTGAACCTGACGGGCGCGGCCAACGTCACATGGTGCGCGCTGCGCCACATGCCCGACGGTGGCCGCATCGTGATGGTGTCCTCGCGCGGCGCGTTCCGCGGCGAGCCCAACCACCCCGCCTACGGGGCGAGCAAGGCAGCGATCGTCTCCCTCGGCCAGTCGCTGGCACGCGCCCTCGGGCCACGCGGGATCTCCGTGACCTCGGTCGCCCCCGGCTTCGTCGAGACGGAGATGGCGGAGGAGGCGCTGGCCGGCGAGGGAGGCGTCCGCCGCCGCGCCGAGAGCCCCCTCGGCCGGGTCGCCGCGCCCGAGGAGATCGCGGCGGCGGTCGTGTTCCTGGCGTCGCCCGAGGCGACGATGGCGAGCGGGTCGGTGCTCGACGTCAACGGGGCGTCGTTCCTGCGGATGTAGCCGTGGCGACGCTCGACGACGCCCGCGAGCTCGCCCTCGCGCTCCCCGCGACGACCGAGCGCTCCTCGTACGGGACGCCGGGGTTCCGCGTGAGGGACAAGCTGTTCGCCCGCTCGCGCGAGGACGACGTCCTCGTGATCTGGGTCGCGGACCTCGGCGAGAAGGAGATGCTCGTCCGCTCCGAACCCGAGAAGTTCTTCACGGTCGCGCACTACGACGGGCACGCGTCGGTCCTCGTCAGGCTCAGCGCAGTGGATCGCGAGGAGCTCGGCGAGCTGCTCACCGATGCCTGGCGGGCCAGGGCGCCGAAGCGGCTGCTGGCCGACCTGGACCGCCAGCCGATCTACCGCGCGCCGATGCGCGCCCGCGAACCCGATCTGGCGCCGGGGGCGGGCGCCGACGTCGGCCTCGCCCACGACCTCGTCGGCATCGGCGACGTCGCGGACCGCGCCGTGCAGCGGTTTGCGGCGCTGCCCGACGGGACCTTCGTGTGGACACGCTCGTCGGACGGGCTGTTCCACCTCGGGCGGATCGCCGGACCCTGCACCACCGCCTCGGACGAGCCGCTGACCGTCGGGCTGCGCCATGTCAGGCCGGCGACGTGGCTGGATCGCCCGCTGCGTGAGGACGAGGCGCCGTCCGCGGTGGTGGCGACCTTCGCGCGCGGCGGGCGCAACCTGCAGCGCACGCACGACGACGCCGCCGAGCGGCTGACCGTCGAGCTGTGGGTTAGCGCGGGTGCTCCTCGCCCTTGACGACCTCCGCCTCGAACACGTGCAACCCCCGGGCGCTGGGCCAGGCCTCGACGAGACGCAGGCCGGCACTCGCGAGCAGCGCTGCGTACTCCGCCCGCGTCCGCTCGCGCCCGCCCGGGCCGACGAGCATGTTCAGATCGCTCAGGGCCGCCTCCTGCAGGCCGTCGGCCAGGTCCCGCTCGATGATCAGGAGCGTCGCCTCGCCGCCCATCGCCGCGCGGCACGCGTCGAGGATCCGGACGCAGTCGTCGTCGGGCCAGTCGTGGAGGATCGCCCGCAGCAGGTAGGCATCGCCCCCGCTGGGCACGCCGGCGAAGAAGCTGCCTCCCACGACCCGCAGGCGATCGTCGTCCGCCGGCGGCGCGGTCGCGACGACATGCGGGAGGTCGAAGAGCACGCCGTGCTGGTGCGGGTGCGCCGCGAGGAGCGCGGCCAGGAGCGCGCCGCGGCCGCCGCCGACATCGACCACCGTGGCGAAGCGCGAGAAGTCGTACGCCTCGAGCACCGACCGGTTCGTGCGGCGCGACAGGTCGGTCATCGCCGCGTCGAACACCGCCGCCGACTCCGGGTGCGTCGCCCGGTACTCCCACGCGTCCATGCCGTGGACGTACTGGTAGGCGCTTTCGCCCGTACGGACGCTGTGCAGCAGCTCGCCCCCCACGTGCGGGCGGTGTCGTCGGAGCCGCAGAAGCGCGCCCAGCCGGCGAGGGGCTCCGCGGCGTCGGAGCGCAGGCCCTCCCCGATCGGCGTCAGGCCCACGTGCCCCCCTTTGTCGGAGGTCACGATCCCGATGGCTCCGAGCGCGCGCAGGAGGCGTCGGAGCGAGGGCGGATGCGCACCGGTCGCCACGGCGAGCTCCTCCGGGTCGTGTGTGCCGGCGGCGATGCGGTCGGGCAGGCCGAGCTCGACCGCGACCCGGATCGCTTGCGTGACCTTGTGCCCGTCGATGAGGCGGCGCAGGGTGACGGACGGTTCCTCGTCCCGCATGGCTGGCGCAGATCGTCCACCTCGGTGATCGCGGATGCAAGCGCGGCTCGCGCAGCATCGGTGAGGCGGTGACGCTGACCGTGTAGCAGGATGCGCTGCATGAGCGACCCGTCGATCACCGAGGACACCGACGCTCTGCGCGCCCAGCGGCGCGAGTTCGTCCGGGACCACCGCACCGCCGTGTTCGGGTACCCGCGCCAGGGCCACGGGCCGTCGATGTCGATCGTCTACTACGTCGTCGGCGGCGATGACGACCTGCGCGTCTCGAGCATGCGTGACCGGTCCAAGACGAAGTCGGTGCGCCGCGACGGCAAGGTGACGCTGTGCGTGCTCGACGAGCAGTGGCCCATGAGCTACCTGCAGGTCTACTGCGACGCCGAGGTCGACGACGACATCGACGCCGCGGTCGACCAGATGATGGCCGTCTCCCAGATCATGGCCGGCGAGCCGATGCCGGACTCCGCGCGCCCCGACGTCGAGGCGATGTGCCGCCGCGAGCACCGCGTCGTGCTGAAGCTCCGGCCCTACGCGACGTTCCAGACGCCGCCGCGGCACGTGCACAAGGCTGCCGATCTCAAGGGCCTCACGCACTGGACGAGCACGAGCCTCCCATGGTGAGGCACAACTGGTTCGAGCACCACGAGGCGGCCGAGATCAAGGGGCTCATCGACGAGCTGCACGGCGGCGACGCGAAGCAGGTGCGCGCCCGGCTGCGCACGGAGTACGGCTTCTACGTCGCCGACCACGGGCTCGACGCGACCGGCGTGGCGATCGAGACCGACGACGACGAGGCGTTCCGGTCGCAGGAGGACGGCAGCATCGCCGTCCGCGACCGCGACGGCGCCCGCTGCTGGTGTCCCAGCGGGGTCTAGCGCCCGGCGAGCCCGGCGGCCCAGGTCGCCGCCTCGGCCGGATCCTCGGGCGGCCCCTCGACCAGCACGAGCTCGTCGACGCCGGCCGCGGCCAACTCCTCGCGGCCGGCGGGCTGCGACAACGCGACCGCCACCCGCAGCGCCGACGGATCGCGGCCCGCCTCGCGGCACAGCTCGTGGAGCAGCCCGACCCGGTCGCGCACGGCGTCGATGCCCTCGACGTTGAACCCGTACCACCCGTCCCCCCACGCCGCGGCGCGCTGCAACGCCGCGTCGCTGTTGCCGCCGACGACCACCGGGATGCGGCGGTCGCGGACCGGCCTTGGGTTCACGCGGATGGAATCGAAGGCGACGAACTCGCCGTCGAACGACGCGACGTCGTCGCGCCACAGCGCGCGCATCGCGGCCACGTACTCGGCCGTCCGCGCGCCCCGACGGGCGAAGGGCACGCCGAGCGCCTCGAACTCCTCGCGTGACCAGCCGACGCCCACGCCGAGCGTGAGCCGCCCACCGCTGAGGACGTCGAGCGACGCGGCCTGCTTCGCGACGAGCACCGGGTTGTGCTCGGGCAGGAGCAGCACGCCCGTTGCCAGGGCGATCGTGCGGGTCGCGGCGGCGGCGAAGCTCAGGCCGATGAGTGGATCCAACCAGTCGGCCTCGGCCGGGACCGCGATGCGCCCGTCGTCGGCGTAGGGATAGCGCGACGCCGGGTCGTCGACCATCACGACGTGCTCGCCGGACCACAACGTCGCGAACCCCGCCTCCTCCGCGGCCGCCGCGACGGCGTCGATCACCTCGCGGCGCGCGCCCGTGCCGATCCCCAGCGCGTGCAGCCCGAGGTGCACCCCGCGGCCCCTAGGCCGGCGCGAGCCGGTCCTTGGCCCGGTTGCGCGCGAGCTTGTGGCGCCGCGTCCCATCCAGCTCGACCTTGCGCAGCCGCACGGACTCCGGGGTCACCTCGACACACTCGTCCTCGCGGACGAACTCCATCGCCTGGTCGAGCGACAGCCGCCGATGCGGAACGAGGCGCACGAGCACGTCGGAGGTCGACGAGCGCATGTTCGTGAGGTGCTTCTCCTTGACGGCGTTGACGTCGAGGTCCTCGGAGCGGCCGTTCTCCCCCACGACCATCCCCTCGTAGACCTCCTCGCCGGGGCCGATGAACAGCGTCCCGCGCTCCTGCAGGCCGAAGAGCGCGAAGGCGGCGGTCTTCCCGCGCCGGTCGGCGACGAGCGAGCCCGTCGGGCGGGTGCGCAGCTCGCCCACCCAGGGCTCCCAGCCGTCGAAGACGTGGTGCAGCAGCCCGGTGCCGCGCGTCTCGGTGAGGAACTCCGTGCGGAAGCCGACGAGCCCGCGCGCGGGCACGCGCTGCTCCATGCGCACCCAGCCGTTGCCGTGGTTGACCATCTGCTCCATGCGCCCCTTGCGCAGGGCGAAGAGCTGGGTCACGACGCCGACGTAGTCCTCGGGCAGGTCGATCGAGACGCGCTCGAATGGCTCGTGCAGCGTCCCGTCGATGTCGCGCGTGAGCACCTGGGGCTTGCCGACGGTCATCTCGAAGCCCTCGCGGCGCATGAGCTCCACGAGCACCGCGAGCTGCAGCTCGCCGCGGCCCTGGACCTCCCACGCATCGGGCCGCTCGGTGTCCTGCACGCGCAGCGAGACGTTGCCGATCAGCTCCTGCTCGAGGCGCGCCTGGATCTGGCGGGCGGTGAGCTTGCCCCCGTCCTGCCCAGCGAGCGGGGACGTGTTGACGCCGATCGTCACCGACAGCGACGGCTCGTCGACCGTGATGACCGGGAGCGGCCGCGGATCCTCGAGGTCGGCGAGCGTCTCGCCGATCGTCACGTCCGGGATGCCGGCGACGGCGATGATCTCCCCCGGCCCGGCCTGCTCCGCGCTCACGCGGTCCAGCGCCTCGGTGATGAAGAGCTCCGCGAGCTTGGCCCGCGCGATGCTGCCGTCGGCGCGGCACCAGGCGACCTCCTGGCCGCGGCGGATCGTCCCGTTGCGCACGCGGCAGATCGCCAGGCGGCCGAGGTAGGGCGACGCGTCGAGATTGGTGACGTGGGCCTGCAGCGGATGGCCCTCCTCGTACGAGGGCGCGGGGATGTGCTCGACGAGCAGGTCCATGAGCGGCGAGAGGTCCTGGCCCTCCTCGCCCTCCGTCAGCGACGCCCAGCCGGCCCGTGCGTTCGTGTAGACGATGGGGAACTCGATCTGGCTCTCGTCCGCGTCGAGGTCGAGGAACAGCTCGTAGACCTCGTCGATGACCTCGGAGATGCGCGCGTCGGGGCGGTCGACCTTGTTCACGACGAGCACGACGGGAAGCCGCGCCTCGAGCGCCTTGCGCAGCACGAAGCGCGTCTGCGGCAGCGGGCCCTCCGACGCGTCGACGAGCAGCAGGACGCCGTCGACCATGGTCAGCCCGCGCTCGACCTCACCGCCGAAGTCCGCGTGCCCGGGCGTGTCGACGATGTTGAGCTTCACGTCGCCGTAGGGGACGGCGGTGTTCTTCGCGAGGATCGTGATGCCCTTCTCGCGCTCCAGGTCCATCGAGTCCATGACGCGCTCGTTGACGTCCTGGTTCTCGCGGAAGGCGCCTGACTGCCACAGCATCGCGTCGACCAGCGTGGTCTTGCCGTGGTCGACGTGCGCGACGATCGCGACGTTTCGGAGGTCGGTGCGGAGGGCGGTCACGCCATCCACTGTAGGAGCGGGTAGGAGACGTCGTGTCAACCGGGAGGGAGACCCATGTCGATCGCGCGCGCCCTGATGCAGACCTGGACCCGGAGGGCGGTGGTCGCAGCCTGCGCGGTCGCCACGGCCGTCCTTCTCGTCGCACCGTCGCTCACAGCCCGCGCGGACGACGCATCGACCGAGCCTGCGATGGTCGTCACTCTCCTGGGCACCGGGACGCCCGCCCTGGATCCGAAGCGCTTCAGCCAGTCGACGCTCGTGCAGGCGGGAGGGCTGAACCTCGTGTTCGATGCGGGTCGCGGCTCGTCGATCCGCCTCGCCCAGGCGGGCGTGAATCTCGGCGCCATCGACGGCGTGTTCCTCACCCACTTCCATTCCGATCACGTCGTCGGACTGGCCGACCTGTGGATGACCGGCTACATCCCGGCCCTCGGCGGGCGACCGGGCCCGCTGCAGCTCTATGGCCCGACCGGGACGAAGCACATCGGCGACGGCCTCATGGACACCTTCAGCGCCGACACGTCGATCCGCGAGGCCGACGAGGCCGTGCCGCCGGACAGCGCGAGGATCTCCAGCCACGAGTTCGACCACGACGGCGTGATCCTCGACCGCGACGGCGTCCAGGTCACGGCGTTCCAGGTGGACCATGGGGACCTCATCAAGCCCGCGTACGGCTACCGCGTCGACTACGCCGGGCACTCGGTGCTGATCAGCGGCGACACCCGCTACAACCAGAACGTCGTGCGATACGGCAAGGGCGTCGACGTCCTCATCCACGAGGTCGCCGCCGCACCGGCCGCGCTGCAGGATCTGCCGCTGTTCGCCCCGGTGCTCGCCCACCACACCTCACCCGAGGACGTCGGCCGCGTGTTCGCCGCCGACAAGCCGAAGATGGCCGTGTACTCACACATCGTCCTCATCCGGACGGCCGCCGTGCCACCCATCGGCCTGGACGAACTGGAGGCGAGGACGCGGGCGACCTACGACGGACCGCTCACTGTCGGCGCCGACCTCATGCGCTTCGAGATCGGCGAGGAGGTGACGGTCGTCCCTCCCGCCGCGGCTCCGTGACCCCGTCCCATGCCGCGATCCCAGGTGCTCAGTGGGGTGTGTGGGTGCTGCCGTCGGCGTGCATCGCGAAGCCGCCGGTGGCCAGCATCCGGCGCCCGCTGCGCGCGTCGACGAGCACCAGGAGGCGGTCGTCCTCCGCCTGGATGCGGGTCGCGAGCACGATCCCCTCGGTCGCCCGCTCGACCGGCGATTCCGGCAGGAGCGCTCGCACGGCGTCGGGGCCGAGCCCGCGCAGCCGGTCGAGCTCGGATTCCACCAGCGCGATCGCCACGGAACGAGGACTGGCCTCACGCATGCCGGGGGATCCTACGCTCGACGGGCAGGATCCGCCCCGACCACAGACGAGGAGGGACCTGGGTTGACCACCGAGGCGCAGGCGCTGCCGGACCCCGAGCTCATCGGCCGCTCCCGCGGCACGGACTTCTACGGCGTCGACGATCTGATCCCCGCGGAGGAACGTGAGCTGCGCGATCGCGTCCGGGCGTTCTGTGACGACGTCGTCGTGCCTGTCGCCGCGCAGGCCTGGGAGGACGCGGTGCTCCCCGCGTCCATCCGCGACGGGCTCCGCGACCTCGGCGTCGCCGGCGGCTCGATCCAGGGCTACGAGTGCCCGGGCATGAGCGTGCTCGGCTCGCATCTCGTCCTCTCCGAGCTGGCGCGGGGCGACGGCAGCGTCGCCACGTACCACGGCGTTCACACCGGTCTGGCGATGCTGTCGATCGGCATGCTCGGCTCCGAGGACCAGAAGGAGCGCTGGCTCCCGTCGATGGCCCGTATGGATCGCCTGGGCGCCTTCGCCCTCACGGAGCCCGACCACGGCTCCGACGTCGTCGGTCTCGGCACGCGGGCGCACCGGGACGGGGACCATTGGGTGCTGGACGGCGCCAAGCGTTGGATCGGCAACGGCTCGGTCGCCGACGTCGTGGTCGTGTGGGCGCGCGACGACGACGGCCACGTCGGCGGCTTCGTCGTCGAGACCGAGGACGCCGACGGCTTCGACGCCGAGGTCATCACCGGGAAGGCCTCCAACCGTGCGGTCTGGCAGGCGGAGATCACGCTGCGTGACGTCCGCATCCCGGCCGACAACCGCCTGGCCCAGGCACGCACGTTCGCGGACACCGGGCGCGTGCTGACGCACAGCCGCCAGGGGGTCGCCTGGGAGGCCCTCGGCCATGCGCTGGCCGCCTACGAGGCCGCGGTCGCCTACGCCGGCGAGCGCCGCCAGTTCGGCCGTCCGATCGCCGCCTTCCAGCTCGTCCAGGACAAGCTGTCGCACATGCTCGCGGACATCACGAGCATGCAGCTGCTGTGCCTGCGGCTGGCCCACCTCGACGCGCTCGGGCGGGTCACGCTCGCGCACGCGTCGCTGGCCAAGCTGCAGACGGCGGCGGCCGCGCGGCGCGTGTGCGCCCTCGCGCGCGACGTCCTCGGCGGCAACGGCATCCTGCTCGAGTACCACGTGGCACGACACCTCGCCGACGTGGAGGCGACCTACACGTACGAGGGCACCGACTCCGTCCAGTCGCTCATCGTCGGCCGCGAGATCACCGGCCTGTCCGCGTTCGCGCCGTCTGGCGCGTAGACCGCGCCGATCTCCCGGAACCGGGCGCCTTGTGCAACGGCGGGCGGTTTCGGGTCCGCATGCACGATCTGCGGGAAAGTGCGCTTCAATGGAGGTCGAATGTCCCAGCATCCTGCAGAAATCCAGGAAGCGGAGGCGGAGTTCGCGATCGAGGAGCGGCGGGAGGGCATCCGCGCGCTCGTCGGCATGTCGGGCAACCTCGACTTCACCGCAGCACCCCAGCTCGGTGATGCCATCGACAGGCTGCTCGAGGCGCGGGCTCACGAGCTGTGGGTCGACCTGCGAGACCTCGAGTCGATCGACTCGACCGGCCTCGCCGCCCTGACGTCCGCGCGGCGTCGTGCCGATGCCGAGGGCGCGAAGCTGCGCCTCGTCGTCGAACGAGGCCCCGTCCGCGACGTGCTCGAGCTGGGACGGATGGACCGGGTCTTCCAGCTCGCGACCGAGCCACCCCGGATCCTACGCTGAGCGCACTCTGGCCGACCCGCTAGCACCGCCCGGCGATCTGCTCGAGGCCTGCGTCGTCCTTCCCGTCCACGACGACGACGCGACCCTCGCTCCGGCCCTGCGCGCGCTGGCGGAGCAGGAGGGCGTGCCCCACGAGACCTACGAGGTGATCGTCGTGCTCGCCGGGTGCCGCGATGCGCTGCGCGCCGAGGCCGTCGCCGCGGGCGACGAGCACCCCGAGCTGCGACTGACGCTCCTCTCCACCGGCGACGACGGCCCCGGTGCCGCGCAACGCACGGGCATGGATCTCGCCGGCCACCGGCTGCTCGCGATCGGCCGGGAGCACGGCAGGATCCTCCTCACCCACCCGTCCGAGCCGGTCGCCCGCACGTGGCTGGCCGGGACGAGGCCCGTGACGACGGCGGCCGCCCACGCCGCGGCCGGCCCGTCGGGCATCGGCGGCGAGGCGCAGCTGCTCGAGGAGTCCATGGGTCGCGGGAGCATCCTCGTCCGCACACGGCGCGCGCACGGCGCGACGCGCGTCGACGGCTGGCTCGCGCGCCGCTCGTACCCGGCGTGCGGCATCCCCGCGGACGAGCTCGCCCGCAGCCGGACGGCGACGATCAGCGTCATCGTGCCTGCCAAGGAGGTGGCCGGGACGATCGCGGGCGTCGTGGACGAGCTCGTCGTCCTGCGCGAGACGGGCCTCGTGGACGAGGTGCTCGTGGTCGACGCAGCGTCGGCGGACGGCACGGCGCGCATCGCGCGCGACCACGGCGCCGATGTCGCCCAGGAGGACGCGCTGCGCGTCGATCTCGGCCCCGCGCGCGGCAAGGGCGACGCGATGTGGCGCGGGCTGGCCGCGACGTCCGGCGAGATCGTCGTCTACGTCGACGCCGACAGCGAGGTCTTCTCCCCCGGCTTCGTCACGAGCCTCGTCGCGCCGATGTTCGCCGACGAGACGATCGCGCTCGTCAAGGGCAGCTTCCGGCGGCCGTTCCGCGTCGGCGAGACCGTCCTGCCGTTCGGCGGCGGACGCGTCACCGAGCTGCTCGCGCGGCCCCTGCTGAACCTGCACCGCCCGGAGCTGGCAGGCTTCGTCCAGCCCCTGGCGGGCGAGATCGCGGCACGCCGCTCGCTGCTGGAGCGCCTGCCGTTCCCGGTCGGCTACGGCGTCGAGATCGCGATGCTCCTCGACGCCCACGAGCGCGTCGGCATCGACGCCATGGCCCAGGCCGACCTGGGCGAGCGGCAGAACCGCCACCAGTCGCTGAGCGCGCTGTCGGCCATGGCGCTCGCGGTGCTCGTGGCGGCGGAGCGGCGCATCGGCGAGCTCGACCGCGACCCCGCCGAGGTGGCCGAGCTGCTCCTCCCGTTCGCCGACGCCGGTGTCCGCCGCATCGACGTCCAGGAGCGCCCTCCCTTGGTACGCTGAGCGGGAAGGGCAGTATCCCGCCAAGTGGCGTGCCGTCAATACGGCCTCCGGGCCCGGTACGTCCGCCGCGACCGCTGTCGCGGTGGGAGAGACCTTCGACCGTCCTCGCACGATCGAAAGGTCCCCCATGGAAGTCTCCGTCGGCATCTGGGCGCTGTTCTGCGCCGTCATCGTCGGCCTGTTGCTCGTTGATCTGCTCGTCGCCGGGCGCACGAAGGGCATCCCGCCGATGCGCCAGTCGATCCTCTGGAGCATCTTCTGGCTCGCCATCGCCGTCGCGTTCACGTTCGTCCTCATGGCGTGGGAGAACGGCACGGTCGCCGGCGAGTACCTCACCGGCTATCTCATCGAGCGCAGCCTGTCGCTGGACAACCTGTTCGTCTTCGCGCTGCTGTTCACGTTCTTCGCCGTGCCCGACACCGCGCAGCGCAAGGTCCTGTTCTGGGGCATCATCGGCGCGATCGTCCTGCGTGCGGGGTTCATCTTCGCCGGCGCCGCGCTCCTCGACGCCTTCCACTGGATGATCTACGTGTTCGGCGCGCTGCTCGTCTTCACGGGCATCCGGATGGCGACGCACGACAACGAGGAGATCCACCCCGAGCGCAACCCCGTGCTCAGGATGGTGCGCCGCGTGGTCCCCCTCTCGGACGGCTACGACGGCGACAACATCGTCACCCGCATCGACGGCAAGCGGCTCGCCACGCCGCTGTTCGCGGCGCTCGTCATGGTCGCCACGTTCGACGTCGTGTTCGCGATCGACTCGATCCCTGCGATCTTCGCGATCACCCGCGACACGTTCGT
>Ga0070665_100001102_pt1 | contig 33324 bp, 32 predicted proteins | sample KBSS13metaG_FD_65862 | JGI IMG/M metagenome (GOLD analysis project Ga0070665, IMG submission 65862) | Switchgrass rhizosphere microbial communities from Kellogg Biological Station, Michigan, USA - KBS S1-3 metaG | ecosystem: Host-associated > Plants > Roots > Rhizosphere > Soil ... | reverse complement strand
AGTTGAACTTGTAGAAGTGCGCGATCGTGGCGGGGTCGATGCCGGTGATCGCTCCTTCCTCGCCCTGCACGAGCGCGGTGTCCGACCGCACATGGGATGGGTTGCTCACGCCGGGAGTCGCCGCGAGCGTGTCGCCTTCGGAGGCCCGGAACCCAAGGCCGTCTTCGCGATCGATGACGTGATCGGCGCGGACCTGATCGGAGATCGCCGACCTGGTGGTCGCGCTGAAGCCCGAGCCGAGGTCGCGGTGATGGCGCAGCTCGGCCTCCAGGCGCGCGTTGTCGAGCGCGACGGTGCTGCAGCGGCTGCACTGCACCGAGCCGTCGCGCGTGTGCCGCCGGTGCCCGACGTCGCGGCGTCGCGTGTCGGCCGGCACCCGGGTGATGGATGTGATCGTCACGGGATCTCGATCTGGCTGACGCGAGTCGCGATCGTGCGCTTGGCGAGGTAGAACGGCAGGAAGCCGAGCGCCCGCTGCTCGCTCGCGGCCTCCACGATCCACCAGCTCGCATGTCCGCCGACATCGCACGAGGCCAGCGCCTGCTGATGGCGCAGCGCGCTCCGGTGGCCCTTGAAGGCGGCGAACGCGACTCCGCACTCGTGCGGCTCGTGGCGATGCTGGAGGACGTAGCGGAACATGAGGGCAAGCCTCCTCTGACGCGGCCGCCCCGACATCAGGGAGCACCCCTGAGTTCTCGGCCCCGGACCCCCTGATCTATGCTCGGCGCCCGACGAGACGCTCGGCGACGGCCATGGGTGGCCCCGCCCGTTCGTCGGGCCGTCTACCGGCGATGTGCGCCGCCATCGCCTCGGCCGCGCCCGCCGGATCGCGCTGCTCAACGCGGCGGAGGATCTCCCGGGCGGTGAGCGTCCCGCGATCGCCCTCAGGGTGCTGCAGCCGCAAGCTGGCGAACCTGGCACGGTGAGACGCCCGCTTCTGGAGCAGGAGCGCCACGCTCCGAGGTGATCGAGCGAAGTGCTGCATGCCGCCGGGGCCACCCGCGAGCAGCGCCCGCTTCACCGCCGATCGCCCCGGGCCGCTCCCTTGGACGAAGTCGGCCTCCGACACCGCCTCCTGGGCGTCGGCGACGAACCTCAGCCCCGCCCTACACCCGACCCAGCGCAGCGCGGAGCGTCTCGAGGAAGGCCTCGACACGCAGCGGTTTGGTCAGGTAGGCGGCGATCGCGGTGCCCCTGAGGCGGTCCATCGACGCCGGGGTCGCGTCCGCCGAGAGCACGATGACGGGGATGCGGGCGGTGCGCGGGTCGCGGGTCAGCGTGGCAAGGACCTCGGTGCCGTCGATGTCGGGAAGGTCGAGGTCGAGGAGGATCACGTCGGGCCGGTGCAGCAGAGCGAGCTCGACTCCCGCCCGGCCGCGCACGGCGGGGGTGAGCTCGATGTCGCCGCTCGCCCGGGCCAGGATGCTTCCGACGAGCTCGAGGTTGGCCACGCTGTCCTCGATGTAGAGGACGCGCGCGGGCCCGATCTCCCAGACGCCCTCCGGGACGGAGGACGTCGCCTCCTGCGTGATCGCCACGCCCGCCGGTGCCTCGGCCAGCGCAAGCTCCACGTAGAACGCCGACCCCTCCCCCGGCGCCGTGTGCGCGATCCCGACGGTCCCGCCCATCGCCTCGGCGAGGCTGCGCGAGAGCGCAAGCCCGAGGCCGGTGCCCTCGATCCCGGCGCCGTCGGCATCCAGCCGCTCGAAGGGCAGGAACGCCTTCTCGGCCGCGGCGGCGTCCATCCCAGGGCCCGTGTCGACCACGACCGTGCGGAGGCGACCCGCGGGCAGCTCGGTGAAGTACGTGCGCACGGCCCCGCCGTGGCGGTTGTACTTCACGGCGTTGACGAGCAGGTTCAGGAGCACCTGCTGAAGCCGTTGCGGGTCCGCGAGCACGTAACGGTGCAGCCCGCCGTGCATGTCGGTGGCCAGCTCGACGTCGCGCGCCCTGGCCAGCGGCCTCACGAGCTCGAGCGCGTCGGCAAGCGGCTCGCAGGCGTGCACCGGCCCGGAGGCCAGGTGCTGGGCGCCGGCCTCCAGGCGCGTGATCTCCAGCACCTCGTTGATGAGTGCGAGGAGGTGTTCGCCGGCCTTGAGGATGTGCTCGACGCCGGATCGTCCCTCGGCTCGCAGCGGCTCGAGGGCCAGGAGCTGCCCGAACCCGATGATCGCGTTCAGCGGCGTGCGCAGCTCGTGACTCATCCGTGAGAGGAACTCGCTCTTGGCCTGGTCTGCCCGCTCCGCCTGCCCTCGCGCCTCGCGCTCGGCGGCCTCCGCCCGGGTGCGGTCGGTGATGTCGGTCGAGATCCCGCCCACCGCGTACGGGCGCCCGTGCTCGTCGCGCAGGGGGAACTTGATCGACAGCCACCTCCCGTCGATGACGTCCGTCAGCGGCTCCTCGACCTCCAGCGGCCGGCCCGACGTGAGCACCGTGTGATCGCTGGCCGCGTAGGCGTCGGCGGCCTCGGCCGGGAAGATCTCGTGGTCGGTGCGGCCGATGATGCGCTCGCGCGGGAGGCGGAAGCGCTGGGCGAAGTGGTCGTTGACCAGGACGTAGCGCCCACCGAGGTCCTTGACGAAGATGAGCGCCGCCGAGTTGTCGAGGATGTCGGTCAACCGCCGGACCGTCTCCTGGAGGTGCCGGTGCGCGGTGACGTCGTGCACCTCGACCGCGACTGCGCCGGCACCGGGCAGGGCGACCGCGTGGAGCTCGAGCGCCACCTCGGCCACACGCGCGGCCAGCGGGACGACCGCGCCGGGCGCCGCAGCGGCCGTGATGAGCGCGTCGAGGGGACCGGTCTCCCTGCTCAGCGCGCGCAGCGCTGCGTTGCGCCCCACGATCCCGTCCCGCACGAGCGCAGTGGGCGTCCGTGCGTGCTCGAAGGCTGCGTCGCGGAGGCCGGACATGCCCGGAAGCGTGCCAGGCGGCGTCTGCTCCCCGATGTAGCCAAGCAGCGGATGTCGCGGACACCCCGTGCGCGCGAGGCTGGTCGCATCGACCAAGGAGACGACGGAGCGATGTCATGGATCGTCGGCTGCGACACCGGAGGCACGTTCACGGATCTCGTGGCGCTCAGCGATGCCGGGGAGTTCCGGGTGGCGAAGGTCCCGTCGACGCCGCCGGACTTCGACCGGGCCGTGATCGAGGGCGTGCGGCAGCTCGGCATCCCGTCCGGTGACATCCGGCGCCTCTTCCACGGGACGACCGTCACCACGAACGCGGTCATCACGAAGCGCGGCGCCGCCACCGGGCTCATCACCACCGAGGGGTTCCGGGACATCCTCGAGATCCGCCGCGCGAACCGCGAGGAGCTCTACGACATCCTCTGGGACCCGCCGCCGGCGCTGGTCCCGCGACGCCATCGCCTGGAGGTCGCCGAACGGGTCGCCTACGACGGCACGGTCGTCACGCCGCTCGACGACGACACGGTCCGTGACGCCATCCGGCGGATCCGTGCGCGAGGACTGGAGTCCGTCGCCGTGTGCCTCATCAACGCGCACATGAACCCAGCGCACGAGAGGCGCGTCCGCGATCTCCTCCTGGAGGCCGACCCCGAGCTCAGCGTCTCGCTGTCGACCGAGATCCTCCCGGAGCCGCCGGAGTTCGAGCGGACCGCGACGACCGTCGCGAACGCCTACACCGCGCCGATCCTCAGCCGCTACATGACGACGCTCGTCGAGAGCCTGCGCGAGGACGGCTTCAACGAGGACATCGTCCTCGTCATGCACAACGGCGGCGGCACGATGACGAGCGACTACGCCAAGGGCCACGCGGTCAAGACGCTGAACTCGGGACCGGCGGCGGGAGTGATCGCGGGCGCCGCGATCGCGGAGTCGGCAGGGGTCGCGAACGCCGTGTGCATCGACATGGGCGGGACGACCTGCGAGTTCGCGGTCGTCGTGGACGGCAAGCCGCAGATGAGCACATCGTTCGACCTCGAGTGGGGCATGCCGATCCGGTTTCCGAGCATCGACGTCATGTCGATCGGGGCGGGCGGCGGCTCGATCGGCTGGCTCGACCCCGCCGGCAAGCCCCGCAACGGGCCGCAGAGCGCGGGCGCCGACCCCGGCCCCGCCTGCTACGGCCAGGGTGGCACGGAGCCGACCAACACCGACGCGCATCTCGTGCTGGGCCGGGTGAGCAACGACGAGTTCCTCGACGGGCGCATGGCGCTGGATCGCGAGCTCGCTGCGGAGGCCGTCCGGCAGGGCCTCGCCGAGCCGCTCGGGCTCTCGGTCGACGATGCCGCCGAGGGCCTGCTGCGCATCGCGAACGCCAACATGGTCGCGGCCATCCGGCTCATCACGGTGGAGCGCGGGTACGACCCGCGCGACTTCACGCTCATCGCGTTCGGGGGCGCAGGCCCGCTGCACGCCGTCGACATCGCGCGCGAGCTGGAGATGCCCGACGTGATCGTTCCGGCCTACCCCGGCGTGACCAGCGCCCTGGGTCTGCTGTTCGTCGATCCGCTCGACGACTTCTCCTGGGCCTTCGTGCGCCGTCAGGACGAGCTCGACGTCCGGGAGGTGGCCTCGATCTACGACGAGATCGGCGACCGGGTCCTCAGCAGCCTCGAGCTGCAGGGCGTCGAGCGCGAGCAGCTCGTGCTGGAGCGCAGCCTCGACCTGCGCTACATCGGCCAGCTGCACTCGATCACCGTGCCTCTGGAGGACGTGACCGAGGACGGGTTCGCCCGGGCGGTCGAGCTCTTTCACGCCGAGCACGCCCAGCACTACCGCTACAGCCACCCCGAGCAGCTCGTGGAGTCCTCGACGCTCCGGGTCACGGCGCGCGGCGCGCGCGCTCGCCCCGACCTCGACGCCGTCCGCTACACCGCCGACGGGGCGCAGCGCCCAGAGACGTCTCGGCAGGTTCACTTCCCGGACACCGGCTGGGTCGACGCGCGGGTCCTCGACCGAGCCGCGCTCGCACCCGACGCCGAGCTCGTCGGGCCGTGCATCGTCGAGGGCGTCGACACCACCGTCGTCCTGCCGCCCGGCATCGCGGCCCGCGTCGACGCCGCCGGCGACATCGTCATCGCAGTCCGAGCGTGAGAGGACCCGAACGCATGCATGACGACACGATCGACCCGATCACCTTCGAGGTGCTGCGCAACGCCTTCATGGGCATCGTCGACGAGATGGGTCTGATGCTCGAGAAGGTCGCCCACTCGCTCGTCGTGAGCGAGGGCCGCGACTTCAGCACCGCGATCTGCGACGCCGACGGACGCCTCATCGCGGAGGGCAAGGAAGACCTCCCCGCCCACGTCGGGACGCTGCCACACACCGTGAAGGCGGTCATCGAGTGGATCGGCAAGGACCGGCTCCACGAGGGCGACGTCATCATCATGAACGACGCCTTCCTCGGCGGCACGCACTGCCAGGACGTGCGGACGATCATGCCGGTCTACCGCCACGGCACCCTGGTCGCGTTCACGCAGAACTCGGCGCACTGGTCGGACCTCGGCGGGCCCGTCCCCGGCTCGTTCCACCCGGAGGCGGTCGAGAGCTACGGCGAGGCGCTGTACATCCCGCCCATCCACCTCGTCCGCGAGGGCGAGCTCGACGACGAGGTGCTGCGCTTCATCCTGCGCAACACGCGAGTGCCCGACCTCAACCAGGGGGACTGCTTCGCGCAGATCGCCGCCTGCCGGACCGGCGAGACGCGCCTGCAGTCGCTCATGGACCGCCACGGCGACGACGTCATCACCGCGCAGATGTCCGAGCTGCGGCGCTACTCGGAGGCCCTGCTGCGCGAGGAGTTCTCGAAGATCCCCGACGGCACGTACTCGTTCGAGGACGCGATCGACTTCGATCCGATGGGCGACCGCGTCACCCCGGTCCGGATCGCGCTCGACCTCACGATCGAGGGCGACCGAGCGCGCTACGACCTCTCGCGCAGCGCGCCGCAGGCCAGAGGCGCCATCAACGCGACCCGGTCCATGGCCCAGTCCGCGCTCATGGTCGCGACGAAGGCGATCTTCCCCCACGTTCCGGCCAGCGAGGGGATGTTCGACGCGATCGACATCGTCAACCCCGACGGGCTCGTCACCAACGCGCGCTTTCCGGCGTCGATCAGCGGGGCGTTCGCGACCTCCTACGAGGTCATCTGCGCCTGCGTGTTCGGCGCGTACCTGCAGATGCGCCCCGAGCGCTCGATGGTCTGCGGCGGCAACATGACCAACATGGTCGTCGGCGGCCACGACCCGCGCGCGGGCATCGAGCGCGACTTCGTCATGTACCTCTGGAAGGAAGGCGGCTACGGCGCCCGGCCGGGCAAGAAGGACAACCACTCGGCCATCAGCCTGTACGCCTCGGGCACGCGCAACGAGCCCGTCGAGGTGCAGGAGCGCGTCTACCCGATCCTCACCCACCGGTACGAGTTCATCCCCGACTCCGCGGGCGCCGGTCTGCACCGCGGCGGCATCGGCGTCACGCGCGACTTCGAGCTCACCCACGGCGACGCGACGCTGTCGGTGCTCGGCTCGCGGGCGGTCGAGCCCGTCTGGGGCTACGACGGCGGCGAGGCAGCGATGGGCAGCGGGCTCATCCACGGCGAGGAGGAGCTCGGCGTGATGCGCTCGGGCGTCACGGCCCGCAAGGACACGCTCATCCGCTTCTGGGAGGGGGGTGGCGGTGGATGGGGCGACCCGCGCACCCGGCCGGCCGAGTGGGTGCGTGAGGACGTCATCGACGGCTACGTGACGATCGCCGCGGCGCGCGAGCACTACGGAGTCGCGATCCGCGAGGTCGACGCCGACGCGGCGCTGTTCGAGATCGACGAGGAGGAGACCGCGCGGCTGCGCGCGGTCTCCTAGTTGACGAGGCCGCGCCGGATCGCGCGCGCGACGGCTGCAGCGCGGTCCGGGGCCTCGAGCTTCTCGAAGACGTTCTGCAGGTGGGACTTCACGGTGGCGGTGCTCACCAGCAGCTGCCGGGCGATCTCGGCGTTGGGATGCCCATCGGCGGCAAGACGGAGCACGTCGAGCTCCCGGGGTGTGAGCGACGGCCCCGGCGCATGGTCGCGGCGCAGGCGGATCTCTGTCGCCAAGCCGTCCAGAAGCTCGCCCACGAGCTGCGTCTCGCCGCGCGCGACGCCGAGGATCGCGTCCGTGATCGCGGCGTCGCCGGCCACCTTGGGCACGTAGCCGGCTGCCCCAGCCTCCATCGCCCGGTAGACCTTCGCGCTGTCGACGAAGGCGGAGATGACCAGGACCCGGGTGGGCAGCGCCTCCCGACGGACCGTCTCGAGGACCCGGAAGCCGTCGACATCGGGCAGCTCGAGGTCGATGAGCGCGACGTCGGGCCGCTCGGCGCGGATCTGGTCGAGCGCGACCCGGCCGTCCCGGGCGGTCGCGACGAGCGTGAGCTCAGCGGCGCGGGAGACGATCCGGGCGAGGCCGTCGAGGAAGACTGGGTGGTCGTCGGCGACGACAACGCGGACGGACATAGGCGGGCCATCTTCCCACGCCCATGGCCGCGCTGGGGACACGAGGGCCCGCCGGATGGCGGGCCCTCGTCACGTCGCCTGCTGTTGCGTCAGACGGACGCGACGACCGGCTCGCGCTCGGTGACGCGCTCAGGCCGCGGGCGGGGCGGCTTGCGGATCCCGAGGTACAGCAGTCCGCCGGCACCGGCGAGCAGGACCAGGCCGCCGCCGAGCGTGATCCAACCGGCGGGGCCGAGGAACGGCACGTCGGCTCCGGCGCGCACGCCGGCATCGACGCCGGCGGAGCCGTCGGCGTTCATGACCACGAGCGACCAGTCGCCGTCGCGGACCTTCCAGGTCATCGTCTGCGAGCCGGGACCCTGCGCGGAGGCAGCCCAGAAGCGCTGGGCGCCAGGAGCAGTGGGCTTGACGTCGCCGGCGTGATCACGGTAGGTGACGTCGAAGGAGCTGAACGGCCCGTCCTCGATGTCGGCGACCGAGGAGTGCGCACTCTGGGCGAGGTAGGCCGACACCGCACGCGTCGGGGCGATGCCGACGAAGACCGGCTTGTCGTCGCGCGACGTCGCCTGGACACGGACGTGGCCGAGCCGGTCGGTGTCGAGCAGCCAGCCGGCTCCGTCGAGGTCGATGTCGAGGTTGTCGGTGGCCAGCGCGTAGGTGCTGGTGCGCAGGCCGTGGGTGCCGGTCGAGACGTAGCCGGCGTCGTCCTTCTGGCCGTTGCCCCACAGCAGCGCGCCGCCGCCGATCAGCAGGGCGATCGCCACCAGGCCGACGAGGCTCCCGGCGACGAGTGCCGCTATGCGTCCGCCCGACCGGCCCCGTCTCGGGGGGCCTGAAGGCGCGATGGTCGTGGACTCGGTTGTGCTCTGTTGGCTCATGCACGCAGGCTCCCAGCCCGCCTGTGCGCCGAGGGGGATGGCACCCAGCGTCCGAGCGGATGGCAGCACCTGCCGCAAGTGCGGGTAACGCGCGGCGGTCAGACGCCGACGGTGAGGTTCGCCACGTACCCCTCGTTCACGCTGCCGGTCACCGTCGCGAGCTGGTGGACCGCCCTGTCGTCGCCGAAGACCATGTCGCGCGACAGCGACGTCTGCGCGAGGTTCCTCACGCTCCCGGAGTAGCCGCTCGACGCATACACCCGATCGCAGACCGCCTTGGGCAGCGCGAGCTGCGAGGTCTTGACGATCGGGCCGTTCGAGACGGCCTCCGAGACAGACGAGTAGACCTCGAAGTGGATGTGCGGCCAGCGCCCCGAGTAGCACGCCGGGAAGATCGTCCTGAACCAGGCGGTGCCGTCGTTGTCGGTCGCCGCGATCCCGCGGAGGTAGTTCTCGTCCTCGAGGGCCGAGTCGTACATCGAGTACCTGCCGGAGCGGTCGCAGTGCCACAGGTACACGGCCGCACCGGCCATCGGCGTGTAGTCGTTCGATGCATCGGTGACGGTCAGGTTGACCCGCAGCGGGACGCCCTTCGCGAGCTTCCGGCTGCTCCCGAAGCTGCGTCGGATGTCGTGGCGCACGATGCCGGAGTCGTCGAGCACGTCAGGGCCGTTGGACCCGTCCCCCGGATACGGGCCGGCTGTCTCGGTCGGCACCTCCGCCGACGGTGTCGCGGCCATCGCCCGCGAGGCGCCGAGCGTCGCGAGGATGGCGGTGGCCCCGCCGGCGCCGAAGATGCGCAGCGCGTCACGGCGCGAGGCGAGCTTGACGAGGTCCTCGTGCAGGCCGTCGCCGTGATCGGGATGACGAGTGTCGTGTTGCATGGGCGGGACGGTCGCGCAGGGACGTGGGAGTTGCCTGGGTGTCTGCGAAGAGACGACTGAGGCAGACGATCAGGAATCGAGAAGCTCCGGGCGCCGCTCAGATCTAGCCTGGCCGCATGAAGACCATGACATGCAGGCAGCTCGGCGGCCCGTGTGACGCCGAGCTCCACGGCGACAAGGCCGACGAGGTCATCAAGGCGCAGGATGCCCACCTCAAGGAGATGGTCGCGGGCGGCGACGAGACCCACCGGAGCGCGCTCGAGGACATGCGCGGACGATGGAAGCGTCCCGTCTCGGGACTCGGGTGGTACCGGGCGACGAAGAAGGCGTTCGCGGCGCTCCCCGAGGACTGAACGTCGCGAGTCGACGGCCTAGACTGGGAGGTACGCACAGCCTCGAAAGGAACGAGATCGCGATGAGCGACAACACCGAGACCGCCATCCTCGCGGGAGGCTGCTTCTGGGGTGTCCAGGAGCTGCTGCGCCAGCGCGAGGGAGTCATCTCAACCCGGGTCGGCTACACGGGTGGGCGCAACGACAACCCGACGTACCCCAACCATCCCGGCCACGCCGAAGCCGTCGAGATCGTCTTCGACCCCGAGCGGATCTCCTACCGGGACATCCTGGAGTTCTTCTTCCAGATCCACGACCCGACGACCAAGGACCGCCAGGGCAACGACATCGGCTCGTCCTACCGCTCGGAGATCTTCTACACGAGCGACGAGCAGCGTCAGGTCGCCGTGGACACCATCGCCGACGTCGAGGCCTCGGGCCTGTGGCCGGGCAAGGTCGTGACCGAGCTCAGCGAGGCCGTCCCCTTCTGGGAGGCCGAGCCCGAGCACCAGGACTACCTCCAGCGCATCCCGAACGGCTACACGTGCCACTTCCCGCGGGCGGGCTGGAAGCTGCCGCACCGCGAGACCGCCGCCTAGAACGCAGAAGGGGGCGCCTCGCGCCCCCTCTCCACATCCAAAGTACACCGCACCGGGGGGCTTGATTCAAGCCCCCCGGTGTGTCTCATCATCTCCTGCCGCAAGCGACGAAGGGCGGCACGAGATGGGCGCAGGAGAGCACGCGGTGGCGATCGTCGGCGGCGGGCCGACGGGGATGATGCTGGCGGCCGAGCTGACGCTGGCGGGGGTCGGTGCGCTGATCGTCGAGCGGGATGAGGTCCCGGTACCGGCCGTGCGGTCGCGCGGGCTGCAGTCGCGCACGATCGAGGTGCTCGATCAGCGCGGCGTCGGCGAGCGGTTCGTCTCGGCTGGGATGCCGGCGCAGGTCCTCCACTTCCCCACGACGCTGGACATCAGCGACTTCCCGACCCGACGCCCATACGGCCTGGCGCTGGGACAGAACCGCTTCGAGGAGATCCTCCGCGACTGGCTTGCCGAGCTCGGGGTGCCGGTGCTGCGCGGCTGCGCGGTGACCGGGTTCACCCAGCACGACGACGGCGTCGACGTCTTCCTCGCGGACGGTCGGTCGCTGCGGGCAGGCGCCCTCGTCGGGTGTGACGGCGGCCGCAGCACGATCCGCAAGGCGGCAGGGATCGCGTTCTCGGGATGGGACCCGTCGATGAGCTCGCTCGTGGCCGAGGCGCACGTCCGCGACGCGTCGGAGGTGGGCACCATCCACCGCGACGAGAAGGGCACCTACGCGATGGGCCCGGCGGACGATGGGCACGTCGGGATCGTCGTGCGCGACGAGGACCTCACGCGTGACGGCGACCCGTCGCTGGCCGACCTCAGAGCGGCCATGATCAGCGCCTGGGGAACGGACTTCGGGGTGCACGACCCCCGCTGGATCTCACGGTTCACCGACGCCGCGCGCCAGGCGGCGTCCTACCGCGACGGGCGGGTGCTGCTCGCCGGCGACGCGGCACACGTGCACACGCCCATGGGCGGACAGGGTCTGAACACCGGCGTCCAGGACGCGGTCAACCTGGGCTGGAAGCTGGCCCGGGTCATGAAGGGCGGCTCGCCGGAGAGCCTCCTGGACAGCTACCACGCAGAGCGCCACCCGGTCGCCGCGCAGGTGCTGCAGAAGACGATGGCGCTGACGGCGCTCATGCGCGGCGACGCGCGCAGCGAGGCCCTGCGCGACACGATCGGCGAGCTGATGCTGCTCGACGCGCCGCGCAAGATGATGGCCGGGATGCTGTCGGGCCTGGACATCCACTACGACCTCGGCGAGGGGCACCCGCTCCTGGGCCGGCGCATGCCCGATCTCGACCTCGGCTCGCGGACGGTCTACGACCTGCTCCACGACGCGCGACCGGTGCTGCTCAACCTCGGCGAGCCGGGCGCGCTGCAGTCGGATCGCGTGCGGCGCGTCGACGCCACCTACGACGGGCCGTGGGAGCTGCCGGTGCTCGGCGAGGTCGCGGCGCCCGCGGCCGTCCTCGTCCGGCCCGACGGCCACGTCGCCTGGGTCGGCGACGGAGGCGACGACGGCCTGGCCGACGCCCTGTCCACCTGGTTCGGGCCGGCGGCCTAGATGAAGGCGGCGGCGATCGCCCTGTGCGTCGTCGCGGTCGCGGCGCTGACGGTTGCGATCCGCGACACCGTGGTGGGCGCCGGCAGCGCCCGCCGCGGCTGGGTGCTGCGGGCGGTCGCCGTGGTCGCGTTCGTGCTCGCGGTCATCCTCAACGTGGCGGCGGGGTGAGCGTCACACGACCTCGGTCGCGAAGACCGTCACGCCGCCGGGGGCGGGCTCCCGTCCGGACCGGGGAGGCCCTTCGCCATCTCCACGCGGCGCACGTGCGGCATCTGGTCGGCCAGGGGGAAGTGGGTGTCGACGTAGTGCGCCTGGAACGCGCCCGGGTCGTCGGGCTGTCCGTAGAGGACGACCGGCTTGATCATCTGGCCTCCTTCGCTGACGAGCGGTGGGCGCACGCCGTCCACACGGGCGACATGGAGGGCGTGCTCGCCGACCACGCCGCCGACATCGTCATGTTCGACGTCCCGCCGCCGCACGACGGCGTCTGGGGTCTGGACGCCTACCGCGAGACCTGGCCGGGCTTCTTCGAGTGGCAGGCGCAGGGCGCCTCGTTCGAGATCGTCCGCCTGGACATCACGGCCGGCGCCGATGTCGCCTATGCCCACGTGCTACTGCGCTGCGGGACCCCCGACGAGCTGGCGGAGCACCCGGACCGCCGCCTGCGGCTGACGATCGGGCTGCGCAGACGGCAGGGCCGCTGGACGGTGGATCACGAGCATCACTCGTTCGCGGACACCTCGTAGAACCCGCCCCCGCTCTTCTCCCCCAGCCGGCCGTCCTCGACGTACCGCTGGAGCAGCCTGCGCGGCGCGTCCGGGAGCTCCGGGCGCACCGACGCGTAGTGCTCCTCGATCGCGAGCACGACGTCGAGTCCGACGCGGTCCATGAGGCGGAAGGGCGGGATGCCGGGCTGCGTGAAGATCTCCCACATCCGGTCGACGTCCTCCGGCGTCGCAACGCCCTCCTCGACGACCATCAGGCACTCGCGCTTGATCGCCGCCCAGACGCGGTTGAGGATGAACCCGTCGCTCTCGCGCCGCACCCGGAACGGGATCAGCCCGTACCGGGGAAGCCGCTCGGCGAGTGCGTCGATGACGCCCTCGTCCGTCACCCCGCAGGACATGAGCTCGACCGCGTTGTTCTCGGGCGGCCGGTAGAAGTGCGTGTTGAGCACCCGCCGGCGATGCTCCACCGCCGAGACGATCCGACTGCTGGCGATCGACGACGAGTTCGTGGCCAGGATCGCGTCGTGTTCGGCGAGCCGGTCGAGCTCGCCGAAGAAGCGGGTCTTCACGTCGACGTCCTCGCTGATCGCCTCGACGACCATCCACGCGCCGGAGACGGCCTCCGCCAGGTCGCGCGCGACGTGGACCGTCGCGGAACGCGCGGGCGCGACCTCCAGCACGTCCCGGAACGCCTCGACCTCGTCGGCGACGAACGCCGCGGCGGCTCGAGACTGATCCTCCGAGACGTCGAGGAGCCGGACGTCCGTGCCGCCGGCGGCGAATGCCGCTGCGATCCGGCGTCCCAGCGTGCCGACGCCCACCACGGTCACGGGGCGCTCGTCGACGTCGTCGGGCAGCGTGTAGGGCATGTCGCTCCTCTCGTGCACGGTTCGGCGTGCGGCACGCTAACGGCGCTCGCGCAGCAGCGCGCGCACATCGCCCACCGGCCCCAGATGCTGCAGCTTGTCCGGGTTGACGATCGCGTTCACGCCTTGGATCTGGCCGTCCGCGATGTCCAGGGTCGTCACGCCGATCAGCTTCCCGTCGCGGTCGAGGAACAGGACACCTGGTTGTCCGTTGACCTCCTCGCGGCGGGTCGTGATGCCGCCGATGCCGGCGAGCGTCCGGATCCCCGCGATGAACAGCCGTGCCACCTTGGCGCGGCCGTGGACGGCACGTGCAGCGGCGGGCGCCTTGCCGCCGCCGTCGCCGCGGAAGACGACGTCGTGGGCCAGCAGCTCCTCCAGCCCTCCGAGATCGCCCTCCTCGGCGGCAGCGAAGAAGCGGGTCGCGAGGGTGTCGCGCTGCTCGCGCGAGGCCTCGTACCGCGGCCGCCGCTCGTCCACGTGGCGGCGCGCCCGCGCCGTGAGCTGGCGGGCGTTCGGCTCGCTCGTCCCCACGATCTCCGCGATCCGGTCGTACGGCTCGTCGAACACCTCGCGCAGGAGGAACGCGGCGCGCTGCTCGGGCGACAGGCTCTCGAGCAGGACGAGGAAGGCGAGCGACAGCGAGTCTGCGATCTCGGCCCGGCGGGCGGGGTCGTCGCCGACGAGCGGCTCGGGAAGCCACTCGCCGACGTAGGTCTCGCGCCGGGCGCGCGCCGATCGGAGCTGGTCGAGCGAGAGCCGCGACACGACCGTCGACAGGTAGGCGCGCGGCGACTCGATCCGCTCGCCGCCGGCGCGCGCCCGGTGGAGGCGGAGGAACCCCTCCTGCACCACGTCCTCCGCCTCGCTCACGCTGCCGAGCATGCGGTAGGCGATGGCGAACGCGGGCGGCCGCAGGACATCGAACTCCTCGCCGGTCATCCGAGTCCCTGCGCGAAGCCCTGCCGCCAGCTGGGATACCGGGGCTGCCACCCGAGCTCGTGCTTGGCCTTGGCGTTCGAGGCACCCCGCACCTCGGTCATCATGAGCGTCGCCGTCTCACCCGCGACCAGCCGCCCGAGCCAACGTGGGATCCGCCTCGGGGGCTTGGCGCCCAGCACGCTCGCCAGCATCGGCAATGACGCCCGCACCGGCGCGGGCTCATCGTCGACGACGTAGTACACGCCCGGCCGGCCGTGCTCGACCGCTGCGACGGTCGCCGCGGCCGCGTCGTCGATGTGGATGAACGACCAGACGCCACCCCCGTCCCCGACGATCGGGAACCGGCGCTTGCGGATCGGCCCGGCCATCTGCGCATCGGCAGCCAGGCTGATCGAGGTCCCCGGGCCGTAGAACCCCCCGTAGCGCAACGCGAGCCCCTCCCCCCAGTCGATCGTCGTCACCGCACGCTCCAGGTGGAGGAGCCCCGCCTGCACCGTCCGCAGGGCCGCCGGCGGGTCGGGATCGAGGGGATCGGCCTCGGTCAGCACGGGCCCGCCGGCGCGGGCGTAACGGAACGCGCCGAAGCTCTGCGCCACGAAGCGCCGTACCCCTACGGCGCGGCCGGCGGCCAGGAGATGGTCGGTCCCCTCGGTACGCAACCGGTTGGTCATGATCGCCGGAGCGGCGCGATCGGGGTGCCGCGCCTCCTTCAGGGACATCCGCCCGGAGAGCGCCGTGAGCTGATGCACGATCACCTCGGGCTCGGCGGACGCCACCGCCTCGGCGACCGCGTCGGGGTCGAGGGCGTCGGCCACGACCGGGCGCGCTCCGAGGCTGCGGACGAGGTCCTGCTTCCCCGGGCTCCTGGTCATCCCGACGACCTCGTGACCGCGAGCCACGAGCTGCGGGACGAGCTCTCTGCCCAGAACGCCCGTGGCGCCGGCGACGAAGATCCTCATGACTGCTCCTCTCGTCTCGTTCGTACCTGAGACGAGATGGATGCGTCGCCTGTGACAGTGCTCAGCGCATGTCCAGCGTTGCACCCGGGTCCAGCACGACGACGCGCTGTCCCGCGCCCTCCGCGAGCTCCATCACGTGCGCGATCGCGTGATCGTCCTCGACGTAGATCCCCGGGATGAACGCGCCGTAGTGCATGGGGACGAGGATCCCGGCCTGCAGGATCGCGGCCGCCTGGACGGCCTCCCGAGCCCCCATCGCGGCGGCGAGCGCGCTCGGCGGCTGCAGGTGCGGCGCGTCGACGACCGCGGCGTTGACCGGCAGCGCCGCCACGTCGAACGGGCCCAGCCGCCCGGCGATGAGCCACCAGGAGCCGTGGAACAGCGTGTCCCCGCCGTGGAAGAGCCGCGCGCCGTCGGCCTCGACCGCCCAGCCGACCTGCGGATCGCCGAGGCCGTCGACCGCCGGCACGGCGGTGACGGTGAACGGCCCCAGCTCGGTGCGCTCCCACTCCGCGACGACGCGGACGTCCAGACGGCTGGCCGCGAGAGCCGCCTCCTGCTCGGCCGTGAACACGGCCTCGGCCTCCGTGCCCGGGAACGGCGGCGGCCGCAGCACGAGCCCGTCGGGACCGAGGGCGGACTCGATCGCGGGGACGTCCGTGTGATCGAAGTGCAGATGGGTGACGAGCGCCCCCGACGCGGGCGTCCGCAGCGGCGCGACCGGCCTGCCGTTCGACAGGTGATCGCTCAGGAACGCGGAGGAGTCCCCCACGCAGTCGATGACGAGGGACTCGCCCTGCGCGGTCACCTCGAATCCCGACCAGCCCAGCCTCCGTAGCTCCATGCGGTGAGATGGTACCGATCGGTTCCAACTTGGGTAGAGTCCCTCCGCATGCCGGTCGCCAGGGGTGAGACCATCGACGTCGAGCGCACGCGCGAGAAGCTCCTGCGCGCCGCGGCCGAGGTCTTCTACCGCCATGGCACGAGCGCGGGCGTCAACGAGCTCGCGCAGCGCGCCGGGGTCTCCAAGGTCAGCCTCTACCGCCACTTCGGCAGCAAGGAGGAGCTGATCGAAGCCGTGCTCCGCCGGCGCAGCGACCACGTCGTCGCCTGGCTGCGCGACGCCGCCGATGCGCCGAGCGACCCGGTGGACCGTGTCCTCGCCGTGTTCGACGCCCTCCGCGGCTGGTACGCCGAGCGGGGATTCCGTGGGTGCGCGATCGTCAACGCCGCCGGCGAGAACCCCACTGCCCGACGCGTGGCCCGCGAGCACCTCGGCCGCCACCGCGAGCTGCTCACCGCCCTGGCCGCGGACACGGCGACCCCCGACCCGGCGCTTGCCGGCCGTCAGCTCCTCATCCTGCTGGAGGGTGCCACCGTCGTCGCTGCGCTCACCGGCGACCTCGACGCCGCCGGCGACGCACGCCGCCTCGCGGAGACGATCCTCACACAGCGACCTCGCTGAACGCGAAGTCCCCCGAGAGCACCTCGGGCAGCATCGTCCGCGGGACCCACCGGCCGCCGGTCCTCGACCCGACGAACTCCCCATCCTCGACGAGCACAGAGCCGCGCAGGATCGTGTCGCGCACCCTGCCGGTGACCTCCCAGCCGTCCCAGCAGCTGTAGCCGCCGCTCATGTGCAGCTCGCGCCAGTCGACGGTCCAGCGCCGCTCGGGGTCGAAGACGACGATGTCGGCGTCGGCGCCCTCCGCGATCTGCCCCTTCCGCGGCCACATGCCCATGAGCTTGGCCGGGTTCACCGAGATGAGCTCGACCCAGCGCTCCGCGCTGATGCGGCCCTTGGCCACGCCCTCGGAGTACAGGAGCGGGATGCGGGTCTCGACCGCGGCCTGGCCCGCCTGCATGGCGTCGACCGTCGTGCCCATGGTCTCGAAGCGGTCCTTCAGGCTGACGAGCGCGTGGTCGGTCGCGACGACCTGCAGCCTCCCGTCGGCCAGCGCCGCCCAGCAGGCGTCGCGGTCGGGGCCGAACTTCGGCACCGGGTAGTTGTTGAAGAGCAGACCGCGCGCGTTGTAGGTCTTCCCGTCGACCTCGACCGGCGACTCGTCCCAGAAGTCGTCCTGGGTGAAGCTCAGGTACGCGCTCAGCGTCTCTCCGTAGAACGGCAGCCCCTGCGCGCGCTTCTCGGCCAGCGCCTCGATCCCGCTCCCCGCGGCCATGTGCAGGACGTACAGCGGCGACCCGGTGCGCTCGGCCAGGAACATCGCGCGGCGGATCGCCGCCTCCTCGACGATCGGCCCGCGGACCTCGCAGATGTACGCCCCGTGGGTCTTGCCCTCGCGCACGAACTTGCCGGTGAGCCAGTTCGCGATCGCGTCGTCCTCGGCGTGCACGACGCTCATGCCGCCGTGCTCTGCGACCTCGAGCATCGCGCCGTAGCGCTGGCCGTCGTCGCTCATGTAGCCGTAGGTCATCATCGTCTTGATCGTCGGGACGCCGTCGGAGATCGCCTGGCCGATCTCCTCGACCTCGTCGTAGGAGAAGGCCTTCGTGAGGATCGCGTGCAAGGACCAGTCGACGGCCATCGCGCCCTCGAACTCCGCCTTGCGCGTCTCGATCGTGTCGATGAGCCCGACCGGCGGCGCCTGGAAGGCGAAGTCGATGACGCTCGTGTTCCCGCCCACGGCGGCGGCGAACGAGTAGTCGGGGCCCTCGGTCGTGAGGATCCCCTCGAAGTTCATCGCGTAGTGCACGTGCGGGTCGATGCCGCCGGGGATGACGAGGCAGCCGGCAGCGTCGACGACCTTGCGCGCGTCGGTCCCCAGCGTGCCCGCCATGCCGATCGCGCTGATCGTCTCGCCGTCGACGGCGACGTCGAGCGCTTCGCTGCCGGCGGGCGTGACGACGGTCCCGTTCAGGATGAGCATGTCGTGCATCAGGTCCTCCTCGTGAGTCGATCGGGGCGGAAGGGTGCGAGCAGCGGTTCCTCGCCGCGGCCGAGGACCTCGGCCGCGACGAGCTCGCCCAGCGCGGGCGCGAGCGTGATGCCGCTGTGGGTGACGGCGACGTACGTGCGGTCCGAGAGCGGGCCGACGGCGGGCAGCAGATCGGCGGTGAGCGCGCGCAGGCCGACGACGGCGCGGGTCACGCCCAGCGCCTCCGGGACGACGACGTGCCGACGGGCGGCGTCGAGCACCTGCTCGGCCACGCCCGCCACGGACGCAGGGTCGTCGTCCGGGTGGACGAGCCGGTCCTGCTCGTCGGCGTGCAACAGCAGCCCGCCCTCGTCGCCCGGGCGGATCATCACGTCGTCGGCGACGACGACCCGGCCAACCGGCTCGGGCGCGGCGCCCGTCGTCACGAGCAGCCCGATGGGCAGCGCACCGCGCTCCTCCGCGCCGACCATCGCCACGCCGGAGAGCTCGCCGGTCCAGCGGCCGACGCACAGCACGACCGCGTCGGCGGTCAGCCGCTCGCCCGTCGCGAGGGCGACGGTGCCGTCGCCGACGCCGCTCACCTCGGCTCCGGTGCGCAGCTCAGCGCCCGCATCCACGGCGCGCGCCGCCAGCTCCGCCGCCATCCGCCGCCCGTCGGCGTGCCCCTCGTCGGGGTGGAACGCGACGTGCTCCACCCCCGGGGCGAGACGCAGGGAGGGCTCGAGTGCCAGCGCCTGCTCCGGGTCCAGCAGCCTGGAGGCGTAGCCCATGTCCGCCAGCGCGGCCACCTCGGCGGCGAGCTCCGCGCCGCGCTCCGGGTCGGTGTGCCACACGAGCGACCCGGTGCGCCGCAGCCACCCCCGGGGGCCGAGCTCCGCCTCCATGCGCGCGTACGCGGCGACGCCCGCGACGTTGAGCGCGCGGTAGTCGCGCAGGGCTGCGGCGCTCGCGCCGATCCAGGCGAAGGACGTCGAGCTCGTGCCCGCGCCCGGCTCGCGGGCGTCGAGCAGGGTCACGCGCGCGCTGTCCCGGGCGAGCCGCAGCGCGACCGCCGACCCCACGACTCCGGCCCCGATGACGACGACGTGCATACGCATGTCCGCGCATCCTCCGGGGCGCGCCGCGGCGTGTCCAGGAAGTACGCTGAGCACCCCAGGAACGGAGGACGGGATGGACGGGCCGATGACGCTGTCGGCGAAGATCCTCGCCGCGCACGGAGTCGAGGACCTCACGCCCGGTGCGTTCGCGCTGGCGCGGATCGACCGGGTGATGCTCAACGACGTCTCCGGCGCCGTCTCGATCCGCGAGTTCGAGAAGATGGGCGCGAGCAGCGTGTTCGATCCGGAGCGCGTCGCCTGCGTCGTCGACCACTTCTGGCCGGCGAAGGACGCCCGCAGCGCCGCGCTCGTCGCCCGGCTGCGCACCTTCGCCGAGCGCCAGGGCATCACCGACTACTGGGAGGTCGGCGCCACCCGCGACGCGGGGATCGAGCACGCGATCCTCGCCGAGCGCGGTCGGATCATGCCCGGAGACCTCCTCGTCGGCGCGGACTCCCACACGTGCACGAGCGGCGCGTTCGGCGCGTTCGCCACCGGCATGGGGTCCAGCGACATCGCGGCGGCCATGGCCCTCGGTGAGGTGTGGCTCAAGGTCCCGGAGGTCGTCGAGGTCGAGTTCACGGGGTCGCGCGGCGAGCATGTGACCGGCAAGGACCTGATCCTCGCCTACATCGGGCAGGCCGGCGTCGACGGCGCGAACTACGCGGCGCTCGAGTTCTGCGGCGAGGCCGTCGACGAGCTGTCGCTCGACGGGCGCCTCGCGCTCTGCAACATGGCGGTCGAGGCCGGCGCCAAGACCGGGATGGTGGCCGCCGACGAGACGACGCTGCAGTGGCTCGCCGAGCGCGTGCCGGAGGCCGAGCCCGTCGCGCTGGCCGCCGATCCGGGCGCGCCCTACGACCGGCGGGCGAGCATCGACCTCGACGGCATGCGGCCGATGGTCGCCGCCCCCTCCTCCCCCGGCAACGTCCACTCGATCGACGAGCTGGCGGGAACCGTGAAGATCGACCAGGTCTACGTGGGGAACTGCTCGAACGGGACGATGACCGACCTCCGCCAGCTGGCCGAGGTGCTGCGCGGCAACCAGGTCGCGCCGGGCGTGCGGCTCATCGTCGTCCCGGCGACCCAGCGCATCTACCGCGAGGCGCTGCAGGAGGGGCTCATCGAGGTCTTCCTCGACGCCGGCGCGATGATGTCGGCGCCCACGTGCGGCGCCTGCTTCGGCGGCCACACGGGCATCCTCGCCGCGGGCGAGGTCGCGGTGACGACGACGAACCGCAACTTCCGCGGGCGCATGGGCGACCCGGAGTCCTCGGTGTACCTCGCCAACGCGTACGTCGCCGGTGCCGCGGCCGTCGCGGGAGGCCTCGTCGATCCCGCGGACGTCCTGCGGCCGGAGCCGGTCCGATGACCGACGCCGCCATCACCGGCCGTGTGGTGCGCATCGGCGACGACGTCGACACCGACGTCATGCTCCCCGGCGCCTACCTGAACATCACCGACGCCCAGGAGCTCGGCGCCCACCTCCTGGAGACCTACAGCGACCCCGAGGTCGGGCCGCGGATCGAATCCGGCGACATCCTCGTGGCCGGCCGCAACTGCGGCATGGGCTCCTCGCGCGAGCACGCGCCGATGGCCATGATCGGCCGCGGCGTGCAGGCCGTGATCGCGGTGAGCTTCGCGCGGATCTTCCAGCGCAACTGCATCAACCTCGGCCTCCTGGCGATCGAGCAGCCCGAGGCCGCCGCGGCGCTGCAGGACGGCGACACGGTGACCATCGACACCGCCGCGGGGAGCATCGTCTGGGACGGCGGCCAGGGGAGCCTGCCCCCGCAACCGCCGTTCATCCAGGAGCTCCTGGCGCGCGGCGGCATCGTCGAGTGGGCCCGCCACCGGCTGGCGGAGCGGGCATGAGCGCCGCGGGCTGGCCCGGTCGCGTCGCGATCCTCGGCAGCGGGACCATGGGCGCTGGATTCGCCCAGCTCCTCGCGCTCGGCGGCGTCCCGAGCGCGATCGCCGACGCGACGCCCGAAGCGGCCGAAGGGGCCAAGGCACGGCTGCTGGACGCGACCGCCGCCTACGCCGCGCGCGGTCTGGTGCCCGAGGACAGCGAGCGCGCGGTGGAGGAGCACGTCACGCCGTGCGCGACGATCGAGGACGCGGTCGCGGGCGCCGACCTCGTCATCGAGGCCGTCCCCGAGGACCCCGAGCTCAAACACACCATCCTCGACGCCGCCGAGCGCGCCGCGCCCGCGGGCGCGGTCATCACGACGAACACGTCGGCGATCCCGATCGGCGACCTGGGCGCCCGGCGCCGGGACGCGTCCCGGTTCCTCGGGATGCACTGGTTCAACCCGCCGCAGTGGGTGCCGTGCGTGGAGCTCATCCCGACGCCGGCGACCGCGCCCGAGCACGTCGAGGCGCTGAGCGCGTTCCTCGTGACGCTCGGCAAGACGCCGTGCGTCGTGGGCGACGGCGCCGGCTTCGTCGGCAACCGGATCCAGTTCGCGATGTTCCGCGAGGCCTGCCGGATCGTCGAGGACGGCCTGGCGACGCCGGAGACGGTCGACGCGGTCGTGCGCTCGTCGTTCGGGTTCCGCCTGCCGTTCTTCGGCCCGTTCGAGATCGCCGACATGGCGGGCCTCGACGTCTACGCGGGTGCCTACGACGCGCTCGTCGGCCAGTTCGGCGACCGTCTCTCCTGCCCGCCCGCGATCACCGAGCGGGTGGCCCGCGGCGAGCTGGGCGCCAAGAGCGGCAAGGGGTTCCTCGAGCACACGCCCGAGAGCGCGCGCGCCACGGCGACGTGGCGCGACGCTGCCTACGCGAGCCTCTCGCGGCTGCTCTCCGAGCTGCCGGACCGCGAGGCGTGATCAGGGCGCCCCGGCACTCCTGTGCCGAGGCGCCGTGCGATCAGGAGCCGATCTTCGCGGTGTAGATGCCCTTCTTGCCGCCGACCGTGCCGGTCACGGCGGCCCAGGTGCTGCCGGCGTCGAACCCGTTCGAGGGATCGCCGACCGCGGTCAGGGTCCCGTAGCCCTTCACCGAGCCGCCCGAGAGCGAGGTCGTGATGAGCTGGGTGCCGCCCGACGTGGAGCGCAGGAACACGAGCCGCGAGCCCGCGATCCGCGGCGCCGACACGATCGTCCCCATCGAGGACGGCAGCGTCTTGCCGGTGGACGAGCCCGCGGGGAAGCGGACGACCGACAGCTTGGACTTGCCGCCGATCGTGGCCACGACGCTGCCGTCGGTGCCGACGTCGAGGTTCGAGTAGAACGTCCCGGACGGGCTCTTGGGGATCGTGTTGACGACGTCACCGGTCGTGATGTCGAGGACGACGATCGTCTTCTGGATCGAGTTCTCCACCGACTGGATACCCGCGAGGTACTTGCCCGCAAGACGCACCGCGCCGATGCTGTGGCCGTTGCCGGCCAGGAAGACCGGCGGGGTGGTCGACTGGTTGCCGGAGATGGTGCGTGCGAGCAGTCGGCCAGGCGAGTTCGCGATGTTGCTGCAGCTCGCGATCGTCACGAGCGTCGAGCCGCTGGCACCGAGCGGCGTCTCGGTGATGGTGCCGGCGGGGCAGGGATCGCCGGGATCGGCGCTCAGCGTGATCGGGGTCAGCGGCCCGCTCGGGCCGCCGGCGTAGGCGGTCGTCGCGCTCGGATAGAAGTCGATGTACGTGTTGGGGCTGTTCTTGCCTGCCTGCTGGCTCTTGAACACGCCGACCTGGCGCTGGAAGTAGACGAAGCTCGGGGTCGCGGCGTAGCCGTCGGGCTGCTGACCCGGGGTCGTCTTGCTGGGATCGGTGCCGACGACCCCCTCGTTGGGGACGGCCGCTCCCTGGAACAGGATGCTGGCGGGCGACGAGCCGCTGGCCGGGACCGTCCACACGTAGGCGCCGGTGCCGTCCGTCGTGTTCTGGCCTTCGGCCTCCCAGATCAGCGTGCTGCCGTTGACCTGGGGGAAGGCGTTCTGGTTCGTGACCAGCTTGAGCGCTGCGCCGGCCGGTGCGACCAGCACCAGGGACGCGCCGAGGACCATCAGGGCGGGGAGAAGTTTGCGCATATGCGTTCGTCTCTATCCGACCCGACCCGGCAAAAGCAAGTCTCGGCGATGCGCCGATTCCAGGAGTGATGGCGCCAGCACCGCGATCTCTGCCATGCGGAGCGATGCTCGCAGCTCGACCGGCTCAGCGAACGCTCAGCATTCACGGAGGGGACCCCCACGGACGACCGATTCGATCCCGTGCATGAGGCTTCTCGTCGTCGAGGACGAACCGCGCGTCGCGGCTGCGATCGCCCGCGGCCTGCGCCGGCACGGCGCGGCCGTCGACGTCGCGCCCGACGGGGCCGACGCTCTCTCGCACGCGCGCGTGCACTCCTACGACGTCGTCGTCCTCGACCGCGACCTGCCCGAGGTCCACGGCGACGACGTGTGCCGCGTCCTGCACAGCGAGCACCCGGGCACGAAGATCCTCATGCTCACCGCGGCGGCGGAGACGAGCGACATCGTCTCCGGGCTCGCGCTCGGCGCCGACGACTACCTCGCCAAGCCGTTTCGCTTCGACGAGCTGGTCGCGCGCGTCCACGCGCTGGCCCGGCGCGCGGGCGACTCGCGGCCGGTGGTCCTGCGCGCCGCCGGCCTGGAGCTCGACCCCGCCCGCCGCACGGTCCGGCGCGACGGACGGGATCTCGACCTAAGCCCGAAGGAGTTCGGGGTGCTCGAGGCGCTCATGGCGGCCGACGGCGCCGTCGTGTCGCCCGAGGAGCTCCTGGCCCGCGTCTGGGACGAGAACGTCGACCCGTTCACCAACACGATCCGCATGACGATCATGAAGCTGCGCCGCAAGCTGGGCGAGCCGGCCGTCGTGCTCACCGTGCCGGGGGCGGGCTACCGGATCTAGCCGACACCGAGCTCGCTCGGCAGGACGAGGCTGACCGTCGCCCGATGTCCGGCGCGCGTCGCGGTGAGCCTCCCGCCCTCGGCCTGGGTCAGCGACCGGGCGAGCGCGAGGCCGATGCCGTGACCCTCCCGGGACTCGCTTCGACGCGCGAATGCCTCCTCCGGATCCGCCGGGAAGCCAGGGCCCTCATCCTCGACATCGATGGCGACATAGGCCCCGACCGAGCGCGCCGTGACAGTGACCTCGCCCGCGCCGTGCCGGCAGGCGTTGTCGAGCAGCACGTCGAGGACCTCGCCCATGACCCGCTGCGACGCCTGCACGCGGGCGCTGCCGTCGATGCTGATCCGCAGCGGGCGGCCCTCGGCGGCGAGCGGCCCGTGCCAGCGCACGCGCGCCTCGTCCAGCACGTCGGCGAGCTCGACGGGACCCGTGGCGGGCCGAACGTCGCGCGCGACGGCGAGCAGCGTCTCGATCGTCCCCTGCAGCCGATCGACCTGCGTCAGGGCGACGGGGAGTCCAGGCGGCGCGTCGCCGCCGAGCTCCATCGCCTCGAGCTCGATGCGCAGGGCCTGCAGGGGCGTGCGCAGCTGATGCGACGCGTCCGCACTGAATGCGCGCTCGCGCGTGACGAGTGCATCCAGGCGCTCGGCGGTCGCGTCGAGCGCACCGGCAACGGCATCCGGCTCGGGGATCCCCGAGCGCGGCGCACGGACGGAGAAGTCGCCGTCACCCAAACGGCTCGCCGCCGCCGCCAGACGCTCGAGGGGCCGCGAGAGCCGACGCCCGAGCAGGACAGCCGCGAGAACGGCCGCCGCCACGATCGCCAGCGCGCCGAGGCCGATGACGAGCCACGCGCTGCGCGCACGGGCGCCGGCCGCGGCATCCGAGCGGACTCCGCGCACGACGCCGGCGACGCGCTCGTTGCTCGCGAGCGGGACCGCGACCACGATCTGATCCCCCGTCGTGTCCGTGGCGGGACGTCGGAGCCGCAGCGCGTCGCGCACGACGGCGGGCGCCGCCGGCGGCCCCTCCCCCGCGACGCGCCGTCCGGCGAGGTCGTAGACGCCCAGCCGATCGGGGCTGCTCGGAAGCTCGACCGGATCCCTGCGGCTGCCGACGTCGATGGAGCGCGTGGCCGCGACCGTGTCGCGCTGGAGACGCAGGAGCTCCTGCTCGCGGTAGCTGCGGTCGAGCACGAGCCCCAGCGGCACCGCCAGCGCGACGACGGCGACCGTCGCCACGGCGGCGATGGCGAGCACGAGCCGGCGTCTCACGAGCGCTCCAGGCGGTAGCCCACACCCCGGAGCGTCGTGATCGACTCCGCCCCGATCTTGCCGCGCAGGGCCAGCACGTGGGTGTCGAGCGTCTTCGTGGAGCCCATCCAGTCCGTGTCCCAGACGTCGCGCATGATCCGCTCGCGCGTCACGACGCGGCCGGCCTCGGAGAGCAGCAGCGCAAGCAGCTCGAACTCCTTGGGACGCAGGCCGAGCTCGTCGCCGGCCAGGCGGACGCGTCGGGCCGCAAGGTCCATGACGAGGTCGCCCGCCGCGAGCGTGCGCACCTCGGGGACAGGCGATGCGGCTGCACGCCGCTGGTGCGCGCGCACGCGTGCGAGGAGCTCGGAGAGCCGGAACGGCTTGATGAGGTAGTCGTCGGCGCCCGCGTCGAGCCCCGCGACGACGTCGAGCTCCTGGTCGCGCGCGGAGAGGATGAGAATCGCGAGATCCGGCCTGCTCGCCCGCAGCCGCCGACAGACGGTGATGCCGTCGACATCGGGCAAGCCGAGATCGAGGATGACGAGCCCGATGCCGTCGGCCGCCTCGGCGACCGCAGGCCCGCCGCGCGCGATCCGCACCACCGCGTGACCCTGGCTGTCGAGCACCCGCACGAGCCCCGTGGCGATCGCGTCGTCGTCCTCGACGAGCAGGATGCCGTCGCCGCTCATGGGAGCAGGGTACGGGCGCCTTCTGGCCCGATCGCGCAACTTTGACCTGACGTTGACCTTCTCCGGACCGGTCGCTGACCCGGCGCTCCTACGGTCGCCACCTCATGACCGAGACCGCGTTCGCAGGAGGCACGATGCGCATCCGAACCACGCTCGTCGCAGCGCTCACGGGCCTTCTGACCGCAGCGGCCATCGCCGGTTGCGGGGGTGGCGGCGGCTCCGCTCCCGCCGCGCCGACGACGTCCGGCACGCCCGACGTGAGCCCGGCGGGCGACATCCCCGACAACCAGGCCTTCGTCGCGTACGCGCCGGCCGGGGGCGGGTTCACGGTGAAGGTCCCCGAAGGGTGGTCGCGCAGCGCCGCGGGCTCGACGACGACCTTCACCGACAAGCTCAACGCGATCCGGATCCAGTCCGTGTCGGCGGGCGCCCCGCTCACCGTCGCCGAGGCGCGCAGGGCAGAGCTGCCCAAGCTCGCGTCGTCGGTCCGCGGCTATCAGCCTGGGCGCGTCTCGGCCGTCACCCGCCAGGCCGGCACGGCGATTCGCATGACGTACCTCGCAGACGCCCCGCGCAACGCCGTCACGGGCAAGGCCGGGACCGATGCGGTCGAGCGCTACGTCTTCTTCCACAAGGGCCGCGAGATCGTCCTCACGCTGTCCGGCCCCAAGGGCGCAGACAACGTCGATCCGTGGCGGATCGTCACGGAGTCGGTGCGGTGGACGTCGTGACCGCCCGGCTGGAGGCCGACAGCCTCTTCCGGTTCTTCCACGCCGGCGACGAGGAGACCCTGGCGCTGCAGGGGGTCTCCCTGCGCGTCGACGCCGGCCAGATCGTCGCGGTCACCGGCCCTTCGGGCTCCGGGAAGTCGACGCTCCTCGCATGTCTCGCAGGGCTGGATGAGCCCGACGGCGGCACCGTGCGGGTCGACGGAGAGCGGCTGTCGCGGCGCAGCGAGGAGGAGCGCGCGCGGATGCGCGCCCACAGCATCGGCATGCTCTTCCAGCACGCGAACCTCGTCGGCCACCTGTCGGTCGCCGGCAACGTCGCGCTCACTCGGCGCCTGGCAGGCGCGCGGGCGGGCGAGGGTCCGATCGACGCGCTGCTGGAGCGTTGCGGGCTCGCGTCACGCGCCCACGCCCTCCCGCGCGAGCTCTCCGGCGGCGAGCTCGCGCGCGCCGGCCTGGCGGTCGCCTTGGCGAACGACCCTGCTGTCCTGCTGGCCGACGAGCCGACCGGCGAGCTGGATCGCGCCACGGCCGGCCGCGTCCTCGACATGCTCCGCGACCGTGCGGCCGGCGGTGGCGCGATCCTCCTCGTCACCCACAGCCCGGAGGTGGCGGCCGTCGCCGATCGCGAGATCCGCCTGCGTGACGGCCGGGTCGCAGCATGAGGGCGCCCGATCGCACCGCGCTCGTCCGCTGCGACGGGGCCGCGCGGACGTTCGGGAGCGGCCCCACCGCCACCGTCGCGCTGCAGCCGACGGACTGCAGGATCGAGCCCGGCGACCGCGTCGCGCTCACCGGCCCGTCGGGTTCGGGCAAGTCCACGCTCCTGCACCTCATGGCGGGGTTGGACGAGCCGACCGTGGGGACCGTCTCCTGGCCCGCCCTCGGCACTCGCCCCGATCTGCGCCCCGGACCCGTGGCCGTGGTGTTCCAGGGGCCGAGCCTCCTGCCGCCGCTGACGGTCGCCGAGAACGTCGCGCTGCCGCTCGTGCTCGCCGGCGCGGCAGACGGCGCGGCCCACGACGCCGCGCGTGCGGCGCTCGCCCGCCTCGGGCTCGTGGAGCTCGCCGACAAGCTTCCCGAGGAGATCTCCGGCGGGCAGGCGCAGCGTGTCGCCGTCGCGCGCGCACTGGCGGGCAGCCCCAGGCTCATCCTGGCCGACGAGCCCACCGGCCAACTCGACCACGTGAACGCGGGGGCGGTCGTCGATGTGCTCCTCGCCGCGGCTGCACACGCCGGCGCGGCGCTCGTCGTCTCGACCCACGATCCCGCCGTCGCGCTGCGCCTCGCGGATGTCTGGGAGCTGCACGGCGGGCGTCTGACGACAGTCCGCCCCCAGGAGGATGCATGGTCGCGCTGAGCTGGATCCGCGGGCTGCTCGCACATCGTCGCCGCCGTCTCGTCTCGACCGCGCTCGGCGTCGCCGTCGGCGTGGCGCTCCTGGCGTCGATCGGGACGTTCCTGTCCGCGACGACCTCGCAGATGACCGGGCGCGCCATCGGGCAGGTTCCCGTCGACTGGCAGGTCGAGGCACAGCCCGGCGCGCACCCCGCGGCCGTGCTGGCGACGACCCGGCGTCACGCCGGTGTCGTGCGCGCGCTGCCCGTGTCATTCGCACGCATCGGCGGCCTCTCGGCCGCGACGGGCGGCTCGACGCAGCAGACCGGGCCCGGTCGCATGCTGGGGCTGCCCGACGGCTACAGCGCCGCGTTCCCGGGCGTGATCCGCGTGCTCGCCGGATCGGGCACCGGGGTCCTCCTGTACCAGCAGACCGCGGCCAACCTCCACGCGCGTCCCGGTGATGTCGTCACCATCGGCACGGGCCGGACCGCCGCCAGGGTCAAGGTCGACGGCATCGTCGACCTGCCCGACATCGACTCGATGTTCCAGCAGGTGGGCGCGCCCGTCGGCGCACAGCCTCAGGCTCCGCCCGACAACGTGGTGCTGCTGCCCCAGCCCACCTTCGACCGCGTCGCGGCGGGCGGGTCGTTCGTCACGCAGATCCACGCCGGTCTCTCGCACGCGCTGCCCGGCAGCCCCGGTGCCGCCTACACGCAGGTCTCAGGCAGCGCCCGGAACCTCGAGACGCAGCTGGCGGGCGGGGGTCTCGTCGGCGACGACCTGGGGACCACCCTGGACGCCGCACGCCACGACGCGCTCTACGCGCAGCTGCTCTTCCTGTTCCTCGGAGTCCCCGGAGCCATCCTCGCCGGCCTGATCACCCGTTCGATCGCCGCCGCCGGGCGCGACCGGCGTCGACGTGACGCTGCGCTGCTGCGGACGCGCGGTGCGTCGACGCACCAGCTCGTTCGCGTGGCTCTCGCGGAGACGGCCGTGAGCGCCGGTGCCGGCATCGCGCTCGGGCTCGCGGCCGCGCTCGCCGCAGGGGCCAGCGCCTTCGGCACCGCGAGCTTCGGCGCGTCCACGTCCGCGGCGCTGCTGTGGAGCGGCGGCGCAGCGCTTGCCGGGCTGCTCATCGCCGCGGGATCGATCGCCCTCCCCGCCTGGCGCGACGCGCGATCGCTGACGGTCGCCGGCCAGCGGGCGGAGGTGGGACGCCGCGACCGCGCGCCGTGGTGGGCGCGCTACGGGCTCGACGTCGCCGCGCTGGCGGGGTCCGCCCTCGTCTTCTGGCAGGCATCGCGCAACGGCTACAACCTCGTGCTGGTCCCGGAGGGGATCCCCCAGGTCTCCGTCAACTGGTACGCGCTGCTGGCGCCCGTGCTCGGTTGGATCGGCGCCGGCCTGCTCGCCTACCGTCTTGCCGACCTGCTCCTTGTGCGGGGCCGCACGACGCTGACCCGGGCCCTTCGACCGATCGCGGGCGAGCTGTCGGCGACCGTCGCCGCGACGATGCGGCGCCAGCGGCGCCTGCTCGCCACGGCAGTGACGCTCGTCGCGCTGACGTGCGCGTTCGGCGCCTCGACGGCCGTCTTCAACGCGACCTACGCCCAACAGGCAGAGGCGGACGCCCGCCTGACCAACGGCGCCGACGTCACGGTCACCCAGTCGCCCGGCGTCAGCGTGGGACCGTCCGCGGCAGCGCGAATGCAACGTGTCGCCGGCGTCCGAGGCGTCGAGCCGCTGCAGCACCGCTTCGCGTACGTCGGCGCCGACCTGCAGGACCTCTACGGCGTGCGCCCGTCCACCATCGGCGCCGCCGGGAAGCTCCAGGACGGATGGTTCCAGGGCGGCTCTGCCTCACAGCTCATGGGCAGGCTCGGCGCACACCCGGACGGGATCCTCGTGTCGGCCGAGACCGTGCAGGACTTCCAGCTCGTCGAGGGCGATCTCATCCGGCTGCGGCTGCAGGACGGCCGCACGAGGCACTACACGACCGTCCCGTTCCACTACATCGGGGTGGCGAAGGAGTTCCCGACCGCACCCAGGGACTCGTTCCTCGTCGCGAACGCGGGCTACGTCGCAGCGGCGACCGGCAGCGACGCCGTCGGTTCGTTCCTCGTGCAGACCGACGGGACGAGCCCGGCCACCGTCGCTCAGCGCCTGCGCCGGTCGCTGGGCGCCGGACCCCAGGTGACCGACATCGTCGGTCAGCGCAAGGTCGTCGGGTCGAACCTCACCGCGGTCGAGCTGTCGGGGCTCACGCGCCTCGAGCTCGGCTTTGCGCTTGTGCTCGCCGTGTCCGCCTCGGGGCTCGCGCTCGCGCTCGGGCTCGGCGAGCGCCGGCGGACCTTCGCCATCGCGAGCGCGCTCGGCGCCCGGACCCGACAACTCGGCGCGTTCGTGTGGGGCGAGTCCGTGTACGTGACCCTCGGCGGCCTGCTCCTGGGAACGGCGATCGCGGTCGGGATCTCCGAGATGCTCGTCAAGGTCCTCACCGGGGTCTTCGACCCGCCGCCGGACGTCCTCACGATCCCGTGGGCCTACCTGGGCGGGCTGCTCGTTCTCACGACGGGCGCGGCCGGCGCCGCGGGAGCGATCACGCTCCGCGCGCTTCGCCGGCCGGCCATCGAGGAGCTGCGCGAGCTGTGACCGCGATCGCCAGGCGGCCGTCGCCGGCCGTCCTCGCCCTCCTTGTGTCCGTTTCCGTGGCGGGCGCCTGGGCCGTCTACACGCCGGACACGGCAGATCTCGCCGCACAGTCGTACCGCGCGCAGCTGTTCGCGACGCAGGGCTTCCTTCTCTGGGACAACAACTGGTACGGCGGCCACTACCTGCCGGGCTACAGCCTCTTGTTCCCTCCGCTCGCGGCAGTGCTCGGTCTCCGGTTGACGGGTGTCGTGCTCGTGCCGCCGGCGGCGTGTCTGTTCGCGCTGATCCTGGAGCGCACCGGGTCCGACGCTCGCGGGCGGGGGGCAGCGTGGTTCGCCGCGGCGCTCCTGGGCGAGCTCGTCATCGGGCGCCTCACGTTCCTCTTGGGGACGACCCTCGCACTCGGTGCCGTCGCGCTTCTCGTCCACCGGCGCCCGTGGGCCGCCGCCATCCTGGCGGCCGGGACCGCCTCCGCCAGCCCGATCGCGGGGGCCTTCCTGCTCCTGATCGCGGTCGCCCTCGCTCTGCACCGCCGGCGCCGGGACGCCTGGCTGCTCGCCGCCGGGGCGCTGGCGCCACTGCTCGGGACCGCCCTCCTGACGCCCGAGGGCGGGGTGCAACCGTTCTCAGCGCTGTCATTCGTCGCGGCGGCGGGGCTCACGCTCGCGTTCCTCGGTGTCGTCCGTCGTCAACCCGGGCTCGTCCGCACGTCGGCCGCGCTGTACCTCGCCGCGATCGTCGTGTGCTACCTCATCCCCAACCCGGTCGGGAGCAACATCGCACGACTCGGCGTCCTGGTCGCCGGCCCGGTCCTGCTCACGCGGACGTCCGCGCCACGGTCGCTCCTCGCCCGAGCGACGCTGCTCGCCATGGTCACCTGGCAGCTCTTCGGTCCTGTCACAGAGACCGTGAAGTCGTTCGCCACCCCGTCGCGCGCGTCGATCTACGCTTCGCTGCTCGACCAGCTGGCGCTCCGTGGCGCGGAGTCGGGCCGGGTCGAGATCGTGCCGACCGCCACGCGATGGGAGGTCGCGCGCGTGGCCCCGCGTTTCGCGCTCGCCCGCGGTTGGGAGAGCCAGCTCGACCGTCAACGCAACCCGCTGTTCTACGGAGCGGCGCGGCTCGACAGTGCCACGTACGGTCGCTGGCTCGACGCCAACGCCGTGCGTTTCGTGGTCCTGCCGTCGGTGCCGCTCGAGCGGTGGGGCCGCAAGGAGGGACAGCTCGTCGGCAGCGGGCTGCCGTATCTCCGGCGTGTCTGGCAGCAGGGTCCCTGGACGCTGTTCCGCGTCACGAACGCCCGATCGCTGATCCGCGGACCGGCCGTGGACGCCCGACTCACGCACGACACCGTGTCCTTCGATGCGACCGGCGCGGGTGACGTCGTGGCCCGCGTCCGCTACACCCCCCGTTGGCAGGTCACGGTCGGCCACGCCTGCGTCGTCCCCACCGCCGGCATGACACGCGTCCGCGTGACGGCACCCGGCCCGGTGCAGCTGACCGCCACGCTCACCGGCGCGCAGCGCTGCCCGCCGTGACGCCTGCGGGCTCCCCGATCATCGCGCCAGGGGTCGAAGCCACGATGTCCGACGCGTGGTGGAGCCAGGCCGATCCGAACCTGGTTGTGCAACCGACACGCCGCATCGCTCCGCGGTCAGGCACCGGCAAGGTTCCGCGTGCGACCGTCCGGCCCATGGCACGAGTGAGCGCCGGCCGGCCGGCATGACCACGCTCGATCCCGTGGCGTTCGCGTTCGCCCTCGCCGTCGTCGTCATCTTCGAGCTCCGGCGCAGCCGCCGGCGTCGATGACGCAGTGTCGACCGTTCACGAGACGGTCAGACCCGGCGCCCGACGATGGCGCGCGATGATCGAGGCCCACGGTCTCAGCAAGCGCCACGGCGCGCAGCCAGGCACGATCACCGGGTACCACGCGGCCGGGAGCGCGGTGGTCGGGGCGACGGTGCTGCTCGTGCGACGCGACGCGTAGCCGGTGTCGCCGTCGCCCGCCGCGCGCGTGATGCTCAGCGTCGTCACGCTGACCGCCGGCGCGGCGGCGATCCGGTTGTGCGCATTCGACCGGGTGCCGCCCAACCCGTTCTACGACGCCGCCGTGCGTTCGATGTCGCTGTCGTGGCGCAACCTGTTCTTCGGCGCCCTGGAGCCGGGCGGATCCGTCTCGATCGACAAGCCGCCGATCGACCTGTGGCTCCAGGTGGCCGCAGTCAAGGCACTCGGGTTCACGTCGGTCGCGCTGCGCGTTCCCCAGGCGATCGCGGGGACGCTGGCCGTGCCGATCCTCTACGACCTCGTGCGGCGCGGCTTCGGCCAGGTCGCCGGCCTCGTCGCCGGCGCCTCGCTCGCAGTGCTCCCCGCCGCGACGCTGACCGGGCGCTCGGACACGATGGACACGCTGATGGGGACGCTGCTCCTCGCGGCGGCGTGGGTGATCGTCGCTGCACCCGAGCGGCACCGTGGTCGCGCCGTGGTGGCGGCCGGTGCGCTCGCGGGCCTGGCGTTCGAGGTGAAGCTCTTCGAGGTCACCGTGGCACTTCCGGCGCTCATCGTCCTCGCCGCGGCGACCGCTCGGAGGTCGCGG
>Ga0070665_100001101_pt1 | contig 33337 bp, 37 predicted proteins | sample KBSS13metaG_FD_65862 | JGI IMG/M metagenome (GOLD analysis project Ga0070665, IMG submission 65862) | Switchgrass rhizosphere microbial communities from Kellogg Biological Station, Michigan, USA - KBS S1-3 metaG | ecosystem: Host-associated > Plants > Roots > Rhizosphere > Soil ... | reverse complement strand
CCGCGTCTTCATCGCCGACGCGGCGCCCGGCGCGGCGTACGGAGCAGCCGTGACGCCGGCGACCGCCGGGTACGCGCGCGACGTCCAGATCGCCCAGGGCGCCGATGGGACGGTCGTCGTCGCGTGGCTGGCCTCGACCGGCCGGGGCAACGCCGTCCAGATCGCGTCCCGGCCGCCCGGCGGCGCCTTCGGCGCGACGGTCACGGTCGTCCCGGGCCCGGAGGGGGCGTACGCCCCGCGGCTCGTCGCGACGTCGGCCGGCGAGTTCATGCTCGGGTGGACGGCCACGGGGCGGACGAGCGGCTACGCCGGCTCGGCGGGAACCCTGCGGCTGCAGCGCCTCACGGCCGCGGGCGCGCCGGTCGGGTCGATCACGGCGCTGACCGCCTCCGGCACGCGAGCGGACGACGTCGTGTTCGCCCACGACGGGACCGGCTCGGTCCTCGCCGCGTGGGGCCGCGTCGACGGCAACGGGCGACGCACGATCCAGGCACGGCGGATCGCACCGGGCGGGATCGTCGGCGTCATCCGCAACGTGTCGCCGCCCGCGGGGGCGCAGGGTGCCTCGCCGGTGCTGGCCGGCGCGGCCGGCGATGCCATCGCCGCGTGGACGTCGCCGACGGGGAAGGTCGTATACAGCATCTACCGCTAGCCGGATGCATCGGCCGCCGAGCCCTTATCCTCGGCGGCCGATGAAGCGCTACCACGTCACGACGTTCGGCTGCCAGATGAACGAGCACGACTCGGAGCGCATGAAGGGCATGCTCGAGTCGCTCGGGTACCAAGAGGCGCCGGCACGCGGCGAGGCGGATCTCATCCTCTTCAACACCTGCTCGATCCGCGAGAAGGCCGACGACAGGTTCAGGGCCCACCTCGGCGACGCGAAGCGGCTGAAGCGCGAGGATCCCGAGCGCATCATCGGCGTCGGCGGCTGCTGGGCCCAGTCGGTGAAGGACGAGGTCTTCGCGCAGTTCCCGTTCGTCGACGTCGCCTTCGGGCCCGGCCAGGTGCACAAGCTGGCCGAGTTCCTCACGAGCGAGTCGATCACCGCGCAGGGCTTCTTCGAGTTCGAGGGCTTCACCGGGCACCTGCCCGCGCGGCGCGCGCGCCCGGTCCAGGGGTGGGTGCAGATCTCCGCCGGCTGCAACATGAAGTGCTCGTACTGCATCGTGCCGAGCACGCGGGGCCGGGAGGTCTCCCGGCCGCTGGAGGAGCTCGTCGACGAGGTCCGCGGCCTCGTCGCCGACGGCGTCCGCGAGGTCACGCTGCTCGGCCAGAACGTCAACTCCTTCGGCACGCGGCTGCGGCCGCAGCGCTCGTTCGCCGAGCTGCTGCACGAGCTCGACGCGATCGACGGCCTGGACCGCATCCGGTACACAAGTCCCCATCCATCGCACATGGGGGAGGACGTCGTCCGCGCCCACGCGGACCTGCCCAGCGTGTGCGAGCACGTCCATCTGCCGCTGCAGGCGGGCTCGAGCCGCGTCCTGAAGCGCATGCGTCGCACGTACGACCGCGGCCGGTTCATGGATCGCGTCGCCCTGCTGCGCGAGCACGTCCCCGACGTGGCGATCACGACGGACATCATCGTCGGGTTCCCGGGTGAGACCGAGGAGGACTTCCAGGAGACGCTCGAGGTGTGCGAGGAGGTCGGCTTCGACGGGGCCTTCACGTTCATCTTCTCGCCCCGGCGTGAGACCGAGGCGGCCGAGATGGCCGACGACGTGCCGCACGAGGTGAAGGTGGAGCGGATGGAACGCCTGGTCGAGGTCGTCCAGCGGCGTGCGCGCGAGCGCGCGCAGCGCTTCGTGGGGCGGACGCTCGACGTGCTCGTCGAGGGTCCGTCGCGCACGGACCCATCCCGCCACCGCGGGCGCTCGCGCCACGGCAAGGTCGTGAACTTCAGCGGCATCGCCGAGCCGGGGGAGATCGTGCCCGTGCTCATCACGGGCGCGACGAGCCAGACGCTCGGCGGCGAGATGTCCCTGCTCGCCCGGGCACTGGCCTAGAAGAGCGACTCCTGTGCGGGCTCCGGCGGCGGTGCCTCGGCCGGGCGCCGGCGGTCGCGCAGCACGAACCCGGGGCTTCGCCCGCGGAACCGGCCGCGCGTGAGCAGCGCCGACAACCGCTCGCGCTCGGCCTTCGGCGCGTACGCGCTCCGGGCGTAGAGCTCCTCGTAGCGGGGCACGAGATCCGGGCGCGCGTCGCGCAGCCAGCCCATGAACACGTCGCGCACCTCGCCGCGCAGGTGCAGGCCGATGCCGCCGACCGACGTCGCCCCGGCCTCCTCGGCGGCGCGGAGGATCGTGTCGACCTGCGCGGGATCGTCGTTGATGCCGGGCATGAGCGGCGCGACGAGGATCCCGGTCGGGATGCCCGCCCGGTTGAGCTCGCCGACCGCCTCCAGGCGTGCCCGCGGGTTCGGCGTGTGGGGCTCGGTCTGCCGCCAGGCCTTCTCGTCGAGCGTCGGCACGGAGAACGACGCGCTGATCTCCGCGACCTGCGCGATCTCCCGCAGGAGGTCGAGATCGCGCAGGACGAGCGGCGACTTCGTGAGGATCGAGCAGGGGTTGCGAGCGTCCCGCAGCGCCTCCCAGATCCCGCGCATGAGCTTGTACCGGCCCTCGACCCATTGGTACGGGTCGGTGTTCGTCCCCATCGCGACGTGCTCGCCCTTCCACGACGGCCGCGCCAGCTCGCGCCGCAGCACCTCGGGCGCGTTGACCTTGACGACGATCTCCTTCTCGAAGTCGCGCCCCGCGTTCAGGCCGAGGTAGACGTGGGTGGGGCGGGCGAAGCAGTAAAGACAGCCATGTGAGCAGCCTCTGTACGGGTTGATCGTCCACCGGAACGGCATCCGCGATCGCTCGGGCACGCGGTTGAGCGCGGACTTCGCCCGGACTTCGTAGAACCGCGTCTCCAGCGCCTCGGGCGCATCGAAGTGGCGGACGACGGCGGGCGTTGCGTACCCGGGCAGGCGGGTCCGCTCGTCCTCTTCGGTTGTCAGGTTCTCCCAGCGCACGAACACATGTTCGCATACGTGGCCGACGGTGCGATCGTCCCGCTCCTCGCTGCCGGTCCCCTTGCGGTCCTCGCGGGCATCCCGCTCGCACCCGCGGTCACGGTCGTCCACGCGACCGACCGCGGCGAGTCCCCGCGGCGGACGCTCCTGCTCGCCGCCGTTTCGACGCTCGCCGCGCTGGTGTTGTTCCTCGCCTTCTGGGCCGCGTTCTTCGCGTCCGTCGGCGACATGTCCGGGTTGGACTGAGCGCCGGTCTGCAACGGCGTCTGCGCTGGAGCTCCACAAACCGCCGACGTGTGACAGGCATCACACGAACACATCCCTGCCTGCCTCACGGTGATCCACCCGTATGAAGCACCTCATGGACACCAAGAGCCACAACTGGCGTGAGGCGGGTCTCGCCCGTCAGATCAGCGCCCGCGCGGTCAAGCGTGCCCGCCTCGAGTTCGTCGTCCTCTTCCCGGCGCTGGCCGGCGTCCTGCTCGTCTACGCCTACCGGCGCGAGCTGTTCGGCCCGGACTTCGACATCCCCGTGCGCATCGGCACCGTCGTGGCCCTGATGATCCTCGGCTGGGCGCTCGCACGCGACGTCGGGCGAGCCCTCGGCCCGTACCTCTTTCGTCGGCTGGACCCGGGCACGGCGGGCACGATCGGCTTCCTGCTGCGCCTGGTGACCGTGATCATCGCCCTGCTCGTCGCGTTGCGCGTCGCGGGCCTCGCGCCCCAGACGGTGGCCCTCGGAGGCGCGCTGACCGCCGTCGTCCTCGGTCTCGCCGCGCAGCAGACGCTCGGCAACCTCTTCGCGGGGACCGTGCTGCTCAGCGCGCGACCGTTCCGCGTCGGCGAGCGCGTCAGCCTCCAGGGCGGCGGCATCGAGGTCGAGGGTGTCGTGAGCTCCCTCGGCCTGCTCTACACGACCTTCGCCAGCGGCGACGACGCGATCATGGTCCCCAACAGCGTCGTTCTCGGCCAGGCGGTCACGCCGCTGCACGAGCCGGCCGGCGTGGACCTCCGCGCCCGCCTGCGCCCCGGCGTCACGCCGATCGACGTCCACAACCTGCTGCAGGACAACGTGCAGACGCCGATCCGGGGCGAGCCGCGCGTGACGCTGGAGGAGCTGGACGGTGACGAGATCGTGGTCCGGATCGCCGCGACGCCCGAGCGCGCCGCCGACGGCCCGAAGCTCGCGGGCGAGGTCCTGTCCGCCGTCGCGCCCGAGACCCGCAAGGTCGAGACCCCGCAGCCGGCCTGAGCGCTAGCGCTTGTCCGCCTGGCCCTCGGCCATACGGGCGGCGATGCGCTCGCCGCCCAGCTTGTTGGACACCTTCGACGCGAGGTCCGGCGCGACGGCCGCGAGCGCCGTGCCGATCCGGAGCTCCAGCGGCGCGACCGTGACCTCGCCGCGGTCGCGCTCGACGGCGGAGATCGTCGCGTCGGCCACCCGCTCGGGCGAGACCGTGCGGAAGCCGGGGGGGAGCTCGGCGCCGCTCTCGGCGAACATCCCGGCGTCGTGCACGAAACCGGGGGAGATGATCGAGACCCCGACCCCCGTCCCGCGCAGATCGGCCCGCAGGGAGGCGCCGAACCCCCGCAGCCCGAACTTCGTCGCCGCGTAGAGCGAGCCGCCCGCGACGGGCGCGCGCCCCGACAGCGACGACATGAAGACGAAGTGCCCCGAGCCGCGCTCGCGCATCGACGGCACGTACAGCCGCGACAGCAGGATGGGCGCACGCAGGTTCACGTCGAGCACGCGGTCGATCTGCTCCTCGCTGAAGGACTCCAGCCGCCCGGAGCCGGGCATCGCGGCGTTCGCGACGACCACGTCGACGTCCGGGTGCGCTTCGGCAAGCGCGCGGACGGAGGCCGGGTCCGTGAGGTCGGCCGGCGCGACGACGGCGTCCGGGACCGCCGCCGCGAGCGACTCGAGCACGTCGGGTCGCCGGCCGCTCAGCACGAGCCGAGCGCCCCGCGCCGCGAACGCCTGGGCGATCGCGTGCCCCAGGCCACCGGTCGCCCCGGTGATCAGGATCGTTCTGCCCGCGAGCTGCACGCCTACTCGAACAGGGCGACCGTGGTGGTGAAGGTGTGGAGGAAGTTCGCGCCGTCGACGGGCCCGATCTCCCCGGCCGCGAAGAAGCCGGCGAACGGCGCGCCGCCGAGGGCGTCGGTCAGGAGCGACGCATCGTGGTCGGGCACACCGAACATGCCGCGCCCGCGGCCGGTGCAGGTGAAGACGAGCGCGCCCGACGGGACCGCTCCGCCCAACGCCGCGCGGCGCAGGCCGAGCGCCTCCCGCAGGTCGCGGGTCGCCGACGCGGCGTCGCGCACGTGCAGCCGCACGACCTGTCCCGGCCGGACGACGGTCCCGACGGCGATCGCGCCGGTGTCCGGATCGGCGCCGAGCAGGTTGCGGACGAGGAAGTCGCCCTGCACGTAGTCGGGCTTGCCGGCCTCGACGACGAGGCCCAGCAGCAGTCCCTGGCCCAGCACGGCCTGGTCGACGGGATCCAGCGCGTCGACGACCTCGCGCAGCTTCGTGAGCGCGTTGCGACCGGCGAGCTCCTGGATGATCTGCCCGTCGGCGGCCGTGATCGTCAGCTCGGGACCGATCGGCCGCGCCCCCTGCGAGACGAGCGGGAGCAGCTCGACGCCGTCGAGCCGCACGCCGACCGCGCCGTGCTCGTGGACCTCGTCGCCGTGGAAGAGCACGGTGCCGCCCTCCTCGCCCCCCGCGCTGGCGACGCCGCCCAGGATCGGCACGCCGGGTGCGTGCGACGTGAGCTCGGCGAGCAGGCCGTCCAGGGGGAACGTGACGGGATCGGGCAGCAGGATCGTGCCCCCTGCGCCCTCGAGCTCGGGCATGCCCAGCACCGCGATCGCGCCCTCGAGCTCCTGCGTCTCGGCGTGGAACCCCGTCGCGGTGCCGTCCCCGAGATCCGCCGCCCAGACGGAGATGGCCGTGCCGTCCTCGATCTCGCGGCCCTCGCCGACGATGCCGCTCGCGCCACAGCCGATGAGCTCGCCGGGCGTCAGCGCCTCCCCGACGGTCTCGACCGTCACCTCCGGGGCGAGCAGGTGTGCGCCGGAGGCGAAGACGATGGCAAGATCCGTCTCCGCGCCGTCGAGACCGCCGAGCGCCTCGCGCGCCGCCTCACCCGCGGCCTCGCGCGGATCGGTCGCGAGGGACATCCCGCAGGAGATGCGAACGGACACTCCAGGCACCATATCCCCCGTGACCCGTGTGATCGCGCTCTTCGGACCCACCGCCGTGGGCAAGACGGACGTCGCCATCGCGCTCGCCCGCCGCCTCCGCGACCGCGATCAGCGGCCGGTCGCGGTGGGCGCGGACGCGCTCCAGGTGTACGCCGGCCTCGAGGTGCTGACGGGCGTCGCCGACGCCACGCAGCGCGCGGAGCTCGAGCACCGGCTCGTCGCGTTCCTCCCGGTCACGGAGACGTGCTCGGCCGGCGCGTACGCACGGCTCGCGCACGCCGAGATCGACGGTCTGCTCGCCGAGGGCGCCACGCCGATCGTCGTCGGCGGGACCGGCCTGTACCTCCGGGCGGCGCTCGCCGACCTGGGCATGCGGCCGCCGCCGCGGCCGGGGGTCCGCGAGCAGCTCGACGCGGAGATGGACGCCGAGGGGCCGGAGGCGATGCACGCGCGGCTCCGGGAGGTGCTGCCCGACGTCGCGGCGCGCATCCAGCCGACCGACCGCACCCGCGTGATCCGCGCCTTGGAGCTGCACGAGCAGGGCGTCGCCCACGGCGACGGCGGTGAGCTCTGGACCTCCGCGACCCGTCACCCGACCCGCCTGATCGGGCTCACGATGGACCGGGCCGCGCTGGCGCAGCGCATCGGCGAGCGGGTCGACGCGATGGTCGCGGCGGGCGCCGTCGACGAGGTCCGCCGCGCCGACGCAGCGGGCGCGTCGCACACCGCGCGCGCGGCGCTCGGGTTCTCCGAGCTGCTGCACGGCGACATCCCCGCGATGAAGATGCGCACCCGGCGCTACGCGAAGCGCCAGCTGACCTGGATGCGCAAGCTGCCGGGCGCCGAGCTCGTGGACGTCACGGGGCGCGACCCGGACGCCGTCGCCGCCGCCCTGCTGCCGTAGGGTCGACGACGATGCGGATCGAGAAGTGGCAGGCCCTCGGCAACGACTACGTCATCGTGGAGAAGGCGGCCCTGCCGTTCGCGCTCACGACCGAGCGCGTCCGCCTGCTGTGCGACCGCCATCGGGGTGTCGGCGGCGACGGCGTCCTCGAGCTCTCGGAGCCCGACGAGCCCGGGTTCGTCGCGCGGCTGCGCATCTTCAACCCCGACGGATCCGAGGCCGAGCTGTCGGGGAACGGTGCGCGCGAGGCGATCATGTACCTGCACCGTCGCGGGTGGACCGACGCCCGGGAGTTCTCGATCCAGACCGTCGCGGGTGAGCTGCGGCCGCGTATCCAGACCGAGACGAGCTGCACGGTCGACATGGGCCGTGCGCGCCTGCGCGAAGAGGGCGAGCTCGAGGCCGACGGACGCACCTGGCGCTATCAGCACATCGAGATCGGCAACCCGCAGACTGCGATCCGCGTGCCCGATCGGCGGACCCTGGAGGCGCTCGACCTCCCCGCCATCGGCCCGGCGATCGAGCACCACCCGAAGTTCACGAACCGCACGAACGTGAGCTGGTGGACGGAGCTCGGGCCCGATGCGATCCAGGCGAGGATCTTCGAGCGCGGCGTGGGGGAGACGCTCTCCTCCGGGACGGGCGCGACCGGCGCCGCGATCGCCCACGTCCTGCGCGGTGGGGACTCGCCCGTGACGGTGCGTCTCGACGGCGGGGAGCTGACGGTCGACGTCGGCGAGGACCTGCACGTCGACCTGGCCGGCTGGGCGGTGCCGGTGTACGCGGCGGAGCTGGACGCCGGGTTCGTCGCCACGCTGGAGGCGCTCTAGCCCCAGTGGGGCGCGCGGCGCCCGCGGAACGCCGCGACGCCCTCCGCGAACTCGGCCGAGCGCATCCCCGCGCGTCGTGTCGCGGCGAGCTCGGCGCGGACGGCGTCGTCGGCGCCGGCCCGCAGCGCGCGCAGCGCCCGCGCGTTCGCCTGCACGGCCTGCGGTCCCTGCGCGAGGACCTCCTCGGCTGCGGCGAGCGCAGTCGCCTCCAGCTCCTCGGGCGCAACGATCTCGGTCACGACGCCGAGCGCGTGGGCCCGCTCGGCCTCGATGCGCCGCCCGAGGACGAACAGCTCGAAGGGGAGCGAGCCGGGCAGCCCGCCGAGGATGCGCTCCAGCCCGCCGGGCGAGTAGACGAGCCCGAGCTTCCCCGCGGGCGCCGCGAGGTAGGCGCCGGGGACCCCGAGGCGCACGTCGCAGCCGAGCGCCAGCTCCAGCCCGCCGCCCAGCGCCGGGCCGTTCAGAGCCGCGATGACCGGCACCCGGCACGCGTGCAGCGCATCGAGCGCCGCGACGGTCTCCGGCGCGATCGCCGCGTGAGCGCGGTCGGGGTCGACGGGGTCGCCGATCCCGCTGAGGTCGTAGCCGGCGGAGAAGATCTCTCCCGTGCCGGTGACGACGAGGCAGCCGTCCTCGGCCGCCGCGAACGCCTCGCGCAGCGCCTCGAGGATCTCCGGCGACAGCGCGCCGCGGCGCTCGGGACGCTCGATGCGCAGGACGGTGACGCCCTTCGCGGGGCGCTCGACGACGAGCCGCCCCGCGACGTCCGTCATGTTCCGAGCCGCTGCTTGACGACCTTGCCCATCGCGTTGCGCGGCAGCTCGTCGAGGAAGTGCACCTCGCGCGGGCGCTTGTGCGGCGCGAGCTGCTGGGCGACGTGGTTGATGAGGTCCTTGGGGTCCGGCGTCGCGGACGTGTCCTCCGCGACGACCCAGGCGATGATCCGCTCCCCGAGGTCCTCGTCGGGGCCGGCGGTGACCGCCACCTCGGACACGTCCGGGTGCTCGAGCAGGGCGACCTCGATCTCGCCGGCGCCGACCTTGTAGCCGCCGGTCTTGATGAGGTCGGTCGAGCGCCGCCCGACGATGCGGACGTACCCGTCGGCCGTGCGCGTCGCCAGGTCGCCGGTGAAGAACCAGCCGTCGCGCATCGCCTCGGCCGTCGCGTCGGGGCGGTTGAGGTAGCCGGTGAACACGTTCGGGCCGCGCACCGCGACCTCGCCGATCGTCTCGCCGTCGAAGTCGGTGAGATCGCCGCCCTCGTCGAGGACGACTCGCAGGTCGACGTTCGGGAGCGGGAGGCCGACGTAGCCCGGCTTGCGCACGCCGTCCGCGCGCCCCGCCGTGTTCATGAGCGTCTCCGTGAGGCCGTAGCGCTCGACCACCTGCTGACCGGTCGCCTGCTCGATGCGCGTGAAGAGCGGCGCCGGCAGCGGCGCGGACCCGGACACGAGCAGCCGCGCGGAGCGCAGGCCGGCGGCGACCGTCTCGTCGCCCTCCGCCTCCGCTGCGATGCGGTGGTACATCGTCGGCACGCCGAAGAGCATCGACCCGCCGTCGCTCAGCGCCTGCGCGGCCGTCGCGGCGTCGAAGCGCACGAGGTGGCGCAGGTGTCCGCCGAGGCGAAGCGGCCCGAGGGTCCCGAGCACGAGGCCGTGGACGTGGAAGAGCGGCAGGGCGTGGACGAGGCGGTCCTCTCCCGTCCAGTCCCAGGCGTCGGCGAGCGCGTCGAGGTTCGAGGAGATCGCGCGTCGCGGCATGAGCGCGCCCTTGGGGCGGCCGGTCGTCCCCGACGTGTAGATGACGAGCGCCGTCGCGTCGTCGTCGAGCGCCTCGTCGGAGGGCAGCGCGCCGCCCTTGGCGTCGATGTCGACTGCCGCGATCGGCGGGGGCGTCTCCGCCGCGTCGAGCGCGCCCTCGGGGGCGCCGAGCACGACCTCCGGCCGCGAGTCGCCGATGATGTGGGCGAGTTCGCTCGTGCCAAGCTTCGGGTTCAGCGGGACGAGCTCGACCCCGGCGGTCAGGCCGCCGACGACGGCGACGCAGGTCTCGAGCGTGGACTCCGCCCAGACGGCGGCGCGGCCCACGCCGCGCAGGCTCTCGGCGACGGCGGCCGCGGCATCGCGGAGCTCGCGGTAGGAGAGCTCCCGGTCGCCGAAGCGCAGGGCGGGCTCGGCGTCCAGCTCGTGGACAGGAGGCAGGAGGACAGGCATGTGTGCAAATTTCTACCAGGCATGGAGTCGCACGAGCCCGCGGTGCGCGCCGCGGTCCGCAACCACACGGGTTGGATGACCGCCCAGGCCGAGGCCGGAGGTGGTGGCCCGCGGTCGCACGGGTCGCTGCGCTGGATCGTGTCCGCGGACGGCGGCAGCGCGTCGCTGCCGTTCCCCGACGCGGTCGCGGGCGACGACGCCGACGCGATGCTCGCCGACTGCCGTGCACGCGACCAGCGGGGCATCGGCTGCTGGACGAGCGGGCTGGATCCGATCGCGGAGATCGCGGCGGTCCTCGTCGCGCGCGGGTACGAATGGGGGTGGAGCGCGCACTGGATGGCGTTCGACCTCGACGCGCTGCCCCGGATCGACGACGACCGCGTCCGGGTCGGGCCGGGGCCGGTCCGCGACTCGTGGAAGGCGTACGCGCCGGAGGCCGGGCAGGCGATCGTGTATCTCGCCGACGGCGAGGCAGGGCTCTACGACGTCGGCGTGGAGCCGGGCATGCAGCGCAGCGGGCTGGGCCGGGCGCTCACCGTCGCCGCGCTGGCCGCGGCCCGGCGTCACGCTGGCGACCGTCAACGCCACGGAGGACGGGGAGCGGCTGTACCGCGCGGTGGGCGCGCGGTCGCTCGGGCACGGGCAGACGTTCTGGATCCATCGCGACGGACTCGCGGCTCCGGTGCCGCCGGAGCTCGTCGCCGCGGCCGAGGCGGCGGGGCGAGGGGAGACGCCGCGCTCCGCGTCACCCGCGACGCTGGCGGCCCGGCTGCCGGGCAACGGCATGGGGCTCGCGCACGTCGCCCAGGCCGCGGGGCACCCCGAGGCTGCGCGCCGGCTCGCCGCGCAGGGCGCCCCGCTGGACGCGATCCTCGCCTACGAGCTCGACGGTGCCGACGGCCTCACGGGCGTCGCGCTCGACGAGCCCATCGGACGCCTCGGCGGCACGGTGCTGCACGAGGCGGTGCGGATCCGCGACAGCGACCTGCTGCGCGCGGCCCTGGCAGCGGGCGCGGACACCGAGGTCCGGGATCGCACGTACGGTGCCACGCCCCTGGAGTGGGCGGGGCACCTGCACAACGCGGAGGCGGCGGAGGTGCTCAGACGCTGACGGCGTGCTCGCGCAGCGCGTCGTTCAGCGACGTCTTCAGGTCGGTCCGGGACGAGCGCTCGCCGATGATGTAGGCGCAGGGCAGGCGCGCCTTGCCGGCCGGGAGCTTCTTCGTACGCGTGCCTGGCACGACGATCGCGCCCGCGGGCACCTCGCCGCGCATCTCGACCTTCTTCTTGCCGCGCATGTCGATGATCGGCGTGGTGGCGGTGAGGACGACGTTCGCCCCCAGCACGGCGCGGGCGCCGACCCGGACGCCTTCGACCACGATGCAGCGCGACCCGACGAACGCGCCGTCCTCGACGACCACGGGCGCGGCCTGCAGCGGCTCGAGAACGCCGCCGATGCCGACACCGCCGGAGAGGTGCACGTCGGCGCCGACCTGGGCGCACGAGCCGACCGTCGCCCACGTGTCGACCATCGTGTTCTCGCCCACCCAGGCGCCGATGTTCACGTAGGACGGCATCATCACCACGCCGGGCGCGAGGTAGGAGCCGTGGCGCGCGGTCGCCGGCGGCACGACGCGGACCCCGCGCGCGGCGTAGCCGGTCTTGAGCAGCAGCTTGTCGTGGTACTCGTAGGGCCCGCACTCGATGGTCTCCATCCCGCGGGTGCGGAACGTGAGGAGCACGGCCTTCTTCGCCCACTCGTTGACCTGCCACGGGGCGCCGGGCGTCGTGGGCGACGCGACGCGGATCACGCCGTCGTCGAGCAGGTCGATGACGTGCGCGACGGTCGCCGCATCCTCCTCGGTCAGATCGCTTGTCGGCTTCTCGTAGAGCTCCTCGATGTGCGAGGCGAGCGCGACGAGGTCGGTGTCGGCGTCCAGGGGCGAGGTCATGTCCCCAAGCGTGCCACAAGCTCCGCGGCACGCTCGCACGCCTCCACGGTGGGGACGAGTGCGAGGCGCAGGTGGCCCTCGCCGCCCGCCCCGAGGTAGGACCCGGGCGCCGCCACGACGCCGTGCTCGAGCCACCGCGCGGCGAGGCCCTCGTCGTCGCGGTCGGGCACCCGCATCCAGAGGAAGAACGACGCGTCGCCACCGACGTGCTCCAGGCCGGCCGCCTGCAGGGCGGGCAGCAGGGCGTCGCGCTTGGCGGCGTAGCGGGCGCGGGCCTCGTCGACGTGTGACTCCTCGCTCCAGGCCGCGACCGACGCGCGCTGGACGAACGCCTGCGGCACGGTGCCGAGGCTCGGGCGGAAGCGCCGCAGGAGTCCGACGAGCGCCGGGTCCCCGGCGACGAAGCCCGAGCGGTGGCCGGGCATCGAGGAGCGCTTGGAGAGCGTGTGGAAGGCGAGGACGCCGCTGTGGTCGGAGAGCTGCAGCGCCGACGGCGGCGGGTCGCCGAAGTAGATCTCGCAGTACGCCTCGTCGCTGGCGAGCACGACGCCGTGCTCGCGGCACCGCGCGGCGGCCTCGGCCAGCCAGCTCAGCGGCGCGACCGCGCCGGTGGGGTTGCCCGGCGAGTTGACCCACAGGAGCACGAGGCGCTCCCACGGGACGGCGTCGAGGTCGGGAAGCCAGCCGCGCTCGTGCGTGAGCGGCAGCTCGACGACCTCCGCGCCCGCGAAGGCCGCGCCGCGCGCGCCGACCGGGTAGCCCGGCGTCGTGACGGCGACGACGTCGCCGCGCCCGGGCTGCACGAGGACCTGGGCGAGCGTGAAGATCGCCTCCTTGGACCCGTAGGTCGGGATGACGGCGTCGTCGGGGTCGACCTGCGCGCCGAATCGCCGATGTACCCACTCGGCCGCCGCGCGGCGCAGCTCCGGCAGCCCGACCGCGAGAGGATAGGTGGAGACCGGCTCGGCGAGGAGCGCGCGCACGAGCGCCTCGTTGATGAACGGCGGCGTCGCCTCCCGCGGCTCGCCGACGCCCAGGTCGATGATCTCGATCCCGCGCGCAGCCGCCGCCTGCTTGGCCTGGGTCAGCCGCACGAACGGGTACGTGCCCTGCGCGTCGAGGAGCGGGTTCACGCGCAGGTCAGCCACCGAGGACCTCCAGGAGCTCGTGGCAGCGCACGAGGGCGGCGACGTCGATCTGCTCGTCGCGCCGGTGGGCGAAGGCGGGGTCGCCGGGTCCCAGGTTCACGGCATCCACGCCGGCGCGGACGAGCTCGGCGACCGGGGTCCAGGCCTGCTTGGGCAGCACGTCGGCCCCCTCTGCGCGCAGGGCGTCGACGAACGGGTTCGTCACCGTCACGGGCCCCGAGGGAGCGTGGCCGTCGATGACGAGCGCGCCGTGGGGTTCGCAGAGCGCCCGCAGCCACGCCTCGGCGTCCTCCGGCGACGTCCCGGGCGGGTAGCGGTAGTTGACCTTCGCGATCGCGGTCTCCGGCACGACGTTGAGGGCGATCCCGCCCTCGATCCGGGTCACGGACACGACCTCGGTGAACGTCAGGCCGTCGTGGACGTGCTCCGTCGCGGGGACCTCGGCCAGCTCGGCGACGCCGCGCGCGAGGCGGTGGATCGCGTTGTCCGCCAACCAGGGACGCGCGGAGTGGCCACTGCGTCCGTGGAACGTCCAGGTCGCGTTCACGTTGCCCAGGCAGCCGGCGTGGATCGCGTTGGAGGTCGGCTCCAGCACGACCCCGAACCCGCTCTCGCGCAGCGTCGGATCGCGCTCGAGGAGCGGTGTCAGCGAGCTGTCGCCGAACGGCAGCTCCTCGCGCGGGAAGAAGACGAAGCCGAACGGCGCACCGGCCAGCGCCAGCTCGACCATGACCGCAAGACCGCCCTTCATGTCGGCGGATCCGAGGCCGTGGACGACGTCGCCGTCGCGGCGCCCGGGACGGTTGCCCTGGACCGGCACCGTGTCGAGATGTCCCGCCAGGAGGATCCGCGCCGGGCCCTCCGTCGCCGCGCCCGCGACGACGCACCCGTCACCCGCGTCGCGCACCGCCACGCCACCCGCGCGCAGGACCTCCGTCACGTGGGCGCCGAGCGCCGCCTCGTCGTGGGATTCCGACGGGATGTCGACCAGCTCGAGCGTCCGTGCGGCGAGGCGTTCGGCGAGCACCGCCGCAGGGTAGCCAGATGCCTTCGCCCGATCCCTATCCGAGGAGGCGAACATCGTGCTGACCGTGACGCATGACGCAGCAGAGGCCATCCAGAGCCTGACCGACCAGATCCCGGAGACCGAGACCGCGGGCCTGCGCATCTCGGTCCAGGAAGGCGAGGGAGGTACGGCGCAGCTCGCCCTGTCCGTCGCCGACGCGCCGTTCCCGGCCGACGAGGTCGTCGAGGCCGAGGGCGCGACCGTCTACCTCGCGGAGCCGGTCGTGGCGTTCATGGACGACAAGACCCTCGATGCGACGGTCCAGGACGAGGGCGTCGCGTTCTCCATCCAGGGTCCGGACACCGAGGGCCCGAGCGCCAATGGAGGCCGGCCTGGCTCCTGACGCCTCCCACTAGAATGGGAGGTGCATGGAGAGAAATCGCAACGGCCGCGCCACGCCGACACGCAACGGCGCGGCGCAGCCCGAAGGCCGGGCGAAGCAGCGCGCGTTCACGATCGGCGCATTGGAGACCGGCGACGACCTGTCCGAGCTCCACGAGCTGCTTCGCACCGCCGGGGTCGCGGTCGTGGGCCAGGCGGTCCAGCACCGCGACAAGCCGCACCCGAACACGTACCTGGGTCCCGGCAAGATCGCCGAGGTGAAGGCGGCGGCCGAGGCGGCCGACGCCAACATGGTCGCGACCGACGACGAGCTCACGCCCCGCCAGGAGCGCAACCTGGAGAAGGAGCTCGAGCTCCCGGTCGTCGACCGCACCGCCGTGATCCTCGGCATCTTCGCCGACCACGCGAACACCGCCGACGGCAAGCTGCAGGTCGAGCTCGCGCAGCTCGAGTACAACATGGCCCGCATGCGGGGCCTCTGGACCCATCTCGAGCGCCTCAGCGCGGCCGGGGGCGGGACGCTCACCCGTGGACCCGGTGAGACGCAGATCGAGACGGACCGCCGCCTCGCCCGCAACCGCATCACGGCGCTGCGCCGCAAGCTCGCCGAGGTGAAGGGGTCGCGCGCGACGATGCGCGCCGAGCGCGAGCGTGCCAGCGTGCCCCAGGTCGCGCTCGCCGGCTACACGAACGCCGGCAAGTCCACGCTGCTGAACGCCCTCACCGGCGAGAACAACGTCAGCGTCCGCGACCGCCTGTTCCACACGCTCGATCCGACCACGCGCCTCGCGCGGCTGCACGATCGGCCGTACCTGCTGACCGACACCGTCGGCTTCATCCGCAAGCTTCCCCACCAGCTCGTCGACGCGTTCGGCGCGACGCTGGAGGAGACGCGCGTGTCCGACCTGATCCTCCACGTCGTGGACGCATCCGCGCCGGAGGAGGAGATGGAGGAGATGATCAAGGCCGTCGACGACGTGCTCGAGGAGATCGGCGCCGGCGAGAGCCCGCGGGTGCTCGTCCTCAACAAGGCGGACGCGATCGACGCCGAGCGCCGCGAGGAGCTCGGGTTCCGCCATCCCGATGCGGTGGTCGTCGCAGCAGCGACGGGCGAGGGGCTCGATGCGCTGGCCGACCGGATCGAGCAGGAGTTCCGCAAGACGATGCGTACGGTCGACCTGCTGCTGCCGTTCTCCGAGGGGGCGCAGCTCGCCGAGCTCCACGAGGTCGCGGGGGACCTCGAGCGCGAGGAGACCGCCGACGGCGTGCGCGTGAGGGCGCGACTTCCGGTCACGGTGGCGGAGCGCTACGAGCGCTTCGCGATGCGGGCGTAGCGCCCGCGTCAGGCGGCCGGCAGCCGCCTGACGGGGGGGCGGGCTACGTGAACGCCGAGCGGATGCGGGCGCCGAACGACGGGTCGTCGCTCGTGCGAGGGCGCGTTGCGAGGCGGACATTGCGCGAGTCGGCGCGCTCGATCGCGTTCTCGCGGTCGACGCGTAAGGCGTAATGACGGATGGAGGGGTGCATGGCGGACCTCGGGGTTCGGGGGGTGCGCCGAAGCTACGCCGGGCCCGACGGTGCGCCTCAGAGCGAGCCCCCGTCCGCGGGGTGCGGCCAGCCGTACCCCGCGTCAGCGGTCGTCGCCGCTGCCGGACAGGACGTTGCGGTCCTGTCGGCTGAGGAGCTTCGCGAGGTTCTCGTCCGCGATCGTGGCGAGGTCGAGGTCGGCCTCCGTCGCGATCTGCGCGACGTACCAGAGCACGTCGCCGAGCTCCTTGGACAGCGCCGCGCGGCGCTCGTCGGACAGCACGCCGCCGTCGTCGCGGACCATCTTCTTGATCTTCTCGGCCACCTCGCCGGCCTCACCGCACAGACCGAGCGTGGGGTAGAGGATGTTGTCCCCCGACCGGGGGTAGACGGCGGTGGCGCGGGAGCGGGACTGATAGTCGGACAGCAGCATCGAGATGAAGCTACCCGCTCGCCCGGCGGACTCGCCGCGGCGCTCGGAGCGCTGCGCTGCCCCGTCTGCGCGGCGGGACTCGAGCTGCGCGACGGGACCCTGCGCTGCGCGAGCGGCCACGCGTTCGACGTCGCCCGCCGGGGCCACGTGCACCTCGCGACCGGGTCGCGCCGGCTCGCGGGCGACACCGCCGAGATGATCGGCGCCCGGGCCGAGTTCCTCGCGGCCGGCCACTACGCGCCGATCACACGCGCCCTCGCCGAGCACGCCGCCGTCGACGCACCCGGGGTGATCGCGGACCTGGGCGCGGGGACCGGGCAGCACCTCGCCGGCGTCCTCGACGCGCATCCGGACCGCATCGGGGTCGCGCTGGACAGCTCGACCCCGGCGATGCGCCGCGCCGCGCGGGCGCATCCCCGCATGGCCGCGGTGACCTGCGACGCCTGGGACGCGCTGCCCCTCGCCGACGGCGCGGCTGCGGTCGTCCTCAGCGTCTTCGCGCCCCGCGGCGCCGGGGAGATCCGACGCGCGCTCGCGCCCGGCGGCGTCGTCCTGGCGGTCACCCCGACGGAGCGCCACCTGGCCGAGCTGCGCGAGCCGCTCGGGCTCCTGCGCACGGATCCGGGCAAGGCGGACCGGCTCGCCGATGACCTCGGCCTGCGCGAGCGGGCGCGCGTCCCGATCGAGTGCGAGCTGCACCTCACGGCCGAGGACGCCCTGCTCGCCGCCCGCATGGGTCCCGCCGCGCACCACGACCGGGCGGTCGCGCCGCCGGCCGCCACGGTGACCGTGACGCTCTCCGTGGAGCTGACGGTCTTATCCTCCGAGGCGTGAGCGAGGACCATCAGCCCCACGCAGCGGACGCCGTCTGGCACGCGCACCTGCACCACACCGGCCATGACGAGCTGACCGAGGACACCGCGCAGACCCCCGGGATGCGCCGCTTCGAGGCGATCTCCGGCCGGCGCAGCGGCTCGCGCAACATCTGGATGGGCAAGAACCACGTCGGCCCGGGGATGGTCACGTCCGACCACCACCACGGCAAGGCCGAGACCGGCATCTACGTCGTGAGCGGCAACCCGGTCTTCGTGTTCCTCGAGAACGACGAGGAGCGCCGCATCGAGACCCAGCCGGGCGACTACGTCTACGTCCCGCCGTGGGTCCCGCACCGCGAGGAGAACCCCTCGCCCGACGAGGAGGCGGTCGTCGTCCTCGCCCGCTCCACGCAGGAGGGCATCGTCGTCAACCTGCCCAGTCTCAGGACGCACGTGCCCGAGCTCGACGAGTACCTCGCCGAGCTCGAGCAAGAGCGAGCCGAGAGCTCCTAGGAGCCGCTCGACACGAGGTCGAACTGCTGGAGGTAGTCCGCCGCGGCCTCCTGCGGGGTCTCCTTGTCGAGGTCGACGCGTGCGTTGAGCTCCTGCATGACGCGCGCGGTCAGGTTCTTGTTGACGAGCGCGATCGTCTTCGGGAGATCCGGGCCGGCCTTGTCGGCGGTCTCCGTCTTCATGAGGAACGTCGAGTTGTAGGGCGGGAACATGCCCTTGTCGTCCTTCAGCAGGACCTCCTTGTTGCGGGAGATCTGCGGGTCGGTCGTGAACACGATCGAGACGTCGGCATCGCCGTTCGTCAGCACCTCATGGCGCTGCGCGATGTCGACCGGCACGAACTTCTTGAACTTCAGACCGTAGACGTTCTCCAGACCGCGCAGGCAGTCGTCACGACCGCGGCACTCGGGCGAGCCGTAGAGCGTGAGGTTCTGCGACTTGCCTTCGAGGTCGGAGATGTTCTTCAGCCCCAGCTTGTCCGCGGTCTGCTGCGTCACGGCGACCTCGTTGGAGGACGTGAACGGCGTGGGCGGGAACGCGGTGATCCCCTGCTCGGCGAACTTCGACTTCACCTGGTCGAAGGCGGCCGCGGGGTCCTTGGGCAGGTCCTTCGTGGGGACCTCGAAGAACGACAGCAGCGCCGTGCCCGTGTACTCGGGGTAGCCGCTGATGTCGCCGCCCTTCAGCGCCTTGAGCGCGGTCTGCTCGTCGCCGAGGTTGAGCTCCTTCTTGACGTCGTAGCCCGCCGCCGCGAACGCCTGCGCGTAGATCTCGCCGAGCACCTGCTGCTCGGTGAAGTTCTTCGAGCCGATGGTCAGCGTCGTCGAGGCGTTGTCGGCGTTCTTCGTGATCGCCGCCGTGCCCTGCGCCGTCGTCGCGGTCGTACCGCTGCTGCTGCTGCTCGAGCTGTCGGAGTCGTCGCCGCCACAGGCGACGAGACCGAGCGCGAGGGCCAACGCGGCGATCGCCGCGAGCGCGGTCCTGATGGTTCGTGTCTGGTTCATGGGGTGGTCGTGACCCTCCTTCGGGGTGACGCGATGAGCCTTCCGCGAGGGGTCCGCCCGGACGACTGCATGCGCAGTCCGCGCGGGGTCACCGCGCGTTGCACGGCGGCGAGCGACACCTCGGTCAAGACGGCGAGCAGCGCCACGAGGATCGCGCCGCCGAGGCGGCCCTCCTCGCCGTAGATGCTCGGGTTGATGATGGGGTCGCCGAGCGTCACGACGCCCGCGAGCGGCGCGATCGTGGCGGTGGCGACGACGTTGACGGCCGATGTCCGGATGCCGCCGAAGATGAGGCCCACGGCGAGCGGGAACTCCACCCGGCGCAGGATCTGCAGCCCGGTCATGCCCACGCCGCGCGCCGCGTCGACGGCGTCGGGATCGACCTCGCGCACGCCGACGTAGGCGTTCGTGAGGATCGGCGGGATCGCCAGCAGCGTCAGCGCGAGCGCGACGTTGGCGAACCCGGCACCCAGGAAGGCGAAGAAGACGAACAGGAGCGCGATCGCGGGCACGGCCCGGCCGATGTTCGACACGCTCACGGCCAGGAAGGCCCCCCGGCGCGTGTGGCCGAGCCACAGCCCGATCGGCAGCGCGATCGCGGTGGCGAGCGCCATCGCGACGATGCAGAGCTTCAGGTGCTCCCAGATCAGCTGGAGGTTGTTCGAGAGCCCGCCGACCTCGCCGCCGCCGCGGCCCGTCCGGGGCTGGACGATGAAGTCCAGCGCGTCGCCGAACGTCGAGAAGATGCTGGCGGTGACGGTCATGCCGCCCGCGTCCACGGCGTCATGAAGCGCTGGACGATGAGGATGATCGCGTCGAGGACGACCGCCAGCAGCACGCACAGCCCGCCCGCGAAGACGACGTTCGTCTTGAACGCCTTCTGCGCCTCCAACGGCTCGCCGAGGCCGCCCGCTCCGGCGAAGAACGCGAGCGCCGCGAGCCCGACCGTCGTGGTCGTCGCGATCCGCAGCCCGGCCATGATCGCCGGCAGCGCGAGCGGCAGCTCGACGCGCCACAGCAGCTGGCGCTCGGTGAGCCCCATGCCGCGGCCGGCGTCGCGGGCGTCCTCGGGCACGGAGTCCAGCCCGGCCAGCGTGTTGCGGAAGAGGATGAGGAGCGTGTAGCCGGTCAGCGCGATGATCGCGGTGACGTTCCCGCGCCCCGTGATCGGCAGGAGCAGGAAGAACAGCGCGACGCTCGGCAGCGTGTAGAGGATGCCGGTGATGTTCGTGACCGGCCCCACGAGCCACCGGCGCCGGTGCGCCGTGACGGCGAGGACGAACGCGATCGCGAACCCGATGCCCACCGACACGACGACGAGGAACACGTGCTGGAGGAACGGCGTCGTGTAGCGGTCGATGTGGCCGAAGAACCACCCCGGGCAGAAGCCGTTGTCCGTGACGCAGCTGTCGGTCCGCTCCCGGAAGAACCCGTTGTCGGACTGGGCGAGGAGCGCGGCGGCGATCATGGGGACTCGTTCGTCGAGCCGACCGCCTCCGGCGCGAGGAAGTCGTGGATCAGCTCGACGGAGAGGATCCCGGTCAGGCGCCCCGACTCGTCGACGACCGCTCCGTACTGGGTCTCGCTCAGCAGGAGGTCGGAGAGCGCGTCGCGCAGGATGTCGTCGCGGTCGACCGTCAGCACGGGCGTCGACTGACCGCCCTGCGGGTCGCGCCAGGCCTGCGGCCGCCGGTCGGCGTCCAGCTCGAGCTCGAAGGGCACCTCGTCCGGCGTCCAGAGGTTCACGTCGCGCACGCGCATGAGCGCGAGGCGCTTGAGGGCCCGGTCGGCGCCGACGAAGTCGCGCACGAAGTCGTTCGCCGGATGCATGAGCAGCTCCTCCGGCGCCCCGTACTGCTGGAGCTTGCCGCCACGCTGGAGGATCGCGATGCGGTCACCCATCTTGATCGCCTCGTCGATGTCGTGGGTGACGAAGACGATCGTCTTGCGGACGCGCTCCTGCAGGCGCAGGAACTCGTTCTGCAGGCGCTCGCGGTTGATGGGGTCGATCGCGCCGAACGGCTCGTCCATGAGCATCACGGGCGGGTCGACGGCGAGCGCCCGGGCCACGCCGACGCGCTGGCGCTGACCGCCGGAGAGCTGGGCGGGATAGCGCGAGCCCATCTCCTGCTCCAGGCCCGTGAGGTCCAGCAGCTCACGGACGCGCTCCTCGCGCCGCGAGCGGTCCCACCCGAGCAGCTCGGGGACGGTCGCGATGTTCTGCGCGATCGTGCGGTGCGGGAAGAGGCCGACCTGCTGGATGACGTAGCCGATGTCGCGCCGGAGGGCGGCGGGCTCGCGGTCGCGTACCGACCGGCCGCCGAGCAGGATGTCGCCCTCGGTGATGTCGATCATGCGGTTGACCATCCGCATGGCGGTGGTCTTGCCGCATCCGGAGGGTCCGACGAGGACGCAGATGTCGCCGGCGGGGACCTCGAGGGACAGGGCGTCCACCGCCGGTTCGGTGGCACCTCCGTAGCGCTTGGTCGCAGCGCGGAACTCGAGGGGCTCCGCGGGGGTGGCGGACGGCCCCTCGGATTGGGCGGTGTCAGGTGCGGTCACAGAGGAGTCCCTGGGCGGGGGAGGGGGCGAGCTTATCGACCAGTACCCAGACCGGCCGCTCGACGAGCCTCCGCATGCGCCGCGTTCTCGAGCGCGTCGTCGAGGGGCTGCGGCTGCGTGCCGGTGCACCGGCCGATGAGCCAGTCGGCGAACCAGGCGTTCTTCGGCAGCAGCGGGCCGTGCAGGTACGTGCCGATGACGCCGTCGCGCACGACGCCCTCGAACCCCGACTCCCCGGTGTTGCCGTGCCCGCGCAGGACCTTGCCCAGCGGGCGCTCGCCCGGACCGAGGTGCGTCCGGCCGCCGTGGTTCTCGAAGCCCGCGAGCACACGGACGGAGCCGTCGAGCTCCACCTCGATGGCGACGTTGCCGACGAGGCGGTGCGAGTCCACGCGGACGGTCCGCAGGTCGACGAGCCCGAGCCCGGGGATCTCCTCGTCGCCGAGCTCGTAGGCATGGCCGAGGAGCTGGAACCCGCCGCAGATGCCGAGGACGAGCCCGCCGCGGTCCGCCACGGCGTGCAGCGCGTCGCGCTTGGTCTCCACGAGGTCCTGCGCGCACAGCGCTTGGTCACGATCCTGACCGCCGCCGAGGTAGAAGAGGTCGTGGGCGGCAGGGTCGATCGGGTCGCCGAGCCCGGCGGCGGTGAGCTCGAAGCCGATCCCGCGCCACTCGCAGCGCCGCTGCAGCATGAGCAGGTTGCCGCGGTCGGCGTAGATGTTCATGAGGTCGGGATACAGCGCGCAGACGCGCAGCTCAGACATGCAGCATCACGACGGTGGAGGCGATGTAGTCGTCGGTCGCGGGGACGAGCACGGGTCTGGCGCGCTGCAGGCCGGCCGCGGCGCCCTCCTCCTCGAGGGTCTTCGGCGCCAGGCGGTCCAGGTGGATGACGTCCTGCTCGACGGTGCGGGTGCCGTCGGCCTCCACGGCCTCGCGCTCGCGCACCAGGGCGACCCTGTGACCTTCGTCGCGGATCGCCACCGGACGGCTCACGAGCCACACGTCGCCCGACTCGCCGAAGTCCGGCGCCGGCGGATCGACCTCGCTGGCGTCGAACCCCTCGAGCGGGTGCGCGATGGCGGACGCGAGCACGCCGCCGGGCAGCAGGTGCTCGCGGGCGGCGCGCAGGAAGGCCGCGCGCCCTTCCGGGCCGTCCAGGAGCTGGACGGTCTGCATCGGGGCGATGATGAGGCCGAACCGGCGGCCCAGGTCCATCGTGCGCGCATCGCCGACCGCGGTCTCCACCGGGAGGCCCTCGGCGCGGTGCTCCAGCGCCCGCAGGAGCACCTCCTCGGTGTCGAACGCGACGACCGGGAAGCCGAGCCCCGCCAGGTGCAGCGCGACGCGCCCCGTGCCCGCGCCGACGTCGAGCACGGGCTCGGAGCCGGCGTGCGCGGCGGCGAGCGCGTGCCAGACGTCCAGGTCGATGTCGTAGGCGCCGTTCTCGACGTCGTGCCAGGCGATCGCGGCCTCTTCGGGTGTCATCACGCGAAGGACCCCGTGGTGACGCCGCGGCGCGTGAGCAGCGCGCGCAGCTCGAGCATCGCCGTGTAGGTCGGCAGGGCGATGAGCCGCCCCTCGCCCGACGCGGCGGCCTCGTCGAGCGCGCGGTCCAGCGCGGGCTGCACGACGATCCGGTCGGTCGGCACGCCGGCGTACTTCAGGCGCAGCGCGAGCTCGGCGGCGCGGGTGCCGCTGCAGGTCGCGCGGCGCACGCGCGGCGCGAGGACCTCGAAGTCCGCGTCCCAGACCCAGGAGACGTCCTTCCCGTCCGCGGTGCGGTCGTTGAGGATGCCGAGCAGGTCGTGCTCGCCCGCATCCAGGGTCAGCGTCCGCAGGACCTCGTTGGCGCCGGCCGGGTTCTTCACGAGCAGGAGCGTCAGCTCGCGGTCGCCCAGGCGCAGCGTCTCCGCGCGTCCGAACGCCGCCTCGACCGCCTCCAGCCCCGCCGCGACGTCGGCCAGCGGGGCCCCGAGGGTCAACGCGAGGCCGGCCGCCGCGAGCGCGTTGTAGACGTTGTAGAGGCCGGGGAGCGGGATGCGGACGTCGACCGTCCCCTGCGGCGTGCGCAGCGTGACGTCGGCGCCGCGGGTGCCGTCGAGCACCACCCGCGTCGCCGCGACCGCGAGATCCGGCCTGCTCGCGTGGCAGTTCGGGCAGTGGTAGCGGCCCAGGTGGCCGAGGTAGACGGCGTCGTACACGTACGGGGCGCCGCAGCGGCGGCAGTGCTTGGAGTCCGACGCGTGCGCCATCCCCTCCAGCGCGACGCTGTCGTCGTCGACGCCGATGTACAGGACGCCGTCGCGGTCGCGGCCCAGGTCGGCGACGAGCGGGTCGTCCGCGTTGAGCACGAGCGCCGTCTCCGGGAACGCGGCGACCACGGCGGCCCAGCGATCGGCGATGGTCTCGAGCTCGCCGTAGCGGTCGAGCTGGTCGCGGAAGAGGTTGGACAGCAGCATCGCCCGGGGGCGCAGCTCGGGCACGACGCGGTCCAGCCAGAACTCGTCGACCTCGAAGAGGCCCTGGTCGCCCTCCGCGTCCATGAGCGCGGTCGCGACGCCGCCCGCCATGTTCGCCCCGGCGCGGTTGTGGACGAGCCGCACTCCGCCGCGGCCGAGGATCGAGGCGACCATCGCCGCCGTCGTCGTCTTGCCGTTCGTCGCGCTGATGATCGAGGTGCCGCCAGGAAGCCGCGCGGAGAGCTCGCCGATCGCGTGGGGCTCCATGCGCAGGAGCAGGCGGCCGGGGAGCGACGTGCCGCCGCGCCCGGCGCGCCGGGAGAGCGCGCCGACGCCGCGCGAGGCGGCGACCTTGAGCCCGAGCAGCATCATGGGGCCAGGACGCGAAGGGCCCTGGGCACGGCGCGGATCGTCGCCGGGGTCATGCCGACCGGGTCCCCGTCGGCGTAGATGCGGAACGGCCGCCCGGCGTCGACGTGCACCTCGCGCGCCTGCACGAGCTCGACGGCCGGATCGCGCAGGTGCGTGCCGCGGAAGACGCGCGCCAGGCCACGCAGGAACCGCCACTTCGGGAGGTCGCCGTAGGAGACGATCTCGATGAGGCCGTCGGCGATGTCGGCATCGGGCGCGAGGTGCATCCCCCCGCCGTAGACGCCGGAGTTGCACGCGGCGACGGAGTAGCCGTCGAACCGGCGCGGCTCGCCGCCGTCGACGGCGAGCTCCAGCGGCACCGCCTTCCACGCCGCGAGCGCGCGCAGCGTCGCGTAGAGGTAGACGGCCTGGCCGTTCAGGCGCGTCGTGGCGTTCGCGATGTCCTGCACCTCGGTGTCGATCCCGAAGCTCGCGATGCCGAGGAACGTCCGGCCGTCGACCTCCGCCACGTCGACGGTGCGCTCCTCGCCGCGCGCGAGGATCGCGCAGGCCTCGCGGGCGTCGAGCGGGATGCCGAGCTTGCGCGCGAAGTCGTTGCCGCGGCCCCCGGGCAGCAGGCCGAGCGTGCCCTGGCTCCCGCGCAGGGCGTGCGCGACCGCGCCGGCCAGGCCGTCCCCGCCGTAACTGACGGCGACGTCCCCGGCCTGGACCGCGCCGCGGGCGAGCGCCTGCGCATGCTCGATCCCGGTCGTCTGCTGGACCGTGAACTCGATGCCGTGACCGCGCAGCGCCGCCTCGACGGCCGGCAGCTCCGCCAGCGTCCGGCCACCGCCGGCGTTCGGGTTCAGGATGAGGCGCAGGCGACGCGGCACGGACCGGCAGGCTAGACCAGCACGAGGTCGGCCAGGCTGTCGCGCACGGCGATCGCGCCCTCGGCCCGGTGCGCCTGCAGCGGGGTCGTCGCGCCGGTGAGCACGAGCGCGCCGTCGATCCCGGCGTTCGTCGCCGCTGCCAGGTCCGTCTCCACGCGGTCTCCGACGAAGAGCGCGCGGCCCGGCCCGAGCCGGTCCAGAGCAGCATGGACGATCGCCGGCGACGGCTTGCCGACGTTCTCCGCCACGACCCCCGCGGCCGTCTCCACCGCAGCGACGACGGCACCGGTACCGGGCCAGGGACCGTCGGGCATGGGGAAGAAGGGGTCGCGCCCCGCCGCCACGACCGTGGCGCCCCGCGTCGCGGCCTGCGCGGCCTCGCGCAGCTCCGCGTAGTCGAACCCGTCGTGCGCGCCCACGACGACGACCTCGGCCCGGGACGCGAACGCCGTGTCGTTCACGATCCGCAGCCCCGCATGCTCGACGTGGCGGTGCAGCGAGGGCGAGCCGATGACGACGGCCGCGGCGCGGTCGTGGCCGTAGCGCTCGGCGAGGTGGAACTGCAGCGCGCCGCCGACGGTCACGACCTCCTCCGCGGAGGCCTGGAAGCCCAGGCGCCAGAGCTTGCGCACCTGCTCCTCGGCGCTGTGGCGCCCGTCGTTGGTGACGAACGCGATGCCCTTGCCCGCGACGCGCAGCGCGGTGAGCGCGTCGGTCGCCCGCTCGGTCGGCTCGTCGCCGACCCACAGGCACCCGTCCAGGTCGAGCAGGAGGTGGTCGTAGCTGCGTGCGAGCGGTGTGAGCGGCACGGCCGCCGCCCGCTGGCTACCCGCCGCCGCGCGCGGCTGAGGCCTTCGCCCGCGCCGCGTTCTGCCTGCGTCTGCCGAGCAGCGCCATCACGCCGAGCACGACGATGAGGATCACGAGGCCGAGGAGGAACGCGCCGGGCGTCGAGATCCCGCCGAACGGCAGCGTGACGAGCTTGGCCAGGCCGAACCCGATCGCGAGGAGCACGACCACGATGGCGACGATGATCGCGATGCCGCGGACGCGGCGGACCATGCCGGTGCCGGCGGGGGGCGCGACGAGGCCCATGAAGCGCAGGAGGAAGAGCTGGCGGCCCGACGGCGCCTCCTGACCGAGGCGCTCGACCGCGACCTTCAGGTCGTCGGCGCGGCGTTCGGCGAGGGCGAGCGAGGCGTCGGCCATGCGGCGCAGCTGCATCCGCTCCTGGGGGCGGGCGGCGGCGATCGCCTTCTGGAAGTGCTCCCGCGCGGCCTTCGCGTCGTAGCGCTCGGCAGCGCGCGCGCCGAGCAGCGCCTGGGCTGCGGAGCGGTAGCGCGTCTCCGTCAGGAGCTCCTCGTCGGAGCGGGTCTCGAGCCGCTGCATCGCCGCGAGCGCGCTCTTCTGCTCGACGCGGACCTGTCGCTGCTTGGGTGGCACGCCCGGGAGTCTAGATGGGAGCCCTCTAGAAATCCTCCGGCAGGATCGCGTCGGCGGCCAGCGCCGTCGCGAACGCCTCGAAGTCCGCGTTCGCGTTCTCGTACGCGAGCTCCTCGAGGGTGCGCGCCAGGGCGCGCGTGCCGGCGTCGAGGCCGACGTCGAAGCGCTCGAGCGCCTCGTCGTCATAGACCTCCGTGCCGACCCAGTCGCAGTTCGGGCAGTGCAGCGAGACCGAGAAGTGCCAGGCGTCGATCTCGACCGCGTCCACCGGGATGACGAACGGGGCGTGGCAGGTCGGGCAGACGTGCGGCCCCTCGGCATCCGTGCCGAGGACCCGCGGCGACTGCAGTGCCTCGTGGAGGCGTGCGCTGAGTGCATCCGTGCTTCTCATGCACGGGACGGTCGCAGCGGATGGTTGGAGAACGGTTGGGAGCGGGTTGCGGTGAGGTGGCCATGTCTCCAGCCTCGCGCGCGCCGGCGCCGCGGTCAGCTGATCGCGCCCGACGCGGCGAGGGCGATCACGAGGATCCCGAGCGCGATGCGGTACGCGACGAAGACCGACAGGTTGTGCGTCACGAGGTAGCGCAGGAGGAACGCGATCGCGGCGTACCCGGTGATGAACGCGAGGATCGTCGCCACCACGATCTGGACGGCGCCGGTGTCACCGGGCGTCTTGCCGACCGCCAGCTCGTACGCCTGGTAGAGGCCGCTGAGGACGACCGCGGGGATCGACAGGAGGAACGAGAAGCGCGCAGCCGCGGCGCGCTCCAGCCCGAGGAGCAGTCCCGCGGTGAGCGTCGCGCCCGAGCGCGAGACGCCGGGCACGAGCGCCAACGTCTGCGCCGCGCCCATGATGAGGCCGTCCTTGAGCTGGAGGTCGGTGATCGGGCGATGGCGCGTCGCGCGCTGGTCCGCCCACCACAGCACGAGACCGAGGGCGATGAGCGTGCACCCGATGAGGACCAGGGCGCGGAACGACGTCTCGATCGAGTCCTGGAACAGCAGGCCGAGGATGCCGATCGGGATCGTCGCCCAGATGAGGTACCAGCCCATCCGCGCGTCCAGCTGCGAGCGCATCTCCGGGTTGCGCAGGCTCTGGAACCACCGCGTCCCGATGCGGATGAGGTCATGGCGGAAGTAGATGAGCTCCGCCAGCATCGTCCCGAGCTGCACGACGGCGGTGAACCCGGCGCCCGGATCGTCCCACCCGAAGAAGGCGGGGACGATGCGCAGGTGCGCCGAGCTGGAGATCGGCAGGAACTCGGTGAGCCCCTGCACGATCCCGAGGATGATCGACTGCAGCATGTCCACGGCTGCGGGAGCGTAGAGGCTGGGCGGTGTAGCCTCGCCACCCGCGATGCACCGTCCTGGTCCGCCCGAGATGGTCTCCGGGCTGCTCGGCGAGGCCGCCGAGCGATCGCGGCTCTCGATGCGCGAGCGGCTCGGCCGCCTGCGCTCCGCGTGGCGGACGATGGTCCAGGCCGGACTGGCCACGGTGATCGCGTGGACGCTCGCCCACGAGGTCATCGGGCACCCGCGGCCGTTCTTCGCCCCGATCGCCGCGATCGTCACCCTCGGCGTGACGCTCGGGCAGCGCACGCGGCGCGCGGTGGAGGTCGCGGTGGGCGTGACGGTCGGCATCGCGGTCGCCGACCTGCTCGTGCTGCTCATCGGCTCCGGGACCTGGCAGCTGCTCGTCATCGTGATGCTCGCGATGACGGCCGCGATCCTGCTGGGATCGGGGACGTTGCTCGTGACGCAGGCCGCCGCCTCGGCGGTGCTCGTCGTGACGTTGTCGCCCCCCGATCTCCACGGCATCTCGTTCGCCCGCTCGCTGGACGCGGCCGTCGGGGCCGCGACCGCGCTCGTCGTGAGCCTGCTGGTCCTGCCGATCGACGTCGTCCGGCTCATCCGCGAGGCGGCCGAGCCCGTCCTGGCGGAGCTCGCGGCGACCCTGGAGGACATCGCGACCGCCCTCGAGGAGCGATCGGAGGCCGGGACGGAGGCCGCGCTGCTGCGTGCCCGGGCGATCGACGACGACCTCGGTCGCTTCCGCGAGGCGATCGACGTGGGGCAGGAGGGCGGCATGACGACCATCGGCCGGCGCACGGCCCGCCGCCAGATCGGCTTCTACGCGACGGCCGGCGCGCAGATCGACCTCGCCGTGCGCAACACGCGCGTCCTGGCGCGGGGCGCGATGCGCGCCATCGCGACGGGCGACGCGACGCCGCCCGGGGTGTCGCTCGCGTTGCGCGAGCTGGCGGAGTCCGTCCGGGCGCTCGCGACGATCCTCGACGACCCGGCCCGCGAGGCCGACGTCGTCGATCCGGCCGTGCGCGCGGCCGCGCACGCGACGATCGTGCTCGAAGGGACGGCGAACCTCTCGGTGAGCGTCATCGTCGGGCAGATCCGCTCCACCGCGACGGACCTGCTGCGCAGCACCGGCGTGGAGCTCGCGGATGCGCACCGCATCGTGCGGGCCGCCGCCGAGCGCGAGGTCGACGAGCAGGAAGGGCGCTAGACGCTCAGTGCGCGAACCGCGGCTGCGGCTCGCCCCGCCGCTCCACGGTGAAGGTCATCCGGACCTCGGTCCCGCCTTCCGGATGGGTGGAGATCTGCACGGCGTCGGCGAGCCGGGTCATGAGCGGCAGTCCCAGCCCGAGGCCCGGGCTGTCGGGGCGCGGGGTCATCCCCCGGCCGTGGTCGCGTATGACGACGTGGACGATGTCGTCCATGAGCCGCGCGGAGAGCAGCACCGACCCGGGCCGGCCCTCCTCGAGGTACGCGTGGAGCACGGCGTTCGTCGCCGCCTCGGAGACGGCGAGCCCGATGTCCTCCACGAGCGAGGTCGGGACCGGCATCGTCTCGAGCTCGGCGCTCAGTGCGTGACGCAGCTCTCCGACGCTGGCAGGCACGGCGGGCACGCGCAGCTCGAACGCGTGAGACCCCGGGGGCGCCATGACCTCTGCTTGCCCCGAATCGGACGCCGTGAATCTCCCCGCACAGGACGCACATCTCCGCCCAACATATCGTCGCCGTATGAGGCGCGGCAACGCGCCAGGATGTTGCTCACCGACGTTCGGAACGCGTCCCGCGGGTAGCGAGAATGGCATCCGACCGCTCGACCCACGGAATCGTGCATGAGCCTGGTGGCCGAAACGGAGCTGCCCGAACACCCCGCGCCGCGGGTGTCCGGAACCGAGCGCCATCGTCGCGACCGCGAGCTGTTCGTGCGCCTCAAGGAGCACGACGACCAGCACGCCCGTGAGGAGCTCGTCGAGCGCTTCATGGGGTTGGCCCGCCAGGTCGCCCTGCGCTACCGCCGGCAGTCCGAGCCGCTCGAGGACGTCATGCAGGTCGCTGCCCTCGGGCTCCTGAAGGCGATCGATCGCTTCGATCCCGACCGCGAGATCGCCTTCTCGTCGTTCGCGGTGCCGACGATGCTCGGCGAGGTCAAGCGTCACTTCCGCGACAAGTCGTGGACGGTCCGCCCGCCGCGCGACCTGCAGGAGCTCACGCTCCGCGTCGAGCAGGCGACGACGCTGCTGTCCACGCAGCTCGGCCGTTCGCCCTCGGTCGCGGAGCTCTCCGAGCACCTCGGCGTGGGGGACGAGGAGATCCTCGAGGCGCTCGAGGCCGGGCGCGCGCGCAGCGCGACCTCGCTCAGTGCCCCCCGCGGCGACGCCGACGACGGCAGCACGCTCGGGGACCTGCTCGGCGACGAGGAGGACGGCTTCGCACGGGCGGAGGAGCGGGCGACGCTCGCCAAGCTCTTCACGGAGCTGTCGCCCCGCGAGCGCACCGTGCTGACCCTCCGCTTCCGCCAGGACATGACACAGGCCGAGATCGGAGCGATCGTCGGCGTTTCGCAGATGCAGGTCTCGCGCATCATCCGGAGCTCGATCGAGCGCCTCCGGATCGCTGCACAGCGTCGTTCCTGAGACCATCCCGAGGTGGACGTAGGCCAGATGGTGCTCGTGGCCGGCGCGCTGCTGGCCGCGGGCCTGCTGGCGTCGCTGGTCGCCGGGCGCCTCCGGGTCCCGAGCCTCCTGCTGTTCCTCGGGGTCGGGATGCTCGCCGGCTCGGACGGGTTCGGCTGGCTGCACTTCTCCGACTACCAGCTCGCCCAGACCGTCGGGATCATCGCGCTGGCCCTCATCCTCTACGAGGGCGGTCTCGCGTCCGGCTGGCAGGAGATCCGGCCGGTGTTCCTGCCGGCGTTCAGCCTGGCGACGGTCGGGACCCTGATCACGGCGATCATCGTCGGCTTCGGGGCGAGCCTGCTGTTCGACATGAGCCTGCTGCAGGGCCTGCTGATCGGCGCGATCGTCTCGTCGACGGACGGCGCGGCGATCTTCGCGGTGCTGCGGGGCTCGACGCTGCGGCGGCGCCTGGCGCGGACGCTGGAGGGCGAGGCGGGCATGAACGACCCCGTCGCCGTCCTGCTCGTCACGGGGTTCATCGCCTGGATCCAACAGCCGGACTACAACGCGCTGGACATGCTGTTCGCGATCGTCGAGGAGCTCGTCATCGGCGGCGCGGTCGGCATCGCGGTCGGCTGGGTCGCGGTCCGCATGCTGCGGCAGGTGAGCCTCGCGTCCGCCGGCCTGTACCCGGTGGCGTCGCTGGCGTTCGCCGCGGTCGCCTTCGGCGGCGCGGACGTCCTGCACGGCTCCGGCTTCCTCGCCATCTACCTCGCGGGTCTGGTCATCGGCAGCTCGGCGACGCCCGCCCGGCGGACGATCACGACCTTCCACGACGGGCTCGCGTGGGTCGCGCAGCTCGGGATGTTCCTCGTCCTGGGCCTGCTCGTGTTCCCGTCGGACTTCGGCGGCGTGTGGCTCGAGGGGATCATCCTCGCGCTCGTCCTCGTGTTCATCGCCCGGCCGATCGCGACCTTCGCGAGCACGATCGGGATGGGGTTCTCGTTCAACGAGCGCGTCGCGCTCGGATGGGCCGGCCTGCGCGGCGCCGTGCCGGTGGTCCTCGCGACCTTCCCGGTGATCGATGGCATCGAGGGCGCGCGCGAGTTCTTCGACATCGTGTTCTTCGCCGTGCTCGTCTCGACGCTGCTGCAGGGCACGACGTTCGAGTGGCTGTCGGCGCGCCTGCGCGTCACGACGAACGAGGCGGCGATCCCGACGCCCTTCACCGACCCGACGACCGCGCGGCGCATGGGTGCGGAGATCGCCGAGTTCCCGGTCGCGGCGAGCGACGCGGTGGCGGGGCGCCTCGTCCGCGAGCTCGGCCTGCCGCGTGAGGCGCTGCTCAACGTGATCATCCGCGGCGAGCAGGCGATCCCGCCCCGCGGCTCGACGCGCATCGAGGCGGGGGACCGCCTCCACGTGCTCGTGCGCCAGGAGGTGGCGATCGAGTTCCGCGATCTCCTCGCCCGCTGGCGCGAGGGGCCGATCGGGCCGCGTGCGATCAGCCGCCCGCTGCCGCACAGCTCGATCGTGACGAGCCGGCCGTGGGGCGACAGCGAGGGCGACCCCGGCCGCCCGGACGCGGTCGACGGCATCGAGGTCGTCGACCAGCTTCGCACGCGCCGCGATCAGGTGGGCGCGCTCGTCGCGCTCGCGGACGGCCGCTACGCCTTCACCGGTCCCGTCGTCGCCGTCGGCCCGACCCAGGCGCTGCAGGACATCGCGCGGCGCCGACTGCAGCGCGCCCAGAACGACGCGGAGCGCGCGTGGTGGCGTGAGGTGATCGGTGCGCTGGCGCTGCCCTGAATGCGCAGACATGCGTCGGCGGGTTACGGTCTCGCCGTGCGTTTCATCCTGCTCGCGGTGCTGCTCGCCGCCCTCGTGGTCGCACCCGCATCCGGTGCGCAGGCCGAGCGGACGGCGACGGTGGCGGCCACGAAGCTCAAGCGCGCGACCTGTCCGCGCGACCTCTCCGGCTGCCGCTCGGCGATCGGCCGCGTCGTGCTGGTCGAGTCGGTCGACCCCGATGGCGACGGCGACCTGCACGTGGTCGTCGTGGGACGCGACAGCGTCACGGCGCCGGGGTTCACGGCCGTCGACGTCCGCCGCGGGCTGCGCCCGCGTCGCGACCCGAAGGTGGGCCAGCTCGTGACCGCCGCGGGCCAGGTCCAGCGCGGCAGCTACGGGCAACGTCAGATCCATGCTGTGAGCTTCCGGGTCGGATGACCGTCGCGTACGTCTTCTGGCACCGGCCGCGGCCGGACGTGGACCCTGCGGTCTACGCGGACGCCCTCGGGGCCTTCCATGCCGCGCTCGGCGCCGAGCCGCCCCGCGGGCTGCTCGTGTCCTGGGCACTGCGGCTGGGATCCGCGCCGTGGGACGGCGGGGGCGAGGGCTGGTTCGAGGACTGGTACGTCCTGCGCGGTCTCGGCGCGCTCGGTGCCCTCGAGCGGGCCGCGATCGATGCGCGGCGTCGCGGGACCCACGACGCCGCGGCCGCCGGGACCGGGGCCGGCACCGCCGGCATCTACGGCCTCGTGGGCGGCGACGCGGTCCCCGCCGGCGGCCTCGCCTCGGCGAGCTGGCTGGCCAAGCCGGAGGGCCGGGACTACGAGCGCTTCCTCCCCGAGCTTCGCGAGGCCGCCGGTCCCGGTGCGTCGGTCTGGCAGCGCCGCCTGACGCTCGGACCCACGCCCGAGTTCGCGGTCATCGGCGATCG